>Ga0101943_1001755_pt1:12500-16579 | contig 16579 bp, 10 predicted proteins | sample DewCreD2012metaG_5_FD_75244 | JGI IMG/M metagenome (GOLD analysis project Ga0101943, IMG submission 75244) | Hot spring sediment bacterial and archeal communities from British Columbia, Canada, to study Microbial Dark Matter (Phase II) - Dewar... ... | reverse complement strand
GCATGGGCAAAAGCCCGTAGTGAAGTCCAGGCCACAGTGCAGTGGCGGTTCACCACGGCCAATGCCCGGCTTAAGTTTCGTCGCTTTTATCATCAGTAATCAGTGTGGTCAAGTACTAGTTGAAAAATGGTTTACACCAATCGATGCCTGGTGAGCTGCAGAGATATAGCAAGACTCCGTTCTCAGCTACTTTTGTTAACCGTCGAGGCACGGACAACCAATTCGCACGGAACAATGGTGCGCGTGGGAATTTCGCTCCTTCCGTCAATCTGCGCCATCAATAATTCAAAAGCCAGCTCACCCATCTCCTCGCGAGCATAGTGAACCGTAGTGAGTGGCGGGTTGGAGAATTCGGCGTTTGCCTGATCATCAAACCCCACAAGCGCAATGTCCTCAGGCACACGCAATCCTGCCTCTTTGATGGCTTCTAACGCGCCAAGGGCCGCCCGGTCACTTACGGCAAAGACCGCCGTAGGAAGCTGAGACAATTTTAGGATTTCTTTCATTTCCCGATATCCTTTTTGCGGATAGCCATGTGAGATCGAGGGCTGTTGATATTCCTTTGGTATCGGTACATTCAGCTCCTCTGCAGCACGCAGAGCGCCCCAACGACGATCCACTAACGTTCGATATTTGGGCGGCCCTTCAATTAGGGCAATGCGCTTGTGTCCGAGTTCAACAAGATGCCGATAGGCTAGATAGGCGCCCCATTCATTGTCAGGAACGATGGAGGCGATCGGTACCCCTGGAATATAGGTGTCGACCAACACCAAAGGAATATTAATCGCAGCCAGCTCCACAGCAAGTGCATCATTTTCAGGGCATCCACCGAGAATAATCACCCCCTGTGTTTGGCGCTCGCGCACAGAGTGGGGTATTCGCCCTTTCTCTACCGTAGCGACGAGCATTCCTACCCCTTGCTGACGCGCCTGGGCTTCAAGGCTACGAATAACGGCGCCGTACACCGTTTCGGGAAACGCCCAGAGCGACAGCTCTTCCATTATTAATGTAAACAGTTTAGCTTTTGTACCACTGTTCCTACGGCCGCGCGGAATATAACCTAACTTCTCCGCAGCCTTAGCGATCCGTCGCCTGGTTATAGGGGCAACTCGCTCCGGAGACTGGAATGATAACGAAACAGTCGATATCGAAACTCCAGCTTCTTTCGCCACTTCGCGCACAGTGACGCGCTGGCTACGTTCACTTTTAGTCATTCGATTGGTTATATCCATGAGGTATAAAACTGGGTTGAGGAAAATTACGTCGAAATTGTATCATTATTACGACTGATTGTCAATCACTATTTCGATAGAATTTTCGATAAATTTCTGCGTGTATTTCGATGAAATGTGTCGTTTTTTTGATTTGATAAGAGTCTCATATTAAGAACGCAATTCACCGCAAAAATTTTAACAAATCACCCATAAGGCGGGTGTTATCTCCTATGGACCTCTCTTCTCAAAACTTTAGAGATGCTGAAGGAGGAGGAATTCCGTCAATATGGCACATACTGTGCCGCCTGCTACGAGTGTCTGCTCAGCTATAGTAATCAACTGGAATCGTTCTATCTTGACCGTCGCCGCATCCGTAACCTGCTGCTCACCCTGTCGCGCACTTGCATCCTGCTGCGCGTCGCCGGGCGCACCTATCCTGAGCAATTGGCCTGGCTGCACGCCCTCACCGATGCTCGCTCCGAGTTAGAGCGTCGTTTCTTGCAGGCTCTGGCCGAAGGCGGCTACCGTCTGCCCGACGACGCCCAGCGCGAAATCGCCGAACCGCGTTGCGTGGCTGACTTTTCCTACGCCCCCAACATCCTGGTCTTTTGTGATGGCAGCGTCCACGACACTCCTGACCAGCGCCGAGCCAATGAAACCCTGCGCCGTGAGTTGAGCGCACGCGGTCACCGCGTCCTGATTATCCGTTATGACCGGCCGTTGGAGAAGCAAATCCACGCCGCGCCTGAAGTCTTTGGTGAGTGAAAGCAGGTACAGTAGGAAAAAGTCTGGAAAATCGACCATTCCTCCGATGTATAAAACACAATAATCATTGCATGATAAACCACGACAGAAACGATGATTTTTTTGTCTCCTGGGTTGGTTTTTGCTCAGGAGATTTTGAGCCGCTGTGAATTGGTATGCGTATGAAAGTTGTAATCGTAGCGAAAACCAAGATGGGTGGTGGCGCCTGCGTCGGTGGCATCACGCTTGATGAAGGACGCAGTGTATGGTTATTCGATACCCATGTTTCTCCTCACAACCGCGGGTGTACGCATTACAACATCGGTGAGGTGTGGGAGATCGATGCCGTTTTCCCAGAGAGAATCGAGTTGCCACACACTGAAGATATCTACGTGCGCTCCAGCCGTTGTGTTGGGCGTATGGATCATCTGCTGAAGTTCATCGAACGAGTGATGCAGCCGGCAGTGGGCGAAGTCGACAGCTTGTTTGAAGGAAAGTTACAGCACGCTGCTGGTGGCGCACTATTTGTAGCGGCTTCAAGCGGGTTGCCGAGTTTCAGCACCTGTTTCTGGCGCCCAGATCGACCGCTGCAGCGCGTCGAAACCAATCAGCGCATTCGCTATGTGTATCCTTCAAAACGTGGCAATGTTACCTTTGTTTTCATCGGTTTTCAGGAGCCCTTACCCGAAATTCCGGCCGGTACACTGGTGCAAATTTCCCTGTCGCGGCCTTGGCGTCCGTCGAACTCCTCGAACGAAGAAGCCCGCTGCTATGCCCAAATTTCTGGCTGGTTCAACGACACCGACCGATATGCTATACAGCCTCTGAAAGAGGGCAACTCATCAGCAAGGACGCTGTCAGCTAACTTGACGCAGGCGCGCCTCATTCTCAAAAAAGTCTTTGGGTATGACGAATTTCGTCCCTTGCAAGAGGAAATCATCGCCAGCGTCCTTTCCGGACAAGATACGCTCGCCATCATGCCCACTGGCAGTGGTAAATCGATCTGTTACCAAATTCCGGCGTTACTCTTCGAGAGACCTACAGTCGTGGTCTCACCGCTGATTGCGTTGATGCAGGACCAGGTGGAACAACTTCGTCAACTTGGCATTTCCGCTGCATATCTTAACAGCACACTGGATTATCAGGCATATAACGCCGTCATAGCAGAGATGCGCGCCGGGAAAGTGAAATTGCTCTATGTGGCGCCGGAAACGTTGCTCCGCCCCGAAACGCTACGTCTGCTTGAGACAATTCGGCCTGCATGTCTGGCTATTGACGAAGCTCACTGCATCTCCGAGTGGGGGCATGATTTCCGTCCGGAATATCGCCAGCTACTTGACGTGCGGCGACGTTTTCCAGAGGCTGTCTGCATCGCAGTCACTGCCACTGCCCCTCCATACGTACAGCAGGACATCAAGCAAATATTGCACTTCAGTGACAGCCAGACTTTTATTGCCAGCTATAACAGGCCTAATCTCTTCCTTAATGTGCGCCCACGCCACGATGGCTTTCGACAACTGTTAAATTTTCTGGAAAATTACCCAGAAGAGAGTGGCATCATCTACTGTAGCACGCGGCGGCAGGTAGACGAACTGGTTAAATACCTGTGCCAAAAGGGTTTACGGGCCGTTGCCTACCATGCCGGGTTGGAAAATAGCGAGCGCGCAGCAAATCAACGACGGTTCTTAATCGAAGATGGCTGCATTGCTGTCGCCACCCTCGCTTTTGGCATGGGTATTAACAAGCCGGATGTACGCTTCGTGGTACATTACAATTTGCCTGCCAGCATTGAACATTACTACCAGCAGATCGGTCGAGCTGGCCGTGACGGGCTGCCTGCGCACTGTCTCTTGCTCTATCATCCGAAAGACCTGGAAACACATTATTTTCATATCGAGCAAGGTGCGTCGACAGAGCGCGCCGGACGCATTGCGCGGTTGCAGGCGATAGATCGCTTTGCACGTACGCGCGGCTGCCAGCGTATTCCTCTTTTAAACTATTTCGGCGAGCAGATTTCGATAGAAGAGTGCGAAGCGTGTGATAACTGTTTGAAGGGCAGCAGCGATTTTCCTGTCTCTGATGTAACCATTGAAGCACAAAAATTTCTCTCATGTGTCAAGC
>Ga0101943_1001754_pt1 | contig 16595 bp, 19 predicted proteins | sample DewCreD2012metaG_5_FD_75244 | JGI IMG/M metagenome (GOLD analysis project Ga0101943, IMG submission 75244) | Hot spring sediment bacterial and archeal communities from British Columbia, Canada, to study Microbial Dark Matter (Phase II) - Dewar... ... | reverse complement strand
GGCCTGGACGAGCGCCTGTCGGAGCTGGAGGACGCCTTCCGGCGGCGGCTGGAGATGGAGCGGGACGCCCTGCGGCAGCTGGCCGAGGGAGGGGCGGGCCTCGTGGCGCCGCTGCTCGGCGCCGAGGGTCAGGGCGGGCCTCTCGCTGCGGCGGAGGCGGCGCAGGCCGGGCCGGCGGCGGTCGCTGAGGGGACTTGGGGGGATGCCGGGGCCGTCGCCGAGGATGGTCAGGGCGAGGAGATGGCCCTTGCGGCTGCCGAGGCGCCGGAGGCAGGATACGCCCACGAGATGGGCGTGGAGGAGGAGGCGGAGGACGAGGCGGCGGCCATCATGCCCGCGAGCGGCAACCCCGAGGCGGACGCGCGCCGCCTGAAGGAGCGGCTTGAGGAGCGGCGGCGCATGCTGGAAGGGGAGCGGCGGGGGCTGCGCCGCTTCCTGCGGCTGTGAGGGCATGGAGGGCGCCGTGCGGACGCGACCGGCAGGGGAACGGGGCGGCTGCCCCCGCTGCAGCGGCCCCGTCGTGAGGGAGCGGGACCGGTTCGGCCCCTTCCTCACATGTCTTGCCTGCGGCTGGCTGGAGGACCGGGCCGCCGACCTGGGAGATGACGACCTGCAGGCCCTCGTGCCGCAAGACGTCTGGGAGCGGGTGATGGCGCTCCTTGCCGGGGGTCATGGGGGCCAAGAGCAGGCGAGCGGCGGGCAATGACGGCGGCATCGGTCGTGGCCGGCGCGGCGGCGGGGGCGGCAGCGGGGCTTGTGGCTGCCGCCCTCGTGCGCAGGCGTTACCCTGCCGGGGCAGGCCCCTGCGGGTTCGAGGGGCGGGCGCCGGGGTCGCTGCCGGTGGCGACGGCGGCGCCGGTGGCGGCAGCTCTCCTGGGAGGTCTTGCCGGCATCGCCGGCGGCGGGGGCGCCGTCGAGGCGGCGGCGAGGGGCATGATGCTGGCGCTGCTGGTCACGCTCTCGCTCATGGACCTGGAGCGGGGCCTGCTGCCCGACGTGCTCACCCTGCCTGGCTGTGCCCTGGCCGTTGCCCTGGCGCCCTGGCTGGCGGGCGGCTACCGGGAGGCGGTGCTGGGAGGGGGTACGGCGTTCGCCATCGCCCTCGTCCTCTACCTTGTCCCCTGGGGGTCGCTGGGAGCGGGCGACGTGAAGCTGTGCGCCCTCCTGGGCTGTGCCCTGGGGCTGCCGCGGGTGCTGGACGCCCTCCTGGCAGGGGTGACCCTGGGCGCCCTGGGGGCCGTCGCCTACATGGCGTGGCCGGCAAGGGACGGCGGCGGGGTGGGTGTGCTCCGGCGCATGTGGCGCAGGCGTCGCGACGCCATCCCTTACGGCCCCTTCCTGGCGGCAGGGGGGGCCATCTTCCTTGCGGGGGGAGGGCTGTGGCGATGACGGGGCGGGGCGCTGCCCTTGCGGCGCCGGCGCGGCCGGCAAGGGCAGCCCTGGCGGCGATGCCCGCCCTGGCCCCTGCCGCCTTCGTCTCCCTGCTCATGCTGGCGGTAGCCCTCCCCATCGTCATGGGCGGGCCGCTGCCGCCGGGCGACGGCGGCCTCTTCTACGTCATCATACGGCGCCTCATGGAGCGCCCCGGGGACCGCTCGCCCCTGGCCTGGTCCGGCACGGAGCTGCCCCTGGGCTACCCGCCCCTGGGCTTCTATCTGGCGGCCGCCCTTGCCCGCCTGGGGATGGCGCCCGAGGAGGCGATGCGCACCGTCGCCCTGGGCGGCACGGTCCTTGCCGCCGGCGCCGGGGCGTTGGCGCTATGGCGGCTGGCGTCGGCGCCGCAGGCGGCATGGGTCGCTGCCCTCTTGATGATAGGGCTGCCGCGCTTCTGGGCGGGCCAGCTGGCGGGCGGGGGCGTGACGCGGGCACCGGGCCTCTTCTTCTGTCTCCTGGCCTGGCTGGCCGCCCTGGGGCCGGCAAGGCTGAGGACGAGGGCCGTCCTCGCCGGTGCCCTTGCCGGCGTGGCGATGCTCTTCCACCCCGAGATGGGCCTCTATGGCGCTGCCGGCGCCCTCGTCCTGATGGCGGCGCGGGCGGAGAAGGGGACGAGGCTCGGGGCCCTGGGGTGCGGCCTCCTTGCCTGCCTGGTGGCCGCCCTGGTGTCCTCCCCCTGGTGGGCAAGCGTGGCGGTGCGCTACGGGGTGGGAACGCTCCTCGGGGCGGCTGCCGGCTCCCAGGGGGGTGCCGAGCTGCGGCTGCTGGTGCCCCTCCTGCCGCCGGTCTACGGCGAGGCGGCGCCGTGGCCCGTGGCGGCCGTCGCCATGGCGGGGACGGTGGCCATAGCGGCCCGCGGCAAGTGGCTGCCCCTTCTCATGGCGGCCTGGCTGGTGATGGTGGATCCCCGAAAGGGGACGGTGGTGGCGGCCCTTCCCCTGGCGCTGGGAGGGGGCGAGGCGCTGTGGGCCCTTGCGCGGCCTCTTGCGACCAGGTGGAAGGGGGCAGCGGCGGCGCTGGCCGTCGGTGCGTGCGCCCTCGTCATCTGGACGGCGGCGAGGGCCCATGCGTCGCCATCATGGCCCCTGGTCAAGGGGAGCAAGGCCGAGCTGGTGGCCATGGAGGAAATGGAGCGCTCCCTGCCACCTGGGGGAAGGGTGCTCGTGCTGGCGGGAGGGCCGTGGGTCCGTGACCCCTGGTCCGACTGGGGGCCTGCCCTTACGGGGAGGGAGTTCGTGCTGACGGTCCAGGGGAGCGAGTGGCTGGGGCCTCAGGAGTTCGGGGCGCGGAGGGAGCGCTACCGGGCGGTCCAGGAGTGCGCGGCCGCCGGCGATGTGGGCTGCATCGAGGGGTGGCTCCGGGAGCTGCGGCCGGATGCGGTGTGGGTGACCAGGGGCTGCCCCTGCCATGAGGTCGAGGAGCGGCTGCAGCAGATGGGTGCGGCACCCCTGAGCGGGGGGCTGTACCTGCTGGGAGAAGGTGTGAGCGATAATTTGCGATAATTGTAACAGGACGGAAAGGAGGCGAGAGACGATGGCCCTACTTGGTTACGTTGCGGTGGTGCTGGTGGCGATGGGAGGCGCCGCCGTAGTGGGATGGGCCTATACCGAGTGGAATCGGCGTCAGTATAGGAGCATCGGGCGGGCCATCGGGGAGGCGACCGGCGGAGGCGGCGGTCACTATGGCGGCTACTACAGTGGCCAGGGCTGGCAGCAGTCGCGCCCATCGGCAGGGAAAGGGGGCCTGGAGAAGAGGCTGCAGGAGATGGGAGACGACTGGGAGCGGGGCTTCCGGGACCTGGGGCGGCAGCTGAAGGCCGGCTGGGAGAAGGCCGTCGGCGCTGTGAAGGGGGCGCTTTCCCGGGGCTGGAAGGAGGCCCGGGAGAGGTTGCCCGAGAAGCCGCCGCGGCTCTTCCTGAGGAGCCCGTGGGTGGGTCGCTCCCTAGGAATAGGAGGGGGCATGATGCTTGCCGCCGGCATCGGCCTCGGGGTGACTAGCATGCTCTCGGGGGGAGATGCTGCCGTCGGGGAAGCGTCTCGTGATGGGGTGGAGGCGCTGTCGCAGGGACGGCTGGAGGCGCTCGGGAGGGCCTGGTTCACCTACGACGGCGACCTCGGCTCGTGGCTCTCTGGGCTGGAGCCGTTCCTCGTGCCCGGGGCTGTGGGCCCTCTGGGGGAGTGCGCTCGCAGCTCCACAGGCTTCCCGCTGGTCTGGCGGCTGGCGCGGACGCGCATCGTCGAGGGCCCCTGGGTGGAGGTCCAGGGCAGGCTTGCCGACCTGGATTACGGCATCTCCGGCAGGGGCGGCGCCGTGGGGCACCCCGGCATCAAGAGGCGCTACGGCGTGGAGCTGGGGCCGGACGACATAGGCGTGCGCATAGCGGCGGTGGTGGCGAGGGAGCTGCCGCCCGAGAAGGCGGCCCTGCCGGGGACCGACATCATCACCCGGCCCCAGAAGGTGACGGCCCAGCTCTTCGTCCTGAAGGACGGGAGGGCCGTCCCCGACGAGACCGAGTGCGGCCGGGGCGTGCTGTTCGTGGGCTAATGGGGGCATCATGCCGGCAAAGAAGCGGCCGGGGCGGCGAAGGACGGACAAGGGGGCGCTGGGACGGCCCGGCAGCCTGCCGCCGCCCCCTCCCCTGGTGGCAGCCGCTTTCGGCACCGGGGGGCAGGCACGTCGCCCCCGGGAGGGGCATAGGAGGAGGCAGGCGCCCTATAGGATGCGGCCGGGGCGCTCATGGCGGAGGTGAGCGGGCCATGGTGGCAGGAAGGCGTGCAGGGCCGGAGGGGGCGGACCAGGACGGAGCCGCCGTGGGTGGGCTCCTGGCGGCAGTGGCCTACCTTGCCATCGGCGCCGGCGCAGGAGCGGGGGTGGCGATGCCCGGCCCTGACGCTGCCTGGTGGGCGCCGGCGCGCGTCGCCCTGGGGCTTGCCGCCGGCAGCATTGCCGCAGGCATCGCCCTCATAGCGGTGGCGGCGCTGTGGGCGGGCTGCCGGCGCCTGCTCATGGGGGAGGGCGACCGGTGATGGTGGCCGGCTGGGCAGGATGCCTATTGAGCTCGCTCCTCACAGCGGCCGGCAGCCTGGCGCTGGGCCTTGCCACCGCCGTGTGGCGGGCGGTGGACATGCTGCCGGGATATGCGGGCACGGGCCTGCTGGCGGCCGTCGCTGCCGGGCTGGCCGTGTGGGCGGGCTGGACATGGCTGGACCACCAGCTCGCTGCCCTGCCCGAGGCGTGGCTTCCCGATCGGAGGGGGTGAGGCAGTTGCGCGCACGGGGACGGTGGGCGGTGGCAAGCCTGGCGGTCGCCATGCTGTTGTTTGCAGTCGCCTGCAGCGGCGGCGACGCCATCCTTGCCGGGGTCGGTGGGGGCAAGAAGGGGACGACGCCCCCGGGAGCGACGCCTGCGCTGCCGGGCATGCTGCCGGCGGCGAGGGTGGTGCGGGTGGTGGACGGCGACACCATCGAGGTGGAGATGGGCGGGAGGCGCTTCACCGTGAGGTACATCGGCATCGACACGCCCGAGACGGTGGATCCCCGCCGGCCGGTGATGTGCTATGGGAAGGAGGCGGCCCGCCGCAACGCCGAGCTGGTGGAGGGGAAGACGATCCTCTTGGAGAAGGACGTCTCGGAGACGGACCGCTATGGCCGGCTGCTGCGCTACGTCTGGGCCGACGGCCGCATGGTCAACGCCGTGCTGGTGGAGGAGGGCTACGCTCGCGCCTACACCGTGCCGCCCGACGTGAAGTATGCCGACCTCTTCCGGCGGCTGGAGCGGGAGGCACGGGAGCAGGGCCGTGGCCTGTGGGGTAGCTGTCCGGCCTTCGGTAGCCCGGCATAGGAGGGGGACGACCGTGGGGACGACCGTGAAGTCGCGGGGCGAGAGAGGTAAGGGGCTAACTGCCCTCGTCACTCCTGGCCAGGCACACCGGTTGCCGGCTGATGTTAGAAGAGAGGTTTCCAGGACAAGCAACTTTGCCAGAAGCGCCGAAACTTCCAGGGGCTCTTCCGAAGGTGTGGCGGACGTGACCATGGCCAACCGGTTTTCAACGGCCGCAGCAAACCCTGAAGGGTGCGGGAATTTAGGATATGCAACTTATAATCGCGCCCGAGGCATGCTCTAATGGCCTCTACCGGCAGGCATTCCCCGAAGGGGTGGTGTGGCGTCCGGGAGTGGGCGGGGATGTTTCTCTGGAGATGGCTGTGCCGGTAACGGGGCTGGCCGGTCCTTCAGGCTATGAGTTGCCGAACGCTTGCTCCGGCCGATTAAAGGATGCCGCCTGGTGACAGCGCTATCCCCAAGCCAACATCGGCCCGGGTTTGGAGGCGTTCCGCCTCGCCATCCTGGACATCTCCACCTACACCCCCTCCCCCGGGCAGAAGGGCGGCAGACCTGCGGGACGGGGCGCTAGGGTGAGACGCCATCAATAGGCTGGCCCCGCAGCGCCGCCAGCGACGCCGCCACCAGGCGCTCCCACCACAGGTATTGTTGATAAGCGAGGCCCAGGTGATGCCGCAGCCACTGCCGGCGCCTGGACGCTCCGGTCATCTCCCTCTCGATGATTGCGGTCGCCATCCCTCGCGCCCTGTCCACCTTTATCCACCGCCCCCTTTCACCCGCCCGGCACCGCACCATCTCCGCCGCCGCCTCCAGGATGGCCTGGGCCAGCTCCAAGGTGCAGCGACTCAGCTCTTTTTCGACCTTCGCCACCCCCTCAGGGGCGCTGGCGGTCGCACGCTCCCCCTCCAACAGGTAGAGGCGCCCGATAAGGAGCAGGTGGGCCTCCAGAGCTGCGGCCAGATGACTCAGGATGGTGTCAGCCAGCGCCCGTGCTGGCCTGCCGCCCGGCAGCAGCAGCCGCCACTCCAGCTCCTGCCACCCATCCCTGACAGGGCCACGGGTGGCTATACGTTCTACAAGTGGGATGCTGGGCACCTGGCCAGTGAGGATGGCATATAGCACCGCCTGCCAGGTGCGGGGTGCACCGAGCCGGGCCGCCAGGTCCCGGGCCGCCTCCAGCAGACGGTGGGTGACGCTCCCGCGACAGTAGCGCAGGCCCACCACCGCCTCCCCCCAGGCCAGCTGGTCATGCAGCTCCGCATCGGCCACGACGGGCAACTCGACCTGCCGCTCCCGGAGATGCACGAGGTAGGCGCCGTCCCTCTCCTCCAGCCAGCCCTCTATCCCGGCCCGCAACCGCTCCGCCAACCTCCTCCGCCGCCGCCAGCCCGGGCCCTGGAGCAACCAGTCCAGGGCCCGCTGTCGCCGCACCACCTCGTGCCCTATCCGGGCGGGGGTAATGCCGGCGTCCTCATAGGCCTGCGGTGGCACTCTCGCCCAGAGGTCGTGTTGCAACAGCGCCAGCGCCCATCTTGGCTCCCACACCCCTGCCCACTCCTGGAGACGTCGCACCTCGTCCAGGTCCCTGATGACGTCCCCCAGGATGGCGCCCACCACTGCCGGCACCCCCTCCCCCTCGTGGGGGCTACTGCCCGAGCGGAGCTGCCTCAGGTAAAGCCGCGCCAGCTCCATGGCCCCGTCCATCCCCTCGCAGTCGTTTGCAGCCTCAGCCCGGGCATAGTCCTCCCAGGCGCCACACAGTTCGCCAAGACCTATACCCTGCAGCCACTCGTTAACACCCATGCGTCCTCCTTTCCGATTTCCGGTTCGAGCATCACTTGCAAGCCCAAAAGTCCGCTCATGTACGAGGTTGCCGCATCACGATGTGTGATTACAAAGGGGGGTCAAATACACACAACGCCGTCGCCCCGTTGAGTAGGCCACCGGGCCGGCCGGGGCCTCCTGCCCTGCACCCGGGCCGGGCGCAAGGGCGAGACGCTCTTCAGGCGCGGCGACATGGAGGAGTTTGCTCACCGCCACGCTCTTGGGGGGCAGGTGTGGAGGGCATGTGGCGGGAGGGGGAGGGCATTCCCTGCTGGCGAGAGGGCAACGAGCAGACCTATGACGGCGATCGCGCCGCAGCTGTAGAATAGGTGTGCGAGGGAGTGGCCTGATGCTTACAGTGCCGCCTCACACGCCGTCCTTAAGGGCTGTCACCCTCCCCGGCAGGAGCGCCTGCTGCCTGTGCGGGCAGCCGGTGCGGAAGGCAGACCTGGTGCGCCCCTTCTGGGGGCCACGCCCCTGCCCCCAGGGGCACCGGCACCACCCGCTGGAGCTGGTGCCGTGCTGTCCCGACTGTTCCCGTGACGAGGAGGAGCGTTACCGGGAGCGACTGGCGAGGGTGGCTTCCCTTGCCTCATCCGATGGGGAGACTACAGAGGGTGGCGACGCGCCGGCCGGCAGTGGCCCACACCGGCGGCGACGCGAACGGCTCGGGGCCCGCAGCCGCGATAAGGGGGCAGGCCGCCTGGAGGTCCAGGCATCTCTCTTGTAGAAGCAGGTAGGGCGTCATCGGCCGGTGGCGCGAGATGCGGACCACACCGATGGGTACGCCGGTCCATCTATGGGGAGGCCGCTGCACGGCGAATGCCCGTGGCGCATCCTAACCCGGCAGGTGCGCCGGATGTTCGAACGCGCAGGTCCTGCCGGGCCCTGTGGTCCTGTCCGTGGCCGGCCCCGATGTGGGCATCACCGTAAGCCTGTCTTGGTAGGCGGAGTGCGCTTGGGCAACACATCCTGGAAGGCCCTCGCATCACCCCTAAGATAAGAGAGGGGCAGCATCTCGGCGGATCGCGCCTGGGGTGCGTATGATGTCCTTGGCAGCTGGGCAGAGATATCTATGGAGGGGACGCCGCTAATGAAGGTCCACATCATCGCCGTCCACGGCATCGGCCAGGGGAGACGGGCGGGCTTCTCGAAGCCCCTACGACAGAGGGTTATGGCCGAGCTGGAGAAGCTCGCGCCGGGAGTCGCCTGGGAGATCAGGCAACGGCCCCCAGACCACTTCTGGCGCGAGGTGGTGTGGGACGTTCATCTGCCCAACGAACTCCTCTTCCGGCAACTCTATCCGGGCGGGGACCCGATGCCCGGGTGGGCAAGACGGCTCCTTCACCGTCTGGGCTGGCCCACGCACCGAGAGTTCGCCTTCTATCACCTGGGCGACATCTTCGGCTACTATGCGCAGAAAGGGCAGATTCTGGGGCAGTTGAGGCAGGCAGCGGCGGAGATCGTCAAGGAGCACGAACAGCTCCGGGACGGCCCGTCGTCGGCCTATCTGACGGTCGTGGGCCACAGCATGGGCTCGGTGGTCGCCTTCGACTTTCTGCACGAGGCGCAGCGGTCGCCAGGGCGGTACGGCGAGCTGTGGGCCGAAGAGCCTCAGCTCGCCATCGACACCGATAGGGGCCGAGTGGAAGGGCTGGTCGCTGCCGGTCTCTTCACCATGGGCTCTCCCCTGGCCCTCTTCTCCCTCTTGCAGGGAGAGGAGCGACACCACTACCGGGCCGAAGGCGGGCCTCCCTTCCGGCTCGCTCCGGGCGGCGTATGGTGCAACTTCTACGACGAGGAAGACGTGGTCTCCTTCCCCTTGAGGGGCCTTTTCGGCGCTCTGGTGGAGGACATACGGGTGGACAACTGCCGGCTGCCCCTGGCTGGGGCCATCTTCTCTCATAGCGGCTACTGGCGCAGCGTCGAGGTGGCGCAGCGGCTGGCACAGCACATCGCCGACCTGCAGCGGGCGGCGTCTGGACCTGCTGGCTAGCGGCGGCGATGGGCTGCTGCTGCCTCCGGCGATGACCCGGCGCTGTTGGCGCCCTCCTGGTCGGGGCGCCATCGCGTGTCCGCTCTCGCTGCAGAAAGGCAAAGCGGTTATGCACCCGCTCGTTGGAATGGCCTGTGCCAGGCATGCCTGCGCCTCCGGGAAGTCGCGGATTCTCTGCATCCTGGCTAGGGCCATGCAGGCATCAGGTCGTAGGCCACGCCCACGTCCGGTTCTCCTCTCCGACCTAAAGGTGGCCTGATGGGCCCAGCACCACAGGGGCCCTTCAGGGACAGCGCCCACCCCTCCCCTCCTCAAGAACTCGCCAACCGTGCGTGTGACAGTCACCGCCGGGCCCAAGCGTCGCATCCTGCCAGCAAGCCGTGCTAAAATGGTCACGATGACCGATTGCAGGAGGTGATTCCGTGGCCAAAAGGATAAGCGCCGCCCAGGCCAAGGCCCACTTCTCCGCCCTCGTCGCCCAGGTCGCGTACGGCGGCGAACACTACGTGATCGAGCGCCGGGGGAAGCCCTTGGCCGCCCTCGTCAGCGTGGACGACCTGCAGCGCCTCGAGGAGTTGGGCGCGCTCTCCCGACCACGGGGTGCCCTCGCTCTCGTCGGCGCCTGGCGCGAGGTGGAAGAGCGGGACCTGGATGCGCTCATCGCCGACATCTACGCCCAACGGGCGCGAGACACCGGCCGAGTGGTCTCTCTCGAAGCCTGATGTACCTCCTGGATACGGACGTGCTCAGTAACCTGCTGCGGCGTGATCCCTCTCCTACCCTGGTCGCGAAGCTGGCCTCGGTGCCGCCGGAGTGGCAGTTCACCTCCAGCATCACCCTGGGAGAACTGATCTACGGCGCCCATCGCCTCCAGGAGCGTACCGCCGCCCTACTGCGGCGCCTGGATGAGTCGCTCCTCCCCAACCTGCCGGTGCTCCCGTTCGATGCTCCGGCGGCCCGGCGGTACGGTGAACTGCGCGCGGATTTGGAGCGACGGGGTACGCCCATCGGCGACGCCGACCTGCGCATCGCGTCCATCGCCCTGGCCCGAGGCCTGACCGTGGTGACAGGCAACGTGCGCCACTTCCAGCTTGTCCCTGGGCTCGCCGTCGAAAACTGGCTAGCGTGACATGAAGGACGCACGGCCTTCGACAGCTGCACGTCAGAGCCTGGAAGTCGTGCAGGAGCACGCAGCCGACGCCTTCACGATCATCTGGCCGACTGGGCTGGTTCTCGACGGCAGCGCTGCCGCTCTGCGGTCAAGAGTCATTGAGTCTCTCCGGAGGCAGGGTTTTGTTCTCGACGTTACCGGGTCCTTGACTGCATCGGGTAACGGGCACAAACAGGCGATACGGGAGCTTCATGGCGAGGCGAGAAGAGCTGCCATCGAACGGGCGCGGCCCGGCTTGGCGCGCCATGAACAGAGGCTGCTCCGATACTTCGCCAGTGGCGCTGAGATCCAGCCTAACCGCATAGCTCCGGTCCTGAAGGAGGTACTGCCTGACACGGAGGACGAACTTCTCTTCAGGTACGCGCGTCTGCACTGGAGCATCCCTGTGTCGGCTGGGTACGGCCGACGACTGCGCTTCCTCGTCTTCGACGAGAGTAACGGCAAGCTCATCGGTCTCATTGGCCTCGGCGATCCTGTGTTTTCACTAGGTCCTCGCGATGCGTGGATCGGATGGGACTCACAAGCGAAACGGGAACGGCTCCGGCATGTCATGGACGCCTTTGTACTCGGAGCCGTGCCACCCTACGCTCGGTTGCTCTGCGGCAAGCTCGTAGCCCTGCTGATGATCAGTGACGAGGTGAGGGATGCGTTCTCCAGGAGATACGCGGGCCGCACCTCGCTCATTAGCGAGCGTCCGTTCGATGGCCGGCTCGTCCTCATCACCACGAGCTCTGCGTTGGGCCGTTCTTCCTTGTACAATCGCCTCACCTTCCGGGACAGGCGAGTGTTCCTGAGTGTGGGCTTTACTTCCGGATCCGGAGAATTTCACTTTTCCAACGGGATCTACCGCGATCTGCTGGCGTTTGCCAGAGAGCGTTGTACCCCATCGGCCAAGCATGAGCGCTGGGGCAACGGATGGCGCAGTCGGCGCGAACTTGTGCGTGCAGTGCTACCGAAGCTAGGGCTCTCGCGAGAGCTGGTCTACCATGGCGTGCGACGCGAGATCTTCCTCGTCCCCCTCGCTGACAACGCCGCCTCATTCCTCCGCGGCGAGACAGACCACGTTGAGCCGTTCAGCGCGCCAGCCGCCGAACTCTTCCGTTGGTTCAGGGAGCGCTGGTTATTGCCGCGCGCCAGCCGAGACCAGACCTATCGGGACTTCGATCCCCAGACGCTTCGGCTATGGGGGTAGCGGAAGTGGTAACCGACCAGACGCCGTTCGTCGACCTGCCGGCCGCGCTGGTCGAGGAGATGCTCGCTAAGACCAGTGAAGTAGCCCAGTCGCTCCTCGAGGCGTTTCGGGCCGTCAAGAAGCAGCGCTCCCGTTTTCGCGCCGAGCTCGAGGACAGCGGCCTGATCCTCAATGAGTCTGCCCTCGGGTACCCGCCGCTTCCTACCACCTGCGGCGTGGACGGGTCCTACGCCATCGAGCGCTTGCTTTCGTCCGATCTCGCGGCGTGCGCCGCCGTCGCGGTGGAAGGGTTGACGCCGCCGTCAGAGAAGCGGCACTGGCAGCAGCCGCACCACATCGCCTTCGTCCGCTCAGAAGTGCACGATGCCGACACGGCTACCGTGCTGCGCGCAGTCATGCTGGGATACGAGCTCTTTCTCGCCACACGAGCGCCCCACGATGTCGTCATGCTCGATGCGACGCTCACCCTCCCTGTGATCTACTTCAACCAGGCCCTCTCAAAGTCACGGGAGGTTCCCGAGCTACAGTCGTCGCGGGAGTTTCGCTCGCAGGCGGTGGACTTCCTCCGGGCGTACGTCGAGATCCTGCAAGCGCCGCGCTCCGACAAGCAGTACGTAGGGTTGCCGAAGTACTCTACCCGTCGGGAGATAGGGAATCGGCTTGGCTGGCCGCAACCGCATGATGACCGAGGCCTCCTCACGCTGCTGCTCGAGGCCGGCGAACTCACTCAGCCCTTGCCCCTTGAGCAGCCCAGCCAGGCCTGGCACCTAGCAGTCAGCACGCTTTCCTCGGATATGCACCCAGAAGCAGAGAACCTGGCAGAGGAGATTGTGTCTGCCCTGCAGAATGTCAGGGTGCTCTACTATAAGCCTCACCAGTGGTTGCCAGCGGTTCGTTTGGAGGTGCCTGCTAACGTCGCCGACAATCGCCATAGACTCGCCATCGTGATCCAGGGGATCAAGCACCAATGCGCCACGCCTGGCATGCTTGAACCCTACCCGCTGTACCTTGCCGATCGCACGGTGAGAGCGCTCGCGAGGGCGGTGCCTGCATTCCGGCAGGTCACGACCCAGCAGATCGCTGAGCAGTACGAGGGAGATATTGCCGAGGTGTTCTTCGGGATGCACGGGTACCGCTCTGAGTCAGGAGGCTGAGATGGACGCACAGCCAATCGACCAGCTCATCGATCAGACGGAGCGACTGGGAGTCATCGGTTCGCCATCCTCAACAACGGAACTGGCGGTGGATGTTCTAGGGACAGCGGTGAATCGGAAGCTCGTGGGCGAGCTCGCGCTCTTCCGCTTTCGGCAGGATGGCGCCACTCACTACGCGTTGGGCCAGATCACCGAGGTCAAGCTGCGCAACATCTGGCACGAGGACCCGACAATGCGCAGCCTCATCCGTCAGCGGGGACAGATCGATGCAGTGAGCGAGCGGCAAGACACGCACCTTGCCCAGATGTCGGTAAGCGCCGTCTTCAAAGCGGGAGGGACGGCCGGGTATGAACCGAGCATTCTTGGAACCGTTCCTGCTACCGGGACCCCCGTCCATGTGGTGACCGACGAGGTCCTTGACGAGCTCCTCCGTCCCTATCGTGAGCAAGTCTTCTACCTGGGTCACGTCTACGGCTCCAAGCCGAAGCTGCCCTTGTGGTTCAAGCATTTCGATACCGGCCCCGACGGTGCTGGCGAGGCGTATCATCTCGGTATCTTTGGCAAGACCGGCTCTGGAAAGTCCGTGCTCGCCAAGATGATCCTCCTGGCCTATGCCTGCTATCCCAAGATGGCGCTGCTGGTCATCGACCCACAGGGGGAGTTCGCCCGCGACATCCGGGCCGGGCCGCCATCGGGCGAGTTTCCCCTTCCTCTCGGGGACCTGATCCGCCAGCGCATGCACAAGCAGGTGCGGGTACTCACCGTCCAGAGTCTAGTTCTGGACAGGTGGGAGCTCTTCGAGAGCATTCTCTATGAATCTCTCTTCTTCGAGCGCTTGACCATCCCAAAGAGCGAGAACCGCCAGCTGGCATGCAGCATTCTTGCCGAGAGGCTCCAAAAGGCGGGAGTCAAGCTCGCCGAACTGTCATCCAAGGGAGCCTTTGACCAGGCCTGGAGCTTACTCGCAGACGACAAAGTCCAGCGGGTCTTCTATCGAACCGACGCCTCCCGCGCCCGCTTTGCTGCCGCGCTTCACGATGCTAATCGGGACGAATTCTACCAGGACCATTGGAGGCCCGTCACGGAACTCTTCCGTGCAGACCGGCCGCAAGCCTCGACCGTCGAGAAGGCGCTCAGCTGGCTCTTGAATCCTGACCAGGCCGACTCAGGCCGCCGGCCCGTCCTGGTCGTGGACCTGTCGAAAGAGCAAGCTCAGGGCCTCTTCTGGACCGATACCATCCAATCGCTGGTGATAAAGCGCTTGCTGGACGGTCTCACCCGGACGGCCGAGTATTTCTACAAGGAAGGCGAAAGCTTGAACACCCTCGTCATCATCGACGAAGCGCACCGCCTGGCGCCCCGCGACCTGCCAGGCGAGGACGACGCCGCCAAGGCGGTTCGCGCTGTGCTCATCGATGCCGCTCGGACCACCAGGAAATACGGCCTCGGCTGGCTGTTCATCAGCCAGACCCTCTCCAGCCTGCACCCGGAGATCCTTGGCCAGCTCAGGATCTTCTTCTTCGGCTTTGGCCTGGCCTTGGGCCAGGAGTTCCAGTCCCTACGGCAGCTGGTCGGTTCTTCCGGCACCGCGCTCGATCTCTACCAGCTCTTTCGAGACCCGCACTCCGCTTTTGACGTCAAGAGCCGGCAGTACTCCTTCATGACCATCGGGCCGGTGAGCCCTCTCTCGTTCTCCGGAAGCCCGCTCTTCTTCAATGCGTTTAACACCGTCGACTCCTTCTTGTCCGCCAACGGTCTATCGGTTGGGCGCCCAGAGGCGAAGCTTTTCGCGTCACCAACGTAGCCTGAAAGATCCTGGTGCTCTGCGGCTCTGTAGAAAAGTGGCCGCCAGAGGGCTAGGCCGGTGGTGGCGAGTGGGGAGGGATAGCGAGGCCGAGGTAGGTCTGCTGTCGCTGGCCCAGGTGGAGAGGGAGGTGGGGAAGGCGAACCTGCCGCCGTACAGCCACCCCCGCTTGTGGCCGCCTGTGCAGCCAGCCCCAGCTCCTGGGCAACCTCTGCCTCATGGGCTACGAGGGCTGGGCCTATCGGGAGGCGGAGGTGCGGCTGGCCGCGCATAGTAAGCTGGGGGAGGCGCTGCATCTATCGAGGACGCCCCCACTTCACCACCCTGCAGGAGTTCCTCGACCGGCTGAGGGAGGAGCTGGAGCGGCGCCTGGCGGAGACGGCCAGGACGCCTGTGCCCCCAGGGGGCCCGCCCTCGGGAGGGGCCTGTAATGCCACAGGCCTGGGGACGCCACGGCCAGCTACTAGTTCGTGCGTCGCCTCAGGGAGATGGGGCAGGCCAGCACCGGCCGGTGCTGGCTGAAGCGCTCCCTCCTGGTGGACGTGACGAGAAGAGCCATCCTGGCGCTGCGGGCGAGTCTGAGCCCCTCCTCCCACATCCCCGACCTCCCTCCCCTGGTGGGCAGAGGGGCCAGGGTGGCCAGACCGGGGGCAGTGCTGGCCGACGCGGTTACGACTCGGACAATGACCGCCAGTACGCGTGGCGAGAGATGGGAGCCCCGCGCCTACAACCTCTACCTCCTTCGATGTGTGCTACCGCGGCCCATCCTCACCCTACGGCCCTTCGGCCAGCAACCCCGAGCATACCCGAGCTTCATTTGTACAGAGCCTGGCGTCCCGAGAAAGCATTGACGCGTCCCCTGCCCTTAGAGATGAGAAGTGCTTCGACTTGGCGCCGGCCGGTATGGAGCTTTACGAAAGAGCGCTCTTGACTCAACAGGCCATTCGCGAGCGGGTCGCTACAGGGATCAGTGCAGGGGAGTATGCAACGACTGCCCGAGTTCTGGAGCGGCTAGTCGCCAGTGTCAGTCGCCTTCGAGGTTGTTTGAGGACAGGGAAAGTGGAAACTAATGATGTCAAAAGGGCGGGAGAGCCTGCCCTAGAGTCAGAGTGAGAACTCATCTCGGAGCTCTCCAGACGATGAGGAAGCAGGCCAGGTGGACGAAGGCGGCGAAGGTTGCCAGCCTTCGCTCGTAGCGCAGGGCCAGCCTGCGGAACCATCCCTCGAGCCAGGCGAAGAAGCGCTCCGCCGCCCCCCTGCCCACACGGTAGCCAGGCCAGGCGAGGCAGTAGGGCCTGCCAAGCCTGGGCCTCCTCCTTCGCCTGGGGTCCTGAGGTATGCTGCTCCTGACGGCTCGCCGGCGCAGATGACGCCAGATCTCCCTGGCCTCGTAGGCGCCACCCATGCACAGCTCCCCCGGCCTCGTCCGGGGCCTGACACTCCCGCCCCCGAGCCGCAGGCGCCCCACCAGCTCGCTGGTGCGGTGCCGTCGTGGCCGCCCTCAGGCCCCAAGGCCAGGGGCAGGCCGGCGGCGCCACCAGGGCATGCACCTTGCCCCCCTTGCGCAGACGCCTGCCGTCCACCCCTACTACCTCCCGCCTTTCCTGGCCTCCACGGTGGTGGCATCCATGGCTACCGCCTCCGGCCTCAGCCGGCCCTCCCGTTAGCCCAGCTCCAGGAGGCGGCGCCACAGCCCTTCCCATACCCCACGCTCCTGCCACCCCTTGAGCCTGCACCAGGCCGACACGACGGAGCCGTATCTCTTGGGCATGTCCATCCAGTGGCAGCCGGTGGCCAGGACTTAGCGGATGCCGTCCAGGATCCTCTTGGCGTCGGCCCTGGGGCGGCCGGTGGGGCCCTGGCAGGCAGCAGGGGTTCGATGGACCGCCACTGCTCGTCGCTCGGCTCCCTGAACTCCATGCCTTGTACCCCCTTCTCCAGGGGGCAGTCCACCGCCGCCGGCGTTTTGAGACGAGTTCAGAGTTTGAGGGAGGTTTCCCGCTGGGCGGTGCGGCTTACGGCGTCCTTGCCCACCTTCACCCGCGAGAGGGCCCGGGTTATCTCGGCCACCCGCCGCACCGACACCCCCTGCAGGTCGTCTTGCGCACCGCTTCCTCCACATCGCCCGTCATCCGGCACACCTCGCTCGAAGACCTCGGTGACGAACTCCCCCTGGAGGT
>Ga0101943_1001751_pt1 | contig 16622 bp, 13 predicted proteins | sample DewCreD2012metaG_5_FD_75244 | JGI IMG/M metagenome (GOLD analysis project Ga0101943, IMG submission 75244) | Hot spring sediment bacterial and archeal communities from British Columbia, Canada, to study Microbial Dark Matter (Phase II) - Dewar... ... | reverse complement strand
TCGTTCCGAGAGGAACCGCCGATCATATCCGACCAACACGGGACGATCCGCACCGGATCCCACCTCGCGGAGATAGTCGGCCAACGCTTGCGCGGCGATCTCCACATTGCGGAAGGTGAAATCCTCCGCGATCCGTCCCCGCCAGCCATCCGTCCCGAATCGAATCGCCGTCGGCGTCATGGTTCTCCCCCCTCACCGATGAGGCTGTAGTCGGTCACGACCGACTTATCTCCGAGAAACGTCCCCGGCGCGACCTCGGCCGCGCGCCCGATGTGACAGCCGCGCCCGAGGACCGAACGGCGCACTTCGGCATGCGCGCCGATGCGCGTCGCCGCCCAGATCACCGAGTCCTCGATGCGCGCTTTCTCCTCGATGAAGCAATGCGGCCCCACGACCGAATTCACGATCTCCGCCCCTGCCTTCACCGTGCAGCTCGGATCCACCACCGAGAGCCGATCGATCCCCGCCGACTCGTCGAAGCGCTCGCCGCGCGGCGGCCGCACGGGGGAATAGGTCTTCACCTTCCCGGCCAGGACGTCCAGATTCGCCTGCAGATAATGGCGCGGCGTCCCGATGTCCCGCCAATACCCCTCCCAGACGTAGGCGAACACCGGTTCGCCCCGCTCCAGCAAGAGCGGGAAGAGATCGTACTCGAAGGAGAACGTCTTCCCTTCCGGGATATGAGCGAGCACCGACGGTTCTAAGACGTAGATGCCCGCATTGATCAACGGCGAAGTGACTTCGCTCGCCCGCGGCTTCTCGACGAAGCGCGTGACGCGTCCATCGGAGGCCATCTCGACGACGCCGTAAGCCGAAGGGTTTTCGACCGGCGTGAGGACGATCGTCGCCACAGCCCCCGTCTCCCGATGCCGCTTCAGGACTTCGGTGAGATCGAGATCCGTCAGGATGTCCCCGTTCAACACGATGGTCGTCCCCTGCAGGTACGCCTCACAATTCTTGAACGCTCCGGCCGTCCCAAGCGGCGCCGCCTCCACGACATAACGAATGGACAGCTCTTGATCCTCGCTCCCACTCAACACGTGCTCGATCCGCTGCGGTTGATAGGCCAGACAGACCAGCACCTCTTCGACGCCCGTCCCGCGCAACAGATCGAGTTGATAGAAGAGGAAGGGCCGATTCACCAGCGGCGCGGCTGGTTTCGGCAGATGAACCGTCAGAGGACGCATCCGCGTCCCTTTCCCTCCCGCGAGGATGACCGCGTGCATGATCGCCCGTCAAGACCTCAAGAGCAGTGAGTGTATCATCCCCGATGAGGAGTTTCAAAGTCCGGCCCTCGACCCGATCACCCCGCCGCCTCGCACGAGTCAAGAAGAAGGGAGAGCGCGTGAAGCCGCGAGAATGAAGAGCGACTTCAGCCCGGCGAGCAAAAGCCTCTTCGCGCGCACCCAGCGCCGATCCTTCAGCACCCCCGGGATCACCCGATCGGCGGCGAACGCCTGAGACTCCGATCGAAGAGCCGCGCATGGAATCGAGCCTGCGAAGCAGGCGATTGAATGTAGGGCGAACCGAAGGCGAGCCCTGCTGAGATTGACCTTTTACCGCACGAAGCCCGCGCACGCGGGCGATCGAACCTAGCCTAGGGCGAGCCGTAAGGCGAGCCCTGTTGAGATTGACCTCCTACCGCAATAAAGCCCGCGTAGGCGGGCGATCGAATCGAGCCTAGGGCGAACCGGAGCGAGCCCTGTTGAGATTGGCCTTCTACCGCACGAAGCCCGCGTAGGCGGGCGATCGAACCTAGCCTAGGGCGAGCGCAGCGAGCCCAGTTGAGATTGACCCATTCCGCAAAGAGCCTGCGAAGCAGGCGATCGAACCTAGCCTAGGGTGAGCCGAAGGCGAGCCCTAGGACAGACGAGCCGAAATCCCCCCAAGCCCCCGAAGGGGGTGGCCCATCCGGTCGCCTCCCACCTGTCCGGAACCGCCATCCCCGTTTGCCCCATCCGCAGGGCCGCCCGCTTGCGCGGGCTTGGGGGGAAAATTTTTGGCCTCCCGATCCTGGGGTTCGCTACCGCTCACCCCAGGCTATATTCGATCGCCCGCTTCGCGGGCTCACGTGCGGAATGCCGGTTCGACCTCAATGGGGTTCGCTCGCGCTCACCCCAGGCTATATTCGATCGCCCCCTCGGGGGCTCGCATCTCGACCCCACAGTTTTCACCCAACCGATCCCCCGCGCAAAATTTCCATTGACTTTTTGGGCGTTCCGCATACAATAGGGTGGGGGGAGGAAAAGGGCTAGGCCAAAAGGAGTAGCTGAGCCCAGGGGAGGAAAGACAAGCTAGGGTGCCGGTGCTTTCAGGTGACTGCTGCGTGAGTGTCTTCTGCTCGTGATCCCTCCCAGACTCCCTCAAGCCCGCAGGGTCGAACCTGTGGGAAGATTCGGTGAGAGAAAGGAGAAAGAGAGAGGACAATGCGCTTCATCACAACAGACATACACCGGCGATTCCGGAGCTGGCTCGACCAATGTCACTATCCACGACGGCACGGGTGGACCATCCCTGTTCTGCTAATGCTCGGGACGGCAGCTTGGGCGTTGCTTGGACAACCGGTGAGAGGACCCAACCCAACCGTCTTAGCGTTAACCCCAACCGTTAGTTGTACCGTATCCTCGGGTGTCACTATTAGCGGCACTACGATTACGGGCACGAACGGCGATGACACTATTGATTGCTCTTTGTCTACGAGCGACCTCACGATCAACGGCGGTGCCGGCGAGGACACTATCACGGGTGGTAGTGGCGACGACACGATTGATGGCGGTCTGGGCAAGGACAAGAAGATCACCGGCGGTCCAGGCGACGACATTAGTCGCGGCGGCGCAGGGAACGATAACGAGATCAGAGGCGGGGATGGAGACGACCAGATCTTTGGCGAGGGCGGCAATGACAATATCTACGGCGACGGTGGTGATGACGTGATTGACGGTGGAAGCGGCAATAACGATATTTGGGGCGGCGCTGGCAACGATACGATCACCGGCGGGAACGGTAACGACAACATCCGCGGCGAAGCTGGTCATGATACGATCTTCGGCGGGGGCGGTAACGATCGAATTGAGGGCGGCGATGGCAACGATATTCTGCACGGTCAAGGCGGCAAGGACGACCTTGATGGTGGTCCGGGCGACGATTGCCTGACTGGAGGAGAAGAAGGAGATAGACTCACAGGTGGCGCTGGCAATGATTCGCTTTCTGGGGGACTGGGTGACGACACGCTCAAAGGTGGTGACGGCGACGATCAGCTCAAGGGGGGTGATGGTAATAAGGACGAATTATACGGACAAGGTGGGAGCGATGTCTTCGATAGCGGCGATGTTGCCGGAGAGCGCAAGGACTTCAACTCCTCAGAAGGAGATAGTGTGGCTGCTGTCACCATCCCCTGCGAAAGCGGTGCGGAGTGCGGCAATGGTGATCTCGACACGGGCGAAGAGTGCGACCTCGGACCAAACAATGGAGAGTCGGGCTTTTGCTGCACATCCTCTTGCCAGTTCGCAAGCTCTGCCACTGTCTGTCGGACGGCGGCCGGCCCTTGCGATGCCCCTGAGTCCTGCACGGGAACGAGCGCCAGCTGTCCGGCCGATGCCAAGCAACCCGCGGGGACGGTCTGCCGTCCCTCTGTGGACGTTTGCGATGTCGCCGAGACCTGCAACGGTAGCAGCAATGACTGCCCCGCCGATGGCTATGCCCCTGCTGGCACTACCTGCCGAGCGGCGGCGGGCGAGTGCGATGTCGCGGAGTACTGCACGGGGACGAGCGCCGGCTGTCCGGCTGATCAGTTCAAGCCGAACGGCACCCCGTGCTCCGATGATGGGAAGGCGTGCACCAATGATGTGTGCAATGGCAGCGGCTCGTGCACCCATCCGCTCAAGCCGGCAGGAACGCCGTGTCATCCCGGAGACGATTGTCCGGCGAATGAGCAGTGTACGGGTTCCAGTGAAGATTGCCCGCGCCCGGATGCCGATCAAGATGGCACGCGAGACAAGTGCGATTTCTGCCCCACCACGCCGACAGGCACCTGCTCGAACATGGTGACGACAGCGACGGTGACGTTCACGCTGACGAGCGCGAGCAGCGGGGCGGTGTCGGCTTCCGAAGAGGCCGCGCAGATCGCCAACAACAATGGAGTGCTCGTCGCCGACTTCGCGATGAATCAGGTTGTGGTCTACCTGAGCAAGGGAGATGGGACATTCCAGAGGTTCCGCACCTATACGACTGGGGATGGCCCGATCGCCATCGGCGTCGGCGACTTCAACGGCGATGGGAAGGCCGATTGGGTGACGGCGAACAACCTCAATAACACGCTCACGGTTGCGTTAGGCCGCGGCGATGGGACGTTTGGTCCCGTCTTTCCCATCTTCCTGATCAATGGGATCAACCCCTCTGCGCTGGCGGTTGCCGATTTCAATCGGGATGGCCGGCTGGATGTGGCCGTAGCCAACTTCACTTCGAATAACGTCACAGTTCTGCTGGGGCGAGGAGATGGACGGTTCGTTGAAGCGTTCGATATCCCCCTCTTTGAGGGCGGGCCGAGCGCGATCATGGCGACCGATCTCGATTTGGATGGGATGTTGGATCTGGCCGTCACGCACATGCTCTCGAACGAAGTGACGCTGCTACTTGGGAATGGAGAGGGGCGGTTCAGACCGGTACGGCGCCTGCTGTTGCGGGAAGGGCCGGTGGCGCTGGCGACGGGTGATTTCAATCGGGATGGCCGACCGGACCTGGCGGTGGCTCACTTCACGGCGGATGTGATCTCACTGTTGCGTTCGCATGGTCAACCACTGAACTTCACCCGAACGGACATCCCTGTTGGGCAGAATCCGATCGCGCTGGTGACCGGCGAGTTCGTGTCCGGAACGCTGAGCGTCGCCACGGCGAATTTCACCAGCGGCGACGTCTCGGTCATCCCGGCCGAGTCAGAGTCGCTGTTACGCGTATCGCGGGTTCGCGCTCTGGCGACTCCGACTGCGCTTACGGTCGGAGACTTCAACAATGACGGGCGATTGGATATCGTGATCGTCGGATCCCCGTTCGGGCAACTGTTGACGCTGCTCGGAGCAGGCGACGGCACGTTCATCCTCAAGCGATGAACGGCGCAAAAGCCCCCCGTGCGAGCCTCTCGCTCGCACGGGGGGATGTCGGCTGTGCGTCGGAAGCGCGAAGGCCAAGGAAAGGAGGTTAAGATGACTCGCTATGTGAAGAAGCGATGGGTAGTGAAAACCGGCCTAGTGCTCTGCCTCGTTGGCGCGCTGAGCACGACGTATCCCCAAATCATCAACTCGGGCAATGTCACACTCTGGGCCGGTGCATTCCCCACAGATTTGCGCGCGGATAAGTTCGAGAATGACGCCCAGGCGTATCTGTTCACCGAGCATCGAAACCTGACTCTATCGGAAGATGTGATTGTCAACGCCGTTGATCCCGGACTTTATGACGACGATGCGGACCTTGGCCAGTTCACCATATCCGCCGGGACAGTTGTCAATGTATATCTGCTGCACTCGGACCCAGTGGGGAATGGTCCTCGTGACTACTCCGGAAGCATCACCTTCTCGAACGAGCGTATCATCGGTGTGATCGCGCGGGGACGCCGCTTGAGGCTGACCGATAGGATACTGGGTGTATCCGGGACCCAATACTCGCAGTCCGACACTCTTCGCGGTTACGAGCTGGACACGCAGGATGTGGAGCAGTTCAAGATTCTTCCAGATCGGCGCACGCTGGAGTTCTACGCCCGCACCACGAACGTCGTGGACGAACTGCGCATCGTAACCGTAAATGAGGCCTCTGGGGGGGAACCATGTCCTGTTCAGACCATAAACTTCGGCAATGTGCGACTCTGGTCAGGATCGCCGCCTTCGGACCTGCGCGCGGACCAGTTTGAGGATGATGACTGGGCATATCTGTTCATCGAGCATCTGAATCTGATTCTGCCGGCAGATATGGTGGTCAATGCCATCTCCCCAGGGCTGTATGACCAGGACGCTGACCTCGGATCATTCACCATCCCCGCGGGAACGAAGGTTGATGTCTATTTGCTCCACTCCGATCCAGTCGGCAACGGACCGCGCGATTACTCTGGCAGCATCACCTTCTCCAACGAGATTATCGGGGTGATTGCGCGCGGGCGCCGACTGAGGTTGAGTGATCCCGTGTTGGGTGCGCCTGGCGTCCTTTATTCGCAATCTGACAACTATCGCGGTTACGAGCTGGACACGCAGCCGACCGAATGGTTCGAAATCCAGAGTGATCGGCGTACGGTGATCTTCAGCTGCCGCACCACCAACGTCGTGGACGAACTGCGCATTGTGACTCGATCCTGCCCATGATGGACCTTTGCTCCTCACCCGGATGGCCCGCTCGCGTGGGCTTGTCGAGGGAAATTTTCGGTCGCGCGTTCTGGGGTTCGCTCGCACTCACCCCAGGCTGGATTTGAATCGCCCCATTCGGAGCTTGCGTGCGGAATGGGTTCGACCTCATTGAGCCTGCGAAGCAGGCGATCGAATTTAGCCTAGGACGAGCGAAGGCGAGCCCTGTTGAGATTGACCTTCTACCGCAATAAAGCCCGCGTAGGCGGGCGATCGAACCTAGCCTAGGGTGAGCCGTAAGGCGAGCCCTAGGACAGACGAGCCGAAATTCCTCCCAAGCCCCCGAAGGGGGCGACCCATCCGGTCGCCTCCCACATGTCCGGAAACGCCATCCCCGTTTGCCCCATCCGCAGGGGTCGCCCGCTCACGCGGGCTTGGGGGAAAATTTTTGGCCTCACGCGTCCTGGGGTTCGCTATCGCTCACCCCAGGCTAAATTCGGACGCCCGCTTCGCGGGCTCACGTGCGGAATGCCGGTTTGACTTTAATGGGGTTCACTCGCGCTCACCCCAGGCCACATTCGATCGCCCGCTTCGCGGGCTCACATGTGGGATCTCAACAGGGATCGCTGCCGTTCACCCCAGGCTCGATTCGAACCGCCCGCGTGCGCAGGCTCGCGTGCGGGACGGGTTCGACCTCAATTGAAGCTTGCTCCCCTTGAATTTTGGGGGCGATCCACCTCTTTGCGATCCCTGTCCGCGCGAGGGAGCAATGGAGCGTTGACTTCGTCGGGGATTTGCGATATTAAAGAGGCTCACATGATGACCGGGTGAGAGCGACTATGAACGTGCAAGAGAGAGTGATTCGAGCCATCGCGCGAGCGTGCCGTCTCGATCCGGAGCGCGTGCATCCAGAGGCGACGTTTGAGGAGCTGGGCGTGGATTCGCTCATGGGTTTGGAGATCGTGTTTGAGCTGGAGGAGGAGTTCAAGGTCTCTATCCCGGAGAACATCGCCGTCGGCATGCGTTCGGTGCGGGATGTCATCGAGCGGCTGCAGGCCGTCTTCGGACAAAGGGAAGGTCTCGGATATTCGGCGGAGCCTTCGTCCTAAGCGCGCGTCTTTGGACGCGCGAGGACAAAGCCCTCGTTCACGGCGTCGCGGACATTTCGCCCATAGGATCCGCGCTGAGGTGGGAGGGATATGCGACGAGTGGTGGTCACCGGAATCGGCGTGGTCTCGGCGGTCGGCCTGACGGCGACCGAATTTTTCGACAGCCTGATTCAGGCGCGCTCGGGTGTCGGCGAGATCACGCAAATTCCCACGGACGCGCTGACGGTCAAAGTCGCCGCCGAGGTGAAGGGCTTCGATCCATCGGCGCATTTCGCAGCGAAGCAGATGGGGCTGCTCGATCGCTTCGCGCAGTTTGCGCTCGTCGCTGCGCGCGAGGCGTTGGCCGATTCCGGCTTCTCGCCGACGGAAGCCGAGGCCGATCGCTTCGGCGTCGCGATGGGGACATCGTTTGGCGGAATGGTGACGCTGGATGCCGGGTATGAGCGGCTCTATGGGGAGCGAAGCCCGCGCCTGCATCCGCTCACGATCCCGCGCATCATGTATAATGCCGCGGCGTCTCAGATCTCCATGTTCTTCTCGGCGCGCGGACCCATCTTGGCCATCAGCACGGCCTGCGCTTCGGGCGCGCAGGCGATCGGCTGGGCGTTTCATCAGATCAAGTACGGGTATGCCGACGCCATGCTCGCCGGCGGCGCGGATGCGCCCATCACCTTCGGCGTCATGAAAGCGTGGGAGGCGTTGCGCGTGTTAGCGAGCGGCCACGGGGATCCGGCGCGCGCCTGTCGGCCCTTCAGCCGGGATCGCGAAGGATTGGTCGTGGGCGAAGGGGCGGCCGTCTTGTTGCTGGAGGAATATGAGCGGGCGCGCGCGCGAGGGGCGCGCATGTATGCGGAGATCGTGGGCTACGGGACATCGGCCGATGCGAGCCATATCACTGACCCTTCGGTCGAAGGGCCGGCGCGCGCCATGCGAGCGGCTTTGGCCGAAGCCGGGCTCGCGCCCGAAGCCGTCACCTACATCAACGCGCATGGCACGGCCACCAAGGCCAACGATCGCATCGAGACCGAAGCCATCAAACTCGTCTTCGGATCGCACGCGCGGCGTCTGGCCATCAGTTCGACCAAGGCCCTGCACGGTCACACGATGGGCGCGGCCGGCGCCATCGAGTTCGTCGCCGCTCTTCTGGCGCTACACCATGGGATCATTCCTCCGACGGCTCACTACACGGAGCCGGATCCCGAATGCGATCTCGATTACGTCCCCAATTGCGCGCGGGAGCAGAAGCTCGAGGTCGTCCTCTCCAACTCGTTCGCGTTCGGAGGGATCAACGCCGTCCTCGTCGCGCGGAGAGTATCATGAACGCGGCGTTCGTGGAGATTCGCGTGCGACCGGCACGGCCTGAGGATCGCGAGCGCATTCGCGCGATTTGCCAACGTTCGGTCTTGCCCGGGTATCCGACCGAACGGGTCTTCGAGGACGTAGAGATCGTGAGCCGCCTTTTCGCCGATTATTACCTGGACTACGAGCCGGAATCCTGTTTTGTGGCCGAAGTCGGCGGGCGCGTCGTCGGCTATGCGCTCGCCTGCAAGGACACGCGACGGTATCTTCGCGTTCTGTTGGTGCGCATCCTGCCCGGCGTTCTCTGGCGCATCGCGAAGGGGATCGTGCTGCGGCGGTATCGGCGGCCCGAGACCTATCGCACCCTCTGGTGGGTGCTCACGCGCGCCTGGCGCGAGATTCCCTCCGTGTCCCTGCGGGCGTATCCGGGGCATGTACACGTCAACGTAGACCCGGCCTTCACCGAAGAGAAGCTCGCGCTGTTGCGGATCGGGCGGCGATTGGGCGACGTTGTGATGGCGCATCTGCGGGAGGCGGGCGTGCGCGGTCTGCAAGGCGCGATCGCCGAAGCCGACGGGGATGAGCGGCTGACGGAGTTCTATCGGCGATTTTACGGCGCGCGCATTGCCGCCGTCCGGCGCTTCTCTCTCTGGGAGCGCATCACGGGCATACGGTGGTATGCCAAGCTCGTGGTGATTGATCTGCCTCCGATGGCCGAACGCTCGGAAGCGACGTAAGGGCCGATGCGCTATCCCTCGATCGCCGCCGTGGATCGTTCGTTCGACGACGTCTACATCTCGCCGCATCTGGACGACGTCGTCCTCTCCTGTGGAGGGCGCCTGCTGCGCGAGCGCGCTCAGGGACGCTCGGTGCTCGTCGTCACCGTCTTCACGGCGGAGGCCGGACCATGCCGGGAGATCCCCCCTCATGTGCGCGCGCGCGTCGGCGACATGGCCGAACGGCGTCGCGAGGACGAGCGAGCGATGGCGCGTTTGGGCGCGGATTTCCTCTGGCTCGATCACCCGGAGGCGATCTTTCGCGATCGCGCATATCATACGCTCTTTGGGGCATTCTCGCGGTTCGTTCCGGCGGATCGCGAGTTGGTGACCCATCTGGCGCTTCGGCTCGCTGAGCTTGTGCAGCGGGTGCGTCCCCGACGCCTCTATTGGCCTCTGGGCGTCGGCCAGCATGTTGATCATCGGGTGGTGTGCGAGGCCGGCCTGCGCTTGGCCGAGCATCTGGCGCAGCTTCCGGCGAATGCCCGCATTCCCGAAGTGTGTTTCTACGAAGATGCCCCGTATGCGTTGATCCCCCATCTGGTGGAGCATCGGCTGAGGGACATGGGCGCGCACTGGACGGGTGAAGATGTCGAGCGAGGCTCCGCTTGGGCGCGCGCGCGTCAAGCGTATGCGACGATGCTGACGCTCGCCTCGGTGCGCGCCGAGGTCAGGCACTGGGCGATGCGGGCGGCGACGTACGGATTTTTGGTCTTCCGCTTCGCCGGGGAAGGTCGCAGGAGGGCGCGTGCGCGGCTCTGGCTGACGCCGGAGCTGTGTGAGATCAGTGAGGTCCTCTCCGAGAAGCTCGAGGTCATCGCCGCATATCGTTCGCAGATCGCGCCGGTGCTCGGCGATGTGGCCAGTTATGCCCGGCTGCGTCGGGCGTACTCGCAACGACTCGTTGACGACGCCCCCGCGCGCTTTGAACCCACGCGGCGTACGAACGAGGATCGGCCCGATCGCCCGCCAACCCACGGCATCTTCGAACGCATCTGGCGGATGGCCCAAAGCGCGCCGGATGGAAATGATGAGGCTTCGCCGTAGCGGGGACCCTCGCATCTGACACGACGATGCGGCGTCGAAGGGCCCGAGGCCTTCTTGACCACTGTGAGGCGAAAGCTTACACTTGGCGCTTTGCGAACGGGGGACTGACGGTGCGCGCCATTGGTGGAGCGATCGCCGTTCTCCTTCTGGCTTCCCCAAGCGGATGTGAGAAGGCCATTCGTCAGCCGAAGGGGGAGGAGGGCGTTGTGCTTTCGGCGGATGTGCCGGTTCGGAACTCGACGGCGGTTTTGGCCATCGAGCTGACGAGACTTCAACGCGGCGAGGAGGTGGAGATTCTGGAGCGGAAGGGGGCGGAGTGGATGCGCGTCCGGACGCGAGGGGGGGTCGAGGGATGGGTGGAAGCGCGCTATGTGTTGAGCAAACGGGCGTTCGAGCACGCGCAGGCGTTAGAACGGGAGATGGCCGAGATCCAGCGACAAGCGCTCGGGCAACTTGTGGGGAGCGCTGCGATTCGGCTGACGCCCGGTCGCGCATCGGAAGAAAACGTGCTCTTTTACGCGCCCGCCGGAACGCTCGTGGAGATCCTGCGCCGCGAGCGAACGTCGCGGCTCGGGCAGGATGTGCTCCCGCGACGCTATCGGCCGGATGCGCGCCGCGTCCGATCGCCCGAATCCCTACCGCCTTCGGACCTCTGGTACTGTGTGCGGCTGCCCGAATCATTCCTCGTTCGCGTAGGATGGGTTTATGCCCCTTTGGTGGAGCTGAAGGTGCCGGATCGGTTGCGCCACCTGCAGGGCGAATATGCCTTCGTCGCCTGGTACGAGCTGGCGTCGGTGGAGGACCCGGAGATCGGGACCTCGTATCACTACCTGACTTTCGACACGCATCGAACGGCTCCCGTTCCGGGCACGGACTTCGAACGGCTGCGCCTCTGGATTTGGGACATCGAGCGGCATCGGTACACGATCGGGCGCTGGGAGATCGCTTACGGCGTCCTTCCCATCGAGCATCGGCGCGACGCGACGCTTCACCGATTTCGGATGCGGCTCTATGATCCGAAGACGGGAGAGTTGAACGACGTCGAATATCACGTGGACGTGAGTGATCGCTTCGCCCCTCGGCTGCTCCGCTCTCGGCCATAACTTGCCGGAGGATGAGCGTTCGGCGTATGCTCTCAAGCGTATGAAATGGGGATGCCGATCGGCCGTTGGATTTCTCTCGCTCCTCTTATTAGCGAGGGCGCCGATCCCGTCGGCGACTCAAGACAAGAAAGCCCTTGAGATCGTGCACCGCACCATCGCGGCCTATGGTGGGGAGGCCTCCGTGTATTTGCTGCGTCAGAAGGGGCAACTGCGCGGCTTCGTGAAGGCCTATCTGGAGGACGGCAGCACCCGCGAGGGGGAGATCACGATCCGCTTCCTCCATCGCCTGGAGAAACAGGATGAGTTGCGGCAGATCGAGCTGCGGTTTCCCAATGCGCCGACGCTCACCATCACCTACGATGGGGAGCGCGTGTGGGGGACGGAAAACGGGGCGCCCATCGTCCTGCGCTTGCGCACGGAAGCGGCGTTTCGAGCGGAGTTGAAGCACAACTATGAGACGCTCTTGCGCTATCGCGAATACAAAGCCGAAGTGAAGTACGTCGGGCGAGAGAAACGGAGTGGAATTGATGTGGACGTCCTCGACCTCACCTTACCGGATGGCGCGACCACGCGCTACTTCATCAGCGCGAGGACGTTTCGCATCCTCCACATCGAGTACGACGTCTCCGTCCCGTTGGTGGGCAAACCGATTCGCTTTCGGGATTCCTTCTACGACTTCCGCGTCGTGCAGACGACGCTCGTGCCGTATCGCATCGAGCGGTACGAGGACGGGCGACTCGTGCAGGAGATTCGGTTCACGGAAGTCGCTTACGGGGTACAGATCGAGGAAGCACAATTTCGGCTCTCCGGCTCGGGAGAGGAGAAGCGTCTCTGAGGAGACGCCGTGAGAGATCGTCTCCGCCGTCGCCTCCTCCCTCACATGCCGCTCGCGCGTGGAAGATGCACTCACATCGTTCGTCCCACGGCGGCAGCGATCTGCCGGAGTTGTCCGACCAACTCGTAGAGTTGCTCGGGTAGCAGCGCTTGCGGGCCATCGCATAGCGCTTCTTCGGGCCGATGATGCACCTCGATGAGCAGGCCATCGGCGCCGGCCGCGACGGCCGCGCGAGCCATAGGTGGGACTTTGTCGCGACGTCCCGTGCCGTGGCTGGGATCGGCGATCACGGGCAGGTAGGTGAGCTTCTTGAAGACGGGAATGGCCGAGAGGTCGAGCGTATACCGGAGCGAAGTCTCGAACGTGCGAATCCCGCGCTCGCAGAGCATGACGTTCGGATTGCCGCCGGAGACGATGTACTCCGCCGCGAGCAGCGTCTCCTCGATGGTCGCCGCCGGACCGCGCTTGAGGAGCACGGGCTTGGGCTGTCGGCCCAATTCCTTGAGCAGGTTGAAGTGCTGCATGTTGCGCGCACCGACCTGCAGGATGTCCACGTACTCGGACATGAGGGGGATCTGCGCGATCTCCATCACTTCCGAGACGACGAGCAGACCGTAGCGATCGGCGGCTTCGCGCAGGTAGCGCAGACCTTCCTCGCCCAAGCCTTGGAAGCTATAGGGCGAAGTGCGCGGCTTGAACGCCCCGCCGCGCAGGACCTTCGCGCCCGCGCGTTTGACGGCGTCGGCGATCTCCAAGACTTGCTCGCGGCTTTCGACAGCGCAGGGGCCAGCCATGAGGACGATCTCGCGACCACCGATCACGACATCGCCAAGGCGAATCTCCAAATCCTCCTGCCGGAAGGAACGGCTCACGAGCTTATACGGCGTCGTCACGCGGAGGACTTCGGCGACGCCGGGAAGCAACTCCAGCTCCCGCGCGTCCACGATCCTGTTGCCGACGGCCCCAAGGACCGTCCGCGTGACGCCCGTCGAACGGTGGACGTCAAAACCGAGGTGCATGAGTTTCTCAATGACGCGCGCGATCTGTTCCTCGGTGGCGTTCTCCTCCATGACGACGATCATCGTTCCTCCCTCCTCCTCATCCCTGGCTGAGGTTCGTCGAGCCCATCGGGGGATTCCGCGGCGAGCCGTTCGAGTCGGCGCGATTCATCAATGATGCGCTCGAAGAGGCGCTGCAGTGCGTCGTCATCGAGCGGACCGCGATTGAGGCGTCGCACGTGCTCCAGCACTTGTTGCTCGCGCTCCGGGGAATAGAGGGGCAGATTTTGCGCCCGTTTCAATTTCCCGATCTCGAGGGCGCAGCGAGAGCGCCGATTCAACAGCTCGACCAATTGCGCATCGATCTCGTCAATCATCCGCCGCCAATCCTCGATATCCACGGTGCGATCTCCTCAGTCTGGGATTTCCGCCGCTCCGGTCTTCAGCCATCGGGCGAAACGGGCGACGCGCTCGACCAGATCGGGCTCTCCCGCATGCCGCTCGATCTGCTGCACGAGCGCGCTGCCGACCACTGCGGCATCCGCATAGTGCCAAATCTCTCGCACGTGTTCCGGCCGAGAGATGCCGAAGCCGACGGCGATGGGCAAATCCGTATGGCGACGCACGCGTTCGACCGTCGGACGCATCGCCTCCGAGAGCTGCTCGCGCGTTCCCGTCACGCCGGTGCGCGAGACGACGTAGATGAAGCCGGAGGCCGAGCGCGCGATCTCCGCGATCCGCTCGTCCGTGCTCGTTGGCGCGACGAGGAAAATCGTCTCGATCCCCTGCGCGCGCATCGCTTGTCGGAACTCCTCGGCCTCTTCCGGGACGAGATCGGTCGCGAGCACGCCGTCAATGCCCACGACCGCCATCTCGCGCGCCAAGCGTTCGAGCCCGAATTGTAGCAGGGGGTTGAGGTAGCTGAAAAGAACGATCGGGACCTCCGAATGCCGACGGACGTCGGCGACGATGTCCAAGCAGTCGCGAAGGCGCGTGCCCCGACGCAGGGCGCGCTCCGCAGCGCGTTGGATGATCGGCCCATCCGCGATGGGGTCGGAGAAAGGGACGCCGAGCTCGATGACGTCCGCGCCGGCGGCCTCCAGGGCTCGGATCAAGCGCGCGGTCGTCTCCAGATCCGGATCGCCAGCCGTCAGATACGGGATGAACCCCTTCCGCCCCGCTTGTCGCAAGGCCTGCCATCGCTCTCGGATGCGACTCATGGCGGCGCTCCCTCACGGTGGAGCCAGTCGGCGACCGTTTGCACGTCTTTATCGCCTCGACCGGAGAGATTGACGATGAGGATTTGATCGCGCCGCATCGTCGGCGCCAGACGGCACACGTAAGCGAGCGCATGCGCGCTCTCCAGAGCCGGGAGGATGCCCTCCGTGCGCGCGAGCAGTTGAAAGGCGTCGAGCGCTTCCCGATCGCTGACTGAGACGTATTCGATGCGTCCGCGATCCCGCCAGTATGCATGCTCCGGTCCGACGGCCGCGTAGTCCAATCCGGCGGCGACCGAATGCGTGAGGGCGATCTGCCCGTCTTCATCCTGCAGGACGTAGGTGTAGGTCCCGTGCAGGACGCCGGGCCGACCGCCGGCGACGAGGCGACGGACGGAGTGTCCCCGCAACTCGACGTCCTGCCCCCTCGACAGCCTCACCATCGGCAAGTTCACGTCTCCCGGAGGCGTTTCGGTGTCCCGACCGCTCACACCGCGCGCCCCGCGGCTCCCAGTACGTGTCGGCCGACCCCCATTACACTGCCGCTTGCGCCGTCGTCGTAGCACCCCTGCGAAATCGAGGCTGAGCGGTTCGTCGGCATCGACGTGGCGTTGCGCGACCACCGCGTCGCCGTCCTCGATCGCGAGGGCGAAGCGGTGGGCCCCAGCTTCACCATCGCGGCGACCAAAGACGGCTTCACCACACTGCTCCAGACCCTGCGGGCCCGCGGAGCGACGCCCGCGCACAGCCTGGTCGGTGTCGAGGCCACCGGCCACCTGTGGGAGAACCTCGAGGCGGCCCTGGCCGGCGCCGGCTACCGGGTGATCGTCCTCAACCCGGTCCAGACCCGCCGGTACCGCGACCTCGTCCGGCGCAAGGCCAAGACCGATGACATCGATGCCCATGTCATCGCGGGCTTGCTCCGCTCGGGCGTCGCCCTGCACAGCTACGTGCCCGACGAGCAGATCCAGAGCCTGCGCGAGCTCGCCCGCCTGCGCGCCCGCCTCATGGACGACCGCCAGGCCTACCTGCGCCAGCTCATCGCGCAGCTCGACGTCGTCCTGCCGGAGCACCGCACCACCCTCGGCGACCTGCTCAGCGCCCGCGCCCGGGGTATCCTGGCCCAGTTCCCGACCGCCCAGCACCTCGCCCAGGCCAGCCCGCGGGCCATCCGCCGAGCCGCCGAAGAGGCCGGCACCCGCGGGTTCTCGCTCGACGACGCCCTCGCCGTGCGGGACGCCGCCCGCCGTTCCATCTACAGCGGCAAGGCCGCCGAGGCCCGCGCGCACGTCGTCCGCACGCTCGTGAGCCAGCTCGAGCACCTCACCACCGCCATCGAGGACGTCGATCGGGCCGCCACCGCCCTGCTGCCGCCAAGTGAGCCGGGCCGTGGCCCCTCCGATGCCGAGCTGATGCAGACGATCCCCGGCATCGGTCCGCACACCGCCGCGACGCTGCTCGGCGAGCTCGGCGCGCTGACGCGCTTCACCGATGCGCGGGCGCTCGTCGCCTACGTCGGCTTCTATCCCGTGATCGCCCAGAGCGGCGAACAGGTCGCGACCCCCCGGCTCTCGTCCGTCGGCTCCCGTATCGCGCGCCATGCCCTCTACCTCGCCGCCGTCAACGCCGTCCGCCGCAGCGCCGAGTGGCGCACGCTCTACCTCCGCAAGAGGGCGCAAGGCAAGAAAGCCAAGCAGGCCCTCATCGTGGTCGCCGTCAAGCTGCTCCACACGGTGTACGCCATGCTCAAACATCGTCGGCCTTACAACCCCTCACGCCTGCTCGTCGCCCCGGCGACGAACGGGACTTGACATCTCATGGGATGTCTCCTCGGTGGATTCGGTAACCCTGACTTTTGAGCAACGGGTCCTCCTTCGGTAACCAAAGTTTTGAGTCGATGCGCGCGGTTGACAGC
>Ga0101943_1001746_pt1 | contig 16717 bp, 15 predicted proteins | sample DewCreD2012metaG_5_FD_75244 | JGI IMG/M metagenome (GOLD analysis project Ga0101943, IMG submission 75244) | Hot spring sediment bacterial and archeal communities from British Columbia, Canada, to study Microbial Dark Matter (Phase II) - Dewar... ... | reverse complement strand
GTGGGGGCTGTTTGTGTTGTGGAACATGGTGGGTTTGGTGCAGGGGTTGGGTGGGGATGGTTCGGATGGTTTTGTTGTCTGTTGTGTGTGGATAATGGGGTTCTGAGGGATTTTTCGAACACCCTCAGCCCGCAAGAGGCTGTTCGAAAAATCCTTATGAGGCACAGCACCCACAAAAAGCCACCACCAGACCCAACCGGGTATAATGGTGTAGAGGAACCTGTTTGACTGGAACGGGGGTGATTGTATCGAAGGGGTACAATTGGGTCATGCCGAAGGCACGGGTCTATATCACACTGAAGCCGACGCTGCTCGACGCCCAGGGGCGCACAATAGAGAATGCACTGCATCAGCTTGGGTTCAACGGGGTACGGAGCGTGCGCGTGGGCAAATATATAGAGATTGAGCTGGCGCCTGACGGCGACCCGAGCGTCCAGATCGAGGCAATGTGTCAGCAGCTGCTCGCCAACCCAGTGATCGAGCAGTACCGCTACGAGGTGATCGACGAATGAGGGCGGCGGTGGTGGTGTTCCCTGGCTCCAACTGTGATCGGGACGCCTATCATGCCCTGCGCGATGTGCTGGGCTATTCGGTGAACTATGTGTGGCACGCGGAGCCAGACCTAAATGGATATGACCTAGTGGTGCTGCCAGGGGGCTTCTCCTATGGCGACTACTTGCGTCCGGGCGCGATTGCGCGATTCGCCCCTATCATGGACGCGGTGCGCACATTCGCGGAGCATGGCGGGCAGGTGATTGGCATCTGCAACGGCTTTCAGATTCTTTGCGAGGCGGGACTGTTGCCGGGTGCGCTCACGCGCAATATCGGGCTGAAGTTTATCTGCAAGCATGTCTATATTCGCGTGGAGAACAACGAAACCCCCTTCACGCGCCTGTTCCGTAAGGGGGAGGTGTTGCGCCTGCCAATTGCGCATGGCGATGGGCGCTATGTATGCGACGAAGCGACGCTGCGCCAGCTGGAAGCGCGCAGGCAGACTCTCTTTCGCTACTGTGCGCCCGATGGCTCGCTGAGCGAAGCGTGGAACCCGAACGGCTCGATGCAGGCAATTGCGGGCGTGGCGAACGAAACCTTCAATGTGCTGGGGTTGATGCCCCATCCGGAGCGTGCGTGTGAGGCGCTGCTGGGCAGTGTGGACGGACGCCGCATCCTGCTGCCTGCCACCTATTCTACTGCCTCGATTCGGTAGCGTACCACTCCTTTGGGGGTTTGTACCTCCACCTCGTCGCCTGCCGATTTACCCATCAGCGCCTCACCCAATGGCGAGACAATTGAGATTCGATCCTGCAGAGGGTCGGCTTCGAAGGAGCCGACCAGCGTGATTTCGCGTTCGCGCCCATTGTCTAGATCGCGCAGGCGCACTCGCGCGCCCAGATGCACCACCTCGCCCGCATGGTCAGAGCGATCGACCACGCGCGCCCGCTGCAGCACATGCTCCAGATCGCGGATGCGCCCCTCCAGCATCGCCTGCTGACGACGCGCATCCTGATAATCGAAGTTCTCGCTCAGATCGCCCAGCGAACGCGCCTGGCGCAGCCGCTCCGCTATCTCGCGCCGCTTGACCGTTTTCAACTCCTCCAGCTCTTTTTTCAGACGCTCATAGCCCTCTCGCGTCATCAGGATCTCTGGCATGGTAATCTCTATTTATACCCTATCAAGGGATCGGAGGAGCGACTATGCGACGAGCAACCGTTTGGTTTGGGATTCTGACAGGAATAGCAATCGGCGCGGCTGCCGATTTACCCAGCTATGTGAAGTCCCATTCGCCCTACGACTGGAGCAGGACAGCAGAGGGCAAGATACTGAACAGCCAATTTGTGGAGATCACGATGATTTCGCAAAAGTGGCGCGAATTTACTTGGCGCCATCGCCTGCGCATCGTGAAGCCCCCCGAGCTGCGCCACCCTGAAACCGCGATCCTCTACATCACGGGCAGTGGCGATGGGCGCAGCGAGCTGCAACTCATCGCGCGGGCTGCCGAGCGCGTGGGCGCGATTGCCGCCGTGCTACACGATGTGCCGAACCAACCCCTCATCCGCCCTGACCTCGTGGAAGATAACCTGATCGCGCACACCTTCGTACAGTACGCCGACACGGGCGACGAGACCTGGCCGCTGCTCTTCCCCATGGTTAAATCTGCGGTGCGTGCGATGGATACGGTGCAGGCGTTCGCCCAGAAGGAGTGGGGCATTCGCATCCAAGATTTCACGGTAACGGGTGCGTCCAAACGCGGCTGGACCACCTGGCTGACCGCCGCCGTCGACAAGCGCGTGCGGGCTATTGCCCCCATGGTGTTCGATAACCTCAACTTCTTCGCACAGATGCCGCACCAGCTCAAGACCTGGGGCAAATACAGCGAACAGATTTCCGAATATTCGGAGCGCAACTTGATGGCGATGATGAGCACCGAGCGCGGACGTAAGCTGGTCTCGATGGTGGACCCCTACTTCTATCGCGAACGCTACACGATGCCTATCTTGATTATTAATGGCGCCAACGACCCTTACTGGGTCATCGATGCGGCGCAGTTCTATTTCCACGATCTGCCATCCCCACGCAAGTACGCGCTCTATGTGCCGAACGGCGGGCATGGGCTGGGCGATTACGAGCGCGTGCTGAACAGCATGACGGCGTTCTATCGGATGGTGGTGGGCGAGCTGGAGTTTCCGCGCCGTATCGAGGGCAAGGCGGTGCGCCAGAATAACCGCGTGCGCTATATCGTTCAGGCGGATCGCCTGCCCGAGAAGGTGCAGGTCTGGGTGGCGCATTCCAACACGCTCGACTTTCGCCCCTCGCGCTGGGCGCCTGTGGAGGCGAGCCGCGAAGGGCACGAATGGGTGGCGACCATCGAGCTGCCCCAAGATGCAAACCTTGCCCTCTTTGCCGAGCTGACCTACCGTGCAGGCGATTCGACCTTCACCCTCTGCACCATTCCAACCGTGATCGGGCGATAGGTGCATGTTTCAACAGCGCACCTCCCTCTCCCCACTGGGGAGAGGATCGGGGTGATGGGACAAGAGGACATGTTCGAACAGTCCATTCCACTTCTGATTGTAGGCGGTGGAGTGGGGGGATGTGCGGCGGCGATGGCAGCCGCGTCGCTGGGCATCGCCACCATGCTCACCGAATCGAGCGACTGGCTGGGTGGACAGCTCACCACCCAGGCGGTACCACCAGACGAGCATCGTTGGATCGAACAGCGGGGCTGCACGCGCCGCTACCGCGCCTTTCGAGAGGCGGTGCGCGACTATTACCGTCGCTACTACCCGCTGCTTGATGCCGCCCGCCGTGATCCCCACCTGAACCCCGGAGGGGGCTGGGTCAGCCACCTGTGCCACGAACCGAAAGTCGCCCTGGCCGTGCTGAACGCAATGCTTGCTTACCCGCAGATGGCGGGACGACTGCAAATCAGGTACCACTTGCGCCCTGTGGCGGTGCTCACCGAAGGCGATTTCGTGCGTGCAGTGCGGTTCTGGTGGACAGAGGGCGATACGGAGGTTGTCATCTACGCCGACTATATCCTGGATGCGACGGAGACAGGTGAGCTACTGCCGTTGGCAGGTGTGGAGTATGTCATCGGGGCGGAAGCGCAGCGCGAAACGGGTGAACCCCACGCGAAGCCCGAACCGGAACCGTTCAATATGCAGGCGGCCACCTGGTGCTTCGCGATGGCTTATGACCCCACAGGTAACCACACGATTGCCAAGCCCGCCCGCTATGAATGGTGGCGTACCTTTCAGCCCCCTTTCTGGCCCGGACCGCTGCTTGGCTGGATCGATGTGCATCCTGCCACGGGGCAGCCGCGTCGCTGGAGCCTTTTTGGTGAGGAAGGCACGGCTGCCCTGTTCACCTATCGGCAGATTGTGAATCCCGCCCTCTATCCCCCGGATATTGCGCCGCTGCCCGTGACCATCGTGAATTGCCCCCAGAATGACTACTTTCTGGGTCCACTGTTTGAAGTGCCGGCGCAGGAGGCGTTGCAGCACTGGCATGGCGCACGCGAGTTGTCGGAGTGTCTGCTCTACTGGCTGCAGACAGAAGCGCCGCGCCCTGACGGCGGTGTGGGCTATCCAGGACTGCATCTGCGCCCCGACATCACTGGCACGCTCGACGGCTTTGCGAAGATGCCTTACATCCGCGAATCGCGCCGCATCAGGGCACGGTTCACCATCTGTGAACAGCATGTATGCGCGGACTGTCGCCCGGGCGAAAGGCTTGCGGAACCCTTTGCCGATAGCATCGGCATCGGACACTATCGCATCGACCTGCACCCCAGCACAGGAGGCGACTCCTATCTGGATATCGACGCGCTGCCGTTCCAGATCCCGCTGGGTGCACTCATCCCTATCCGGATGCGCAATCTGTTGCCTGCCTGCAAAAACATCGGCACGACCCATATCACCAACGGTTGCTATCGGCTGCATCCGGTGGAGTGGAACATCGGCGAGTCGGCAGGTCTGCTGGCGGCGTTCTGCCTGCTGCGCGGGGTGGAACCGCATCAGGTATACGAGACACCCACATTGTTGAGTGAATATCAAGCTCTGCTGCGTTCGCAGGGCATCCCGCTGGCGTGGGATTTTTAGGCGACTGACGGGCGCCCGCCGGTGAATCGTGCCTCGCTTAAACCACGGTATAGTGTTGCACCGCGTCCTCGTCGATCTCCACACCCAGACCGGGCTTGGCAGGAATAGTGAGATAGCCGTCGGCGTCGATGGTGATCGGCTCGGCGAGGAAATAGTCGCGTGCTTTCAGGTCCCAGCCGGGCGGTTCGAAGGGGAACTCCGCCCATTCGCAGTTGGGACATGCGCCCATCAGCTGCAGGTTCGCTGCCAACCCCAGCCCGTTTGTCCATGTATGGGGCGCGATCTGCTTGTCAAACGCTTCCGCCATGCCCGCGATTTTCTTGCCCGTCAGAATCCCGCCAGAAAGCGACACATCGGGCTGGAGCACATCGAGCGCGTCGCGCAGGAGGAACTCGCGGAACTCGTGCAGGTCTTGGTTCATCTCGCCGGCAGCGAGCGCGACGGACGACTTCTCGCGCAGGCGTCGGTAGCCCTCGTAGTCGTGCTTGTCCAGCGGCTCCTCCAGCCAGACGACGCCAAGCTCCGCCAACTCTTCCGCCACACGCAGGGACGTGGGAAGGTCCCAGCGCGGCGCGTCGCCCATCCCTGCCACGCGCCAGCCCATGTTGGCGTCCACCATAATTGCCATATCGGGATACTGCTCACGCACCTTGCGGGCGACTGCCATGTCCTCGCGCCAGTCCATGCGGTGGAAGCGCAGCTTGACCGCACGGAAGCCCATCGCGTGAATCTGGGCGATATAGTCCAGCCTCTCGTCGACCTCCTTCAACTCGCCTGTGCTGACGTAGGCTCTGATGCGCGGCTGGGCACCGCCCAGCAACTGGTAGACGGGCTGCCCGGTCGCTTTGCCCACGATGTCCCAGAATGCCATTTCGATCCACCAGAGTCGCAGCCCCAGAAAGGTCGCCGATCGACAGATTTGTACCACCTGCTCAATCTGAAACGGGTCGCGTCCAAACAGGAAGGGCATCAGCAGTTGTTGCAACCCGGCGCCTTCTCGGCTGAACGCGACACCCGCCGCATAGCCCTTGATGCCCTCGTCGGTCTCCAGCGTCAGCAAGTGCACCCGGTGTGCGGTTTGTGGGTAGCCCGGCAGCCACGACGGATAGAACGGTGTCGGCAGTAGGTATTCCAGCAGTCGCAGCTCCATGCCAACGATTCGCATTGTCGCCTCCGTACGCCCTTTAAATTCCGTGCTCCAGGGAATAGCCCTGCTGCTGCCAGGCAAGGATGCCACCAGTCAGGTTGAAACAGAAAATCAGCCTGAAAAGGCAACGGCAGGCGCGAGACGACGGAGATACTCCTCGCTCAATCCTTCCCGAGTGATGGTGTCGTAAGAGAAGAGGCAAAAGCCGCGTGCGCCCAGCCGTCGCAAGGTGCGAATTTTATTCAGCGTGCTTTCTGGTGGGATGCGATAAGCACCGATGCCCCCAATCACGGGACGCCCATCCGCCGCCTGCAGCGACTGGGCTATCTGGCGCATCACCACGGCCGTGTCGGGGTCGTATGCCATCGGCAGCACGGTATCCAGCCAGTCGCGGCGCAGCCAGAGCGTCCAGTTCTGCAGCTTGTGTCGATACGCGCCAAGCGGGCTGGGATAGACCGCTGCCGATAAAATCAGCCGCGGGTTAATCTGGCGGCTCTGGCGGGCGAACGCGCTCACGAACAAACTCACCTGGTCGCGGCGCCAGTCGTCCCAAGCAGCGGGGAACGCCTCGATCCACGCCAGTGGACTGCGCCGCGCTTGGCGGTCTACCTCACGGCGTTGACGCTCGCTCACCTGTGCCGTCATCCATGCCCGAAATCGCGCGCGGCAACCTGCGCAGTAGCAGTACCCCTCATAGGGATAGCGCACATAATCCATATGGATGCCGTCCAGCGCAGGATAGCGGCGTGCCACCTCGCCAAACACCTGCAGCAGATGGGCACGCACATCGGGATTACTCGGGCAGAGATAGACGCCTTCCACGCGCCCAGCGGTGGTCATCTGATAGCGGTTGCGCATATCGCGCGCAATCCAATGGTTCGAACGATTGACCACATGCAGCGGGCTGCGCGGTCGCTGCGGGCGGCTCCACACATAGTACACATTCAGCCACGCATGCACCATCAACCCGGCTACCTGTGCCTGCTGGAGAAGGTAGCCCAGCGGGTCGAAATCGGCCGGCTGACCTGTCAGCGCTTCGGCACGCGGCTCATAACTGGCGCGATAATAGGCATCGCCCCGCCCGCGCACCTGCGCAAACAGCGTGTTGAAGCCATACGCCCGTGTCAGCTCCACCACCCGATCAATCGCCTGCGGTGAAACCATCGAGGTGCGCACGACCCACATCGCACGCACCTCATCGGGTAATCTGCCTCGTGCTGTGTTCATAGCCTCTATCAGGATACCTGCGCAGCGACGGTTGCCTGCGCTATCGGCCAAAGGTACCTCCCAGTACCGCAAGGAGGAAGATCCCTCCGTAAATGATCACGCCCAGGATGCGTCCTGCGACGACCAACCCCCGGTCGTTTGGGTTACCAATTCCCGCATCGATATCACGCATGGCATTATTGCCCATAATCCACGCCACAGGTCCCAGCAGTCCGCAGCACACCAGGCTCAAAATGCCTAGCACCAGAATCAAGGTTGCATTTGAGCTGCTCCCATTTGACATGTCAGCACCTCCTGTAGCATTGCTTTTTCGAGGCAAGAAGTGAGATTCCTGCTGATACACCAATCCGCTTTGTCAGGGGGTAGCCCTTGATTTTTAGCCCCGCCATGTGCTACAATATAGGTGGGGAGGAACCCATGTGGGCAATTTCCCGATAATAGAGCATGGGATGATTCCCCTGCAAATAACGGAGGTACTATGGAAACACCTTATCAGGACGGCAACTATGCCGGGATGGAGGGTCAAGAATGATGTGGCAACGATTTACGGAGCGTGCGCGGAAGGTAATCTTCTATGCGCAGGAGGAGGCGCAGCGGCTGGGTGAATCGCAGGTGAGCACCGAGCATCTGCTGCTCGGACTGATTCGCGAGACCGATAGCGTCGCCGCCCGCATCCTCGACCGTATGGGCGTCAGCCCGCAGCGCATTCGTGCCGAGATCGAGCGCTATGCCCCGCGAGGCGACGCGCGTCCGGGTCAGGAGATGCAGCTAACGGCGCGTGCGAAGCGGGTGATCGATCTGGCGTATGACGAAGCGCGTCAGCTGAACAATAACTATATTGGCACGGAGCATCTGCTGCTGGGATTGATTCGGGAGGGTGAAGGGCTGGCCGCGCGCGTGCTGCATAAGCTCGGTGTGGACCTCGAACGCGCCCGGCGCGAAGTGATGCAATTGCAGGATCACGAGGGGCACCCATCGCCCGCGCCACGCTCCCAGCGTTCCCGCACGCCCACCCTCGATGAGTTCGGGCGTGATCTGACCGAACTTGCCCGACAGGGCAAGCTCGACCCCGTGATTGGACGCCATACCGAAGTGGAGCGCGTGATGCAAATCCTCGCACGCCGCACCAAGAACAACCCCGTGCTGGTCGGGCCTCCCGGGGTGGGCAAGACCGCTATCGTCGAAGGGCTGGCACAACGCATCATTCAGGGTGATGTGCCGGACGCACTCAAGGGCAAGCGCATCGTCGCGCTCGATCTCGCCGGACTGGTCGCCGGCACGAAATATCGCGGCGAGTTCGAAGAGCGCATGAAGCGCGTGCTGGACGAGGTGCGTAAAGCGCAGGGCGAAGTGGTGCTGTTTGTCGACGAGCTGCATACGCTGGTCGGCGCAGGTGCCGCTGAAGGCGCCATCGACGCCTCCAACATCATGAAGCCCGCACTGGCTCGCGGGGAGCTGCAGTGCATCGGCGCAACCACGATGGACGAGTATCGTAAATATATCGAGCGCGATGCAGCCCTCGAGCGACGCTTCCAGCCAGTACAGGTGCGCGAGCCATCGCAGGAGGAAGCCATCGAAATTCTCAAAGGGCTGCGCGACCGCTACGAATCGCACCACCGCGTGATTATCACCGACAGCGCGATCGAGGCGGCAGTACGGCTCTCCACCCGCTACATCAACGACCGCTTCCTGCCCGACAAGGCGATTGACCTGATCGACGAAGCCGCCTCGCGCGTGCGCCTGCAGCAATCACTGCCACCGCTGGAACTACGCCGTGCGAAAGGCAAGCTCGAGATGCTCGACAAGGATATTCAGAGCCTTAAGCAGCAGGGCAAATATGAGCAGGCAGCCGAGCTGGAACAACGGCGACGCGAACTGCTTGCCGAGATCGACCGCATGGAAGAGGAATGGGACGCGCAGCGCCACGAGATGACCACTCTCGTCACCGAACACGATGTGGCACAGATTGTGCAGAGCTGGACCGGCATCCCGGTCTCGCGCCTGGTGGAAGGCGAGACGCAGAAGCTACTCCGCATCGAAGAGGAGCTGCACAAGCGCGTTATCGGTCAGCACGAGGCGGTCTCGGCCGTTGCCCGCGCCCTGCGCCGCGCTCGCTCCGGGCTGAAAGACCCAAAGCGCCCAATGGGCACTTTCATCTTCCTCGGGCCCACGGGCGTTGGCAAGACCGAGCTGGCGCGCGCCCTGGCCGCCTACCTGTTCGATAACGAGAACAATCTCGTCCGTATCGATATGAGCGAGTACATGGAGCGGTTCAATGTGTCGCGTCTGATCGGTGCTCCGCCCGGGTATGTCGGCTATGAAGAGGGTGGCGTGCTGACCGAAGCGGTGCGACGCCAGCCCTATAGCGTCGTCCTGCTCGACGAGATTGAAAAGGCGCACCCCGATGTGTTCAACCTGCTGCTGCAGGTGATGGAGGACGGACGCCTGACCGATTCGCAGGGGCACACCGTCGACTTCCGCAACACGATTATCATCATGACCAGCAATGTCGGCGTGCGCTCTATTATGGAAGAGGACGGCGTTGGCTTCCGTAAGAGCCGTACCTCACCCGACGATCCACGCGCCTACGAAGCGATGAAGAACCGCATGCTGGACGAAATGCGCAAGCTGTTCCGCCCCGAGTTCCTCAACCGTGTGGACGAGGTGATTGTGTTCCACCCGCTTACGCGCGATGAAATCCTGCAGATTGTGGACCTGATGGTCGGGCGCGTGCAGGAGCAGCTGCAGGCGCACCAGATGCAGCTCATTCTGGAACCAGCGGTGAAGGAGCTGCTTGCCGAGAAGGGCTATGACCCGAACTTCGGCGCACGCCCACTGCGGCGCGTGGTGCAGCAGATGATCGAAGACCCGCTTTCCGAGCAGCTGCTGCTGGGGCGGTTCGAAGAAGGCGACACGATTATCGCACGGCTGAACGAGGCAGGCGAGATTGTGTTTGTCAAGGGCGAGCCACCGCTGCCGGATGACGAAACCGATCTCAGCGCACCCGCGGTCGCCCACTGAATCCATCGCGAATGACCAGCCGTGAAAACAAAAAGGCGGGGCTTCTGCCCCGCCTTTTTAGCAGCCCCGGAAAGGGTTCGCTACGGCTTACTTCTTGCGGCGGCGTAGCAACTGGCGCGTTTGTCAAGGGGTTAAGGGGGGAATTTGGGGGTTTTCGAGGGGAAATTCCTCGCTCAAGGCGGTCTCGACACGCAACAGACGCTTCGCAAGCGTTTCCTGCGAGAGAGCCGACAACACCACCTGCCCACTGTCCAAGAAGATGACGCAGCGGGTGCGTCGCCCCTGCGTAGCGTCGATCAGGCGCGTGCCCTCATGTCGCAGCTGCTGCACCAGACGCTTGATGGGCGCCGAATCACAGCGCACCAGTGCGACAATCTTGTGGGTCAACACAAAGTTATAGAACCCCACATTCAGCAGAGGGGGCAGTGTGTTTGACCGTTCCTCGCCCAGCATATAGAAACAGAAGTTCGCCCCCTGGTGCCCGATTCCTGCAACGCCCTTGGGGCTGCCTAATCCCCACTGAGCAATTGAATAAACAGCGTTTCGGTAATCAGCTGCGGGTTCGCGTTGCGGAGGATGGCACGACGCGCCTCAATTAGATGCGAGAGATCCTGCAACCGTTTGGCAGCTGCGAAGCGATGAGCAAGCTGCAGCAACGGCTCCCGATATGCCCGAAACAGCAGCGTGTCGCCCTTCCACTCCACCGCAAGACTGTCGCGATACCAGCGCAGCAGATAGTCCAGTCCCATCGCGAGCGCACTGCGTGAGGAGCGGTCGGGCGTGCTGGCTTCCAGCTGCTTACACCGCTCGCGGAACTGTTCGGCAAGGCGCAGCGCGTCCTCCAGCGGCGCGTGCCCCAGCTGGGCAAAGAGCGCCAGCAGGGCTTCCAACGCCTGCAGTTCGCTCCCTGTGCCATGCCCGTCGCCCGTTGTTGCCCCTTGTGCCCAGCGGATGGCGCGTCCGGGCGCACCTTCGGCAAGCTCAGCGAGCCGCTGCGCCTCTTCAGGTTCCAGCCCGAAACGCGCCTGCAAGCGCAACGCCAGCATCTCCACCGGCAGCGTCGCCAGTCGCACCGTTCGGCAGCGCGAGCGAATGGTCGGTAGCAGCACATCGGTGGCAGGAGCGGTCAGCAAGAAGCTGGCATAGGGAGGGGGCTCCTCCAGCGTTTTGAGCAGCGCGTTCGCCGCAGCAGGATTCAGTTTGTGCGCCTCCTGCAGGATCACGAAGCGGAACGGGGCGACGGCGGGCGCGAAGCCCAGCCACGAGCGCGTTTCACGCACCGCGTCGATCTTGATCTGGTCAGGGTCGGGATGCAGCACGCGCAGGTCGGGATGTTGACCATCGTCCGACCAGCGCAGGCAGACCGTGCATGCGTTGCAATGCCCAGCAGAGGTGCGGTTCGGGCACATCCATGCAGCGGTCAAGGAACGCGCCAGGGTACGCTTGCCCACTCCCTCCACGCCCACCATTAGCAGCGCGTGTGGTGGGGCAGGACGCTGCAGCAGGCGCTGCAGTCCCTCAACCGTCGCCTCCGGCGCAAGCCATAGCTCTCTGAGCGGGATTGGTCGCATTCTCTTGTTTCTATCAGAACCTGGCCGCTTCTTTGTTCAGGCGTCCATTCACCCTTGAGCTAGGAGACGGGTTCAACTTGCCCTCCTTCTCTGGCGTAGCGTCCAGAGGCATTTTACCCGCTCTGCTTCAGCACCCGCTGCCAAAATTGAACAACACAATCAGGAGGTCCGCGTCATCTACAGTGTTGTCACAATTGACATCTTCTGGGCGATTCCCTGTGAGACCAAAAGCAAACAACACAGCAAGCAGGTCTGCGTCGTCTACACAACCTGAACGATCTATATCTGCTCCTCCCAAGCGCAGTGCCACGATGCGTACCCGATCGGCAAGGTATTGGACCTCGAATCCAACACAGGGAAGTGTTGTGGGGTCCACTGCTATCATGCTAAAATATCCCGTGCGGTTCCAGCTACTTCCGGGTTCGAGCTGGATGATGTCAAAGAATGCACCAGCAGGTGGGATAAAGTCCCCAATTGCGCGTACCCTTAGCTTACCCCCTAAATGTACCTGGCGGCTGGCTCCGCGCATCATCAAAAAATCGTGCCCATCCTGGTACAAGTCAATCTCCACGACACTGTTGTCTCCTTGTGTCCAGTTCCCATCGAGTGTTATAATTCCCAATCGGTTTGCATCGGTGCCGGGCGATATAGCGCCTGCAGTGTTGTTGAGCGTGCCTTGTAGCACTCCGACACCAAGCAGACTCCCGCTCTGCAAATCGAACCCAAAAAGGGTTTCGAGTGCGCCGTATAACAAGACCGTTGAACCAGAAGCTTGCCGAAGTCGGGTGGCTACCAGATTGCCGCTTATCTGCAGCTGCCCATTTTGCTCGCTTAACAGCGTACCATATAATCGAACAGCGCCCTCTATACTCACTATCCCGCGATTGGTCCAGGTCCCTGGTGCATTGTTTGTCGGATTACGTAAGGTCATATTCCCTCCATACCAGATAAAGGTGCCTCTCTCATTTAGCCATATACTTTGCACATCCACACTTGCATGAAGCCTTACTTGGTAACTTGAAGCGGTCCAATCGAAGTAAACAAGCGAGCCCGGTCCGGGGGTGGGAGGCGCCCCACCGCATTCCCACCGCTCCCGGTTGTTTACATAGTAGAACATGCCTTCCTCACAGGCATAGCTCTCACAATAGCCATGCCAGTCGTCGTAGCAGAGAGTCGGATTCCAGCGCCATGTACCCTGCGCTAATCCAGTGCCGATTGTTAAAAGCATGGAAACCCATGCCCAGTAACCACGAATCAGGCGGTTTCGTTTCATCTTTCTCCTCCTAACACCCACTGCCGAAGTTAAACAGCACTTCCAACAGATCAGCATCGTCTACCACACCGTCGTAGTTCAGGTCAGCAGAAGTTTCAACACTGGTCTGCCCAAAAGCAAACATCACCGCCAACAGGTCGGCATCATCCACAACGCCATCCCTGTTTACGTCCTCCCGCCGCGTGCCCGTTTGCCCGAACGCGAACATTACTGCAAGCAGATCCGCGTCATCCACAACCCCATCACGATTCACATCTTCCGCAAGACGACGGCTGCCGAAGGCAAACATCACCATCAGCAAGTCGGCATCATCCACGCAGCCGTTGCCATCTGCATCGCCCGCCTGTCACGACAGGTTCAAAATCACCTCATTATTGTCACGCCGTGCCTCCGCAATCGTGCCTGCAGGGTTAACTACCACCCATAGGCGTGGGAGGCGACGCGGTAAGGTAATGTTGAAGTCCAAAGACGCGCTGCCATAACGAGGCAGGTTCGCTACTGTACCGCTTACTAGCACATTGCCCATCCCAGGAGGCGCGTCCAGCACCTGCACTGCCACAGCCCGCGCGTCCGCCCAGCCAATGTTTTGCACCGTAGCCCTCAACGCGACCTGCATCCCTACCCGCGTCGCATCTGTCAGGGCAGGGTTCACTACCAAATCGGCAAGCAGAGCAATCTCGTTACTTGCCCTGTTGTTCGCTTCGTCCTCTTCAGCAAAGCGGTTGTCGGGGTCAACAAGCAGGTAGAGCGTGTAGCGTCCTACATCCAGGTTCGGTCGCCAAGTGAAGGTCAGAGGGCTGGTTTGCCCTGTCCCGGGCGCGGGGGCTGCACCTTGGGTGAGGATCGCCCCATCTACACTGTTGAGGCGCAGCTCCCAGCGCACCTCGCCCGACGGCGACACAGAAGAGGGGTTCTGAATCCCAAACCGCAACACGACTTGCCCATCGGGCAGGTACTGCTCCACTGCAGGCGCAACCGCCACCAAATCCAGTAAGGCTATCGGATAGGATGCCATGTTGTTCGTCTCGTCTGTCTCGGCAATCGTGTTCTCGGGGTCTACCACGGCGTACAGCACATGGCTGCGCCCATCGGGAGGAACCGTCCAGTTAAGTTCTGCTGTGCCGAAGCTCCCCCCAACAATCGGATCAGGTGTTGCCCGTACCGTGCCAATCGGTATCCCCCCTGCATTCGGGTCGCCGTCATAAAAGCGCACCTGCACGTTCCGCGCCCCCAAAGCCCGCCGGTTCGAAACCCGTGCCCGGATGGTGACTTGCTGCCCCGGACCAGGGTTGCTGGGTTCCAAAATCAGGTCGTCTTCCCGAATGGTCAAATCGGGCTTCGGGCGATGCGCCAGCAGATACAGGTCAGCGCGCACAGGCACGGTAACCTGTATCGGATAGCGATTCCCTTCGTCATCTTCCACCTCGCGCTCCTCATGCGTCAGCTGACGCTTAATGTAGACCGCCGACGGATTGCCCGCGGGATCCCAAGCCGCCGCCACCTGCTGCTCGTGCGTCATGTCATCCTGGGTGAGGCGCACCTTGTTCGACCAGTAGCCGACAGTGGGGTCGTAGACCACTGTCCATAGGTCTGCCACCCCTTGCGACGAGGCGCCCCAAAGCGCCGACACACGCCCATTCGGATGGGTAATGACCTCCAACTCGCTGAGGGTATCGGCGCGGGTGATGGGCAACGGCTCACGCCAGCCCGCCCCCGAAAAATCGGTCACCAGCAGCTCCTCCTGCGTGTATTGCTCAAACTCAGGGTGTGCCAGATCGCTCCGCACGAAATAGAGCACAGGTGTATCATTCGCACCCATCGCCAGTGCGGGACTGCCTTGAGACAGCGGATTGCTCCACACGCCCTGGGCAGGTGTCCAAGCAGAGCCATCCCAGTAGCTGAAGTAAAGCTTCGGGTCGTGCGTGTCGGGATCGCCGTCAGCATCACGGCTCCAGACCAGCATCGGCACCCCAGTGCTGCTGACCGCCAACGCCACCTCCAGTGTATCAGCACGCTCCATCGCGCGTTGCACATCCACAAACTGCGTCCCATCCCAGCGCGCCAGATAGATGTCGGTATGCGGGATGCTTGAACGGCTGAAATCGGTCGGAAACACATTATCGGGCGAACGGAGCCACACCAGATAGAGCTGTCCATCCGCCCCCTGCACCAGCTGGGGGGAGAGATCGAACCGGTCGTTTTGCGTGAGCAGCACGGGACTGCTCCAGAGGCCCGTCTGGGCATCATAGACCGCATAGGCAATCTCGCCCTTCGGTAGGCGCAGGGTGGGATCAGGGTCAGGCGAGACCTCCTCCATGCGCGTCCACACCGCCACCAGATTGCCGTTGCTATCCACCGCCACCTGCGGCTGGCTGTCCAGTGCGGTGTCCTGCGTGATGGGCAGATCCTGCCAGCTGCCGTCCGGCTGCTGCATCAGGGCGCGGATTTCAGTGGACTGGTGAGCAGGCAGGTTCGGGTCATCATACACATAGACTATCACTGCCTGTCCCGCTTTCCAGGTGAGCGACGGCTCCGCGAAGGGAAACACATTCTGGATGAGCCGCTCCTCGCGCACATCCCAGTTCTCATCCTGCGGAAAGAGTTGCGTGCCTGCGACTAGCTGATGGTACGGTTCCCGATAGAGGTAGAGACGCGACGGTTCGCGCCATTCGCCCGTCAGTCCATCCTGCAGCCACAGGGGCATTCCTAAATAGCCGCCACGATAGCGCGGATAGACAAAGAGACCGTTCAGACGAGAGAACTCCAAATCCCACTTTAACCGCCAGATCCGCCCATATAAGCGACCCCGCAAAAAGATTTTAGCCCCGACTTGATGCAAGAAGGGTATGCCATAAAAGTAGGACGCATTCTGCGCACTGCCCGGAAACTGCAGGTGGACAAAGGGACTGAGCCCGCCCTCAAGCTCGCCCCCAATTTTGTCCCGATAGCGACGATCGATGCTTAGCACTAACGAGCCCGCAAAGTCAAGCTTCACTTCGCTGTCCAAGAAAGTAAACGCCTGCGCCCGGTCGGAAAAAGCGATGTCCCCTTCAGCGGAAACAGTGAACTTTCCAAAAAGGTCAATTAGAGGTACAATCGGCGCAAGCCATCCACAGCAACTACTCGCAAGCACAGGCAGTAGGTCGGTCGTCTCTACTTGAGCGCCGCCTTGAATCTGTAAGCCCAAGCGCTGCAGACGGAACTCCGGCATAAACTGAAACTGTCCAGAGACACCTCCATCAACTTCCCAGCTAAAGTTCGTAAATCCTACGAAATGTTTTGGGCGGCGCCCGATGCGATTGTATTCCCTCTCTACTTCGGCTCCTACGCGAATCGTGGCAACACCGTCAATCCTGCTTTGAGGGTACGCCAACGTGCGAAAAGTGATGGTAACTTCAGCGAAGAAACGTTCAGCTGTATGTCCCCAGACCGTGTTTCCCATTAACGGAAACGGGGCAGGCACGCGCGTAGCCCCAAGGATACGCTGGTGCGGCCAGGTCAACTAAAAGGTAATCCTATACTCACTCTCCCCACTTTCTGAAATGGTAGGCGGTGTATCCCAGTAAGCCTGGCTGAGTGAAGGGGGCAGGCTGAGACCCATGAAGTGCACCTTCTGAGTCTCAGACGCCACACCCGCGTTGTTGTACGCCGTTATCTGCACCTCGTTCCAACGACCGGAAGGAGAGTAGCGTAAATCACGCCCCATATCCAGCGTGATCGACGCCTCGTTGTTCGTGGGGGTGACGGTGCGCACCGAGCCATCCGACAGGCGGAACTCCACCCGCCCCGGCGCCCCATCGCCCCAGTTGGCTACCCGCACCGTGATGGTGTTGGAGAGAGGGACATCTTCCAGAAAAGGACCATCAATCCCCCGCGA
>Ga0101943_1001744_pt1 | contig 16743 bp, 11 predicted proteins | sample DewCreD2012metaG_5_FD_75244 | JGI IMG/M metagenome (GOLD analysis project Ga0101943, IMG submission 75244) | Hot spring sediment bacterial and archeal communities from British Columbia, Canada, to study Microbial Dark Matter (Phase II) - Dewar... ... | reverse complement strand
AGTAAGGGTCCTTCTTCTCCAACGATGGATCATTAAACGAGCAACGGCCCACCATATCCAGGTTCCAGGCATTAGGCGGTATCGCTATGAAGTCATCCCAATGCCTGTTGTAAGGCCACATCAAGGGCGGGTTGTCCGGAAGCAAGTATGGCCTAAGCTGGTCGCCCACTTGCGGAGTCGACTGGCCCCGATACACCCACTGCCAATCTATGGCAACGGGCTCATATAAAAAGCTCCGCTCCGGATGATTGTTGTAATGACAATGGGGATCACAACTATGGAAGTCCCAGTTGGATTCATGCGCCAGGATGGCCTTCACGACCGGCGCCGGCCAGCCGGCCTGATGGGCATAGTGGTGGATGAGCCGATCGTATCGGTTCCAGTAGGGAGGCTTTCTAATGGGGAGGTTATTGGGGAGGTTATCGTCCGGGCGCCCCAGCAGGACCAGGATGCGCTGGACCCCGCCGCGAACCGGGTTGAACGGGTCACCGGCCGCAATTCGATAATAGAAGGGACGCCCCATGCTATCCTCTGGCGGTAACTGGAGGGAGGTGGTGATCTCCGTCTGGCCCTTCACCGCATACATAGGCGTGCGCTGGTTGAGGGCGTTTGGATCCTCCCCCCATTCAAACCAGGCGGTGGTGGAGCCAGCGGTTGAAACCACTCCCCGCAGCACGACAGTGTGGAGAGGATCTTCCGTCGAGAGCTGAGGCTCCTTGGTCTCCACCTGGATAGCGCCTTCCCCTCCTCCCAGGGCTTCATATGAGCCGATATCGCAGGCCGCCACCCCGTCGCCGTTTCCATCCTGGGGACGGGGGACGCCATTCTGGGACTGGTTGTTGACCGGCTGGGCGGCGCAGGTGAGGTTATGCCCCGCATCAATCGCCGGGCTGCCCGGCAGGAGCGGGAAGTAGGCCGGGTTGCCGATCAGCGCACCGAGTTTGGGGTCCCGGCCGATGATGTTGCCGCCCACTCCGTGGGCCAAGCCGCAGGCGTTCGCGCTGTCCTCAATGAGGTTATGGATGCTTCCTGCACTCAATGAGCCTCGGCAATCCCCACCGGATGGGCTGTTGGCGATGATGGTATTCCTGAGGGTCAGCGTGCCGAAGTTGCCGATGCCGCCGCCGGAGTCGCTGGCGTGGTTGCCGGAGAAGGTGCTGTTGGTCACGGTCAGCGTGTCGAAGTTGCCGATGCCACCGCCGACGACGGCGCTGTTGCCGGAGAAGGTGCTGTTGGTCACAGTCACAGTGCCCCAGTTGCCGATGCCGCCGCCGGAGTCGCTGGCGTGGTTGCCGGAGAAGGTGCTGTTGGTCACGGTCAGCGTGTCGTAGTTGCCGATGCCACCGCCGACGACGGCGCTGTTGCCGGAGAAGGTGCTGTTGGTCACAGTCAGCGTGCCGAAGTTGCCGATGCCACCGCCGAACCAGCTATATCCCTTCGCGATGGTCAGGTTTTTCAAGGTGAGGGTTGCGCCGCTGCTTACCACCATCACCTGCACGCTGTTATTGCCGCTAATGGTGATCACCCCGCCACCATCTATGGTCAGAGCCCCCACACCGGCCACGATGGCCGGCAGCGTCGAGTTGAGGACGATGATCCCGCTCATGATGAAGGTGATGGTGTCATCTCCGGGGCTGCCCGGCCCGCAATCCCCGTTGGCTGGCGCGTTGTTCGCGGCCAGAATCGCTTCGCGCAAGGAGCACTGGCCGTCGGGATTGGTGTTGTCCGCCAGCGTGGTGATCACATACCCCGCCCCATACGCGGGCCGCACGCCCACCCCCATCCAAAGCGGAGAGGCCAAAAGCAGAACAAAAAGAAGCCGAACCGCCAGCCCTCTCATCGCTTCACTTCCGACTCTGGCTTAAATTCCAACCCTTCGGGTGGGAAGAGGCTCATAGGCTTTATCCTCCTCAGAATTTATCCGAGCACAAACATTCTCATAAACACGGGGCTCGCGCCATCTATAGACTATAGCGACAACCGAGCCAGGTATCCCTAACAGCTTTTTGTGCAGCTTCCATCTGCTTGTCCCTTCCTTACCGCACTTCTTGACAGGCTACCAAAGACTGGAAACCAGTAATTGCCGCCCCACCACGACCCGTTGCGCTCGTTAATTGAGATCCGTCCATTATCCGCTGCAGGGAGAGGGTAATGGTTATCTCAACTGTGGCGCGATCGACCTTTCCGAAGGGAGTTCCAAAGCTTGATCTCCTCCACTCGGGAGCTGTTCTAACACTCTTTGCTACATAATCAGCGATGCCCGATGATCCAGCGTCGAGAGCGACAATCTCATATCCTCTTGAACGAAAGACATTCTCGACATCCGGGCGTACGGCTTGGTCCACACGGGCTGGGACCCCTTGCATTCCCAGGAAAACAAGACGGCCTCGGTCAACAGCGACCGTCACGGTGTCGTGTTTTGTGCTCATAGCATTTGAAGCTGTGATCTCATCGGTCATGCGCACCATCAAGCTGCCGCTTAACTCGTTATGCTTGTGGTTTGACCCCCCTAACCCGAGAACATCAGCACCCTCTACCTTCCAGGAGACCTTGACTTTTTCGCCGGCAACAACGTGGGTCGGCTGTACTGAGATTTCAGCTCTGTTACAGACAAGCATGGTTGCGCTTCAAGTTTTCGGACGAATTCCATCATTTAGTTCGCTCTACTTCAACGCTGCATTCGTGTCTCAGTCCAGCAGGAGCCCGCGCACGGTATGACGCGAAGAAAATCGGCCAGCCGTCGCCAACCCTTCGGTTCTCCCGATTCAGTTCTCCGCGTCAATGCCGAAGTCGAAGAGCTTGCCGGCACTCGCGGTCCACCACGTGACGGTCGTCCCGGCATAAAAGAAGCAGTACTCGCCAGGTTTCAGCGGTTGTTCGGGAACGACCTTATAAACTCCCGGCGCCACCTTCTCAAATCGGATCGGAATTACATCTTCGGAGCGAAGGCCAACCGAATAACGATAGGCTCCCGTCTGCGCGACGATCAACTCACGGCTGTTCTTCTTCCTTTCCATCCGAACCAACACAAATTCGTTGGGGCTGGAAGCCTTCGTGAAGAATCCGACATCGCTTAGGCCGTGCGACTTCTCCTCAAAGTAGAACCAGAACTCCGGCTGCGTTTCGGTGATGCGCAACTGGGCTCGGGGACGTTGCACCACAGCTTTCCACTTGCTCTGTACAATTCCATGAGTCACCGCCGATACGAAGAGACCCCCACTTTTTCCTTGAGAGTACACCGTCGGTTCGAGTTGCACCATCTTGTTATCTGTCTTGGAGAGCCAGTAGATTCCCGGATCATGAGGCGCCAAAGGATCGTTCGGGTCGGCCGAGGGATTCGATCTGCCCTCGCTCTCCGATGCTCCTGTTCCTGCAGCGCTCGCCTCCACCATCGCCTGGATCACGGCATCACTGACACCCGCCTCTTTGAGTTTGAGAAGTGCCTCGGTGCTCGTGTCAAAGCGGCAGGTGGATGTCTTGATCTTACTGATAATCACAGCGTCACCCAGTTTGAATCGCACCATCTTGATGATGTCCTCGTTGGTCAATGCCGTGCTTTGGGCAGTCGCCTGCTGGTTAGCCTGTACGTTGCCCACGCGAACTCCCCAAAATGAGACGACCGGACTGAAGCCAAGCAATAAGAGGAGCAAGATCGAAAGCGTCAATCGTGTGAAGGTCATTTTTCTTCGCCCTCCTCGTCACGAGATTTGAGGGCATCCGGAAGGCAAGAGCCATCCGAATAGGCGAGGCCTTCAGCAAGATTTGAAAGGTTTCTCTCTTGGCCGCTTCCAAGTGGAGATCGTAAAAACGTCTTCCGCGTCCCAATGGATGGGGATCGCACCTTCAGCGCCAGTACCGACGGAAATCCCAGTCGCGCTTGTTTCCTCTCCAATCCCTTCGCATTCGTCGCTGAATTTTCTCCCTATCCGTGCCCACGAGAACTTGTTTGAGTTGGAGGCTCCTCCCCCAAAAGCGATGGGTACAGCAACTGAGCGCGCCGGCGCGGATGCGCCTGCTACACACAAGGTGTAGAGCAGAGGAGCTATCGCAGCTGAGAGAATGGGGTTTTCCAACCTCATCGCTTCTCCCCCATCGCCCTGCTGCTTGTGCCCGAATGCCCTCCTCCCTTAAGCCAAGGGTCAACAGCCCTTGACTTCGGTGGGAAATTTTACATCAACTTCTCCAGAAGTCAAGCGGAAAATTCCGGTCCTCTCCCCAGGTCTTTCGACCAAAGGGTCTACCTCCCTGACGTGGAGCGAAGCTGTCACCAGATCGTCGTCTTCGGCTCCGGCGGCGACCTTTTGCCCCATAGGTGCTATCGCGTAGGGAGACTCACCCGACGGGCCGCTTCACTCACAGAAGCCTTCAGTTGGCCGATAGGCTCAGGATGATGGCCACGGGCGAAAAGTCCCGCCTCACACTTTTTGGCCGATGGCAAGCTCATAAATCCCTCGTCCGCGTTTGGCAAGCAATAACAAGCTGCTCCCTCGCTCAATCGCTCAATCTGCTGTTCTCGCACAGACCTCGTGCACTATCGCCGCGTGTGCGCAGACGGCTCCGGCTTAGTCGGCGCTCGAGGCCGACGGCTATTTGAGATACTTCTCGAACCAGCCGATGACCCGCGTCATGAAGTCGAGTTGATGAGCCTTTTCCGCCACGCCGTGACCTTCGCGCGGATAGGTGACGAACTCGACGGGCACGCCCTTCCACTTGAGCGCCGTGTAGAGTTCCTGCGACTGGCCGATAGGCACGCGCTGATCGGCTGCGCCGTGAATGAGAAGCGTGGGCGTTTGCGCTTTGGCGATGTGGGCGATCGGCGAGCGTTCCCAGTAGAGAGCGAAGTTCTCATACATGATGGTGTTCCAATGGACCGTGGAGTTCTCCCAGAAGATGTCCGATGTGCCCGTCATGCTGTACCAGTTAGTGATGCCCATCCAGACGACGGCGGCCTTGAACCGATGACTCGCAAAGGTCGCCGCCCACGCCGAGGTGTATCCACCGTAGCTCCCACCGCCGATGCCGACGCGGTCCGGATCGGCCAAACCGATTTGAATGAGATGATCAATTCCGCTCAGTATGTCCTCGAACTCGCGCCCCATGAGATCGCGATGATCGGCTTTGGCGAAGGCGACGCCCCGTCCGATACTGCCGCGATAGTTGGGATAGAAGACGGCGAAGCCGCGTCCGGCGAGCATCTGTCCCCAGCGGGAGTACGTGCCGAGCCAGCCGTTGAGATCCGCCGCTTCCGGTCCGCCGTGCGGCTGCACAACGAGCGGATAGCGACGGCCCGGTTGATAGCCGACGGGTTTGACCAAGACGCCTTCGATCTCCCAGCCATCCACGCTCTTCCAGCGCACAACTTCCTGCTCGCCGAGTCGCACATCGGCCAACTGGGGATTGAACGTCGTCAGCCGCGTGAGGGAACGAGTGCCGGTCGCGCCGAAGAAAATTTCGTTCGGATGCTGTGGCGTATTGGCCGCCATGGCCATCTGTCGGCCGTCGCGGCTGAAGCTCGGCGCCGAGCCGTAAATGATCGGTTGATCGAGGAGCCGCTCGCGCCGACGTTCGGGCAGCGCGATCGTATACATGGCGTTCGATTGCCGCTCGATGCTCGTGAAGACGATCGTGCTCGGCGCGCCGGGCAGCCACCCAAGCCAGACGGCCGTGCCCTCATAGCCGGCCAGCAGATTCTCCGGCGTGCCGCCCGCCGACGGCACGACGAAGACGCTTCCGGCATAGGGATCGTCTATCGAGGTCGCGCCGAGCCACGCGATCCATCGCCCATCGGGCGACCAGCGTGGATGCGTGAGCTTGCCTTCGGTCCTCACAAACAAGCGCGGCTCGCCGCCGTCGGCCGATACGCGCATGAGCTTCACCCGCATGAAGGAATCATCCACGAGCGGCGTGTCCGCTGCCGCCAGGATGAACTCTCGGCCATCGGGCGACCAATCGAAATCGTGCACGGTGATGTCGCTCCGCGTGACGAGGCGGCTCTCACCTGTTTGAACGTCCACAACGTAAAGGCGCGTGTGTTTGTAGTTGCGGTCGGCGACGATCCAATCTCGACCTTCGCGTTCGGCCTGCTGTTCCTCCTTCGTCTTCGGATCGGTGACCGTGTAGGCGATGCGACGGCCATCGGGTGACCAGCGAAAGGCCTGAACGGAATTCTCGGCCTTCGTCAGCGGACGCGCCTCGCCTCCATCAGCGGGGATGAGATAAACCTGCGTGTGCGGCGAAGCCCACCGCTGTGACAGGAAGGCGATCCAGCGTCCGTCGGGCGACCACTGCGGCGCGCGATCGCTCTTGTCGTTGTAGGTGAAGCGGCGCGGCTCGCCGCCCGAGCTCGGCATGATCCAAATCTCGCTGAGCGCCGAGCCCGGCCCTTCGTCATCGCGCCGGGCACGGGTGACTTGAAAGGCGATTTGCCGCCCATCGGGCGACAGTTGCACATCGGTGATGAACCGAATGCTCAGAATCAGCTCCGGCGTCAGGACCTTCTCCTGAGCGGGAACAGCCAAAGCTAAGGCGAAGACGAAGAAAAAGACCGCGACGACGCTTTTTCGGAATCGCCCATTCATCATTGCTCCCTCCTTTGCCTCGATGTCGCGCAGGCTCCCGGCGCCTGCGGCATCTGGATTTTTTCATCTCTCGGGGAGAAATGGAAGTCGGAACCGATCGTCTACCTATCCGATGGCCTCTTCGGCATAAAAGAGGCTCAGACCACCCGCGCCTCGTTCCCGCATAACGTCCTCACGTCCCCAGACGTTTCACGTTCGGCTCCCTTCGCGTGGGCCACTGCTGCGGCCGTTGCTCTCTGGACGTTGCACCTCGAGGCGTGTCTTTACCGCTCCGTTTTTTTCGCCTCCTCGCCGCATGGAGCGAACACCCTGAGCGTATTTTTGCTACCACGGATCGTGATCGAAGAGGACGACTTCGCCGGTGACCGGCGACGAGTAGATGAGTCGCCGTGCTTTGCCATGGAGCGCGTGAGCGATTTTCAAGTACATCCAGATCGGGGCCTGACCGGTGAGAATGACGGCGCGGCCTTCGCCGGCCAGTTCTAGCGCCCGTCGTTCGTATTCGGCCAAATCGCTGAGTTTGGCTGTGCCCGTATAAAATGTGCTGAGATCAATCGTCACGACATCAGGTTCGATCATCATCGCCTGTTCGCCTCCGAAAATCCGATCGAGTTTCTCGCTCATCTCTTTCACGCGAGCGACCAACGCGCTTGCCTTCGACGGGAGTTCATTCATGCCGGCGTGATCCACGTCGTTTCGGGCGTCGCGGATCGAGCTCCACATCCCCACGAGCGATTCCGCCTGATCGTGCGCCCGGAATTTCTCCACATCCGCCACGTCCGGTTCGGGATCGGTCCACGGATCGGAATGCTTCCTCTCCTCCGGCAGTTTGCTCCAGGCCAGATAGTTGAGCAATCGTTCGGCTCGCTTGCGAGCCTCTCGCCGAAGCGGATTTTCGAGCTCAAGGAGCAAGCAGACGCGCGTCACCAGCAGTTCGCGGGCGAGCGTCAGCGCCTGAACGAAGAGACCTCGCTCGATGTACCATGACACCATGCGACGCTGAACATCGAGGTTTTTCACACTCGACACCCCGGCAAACTGCGTGAGCTCCTGCCGGAGAGTGGGGGCAATCAGGGCGAACGGTTTGGCCCACCTCGCCGCCTCTTCGGACAGGGCATCGGTAAACTGATCGGCCAGATGTTGGGCTTTCTCCATCACTTCCAGCGGACGAATGAGCAAGAGGGCTTGCGAAAGTTCGTTGATTCGATCCCCTATCTTTTGAAGCACTTTCGGCTTTTCGGTCGCAGCCGGTACCGATTCGGCTGCGCGTTCGCGCCACGCTTCGGCGTGAATGTCTCGGAGCAGTCGGGAGAGATCGGCAGCCGATCCACTCCGGCGGAAAAGGTGAACAGCAGCCAACCAATCGAGCAAGCTCAAAAGCGGCGACAGGTCGAACACCGGCGCCCGGCCATCGCCGTCGCGGGCCTCGAAGGCGCCGTAGACGACGCCGCGCACGCGAACATTTTTGACCTCGCGAAGGTAGGCGACGGCCAAGAAAACGAGAAACGGGAGCGAGCGAAATCCATGCGTGATGTCGAAGAGAACCTCTTCGCCCTCGTCTACGCTTTCGACGACGCGATCGAAGATCGTCCAGAGCTCATCCGGTTTTCCGCCCCAGGGAATCTCCACCGGTACGGGTTGAATTCTTCCGGCGAGCCTTCGACACAACTCGTCCCAGTAGCGCTCACGCGACTCCCTGGTGACGAAGACCGTCATTTGATCTGGTTGAAAGAATTCATAGAGGGCGATGGGAAAGAGATTCGACTCGACGATTTTCCCGCCATGAAGGTACTGGGCCGGCTCATACCCACCTCTGCCCGTTCCCAGTCCCACAAACGTCAAGGCCTTCATAGCACACCTCCCAGCGATGTTTCGTCTCATGCCGGGCTCACTTTCGTCACCCTGCCCTCGGCCGTGACGGCCATCACTTTCACCTTCACCCGCTTGCCCGGCGGGTGAGGATAATAGGCTTGCTCGAACGTGACTTCTTGGTCGAGTCCCCCAAGCAAGCGAACGATGACCCGTCGGCCGTCGTTGGCGATAACTTCGGCTTCTACCTTGTCTCCTTGCTTCACCTTTGGTCGAACGGCAGGCTCAGGCAGCGTGGGTGAAACTTTCGCTTTCTGTTTCGCGGGAGGCGCAGAAGTCGGCGGCTTCTTCTCCGGCGCAGGCTTCGCGGCTGGAGATGGGGCCTGAGCCGGTTGTTGTTTCTGCGATAGGGCTTTTGCCGACCCTGCCTTTTTGATCTCTTCGAGTTTCTGTGCTGCGATTCTCCCTTCGGCGAAGTATCCGTAGCCGCTGGCCGTCTTGCCGCCGAAGCCGAGTTGCTCAAGTCCGCGTTCGAGCCATTCCTGGGCGAGCCGTAGCGCCTCGTCCATGCGGGCGACGAGTGCGAATTGAAAAACGGGCCTGTCTTCCTCACGATTGCCGACGCCGATGGTGAGGAAATTGACCGGATTCGGGCTCTGCCATTCCGTCGGCAGATGCTTCTTGGGTTCACGGTAATAGTCGGGGAAGTGCGGGTTCAGAATATCCACTTCGAGCCTCGGCGGTGTGATCGCATACGCATCGAGAAAAATGACATCGCCTTGCTGATGTTCTTTCGCCTGACGCTCGTCTTTACTCTCGGAGCCGAAGACGAGTTTGATCTTGTCCGCGGGCTGGCCTGTCAGTTCAGCCCATGCGCGCGCCACGCCTTTGAGCCCGCTTCCCGGCAAATAAGGAAACCCGTAGAGGGGATGAAAGGCAAAGCCCACTTCCATCGGATGCGCTCCGCCAAGCCCCGAAAGAATCCGCGCCTCGGCCCGCTTGCCGAAAACAACTGTCTTGTAACCGTGCTCCTCAAGCGACCGGATCATCTTCGTTTGTCGGTCGAGGAAGGCAAAGTAGGCATCACGCGGAAAATGGCAAGCGATAGCTTCGACCTGCTCAAGGAAGGAGCTTTTAACGCTTCTCTCTCGCTTGCCTTCTTCGACTTTCCCCTCCAGCGTCCACTTGTCGTCCCATATCCAGACGAATTTGTTGAACAGGAGCCCGATGTTCTGCGCTTGCTGGTAAAGCGCTTCCGCCAGCGCTCGGCTATCGTGAGGCAGCGGGAAGCGGGGCGAATATGGTCCGTTTTGTTTCCTCTTTCCGTTCGGCATAATCACTCCTCTCCCTCCTCCGGCTCGGGTAGCACGGCTTCAGCGAAGCGCCGCAGCCAGTGGAGATAGCTGAGCGCTTCGGTCGTCGCCTGGCGATAGGTCTCGCTCGTCGTGTTGCAGATACGCTCGATGAGCGTCGGCTGATTGGCGCCGGTCCAGCGAATTTCACGAAAGAGCCAGTTCTGAAGGTGAGCATAGACGATCTCATGAGCATCGTTCGCGTCACCCTTCCCCTTAGATTTGAGGAAGGCCAGCGCCTGCCCCAGCCCATTGGTCAAGATCATCACCGGCAGCTTCAACACGAGGCTGCGATACTTTTTCTTCACATCCAACGATTTTCGATCTACCTCCTGGACAGCGTCCCACGCCGCCTTGGCCCGCTGTTGCTCCTTCGTCTGTTGAAAACTCACGCTAGCCATTGTCTTGCCCCTCCTTTTGTGATTCCGGTTGTTTCTCTTGGCCGCAGAATCGCACGCTGACGATGCCGCGACCGATGGTCGCATCGCCGCCAAGTTGCAGGCGCTTTCCGTCAATGCCACGTAAGAACGTGAGTACCGCCGCAGCATCGGCTAACTCAGTGCGATCATCTTTCACCGGATCGTGCGCAAGAATGACGGAATAAAGAAGCGAATCCGGCAGCAACGCCTCTTCGTAGAAAAGCCCACCCTTCACGACGGTGCGCTTGTCGTTGTCAATCTTGATCCGCGCCTGCACTTCTGTGGAGAGCTTCACGAAATCACGGAAGGCATTGTCAGGAAGCACGAGCAAGCTCTTTTTGACCTTCTCCCGCCAGAACTCATACTCAGCTCCATTAGGGAACGCTTCTTGAGAAAGCCATTCGGCGATCTCGGTCACATCCGCATTTGCTTGAAACCCGAACGCATACTCTTCAAGCAGCACCTGATCGCCGGCGGCCACATCAGAGCCATTTTGTACCCCAAGCACCGTTCGATCGTTTGGCGGTGATGGTACAGTCCAGTCGAGGGGCACACCGGCAATCTGCGCATCGCGGCGAAAGCGCTGGAGCACGGTCGGCGACGTGCAATAGGCGAAGATGCCTTTGAGCGAGCGCACGGGAAAGAGCAGGATGCGCACATCAGTGAAGGTGACGGCTGCCGCGAATCCGCTTTCCTCCGAACCGATCTTATCCGGTCCGAAGGCGAGTTCGATCTTGCGCGCGCTCACATTGGTGATCGGTTCGGACTCAAACCACTCGCGCACGGCGCCCTTAATGCCGGACGCCTGGATCACGGGAAAGTCGGTGTACTTTTCGCGTTGAATGGGCAGGTCAACGACGCCGAGGCTCGTGCCGCTGCCGGCATGAAGCGACGTCTCGGTGTAAAGAAACATCAACGTGGCTTTCTTGAACATAGTCACCATGCTCCTATCAAAGAGTGCCCGAAACCCTGTCGAGCGGTTTCGGGAAAAGTCTCCGAATCTTCGGAGACGGACTTCTCATGGAAGGTCTGGATGACGGCATCGGCGTCTCCTTCCAGAAGCTCGAAGAAGTAGACGCTTCCGGCGGGCGCGAAGCGATGAACGGGCTTTGGAAACTGCTTGACCAAATCGAACCCGCCGATGCCGACGGGCTTGCCGAGCGCTACAGCGACGAGTCTCACGCGCACACTCCCGCGAGAGCCTTCGAGCGTGTGCTCGTCAATCCACTTCGGGCGCCAGCCATGCTCAAAAAGCGCGGGAGTCGCGAGCACGAGCTTGAACCGCCGGCGCTCCTGGATTCGTCGCGCGATCTTCTCTAGCGAAAGATCGGAAACTTGCGCCGGTTGATAATGGGCCGGACGGCGATCCCCGCCCAGATTGATCAGTCCGGAATCCGGCAGAAGGACTGTCCCCTCAAACTCGGCAAAAAAGCCGATGCCGCGCCGGAGCCGAAGGTATTCGACGCTGTAGAGCAACCCTTCGCGCACGGACCGGCGTGCGCGATCTCGCGCAATGCCGGTTCGTTCCTCTCGGGTGAAGATCACTTCCCCGATTTGATTTCCGGCGATGACCTCACCAGCGGCGAAGAATGAATCCGACGAATGCGCGTCGTCGTCCAAATACCGCTGCATCCCTTTCTCGGTGAGCCAACCCGTGACGGCTTCGAGATGGACGTCTTTCGCGAGCCAAAGATGTCGCAGCCCCGGAGGCAGATTCGTTTGCACGGGAAACTCGTCGGCCGGCTTCAGGAGCGCGTGCTGTACCGGCTTTGTTCCTTTGACCTCCACGACATCGCTGGGCATGGGATAGAGCAATTCCACCGGGATCGCCTGCGGATGCGCATCCACCGACTCGCATTTTCGCGCGACGAGCAAGCGGCGAAGCTCAAGCGAGCCGAAATGCGTGGGCGAGCCGATCTCCCGAGCTAAGTCGGGTGGAACGTCTCTGCCTTCTTTGAAAGCTTCGAAGCGACCGAAATGATGGCTCAACAAGTGAGATCGGATTGCCGCATAAACGGTTGACGGCGGCGGCGGGAAGATACTCCGCGCCAGATGATCCTCGCCTCCGGAGAAAGGCTTACTTTCTCGAAACAGCAACACATCGAGCGGTTCAATGAAGATCGTCTTACTCATCGGTTCTCCTCCCGACCCAGGAAGACAGCGAGGTCCAAGAACTTGCCGAGATCGTCAAGCGAAACTCCCGACTCAAACAGTCTTAAGAGTCCTTCGTCAAGTAGCCGACGGCTGATCTCACTCTTCTCATCCTTTGACAGCCGCCCGTTAAGATGACGACCGAGCAGGCGATGCGCCTCTTTCGCCACGGCTTCGTGAGGAAGGCCCGAGAGCGCCCGCGCTTCTTCGCGGAAGACATAGGCGAATTTTGGCGACACATCGTCTCTCGAAAAGGCATCGCGCCACTGGATCAAGCACTGGAGCGTATCAACGTGAAGAGCGCCATCTTTCGCGTAATACCACTTCGCGCCGAATGATTCGTGGCTGCCCGAACGCTTCATGAGCGCGATGGAGAAAGCATTACGACCGATCACGTCCTTGGCTCGCTTCTCCTCGGCTCGCGCGGCGTTGAGCGTCTGTCCGAGGTCTTGCATGTGATGGGCGATGGCCACGCCCATGCTGGCCGTCGCCGTCATTCCCATCGTGAGCTGAAATCCCGTCTCCGTTCGGGCAAACCCAGAACCGTCAATCCAATCAACGTGGTTCTCATCACCTTTGAGCGCACCGGTGAAGAAGGCTCGCAGCTTGCGCATCACCTCCGGCAGATCGCAAAGCGAGACGAAGGCCATCACATCGTCGCCTCCGGCATAGATCAACTTGCCGAGATGCTCCTTTTCGACGATGCGGCGGGCGGTCAGAAGCGAGAAGTCGCGCAGGGCTTTGCTGATGGCCAGGTGAAGCGAAGGATTCAGCGGCCGTTGCATTTCTCCGAGCTTTTGCCACTCGCCGTGGAGTTTCAACTCATTCCACACGTTCGGATGAAGGATCTCTTGCAGTTGTGGAGCGAATTCGCCGGCCAGCCATTTCCCCATGTGATCGCCATCCATCACCAAAACGGCGTAGTAGCGGGAGGGTGTGCCGAGACGATTCCGCTTGGCGAAATCGAGCAGCTCGGCGAGGGCCTCCAGAGCCTCCTTCCGCGCAGACTCCAGGTCGGAGGGATCACCCTTCCACCTCTCGGTCAGCTCACGTTGAAGGTCTCGCTTGTTGAAGGATTCCTCGAAGAGCCAATCCCCATCCAGGCGAGCGAAGTCCCAAGGCCGATCGGGGATCTTCTTGTGAGCGCGGGCGGCTGCTTCTGCTACCTTTGGAAGAGGCGCGCTTTTTGCCCGGTCGTCGTCCAGAAGAGTTCGCACACACCTCGTGTAGCGGTTCACCCGCTCAAAGAGCTTCAGGTCTCCGTTCGGAAGCGCCTCGATGATCCGTCGCTTGAAGGAAGAAGTGGCCATCGTGCTGGTCGAAGGAAAAGACGTCTCGATGTCCCATCCGAGCCCTCCGTCCTCTTTGGAGGCTTTGAAATAATAGACCGCCGCCAGGCGTTTCGTCAGCGCAATGGCACTCAATCGCTCGCCGCTACGAAGCAGAGGAAGTCGAGGAAGCATCTGCCGATTCCAGAATTCGCGGAGCTTGCCGAAATCCGTGTGCTCGGCCAGGTGCACCGGCTCAAGCTCGGCGAACATCGTGCATTTGAAATGCGGCTCAACGTGTTGGGTGAAGTCTCGCGTCGCCTTTCGACTTCCCAGGCCGCGCTCGGTCAGCGCATAGAGCTTGCTATAGCAGGTACCGATGTTCGGCGCGTAGCCCGTCTTCTCGTACTGCTCGACAATCGAAGCGAACTCCCACGGTTGCTGCATCGGCTGGCACCATGTCCTGAACGTTTCGAGAAACGGCTTGTAATCCTCTCCCCACGGAAGCACAGCCCAATAAGTCTCCAGGAAGTTTTCGACCTGCCGCTGCCAGATACGATTCCACTCATGGTCCGGCGTGATATTGGCTTCGCGCTCGACGCACTCTTTGACAGTGAAGCAGATGGTTTTGAAAACATCGCGCACTCTCTCCTCAACCCGTCGAGCGAGGTTGGCTGCCTCATCCACCGGCAGGATGGCCAGGAACCGATTGGGCAAGGTCGGCGAAGAGAGCATCTCTTCGCTCGGTTTTTGGATAAAGTGCAGTCCTTTCTCCTCGATCAGCCAGAGATCGGCGAAGGGCTGTCCGCACAGGTCGGGAAAGATGATCGAATCCGGTCCCCAGGCTTCAGCGATGACCTTCATCGCCTGCCAGGAGAGAAATGAAAGCAGATAACTGCCCGCCCACAGGTCTTGCGTCTTTCGCGCCGCGGCGATGAAGCTCTGAACGGGTCCGAGGGCGAAAAGCAGAAACGCTGGCTTTGGCAAGGCCCCGGCGATGGCCGACGTGACACGGCGATGCTCCCAGATGGAATGATCGGGCACGCGGGTGTCGGCTGGAAGCACTTCCCAGAGTTGCCCCATGCCGTCTTCCTCGCGCTTCGCATCAAGCCGCGGAAGCAGCTCGCGCCAGAGCGAGAGATAGAGTTTCTCCAGGTCATCGCCGTAGGCTTTCCGCACGTCGGAAAACACATCGTCCACCGAGGCCATAACTGTGCGATAGTCCACCGTTGCGAGCGATCGGATGGGAAATTGTTTTCCCGAGAGCGGATGAACGATCAGGGGATTCTCTGGCCAATCGGTCGGGAAACCTTTGAGGCTCACGCGGTCGGCAGCCGAAGCGATGCGATCGGCCGTTTTGACCTCTTCGGGGATGACGGCCTCGAGCCCGAGTCTTTCCATCAACGCTTTGGCCCGCTCCTCATGCCCGCCGTTGATCGCGCGACCGAGAATGAGCGCCTTCTCCGGCGGATCATGGAGCAGGGCGCGAATTTTGCGAAGAATAAGCTCCGTATCCATAGCAGACCTACCCTTCCCAAGGGTTGATTTCCTCAGTGTTTTTGAGAGTCGCGATGAAATCGTCGAGAGCCTTATAAGTAGGCGCATTCACTACACGTGTGTGCAACTCGTCATTCAGATCTTTAAATTCCAAGTCACCAGGTAGGAAGCGAGATTTGAAAACCTGAAGACCAAGATAATACTCGCTGCCGGCTTTAAAGATGCGAATGAAAAGCGGGGAAGCGCGTCGGTCTATATCACCTCGGCCTTTGATCATAACCTTGTCGCCCGTTGAACCAAATTGGAATTGGTGCGGCAGCCCGAAGATTGATCCTTGAGGCGTCGTAGGGCCGCTCTTATCGAAGAACCCCTTAACGGCATCATAGTCTTTGGTCACATAGTAGGAAAACGTCTTACCCGAAGAGGTGGCGCGACTATGCAATCCTTTTGTCCGGTCCTCGCGGAATTCTCTTAGGGTCTTACCAATTGCATCAAGCGCTTTTTCCCAGGAATCATACGGGGTCTTGATCACCAGAAGCTTCCAATACTGCGGGCAAACAACGGAGAATGGGGGTAAACCAGATGGTGCCGTGTACTTGCGGCCAGCATGTTTCTCAAAAACACTCAACGCACTTTTTAGGTTGACGCTTAACTGGTCAATCAATTCGGCCAAGGAGGCGGGCCCCTTCATCGTGAGAGTGCCCCAGGAAACTTCGTTCGTTAATGTGAGGCTTCCAAAGCCACGGCGAGAGCGAGCACCAAGGTTTCCTAAGTGCAGAAATGCCCATAGAGTTGCAGCGATGATTGACTCAAGGTCGTCGGCTGACTTCCAAAGGCTTACATCAAGCGCGAATCTCTGCCCCGGAGCAAAGGCTTTGCGGTTTTCCAGGCCGTATCCGAGATAGCGGATGAATTTTCCCTTAAATGAAAACCCCGTCTCCTTATGTGGGGGAATTTCTCGAACGCGAATCAAGACACGGCTACCGTGATCGGTGGTTCCGAAAATCTCCGCCTCTCGCTTATGAATCTCATCTGCGAGGCTCGCTGGTTGGGGATGATGGGCGGCGAGGGTTCCGCCCAGCAGCGCGCGATACCAATAACGCAATTGTCCCCGGATGCTGGCGGCGCGAAGCTCGACCGTGCTTTGGTCATTGCCCGACAGAAACAGCGGTGTAACGGTTTCCAACTCGAAGCTCACTTTCTTCAACATCTTTGGCCTCCATGCGGAACCGATTTTACCAAGGTCGGGCTCTGCCCTTCCCCGTCAACAACATGGCCACAACCTTTCCAGCATCCCTGGACGACTAAGGGGCCGTGGCCATCGAATCGTCTCCGGAAGCTTTGAGCTCATACTTCCCGAGCCCGAAAGTCGTGCCGGTGCCGACATGCAAGAATTCGCCAGCGATAAGAAGAGGGAGGAACTCAGCCTGCGCGCTCTCTCCCAGTTCGTATTCGACTTCGCCGATGAATCCGCCCAAACGCATCTTCGTCCGCTGCCGATGCGAGTAGCGCTCCCAATCGCACCAAGTGAGGGCCTGATGGAGTATGGGAACGGCTCGCGCGCGTTCGATCAAGGGACGGTGATCGAGCGTTCGGGTTTCGTCCCCATGCACGAGCACGAGTTGCCAGAGCCGCCGCAGCATGCTGCGTATGAGCAAATCGAAGGGAA
>Ga0101943_1001741_pt1 | contig 16788 bp, 19 predicted proteins | sample DewCreD2012metaG_5_FD_75244 | JGI IMG/M metagenome (GOLD analysis project Ga0101943, IMG submission 75244) | Hot spring sediment bacterial and archeal communities from British Columbia, Canada, to study Microbial Dark Matter (Phase II) - Dewar... ... | reverse complement strand
CTCGAACTCCACTGAAACGGACCCGAGCGCCCCCGAAGGGAACACAGATACCGCCTGGAAACGCACGGAAACACCTGAAGGCCCTGGACTGGAACCTAGGGCAACCGACTGCCCCGTTATGTTTCGCCCCGTTGATGACCAATTTGATGACCAAATGCTGAGAAAGTGAGCCGATTGAAACAGTTGGAAACACTTTCTGTATTTGAATTGTTTCACTGGAGTACCCTGGAGTGCCCTGTAGAGGAATCTAGTGCCCTTGAGAGGAAGTCTCAGACCGTTACGGGCTAGAAGAGGCAGCCTGACGACACGTGCACCGGATCTCTCGCGCAAGGTCTTGACAGCGCCCTCACTCGCTTGTATCCTTCCTGGCGACGGTTCGGTACCTCTGGCGGAGGTGGCCGGTATGGCAAGCGTGGCCAGGCGGGAGGCGAGGACGGGGCGTCTCGACCTGCGCCTCGTCCTGGGCCTCGGCATCGCCCTCGCAGCTTTCCTCATCGGCATCCAGGTCTACTCCGCAGGTCAGCCCAAGAGCGTGGACGTGCTCGTGGCCGCCCGGGACCTGCCCCAGGGCGCCGTCCTGGGCGACGGTGACCTGAAGGTGGAGAGCGTGCCGGTGAACGACCGGCTGCGGCAGTACCTGGTGGCGGCGTCGGCCAGGGCCGATGTGGTAGGGCAGGCGACGGCGAGGCCCTTGCGGGCCGGGGAGCCCATCACCATGTCGTCCCTCACCCAGGAGCTGCCCCTTGAGGCTGACGAGGTGGCGCTGGCGCTGCCGGTCCTGGACCGCATCTATGTGCCCTACCAGGTGGAGAAGGGGCAGCGGGGCCTCCTCTACGCCATCGGCGCCGGGCAGGGTGGCGCCCAGCAGGCGGTGCTGGTGAGCGAGCGGGTGCGGGTGCTGGAGGTGGTGCGCTCCCGCCAGCAGGCCGGGACCGGGGGCGACGTGCAGGGCGCCCCCATCAGCGTGACGCTGGCGGTGCCGCGCGAGGAGGCGGAGCTGGTGTCCCGGGCCATCGCCCAGAACATCGTCGCCCTGGCGGTCCTCCCGGCAGGGGCACAGGCGCCGGCCGTGCCCCGGGCAGGGCAGGGGACGACCCTGCCGGCGCCGGGAGGGGCAGGCGCCGGCGCGCCGGCCGCGACCGCCACGCCGGCGGCGCGCTAGCCGGGAGGGGCCATGAGGGAAGAGGTGTACGGCGCCGTGGCGGGCACCGAGGCCCCCGAGGGGAGGGCGTGGCGCCTCCAGCCTCGGGTCATCGTGGGCGTGGACAGGCAGCGGGCGTCCGGCCTGAGGCAGGCCCTCATGGCGGCAGGCCTGGAGGTGGCGCCCGGCCTGACGATGGAGGACGTGCTGCGCTACGCGGCGGAAGGGAGGGGCGACCTGGTCTTGGTGTCCGGCAGCTTCCGGGGGGTGGTGCCCGAGCGGCTGGACGAGCTGCGCGCCCTGGGGTTGCCCGTGGTGGTCATGGCGCGGGACGACGACTCGGCCCGCTATATGGGCCGGGGCTACGTCGTCCTCCCCGACCGCTTGCCCCCTGAGCAGGTGGCCGAGGCGGTGCTGGCGGTCCTGGAGGGCCGGATGGAGCCCTCCCCCGCTGCGGCGGCGCCCGTCATGCCGGCGGCCTCAGAGGAGGAAGGGGGGGAGGGCAGGGGGAGGCTTGTGACCGTCTGCGGCCTCAAGGGTGGCTCGGGCAAGACGACCCTTGTCCTCTCGCTGGCCTACGCCATGGGCCGGGCCGGGCGGCGGGCATGCGCCCTCTCCCTGGACCCGGTGGCGAGCGACTTCCAGGCCTACCTGGGCCTCGACGTGGGCGACGGCATCGCGGCGGCGGTGGGCAGCTCGGAGATGGAGCAGGCGGTGGCGAGGGAGCTGAGGGCCGTTGCCAAGGGGTGCGACGTCCTGTGCGGCCCCTTCCGGCCCATAGGGATGCGGGCCGTCACGGGGGAGCTGGCGAGGCGGGTGGTGGCGCTCTTGCGGCGCCGCTACGACGTCGTGCTGGTGGACGCCGGCAACTACCCCACCGAGCACCCTGCGGCCGGCTGGGCCATGGAGGCGGCAGACCAGCTGCTGGTGGCCATCACGCCCGAGTTCGTGAGCATCTACCGGGCGCATGTGAGCATGGAACGGCTGCAGGAGCTGCGCCGCGGCCGCTGGACAGGCATCGTCATGTGCCGCTACCGGCGCGGCCGGCACCACTGGACGGAGCGCGAGGTGCGGGAGGAGCTGGGGCTGCCCATCGTGGGCATGGTGCCCGACGACGAGAAGGGGGCGGCGCGGGCGCTGGACCGGCAGGCGCCCCTTGTGGCCGTGGGCGGCAGGGCGGCGGCGGCCATAGAGAAGCTGGCGCGGCAGCTGCTGGCGGTGGAGGTGGCGGCGCGATGACCCTGCGCATGGGGCCGGACGACGGGGTCCTCCCCTCTCTGGAGGAGCAGGTGAGGGAGGTGATCCGGCGGGCGCCGCCGGACGAGGTGCTGGCGCCCGACGGCGCCGAGCGGCTGCGGCGGCGGGTGATGGGGTTCGTGGAGGAGTACAACCGGCGCCGCCAGCTGATGGGGTATCCGCCCTTGGCCGGGGCGGAGCGGCTGGCCGAGGAGCTGTTGCGGCAGGTGCTGGGCGCCGGCCCCCTGCAGCCCCTGCTGGACGACCCCGACGTGGAGGAGATCATGGTCAATGCCCCCGACAGCGTGCTGGTGGTGCGGGAGGGGGAGATTGAGGCGGCACCGGTGGCCTTTCGCGATGACGAGGAGGTGCTGGAGCTGGCGCAGCGGCTGGTGGGGCTCAGGGGTGAGAGGCTCGACTATTCGCAGCCGGTGGTGGACGTGATGCTGCCCGACCGGGCGCGGCTGCACGCCGTCATTCCGCCCATAAGCGAGCATGTGGTGCTGACCATCCGCAAGTATACGGTGCGGGCGGAGGAGCTGTCGCAGCTGGTGGAGCTGGGCACATGCACCGAGGAGGTGGCCCGCTTCTTGGAGGCGCTGGTGCTGGCCCGCAAGACGATCCTCGTGGTGGGCGGGACGGCATCGGGCAAGACGACCATGGTGAACTGCCTGGGCAACTGCATCCCGCCCAAGGAGCGGGTGGTGAGCATCGAGGACCGGGTGCGGGAGCTGCGCTTCAGCAGCCTGGCCAACTGGGTGCCCCTCGTGACGCGCGGCCCCAACGCCGAGGGCGTGGGGGAGATCACCATGCAGCAGCTGGTGAAGGAGTCCCTGCGCATGCGGCCCGACCGCATCGTCATCGGCGAGACGCGAGGTTCCGAGGCGCTGGACTTCCTGCGGGCGGTGACGAGCGACCACCCCGGGAGCCTCTCCACCATCCACGCCATGGGCGGTAGGCATGCCATGGAGCGGGTGCGGATCTACGCCCAGATGGACCCCCGCCTGGCGCCGCCGCCCCACGTGGTGGACGAGCTGGTGGCGGAGGGCATCCAGTTCGTCGTCCACATGGGACGGGTGCCGCGCTCGGGGCTGCGATGGGTGCTGTCCGTCTGGGAGGCGACGGGCATGGAGCGGGAGGGGCCGCGCAGCACCTTCGTGGGCAACGACATCTTCCGGCGCGGCGAGGACGGGCGGCTCCACTTCACGGGGGTGAGGCCCCGCTGCGCGCGGGAGGTGGAGCACCTGGGGCCCTTCCCGTGGAGCGCCAGGTCGTTCTACGTGGGCGAGTAGAAGGAGGTGAAGGGCTAGGAAGAGGTCCCGAGGGTGAGGCAGGGCGGGAGGCCCGCCCTGCCGGGGGAGCCGGCCGCCCCTGCCCCTGCCAGGACCGGGGGGCGGCCGGGCACACGCCCGCAGCGATGATACATCCCCCCGGCCGAGAGCGCCAGGCCGCCTGCCCACCTCCTGGGGAGAGCCCGCAAGCCGTGGCCACGGCCCTTGCCCTGACCGTCGTCATCGCGGCGTTCCCCTTCCCGGAGATACCGCGCCCTTCGGGGGCGCTCTTCGCCATCCTCCTGGCCGTCGCCGCCCTCGGGGTCTACCTGGCCCTCTCGGAGAGGGCGGCGAGCCTCTTCATGCGGGCTGCTGCCGCGGCGGGTGGGGCCATGCCGGGAGGGGCACGACCCCCCGTGTGGCATCCCGACGGCGTGAGGGAGCTCCTGGACGAGGCGGGCTACCACCGCGTCACGCCCCTCGCCTTCTACGGCGCCTGCGCCGCCGGCGCGGTCCTGGGGGCGCTGGTGGGGAACCTCCTCGCGTCGGGCGTGGCCGTGGTGATGGCCGCCGGCGCGGTGGGCGGCTTCATGATCCCGTTCTACCTGGTGACCAGGCAGGCCGAGGCGGTGGCCAGCAGGCGGCGGGGGCAGTTCGCCGAGGCGGTGGAGGTGCTGCGGGGCCTGATGCGCAGCGGCTACGGCCTCGAGGGCAGCATCGCCTTCCTGGCCGAAAAGGGGCCGAAGCTGATGCAGCCGGTCATGCAGGAGGCGCTGGTGGCGCTGCGCACGGGCGGCATGTACAAGGCGGCGGAGGTGCTGCGGCGCCGGGTCGCCTCCTATGACGGCGACCGGCTGGCCCTTGCCCTGGCGGCGGCGGTGGCCTACGGCGGCGGGAGCGTGGGGGCGGTCATCGAGGAGGTGGCGAGGGCGGTGAGGGACGACCTGCTGGTGCGGCGGGAGGCGGAGGCGGAGATGGCCAGGCAGGAGCTGGCGGCGCGCATCATCGGCGGCATGCCCATCGTCATCCTGGCTGCCATGTTCCGCTTCTCGCCGGAATATGCCGCCGTCTACCGGGAGCCGCTGGGGCAAGGGGTGCTGGCGGTCATGTTTGCCCTCATCGCGCTGGGCTACGTGCTCATGCGCAGGGGGATGCAGCTGCCCCGGGAGGGGAGGCTCCAGGTGAACCCGGCGCTCATAGGGGAGGCGCGGGCGTGATGGAGCTGCCGCCGGCCGGTGGAGTCCTGGCCTCGGCCCTTGGGGGCATAGGGGTCTTCCTCGTGACACGGGCGGTGCTGGACCGCCCCTTCCGGTCGCGGCGGGTGGCGCGGCTGCGGCGCATCACCCCTGTGGAGCGGCCCCTGATAGGCGAGGAGCGGCAGGAGGCGCCCCTCTTCCGGACGCCCCTCCTGGAGGAGCTGGTGGGCCAGCCCCTGCGGCGGGCGGGCGAGGTGCTGGCAGGCGCGCTGCGGGTGGTGGGCGGCCCGGAGGAGCTGGCGGGCAAGCTGGAGCGGGCCGGGACGGGCATGTCGCCGCCGGCCTACTACGGGCAGCGGCTCCTGTGGTTCCTGGTGGGGTGCATCATCGCCGCCATGGTGGGGGCGCTGGGTCTCATGCCCCTTCCTTTCTGGAGCTGGCTCCTTGTGGGCGTCGCCCTCTCGTTCGGGCCGGCCTACGACCTGGAGGCGAGGCTGCGGCGGCGGCAGGCGACCCTCGTGCAGCAGGTGAGGGCCATGGTGGACATGCTGCAGACGACGGTGTCGGCCGGCAGCGGCCCCGAGCAGGCGCTGGAGCTGGCGGCGCGGGCCCTTCCCGACCCGCTGGGGCGGGAGCTGCGGGAGGTGATGCGCCGGGCCCGGCTGGGCGAGGTGACGCCGGGCGAGGGGCTGGCGCATGTGGCGCGGCAGGAGGGGCTGCTGGAGCTGGGCCTGGTGGCCGACCTCTGGCAGACGGCGGAGACGACGGGCATGCCCCTGGGGGAGCGGCTGCGGGAGCTGGGGGTCCAGATGCGCGAGATGCGGCGCATCGCCCAGCGGGAGGAGGCGTCGCGGGCGACGGTGCGGGTCCTCTTCCCTATCGCCTTCTTCATCCTCGTCCCGCTCATGGTGGTCCTCCTGTTCCCGGCCTGCAACGAGCTCATCCTGAAGGGGACGCTGCAGACGGCTACGGGTGGAGGGCCATGAAAAGGGAGGACGGGCAGGCGCTGTCGGAGTACGCCCTGGTGCTGGCGCTGGTGGTGCTGGGGGTGCTGGTGGCGGCCAGGGCGCTGGGGGTGAGGCTCGACGACGTCTGGGCGGCCGTCGTCGCCGCCTGGAGCGCGGTGGTGCCGTAGAGGGGCGAAGGGGGTGAGAGCCGGCGGCAGACGGTAAGAGCGGAGGCCGGCCCCGGAGCGAGGCAGCTCCCGCCTGGCGGCAGGGCTCCGGGGCCGCGGAGGGCGACGCCGAAGGGGGCAAGGAGCAAGGAAGATAAAGGAGGAGGTATGCACATGAGCAGCATCGTGCGCTCCCTGAACGATCTGGCGCTGCGCGGGCTGGCGCGGCTGCAGGTGGCCCGCTGGAATGCCGAGGAAGGCCAAACTTTTGCAGAATATGGCCTGATTCTCGGCATCATCGCCGTGGGCCTCATCGCGGCGGCGGTGGCCCTGCGCGACCAGATCGCCAGCGTGTTCAGCAACGTCACGAGCGGCCTCACCTCCTGAGCAAGGAGGCCCCGGGCGGCGTCCCTGCCCGGGGCAGGCTGCAAGGCAGCCGAGGAAGGTGGACGAGATGAAGGGCGACGGCAGGCAAGGGGCAAGGGCGCCCCTGGCTCTCGCCGGGGCGACCGTCCTTCTGGCGCCGGCGGCAGCGGTGCTCGCATTCGTTCTGGCGGCGGCGCCGGCAGGGGCGGGCACGCCCACATCTGCGGTGGTGGAGCGGCCGGACCTGGCCGCCCGCGCCTTCGAGCTCATAAACGGCTACCGCGCCTCCCTGGGCCTTCCTCGGCTGGCATGGGACGACAGGCTCGCTGCGGCTGCTGCCTGGCATGCGGCCTGGATAGCCTCCTTGTGCCGCTTCGAGAGGGCCGACGAGGGCGACGTCCAGGGGGTGAGGCTTGCCGACGGCTGCGCCCTCCCTCACCGGGACTACCTAGGTAGGAGCCCGGGTCAGCGGGCGGCGGCCTTCGGCTTCCCGTACGCCTGGGCGGTGGGCGAGAACATCGCCGCCAGCTCCGTGGGCCCCGAGGATGCCCTCGTCCAGTGGCGCAACTCGCCGGGGCACGACGCCAACCAGCGGCGGCCCGACTACGCGCTCCTGGGTGTGGGGACGGCGTGTAGCCGCTACCAGGACGACGTCTTCGGCACAAGGGAGATCTGCATATACGTGGCGGACTTCGCCCTCTCTGTCACCGGCGATGGGACGTCGGGGGCTGTCCCCGGACAGGCGCCGGTGGCCGGGCCCCGCGCCGTCGCTCCGTCGGGCGGCGGCGGGCCGGCGGCAGGCACAGGGGCCGGCGCAGTGCCGAGGGCGGACCCCTGTGCCGGGCGGGAGGCTGCGCCGCGGCCTGCTGCTGTGGCTACCTATGTGGTCCAGGCCGGCGACACCCTTGCCGGGTTGGCCGCCCGTTTCCTGGGCGACCCGTCCAGGTACTGCGACCTCGCCGCTTGGAACGGCATCGGCGCTCCCTACCTGCTGCGGGTGGGGCAGGAGCTCGTGGTGCCGGCGGCGAGCGGTGAGGGGGCAGGACAGGAGGCGGCGAGCGCCGGCCACGAAGGTGGTCGGCAGGAGCAAGGGGAGACGGCGACGGGGTATGAGGCCGCCCACAGCGTGGAAGGGGAGGGGATCGTAGAGGCCGGGGCCGCACCGGGCGGCGATGGAGCGGGTGAGGTGACAGCCGTGCCTGTTCGGGCACGGCAGGAGGGGAAGCCTCACCCGGTGGTGGCCTTCTTCCAGAAGGTGGGGCGTTTTCTGAAGGGGCTATGGCCATGGTAAGGACGGCATCGGCAGATCGGCAGGAGGTGCACCTATGAGCGGAGTCGGCCGGCAGCCGTCGGGAGGCCGGTTTGTGCCGGCGATTGTCGGCTCGAAGCGCATTTGGCTGGCGGGGCTCGCCGTCATCGTGGCGGCATTCTCTCCTGTGCTGCCCGTCCCCGGCCTGGGGGATGCTCGCGAAGTGGGGGCACAGGGAGGGGCTTTGCTCACATGGGTGGAGAGGGGCTGGACTGCCTACAGTGTCTCCGACGACGGTGGGCGCCTGTTCTTCGCAAGGGAACCGCTCGACCAGGGCCATCTGTGGCAGCGGGGCGCCGGCATCTGGCCCCTTGGCGAGCTGCCCGGATATCAGACCTCGGCCTATGGGGCCTCTGCCGACGGCGGCGTAGTCGCCGGGGCGGCGGTCCCTCCGGGTTCCACGGAAACACAGCCTGCCATATGGAGGACCGGGACGGGGTGGCAGCTGCTGCCGCAGCCGGCAGGGGCGAACGCGTCTTATCCGCTGGCGACATCGGCGGATGGGAGGTTTCTCGCAGGGATCGGAGGGGCGGTGAGTGGCACGAGGATCCTGTGGGCGAAGCCTGCCCTGTGGGTAGATGGCAACCCTCGCATCGTCGACCTCCCCGCGGAATGGGCCCACTGCTTCGAGGGGCGTTTCAGGGCCGCATCTCCCGCCGGAGATGCGGCCGTCGGGACTCTCGGCCCGGCGGGCTGCCCAATTGTAGCGATGCTCTGGACCCCGGCCGGGGGCCTGCAGGTGCTGGGGACGGCCTTCGGTTATGAGGCGAGTCAGGCCTACGGGGTGTCCGATGGGGGATCGGTGGTGGTGGGGGACCTGATGAGGAGGCTGCCGGGTGGCTACTGGGATACCGCGGCCTTCCGCTGGACGCCCCTCGGCGGCATGGAGAGGCTGCCCGACATGGGGGGCAGGTCCTCGGCGAGGGCCGTTTCGGCAGACGGGCGGATCATCGGCGGCTCGGTTGTGGTGGGCGGCATGCAGAGGGCGGCCATCTGGAGGGATGGTGTGCTCCACAACCTCCACGACGAGCTGTCGCGTGAGCTTGGCCTCGGTGAGGTGCTGGTAGAGGTCACGGCCGTGTCGAGGAATGGGCGCTTCGTTGCGGGTATGGGCGGCCGGGGCCTGGAGCGGTTCGTCTTCGTAGCGGAAGTGCCCCAGCCCCCCGAGGCGCCGCAGCTTGTGGCCATCTGGCCCATAGAAGGGGAGAGGGAGAGGGCCATGATATCGTGGGCACCCCCCTCCGGGGTGACGCACTACAGGCTGCAGAGCGCCCTCGACCCCGGCTTCACCTTCGGGGTGAGCACGCTAGAGTTCCCTGCCGGGCCATACAACCTGCTCCCCGTGGGAGCGCCCATGTGGGATGGGGGCGTCTTCTACTACCGGATCGCTGCCTGCAGTGAGCGGGGCTGCTCGCCATGGTCTTACCCGCTCGTGCTGGCAAGGCGGGTGTGGCCGGGGCCGGAGCACTGGAATATGGTGGCCGGCGGCTTCGCGTTCCTCGGCACGGCATACGTCTGGGCCCAGAACGCCAGCCCGGTCGCGGGGAAGGCATCCGACCTTCACCTGTACGAGGGGCTGCAAGGGTTCGGTGGAGTCGTGCGCAGGAGTTGCCGGCAGGTGGCTCCCGGAGGCATCTGCCGGGCGGACTTTCAGGCGTCGTCGGGGTTCCTATCGGCGTCGCAGTCGTTCCCGCCCTACGGCGAGGTAGGGGTGGGCTTCGTGGTGAGGTGACGGGCGATGCGTGTCCTGCCAGGCCTGAGAGGGCTGCCGCTGTCGTCCATGCTGGTAGCAGTGGGGCTGCTCATGCTCGGGACGACAGTTGCGTGCGGCGAGAGGGGCCAGCAGGTGGCGCCGGTGCCCACGCCCTCGCCGCCCGAGGAGGCGGCGACGCCTCCGCCGGGGCAGGTGCGGGTCTTCCTGAACACGAGGCCGGGGGCCAGCGTCGACTCGCAGGTGCTGCAGGAGGTGTCGCAGGTCTACAGCTTCCTCTGGCCGGCCTTCTTCAATGCCCTCGCTAACGGCGACGACGCCTACCTGCAGGGGCTGGCGGAGCCGCAGGCCCGGGAGGCCCTGATGGCGCGGGCGCGGCTCCTCATGCCCGGAGAGCGGCTGCTGGTGCGCACCATGCGGCAGCGGCCGCTGGTGATGGAGGCCGGTGGGGAACGAGTGGTGATCGAGGACGCCGTCCAGGTGGAGGCCGAGCTGCTGGAGGAGGGCCAGCAGCCGGGTATGGGGAAGGCGGTGCAGGAGAACTGGGCGATGCGCTTCGTCATCGGGAAAACGCCGGCCGGCTGGAGGGTGCAGGAGGCACAGGTGCGATGGCAATAGTAAGGCTGCTCGCTCCTGTGGGGCTGGCAGCTGTGGCGCTCTTGGCCTGCTCCGGCGGCGGCCGGCAGGCCCGGGAGCCGGGGGAAGCCGCCGCGTCCTTCCTTGCCTCCGCCGGGCGCCTGCTGCAGGGGGCAGCAGCGACGGCGGTGGATGGCGGGCTGGCGGAGCGGCTGGCTGCGGGGGCGAGGGCGGCCGTCGAGGGCGGCAACAGGCTGGAGATGGAGGTCGTCCCCAACGGGCCGCCGAGGTTCGATGTCCCGGCGCCGGGGGGAAGGCTGGTGGGCCTGAGCGTCTCCCTCGTCATGCGCGAGGTGGCGCCTGACGGCCGGGTGGTGCGGGAGCTGCGGGAGCCGGATTACGACCTGATCCTGAGGCTGGCCCGGAGGGGGGATGGTTGGGTGGTGGCCGATGTGTATGCGCTCCCGTGGCTGGACGATGGCGAGGAGATGGGGAGGGGTGGATGTGCGCTGCTGGAGGGGGACAATCACCGGTTCGGCCGGCTGCGGGAGATGAGGCGGGGTGATGTACCGCAGCTGCCGGTGACGGCCGCCGAGCTGGCGACCATCGAGGAGACATGGCGGTGCTACTGGCTGGTGACATCGGACGCCCTGCGCCGCCTGGACGGGTCACTGCTCCCGCTGGTGAGCGCCGGCCCGCAGCTGGAGGGCTTACAGCAGTACCTGCGGTTCCGACAGGAACATGGCATCGCCTTGGAAGAGGAGGTGGTCCATCGCTCGCCGGTCCTGGTGCAGTATACGGGCGACTATGCAACGGTGGACGAATGGCTGGACGGCCGGGGGCGGGGTTTTGACCTCCTCACGGGAGAACGCCGGGGCGACTGGGAGTACAGGGCGGCGCATATGACCATGCGCATGCAGAAGACGGCGGAAGGGTGGAGGGTCATAGGGGTAGCCGTGGTGCGGGCGTCTGGACAGCAGAGTGAGGGTGGGGGGTGATGTACCAATGCGGTGGGCGCTTCGGGGAATCGTGCTGATTATAGCCGTGATCGCGGCAGATGCCCTCTCCGGCGGTCGCGGGCCGGCAGTGCCCTCGCCTGCCGCAGCGGACGGCGAAGTGCCGCCGGGCTGGGTGCTCGCCGGCTATCAGAACACCTACTACACGTACTACGAGACGGAGCAGGTCGGCACGCAGACGGTGACGTACTACCTCTACATGGAGCCCTACCAGGATCGGGTGGTCTATACCCAGGAGACTCGCCTGTCGGCCATCACCTGGTACTCGCAGCCGACCTCGTCCTACGGCAAATACCTCACCTACCGGTCCTCTTGCTGGCTGAATCCCTACTATCCGTGGGACATGCAGTGTGCCTGGACGACCCAGTATGTGGTGGACCAGTACTACACAGGCGCCCAGCAGTACTGGTACACCACCGTCAACGTGCCCCAGGTGGTGACCGACTACCGGGCCGTCTACGGCTCGGTCCAGGTGCCGGTCTACCAGCAGGTGCAGCGGACGGGCGTCTGTTCCGTGCCCATCTACCAGTTTGTGGGGGGCAGTGGGGCGGTGACCGTCAACAGTGACGGCACCTTCACCATGTGGGTGCCCCAGGCGTCGTGCGTCTACTCGCCGTACACCCGCACGTGGACCGAGGTCGTGCCGCAGGTGGTATACGGCGGCCAGGCCTGCCGCAGCAAGCTGAACGCCTCCCTGAGCAGCAGCACCGGCACCGAGCCGGTGTATGTCTATACGTCCTCTACCTGGAGTGTGGCGACGTCCTGGGTCTACCAGTGCCAGACCATCTACGTGCCCACCTGGGCCTGGCAGGGGACGGTGGACTGTAGCTATCACGCAGGGTCATGCCCTCAGGTTGGATATGCGGTGAGCTACAGCTATTACTCGCCGGACGGCCTCGTGCGTTACGACCGTTATGAGTACCGCCCGGCGTGCCCTGAGTGCTTTGTCACCTGCACCGAGCAGGTCTACCGGCTGGTGAATCAGCCCCAGACGGACTGCCGCTATATGCCCTACGACTACCTGCAGCAGAGCGTGAGCGGCTACTGGACGACCAACACGCGCTATAGCTACAGCGAGCAGCGCTGGTACACGCAGCAGTGCTGGGACACCTATGCCCTCTCCACCACCAGCACCACTCGCAGCGAGAGGGTGGACAGGTATGTCGCCAACACGTCGTGGCAGCAGATGACCCTCCAGATGCCGGCGTTGCCCGATGCGCAGATAGGCGTCAACCCCGGCACCGTAGGGCTGACAGGCCTGCGGTCGTGGTTCTGGGTGGAGAACGTGGGAGCCCCCGAGACGACAGGTCCCAATGGGGTACGGGTGAGGCTTGTGCCTTCCTACTACGAGTGGGACTTCAACGGCGACGGCTACACGGACCTGGTGACTTCGTCGCCGGGCCGAAGGTATCCCCCCTTCGAGTCAGACGTCGGCTACACGTATGAGCGGTCGAGCTTGGGACAGCCGGGCCAGAAATACAACGTGGGGCTGACGGTGCATTACAACCTGCAGATAAATGTCGGCCAGGGCTGGCAGACGGTGGGGGAGATCACGCAGCAGCGGGTCCGTCCCTACCCGGTCCAGCAGCTGCAATCGGTGGTGGGACAGTGAGGCAGCCATGGTGAGGGCGGCACTGCTGGGCGGGCGGAGCGAGAGGGGCCAGACCCTCGCCGAGTTTGCGCTGGGGGCAGTGGCGTTCTTCGTGGCCGTCCTGGGGGCGCTGCATTTTGCCCTAGCGGTGCATGCCCGGCACGTGGTCGAGACGGCGGCAGTGGAGGGCGCCCGGTGGGCTGCCGTGGAGCCGGTGAGCCTGCAGCGGGGCGAGGAGAGGGCGCGGAGCGTGCTGGCGAGTGGGCTGGGGCGCTGGAGCAACGACTACAGCGTCCAGGCCCGAGACGGCGGCGACACGGTGACCCTGACGGTGCAGGGCCATTACATCGTGGCGCTGCCGGTGCCGCTTCCCCACGGCGGGAGGGTGGACCTGGTGAGCTCGGCGACGGTGCGCAAGGAGGGGTTCCGGCCGGGGCCATGAGGGGGCAGGCGCTGGTGGAGCTGGCCGTGGCCATGCCCATCCTGCTGATAATCGCCCTCGGCGTGGTGGGGGCAGGCAGGGCCATCTATGCCCGCGTGGCCATCGACGCGGCGGCGAGGGAGGGGGCGAGGGCAGTGGCGACGGCGCCCGATCCCTGCGATGCGTCGGTAGGCGTGAGCCGGGCGCGGGAGACGGCAGGTGCCTATGGGCTGGACCTGTCGCGCCTGCAGGCGCAGGTGGGAGGGGGATGTGGCCGTGGCAGCCTGCGGTCGGTCCAGGTGACGTACACGGTGCCGCTCCAGGATCTGGTCTTCGTGCCCTTTCTGCGCCTACCCGGCGAGCTGACCATGTCGGCAAACGCGACGCATATGGTGGAGCAGTACCGGTCGCGGTAGGGGGCAGCGACATGGGAGGACGGAATTCGGTGGTCATGCCGGCGGCGCCGGTAGAGCAGGGCGACAGCCAGCGGCGGGAGGGCGCGGGAGCATGAGGCGGGAGCGAAAGCCTGGGGCCTGGTCGCAGCGGGGGCAGGTGTTGGCCCTCATGGCGGTGCTCATGATCGGCATCGTGGCGGCGGTGGGGCTCGCCGTCGATGCGGGCCTCGTCTTCTCGGCCCGGCGCAAGCTGCAGGGGGTGGCTGACGCGGCGGCGACGGCGGGCGCCCAGCAGATCGATGTGAACGTGTACCGCCAGAGCAACGGCCAGGTGGTGCAGCTCGACCCCAGCACGGCATATTCGGCTGCCGTGGCGAGGGTCCAGGCGTCGCCCCTGGTGAGGAGCTACACGGTGCGGGTGACGACCGGCCGGGTGGAGGTGACGGTGAGGGGGCCTGTGCGGCTCGCCTTCTTGCCGGCGGTCCTGCCCATCGCCCGCTCGGTGGAGGTGGGGGCGAGTGCCTGGGCGCTGCCCCGCTACGGCATAGCGGGCACCGGCCAGTAGGTGGGGAGATGGCGGCATGGCCGGAGGGGCGAGGCGGCCACAAGAAGGAGCGGGCCGAGATCGGGAGGGCCGCGGCCCTCGTCGCCGCCCTGCTGGGGGAGGGCTGGCCCCACACGTTGCCCCTGTGCCTGGCGGCCGGCGTGGCCAGGGAGATGGGGTGGGAGCGGGTGGAGGTCCCCTTCCTGGGGCTCACGAGGGCCGAGGCCCGCTGGGCGTGCATCGGCGGGACGGCCCTGGCGAGGGCAGGGCTGGCGCGGGCCCTGCTCTGGCCCTGGGGCCTGGAGCTCCTGCCGGGGGACCGGCTGTGGCGCCTCCTGCCCTGGGGGTGGGTGGAGACCTACGTAGGGCTCGTGGTGCGACGCTCCCTGTGGGACGGGTGGCAGGTGGCGGCGGCGCCGCCGGCGGGGCGCAACGGGACGGCAGGATGGGTCCTCCTGAGGAGACGAGGGGTAACGGTCCGGCTCCTGTGCGGCCCCCTGGGGAGGGAGGACCCGGGAGGCCTGGACGGGGAGGTGGCCGGGGCGGTGGTGTCGCCCCTGCCCTGGCAGGACCGGCCGCGGGCGGCCCTGCCGGTCCTGTCGCCGCCGGAGGTGGGGTCGTGGCTCCAGGGGGTCTTGGCGGGCTCGACGGCGAGGCGCTGATGGAGATGTGGCGGCGGGTGGTGAGGGAGCTGCGCCGGGAGGGGCTTGGGGACGACGATGCGGAGGACGTGGCGCAGGTGGTGCTCATCGGCTACTGGCTGCACCGACAGGAGGTGCAGCGGCCGCGGGCATACCTGTGTCAGGCCGCGCGCAATAGGGCGGCCAGCCTGTGGGCCCGCTTGGGCAGGGAGAAGCGGCTGCCGATGTGGGAGGTGGAGGACGACAGATGGCAGCCGGTCCACCCTGCCCTGCGCTGGGAGGACAGGGTCGACGAGGACGTCGCTGCCGAGCAGGAGCTGGGAGGCGTCGTGGCCGCGCTGGGAGAGGCATCGAGGTCCGACCGGCTGCTGGCGTGGCTCTACTGGGTCGTGGGCGCCGCCTCCGAGGCCGTCGGCAGCGTCATGGGCATGAGCGGCGACTGGACACGGGTGAGGGCGCTGCGGCTCAGGCGCCGGCTGAGGGGGCTTGCGGCCATATGAGAAGGTGCCCCATGAAGAAGGCAGCTAGTCCATGGCTCACTTTCGCCGTAGTGGTCCTGGCGGCGCTCCTTGCCGCCTGTGGGGGCGGTGGCGAGAGGGGGGACGGCACGCCCGCCGCCACGGCGTCGCCTCTGCCGGGCGCGAGGGGGCAGGCCGCCGGCGGAGGCCTCTTCGAGATGATGGGGCTGCTCCTTACTGGCCCCCTCTCGCTTGGGGGCGGTGCCGAGGCGACGACGAGCGGCGGGGACGACGCGCTCCTTGCCCTGGTGCCGGGCTGCAGCGAGGTTGGCCGGGGGTGGGGAGAGGTGATGCAAGGCGCGATCGGGACGACCACTGAGGGAGACGGCGCCCCTGTTGTCCTGGCGATGCGGGCATGCTCCCTGCCCGGCGGTGGGGAGGATGAGGCGCTGGCGGTCCTGGGCGTGGGCGACCTGAGGGCGAGGGGCGAGGGCCGGGCGCCGGGCTGCAGCGAGAGGGAGCTGGCCCATGACACGGCGTTCCTGGCCGAGTCCCTGGCGCAGGTGGGCCTGGGCGCAAGGGTCCTCAAGGTCGAGTGCGTGCCGGTGGGCGACGGCGGCATCCATGTCGCGCTGCGATTGGACGAAGGGGAGGGCGCCCTTCGGGCGGACATGGCGATGGGTGCACGCGACGGCTACGTGGTGGTGGCCGCCGTATATACGCCTGGCGGCGGGACGCCTCCGGCGGATGCGGTGGCGCTGGCGCAGCTGGTCGACAAGAAGGTAAGAGCGGCGAGGTAAAGGATGGGGGCAGGTGCGGCATGGCCACCTCCGAAGGTGCCCTTGGCGACCCCCGTTGCTGAGGCACCCCCCTCACGCCCACCTGCCCCCGCCAGCTGGCAGGTGAGGCATGGGAAGTCATGCCACACTCATGGCTGCTATAATAGTGGCCAAAAGGCGATAAGGAGGTGGCCACGATGGAGATGAAGAGGAAGCGGCTCATGCCGAACGGGGTCGTCATGGGCCTTGTGGCAGGGCTGGCGCTGCTCTTTGTAGCCTGTGGCGGCAAGGGCGCTGCCCCTCCTCCCGAGGCGACGCCTGAGGTGGTGGAGCCTTCCTGCCTGCCGGAGGGGGTGCAGGTGCCGGAGCACCTGGTCAGGTGGGCGAGCATGTGCGACACCTGGGACCCGCTGCGCATCGACCCCCAGCTGCAGGGGGCCGTCCGCATCGGCCTCATCACGCCCGAGGACGGGCGCAAGATCGCCGAGGCGCTGCAGAGGTTCGAGGTCGCCTGGCGGGTCGCGCTGGTGACGAACGACCTGGACTGGATCAAGCGGCTGGGGGTAGCGACCCCCCGCTACGAGGACTGGGTGGAGAGGGAGCTGCGGCCTGGCCTGGAGAGGATCGACAGGGAGCGGGAGCAGAACGAGGGCCTGCGCTACACGGACTTCGCGGTGGGCCACTACAGCCCCACCCTGACGGCCGGCGTGCAGGGGGCAGGCGGCCTGACCTTCAGCGTCCGCTCCTGCGGGCGGGCCATCAGGGACTACTCCATCGACCTGGCCACGGGGGAGGAGGTCAAGCCCGTGGACGAGCGCAGCCGGGTGGTGGACGTGCGGCTCGTGCGCACTGCCGACGGGCGGGTGCTCGTGGACGACTACAAGACGGTGAACGCCCCCTGCCCGTACGACGGGGCGGCGCCCTTCGTGGAGTGAGAGGTGAGGCCGGGAGGTGATGGGCCATGAGGAGATGGGGGCTCGCGTCGCTCGCGCTCGCGGCCGCGGCGGCGCTCCTCGGCGCGAC
>Ga0101943_1001732_pt1 | contig 16855 bp, 17 predicted proteins | sample DewCreD2012metaG_5_FD_75244 | JGI IMG/M metagenome (GOLD analysis project Ga0101943, IMG submission 75244) | Hot spring sediment bacterial and archeal communities from British Columbia, Canada, to study Microbial Dark Matter (Phase II) - Dewar... ... | reverse complement strand
CCGAGCATCCTCGTCCATCACAACGCTCAGCATAGCAGATCAGCGCCGATATGTCAATCATTTTATGCTCCGATTAATAAGAATAGGCCGGCGCCTGGAGGCTTTCCGAGATTGCCTGTTCGAAGCCGTCGGCGACGCGGTCAAGCGCCTGGAGCGGAGGGAGGCGGTGAGACCGCTCGTGGGTTTCACAGGGCTGGCGGACGCTCTGCTCTTGCTGATGCGGACCCATCACGGGTGGAGTCAGGAGGCTCAGGCGGTGGGGGTCGTAATCGTCGACCTCCTGCGGCGAGCGCTGGAAGACCTGGCGGCGAACGGACGGCGATACGGGCTGCTCTCCGTGCTGGAGCCCCTCCGGTTCTCGTGGTGGCGTCCAGGGTGTCGATATGGCTTCGAGGCGTGGGGGGTAAGGGACCCGTTTGCGAAGATCGCGTCCGAGGCCCCATTTCACCGGTACTGCGACGGCGGGCACGTGACCATTGTCCGGTGGGACAGACGCAGACCGGTGCGCGACCTGGAGGAGCTCCTACTGTATGCGCGCGAGCAGGACGCCGGGTGCGTGTGGCCGTGCTGACGCACCCGGATTCCGGTGGGCCGGGAATCCCGAGGCTGAGGTCGATGCGATGATCATTTTGGGCATCAATGCCTATCATGGCAACGCTTCCGCCGCTATCCTCTGCGACGGTTGCCTGGTAGCGGCCGTCGAGGAGGAGAGGTTCAGCCGGGTCAAGTACGTCGCAGGCTTCCCCGTGCGCGCGGTCAGGTACTGCCTGGAGGCGGCAGGAGTCTCCATCACCGAGGTCGACCACATCGCGATCCCCCGCAACCCATGGGCGCGGCTGGCCAGCAAGGTGCTGTACGGTCTGCGCCTGCCGCGCCTCGCACTGGAGCGCTCCAGGGTCGTGGTTCGCTTTGCGGGCCTTCGCGAGGAGCTGGCTCGCGCATGCGGCGTGGCCCCCGCGGCTATCCGAGCCCGGTGGCACCGGGTCGAGCATCACCGGGCGCACCTGGCCAGCGCGTTCTTCGTCTCGCCCTTCGAGCAGGCAGCGGTGCTGTCGGCCGACGGGCTGGGCGACTTCGCCAGCACCATGTTGGCCACCGGTCGGGACAACCGGCTCGAGATCCACGGCGCGGTGGAGTTCCCCCACTCGCTGGGGCTGTACTATACGGCCATCACGCAGTACCTGGGCTTCTGGAAGTACGGCGACGAATACAAGGTGATAGGACTGGCGGCGTAGGGGAGGGGGCCCCGACTTCAAAGAGAGCCTGCGCGGCCCTGAGCCGCACCTGCCGGTCTTCCTGGAGGAGCTGCTCGATGGCCTCTCGCACGAGGCGCGAGACCGGCAAGCCGCGCTGCGCGGCCTCCTGACGAAGCAGGCGCAGTGTTTCGGGCGGAAGACGAACTTCCAGGCGCTCCACAAGGGTAGCCATGTCTTTGTCCGGCTTACGGCTACGACATTATTGTCCGGACACAAACTATACCGTGGGGCAGCCTGCGGGTCAAGTGACCGTTCGGATATCCCCGCCCCGAGGTGGTCTGACAGAGGAGGTCTCACAGAGGAGGTCTGACAGATGGAGATCCAGCACGTGCTGATCACCGGTGGGGCGGGGTTCCTGGGGAGCCACCTCTGCGACCGGCTCCTCGAGCGCGGGTGCGAGGTGCTGTGCCTGGACAACCTGCTCACCGGGCACGAGGGCAACATCGTTCACCTCCTGGGGCACCCCCGTTTCCGGTTCATCCGCTACGACGTGTGCGACTACGTGTACGTGGACGAGCCGGTGGACGCGGTGCTCCACTTCGCCTCGCCGGCCAGCCCCAAGGATTACCTGGAGTACCCCATCCACACGCTGAAGGTGGGGGCCTTCGGCACGCACAAGGCCCTGGGCCTGGCCCGCGCCAAAGGGGCACGGTTCCTGCTGGCCAGCACCTCCGAGGTCTACGGCGACCCGCTGGTGAACCCGCAGCCCGAAACCTACTGGGGCAACGTCAACCCCATCAGCCCGCGGGGGGTCTACGACGAGGCCAAACGCTTCGCCGAGGCGATGACCATGGCCTACCACCGCTACCACGGGCTCGATACCCGCATCGTCCGCATCTTCAACACCTTCGGCCCCCGGATGCGGCCCGACGACGGCCGGGTCGTCTCCACCTTCATCGTGCAGGCCCTCCGGGGCGAGCCGCTGACCGTGCACGGCGACGGGTCGCAGACCCGTAGTTTCTGCTACGTGGACGACATGGTGGCGGGCATCCTGGCGGTGCTCTTCCACCCCTCCGACCGGCCGCCCGCGCAGCGCACCGACCGGACGTTCCTCTACGTGAACGCCGACGCCGAGGACTCGATCCACCACCCCATCAACCTGGGCAACCCCGACGAGCGCAGCGTGCTGGAGATCGCCCGGATCGTGCTGGAGGCGACGGGCAGCAAGAGCCCGCTGCAGTTCGTGCCCCGGCCGGTGGACGACCCGGGCGTGCGCCGACCAGATATCGGCCGGGCACGGCGGCTGCTGGGGTGGGCGCCGCGGGTATCGCTGGAAGAGGGCATCCGACGCACGGTGGACTACCTCCGGCGGCGCGTGGGCGCGGAGGCGCTGGTCTGACGGCGCCCTAGCGAATGACGCGGACCTCCACGCCGACCTGCACCGCCTCCCAGGCCTGGTCTGCCGTCAGCACCGGCAACCCCCTGGATCTGGCGAGAGCCAGGCAGGCACGGTCACCCAGAGAAAGGCCGAACTGCCTGGTGAGGGGACGGAGCAAGCCCGCCTGGTAGGCCTGGTCGGCATCGAAGTCGGCTACTTCCAGGCCCAAGGGCTCCAGCGTCTCTCGAATCTCGCCCTCGGGCATCCCGGCGTCGGCAAGCTTGGCAATGACCTCTGCGAGGTTGACCGCGCTGATCGCGGCGTCGGCGATGGCCGCGTCCCATCCCTCCAGGCCAGGCTCCCCTTGGAGAAGGGCGAGGAGCGCGGAGGCATCGACCACGAGGCTACTCACGGGCAGAGTCTTCGCGGCGCTCGGAGATGAGTTCGCGGGCCAGAGAGCGTTGGGGGCCTGCGTATCGGCGGACCAGGTCCCGCGCGTGCGCCAACGCTTGCCTGGGCGTGAGGATTCGCAACTGGCCCTCTTCTACGCGGACGATGACCTCATCCCCCGGGCGGAGGCCCAGGAGCCTGCGGTAGGGCGCCGGGATGACTAATCTGCCACCAGGTCCGATACGTGTCCTCATGGCTCTACTCTGGCCTTTCAACGTGATTATGCCACTCAATTAGAAAGTTGCCATACATTGCTGCAGTTGTCAATCCTTTGGCGCGCAGGCCATGACTCACCCCTGGACGTCATGGCCCAGTCGTCGGCGCTGCCGGGCGACTTCGCCCGGGATCATCTCGTAGAGTCACGGACGCATGTGTGCGGATGCCAGGGGCGGAGCGACCGAGAGCGACTGGGGACCGGGCCGTGGGAGCCGTCGCTCGCGCGGTTCCTGGGGTAGAATGTAACGTAACCCGGGTATCCCGTTTCCGTGGCACAGGGAGGTTTCGGTGTCGGTTCCCCTTGTGAAGCGTCGCTTTACCGTGGCCGAGTATCACCGGATGGTGCAGGCGGGGATCCTCGCCGAGGACGACCGGGTGGAGCTCATCGATGGGGAGATCGTCGAGATGGTCCCGATCGGTAGCCGACATGCGGGGTGTGTCAATCGTCTCAATCGGCTGCTCTCCCGTGTCGCCGACCGTGCGGTCATCAGTGTGCAGAACCCCGTTCGCCTGGACGAGCACTCCGAACCCCAACCCGACCTTGCCCTGCTGCTTCCTCGCCAGGACTTCTACGCCTCCGGGCATCCTGGGCCCGAGGATGTGGTCATGGTAGTGGAGGTCGCGGAGGCGTCTGCCGCACCGGACCGCGAGGTGAAGGTTCCCCACTACGGGAAGGCGGGAATCCGGGAGGCCTGGTTGGTAGACCTTCAGGGGGAGGTGGTGGAGGTGTACCGGCAACCCTCCTCCGAGGGCTATCGGGAGGTCCGTCGCTGCCGCCGCGGCGACGCCATCTCCCCGCAGGCGTTTCCGGACGTTGTCCTGGCCATCGACGAGATCCTGGCCTGAGTGGCCAACGAGGCCCGAGACGCCCGTAGACGCGCCCTGATCGCCGGCATCAGTCGTGTGACGCTACTACACGCCGTTGTGAGGCAGGGATCGTCGGCCCGCCCGCGGTAATGAACGAGCTCACTACTCCTACACGGTGGAGAGATCGACGAAGGGCCCCGCAGCTCGCGTGACCGTCTCCGCGTCGAACGTGCTACTCCCACACGGTGGAGAGATCGACGAAGGGCCCCGCAGCCCGCGTGACCGTCTCCGCGTCGAACGTGCTACTCCCACACCGTGGAGAGGTCGACGACAAGACCCCCCAGCGGCGCAGAGGTGAGTGACTGGTGCCCCGTGGCCCGGGCGGCGAGCCGATAGGTGTCGCCTTCCAGGACGTACTGCTCGCCCGCGCGCTGGTCGGGGTCGACCAGCCAGTACCCCTGGACGCCCGCACGTGCGTAAGTTGTCATCTTGAGGCCCCGGTCGATCGGCACGGTGGAGGGGGAGAGAACCTCAACGACAAGGTCGGGAGCACCCTGGACGGCCTGGGCAGTGACGAGGTCGAGTCGCCCGGCACTGACATAGACCAGGCCGGCTGTACCACATCGACCTCGCTCAAGACCACGTCGAGGGGGGACGGGAACACCTCGCCGAGAGCGTGTCGCCTAACCCACGCGTCGAGTAGGACCGCCAGCCGCAGCACCAGCCGTTGGTGAGCCGGGCTCGGGGCCGGCGTCACGTAGAGGTCGCCCCTGAGGATCTCACGGCGGGTCCGGTCGTCAGGCATCTGCAAGTAGTCCTGGTAAGTGAGCACCAGTTTCCCGCGTGCCATGCGTCTCGCCCCCCGGCCACGATGATACCACTGCCGTGTGAACTCCCAGCCGATGCCGTCCGGACCTCCCACCCGATGCCGTGTGAACTCCCAGCCGATGCCGCGTGAACTTCCCTGGCCGATGCCGTCTGAGCCGGTGCTCCTTGTTGGTTGGTCGCATCGGAAGGTGGGGCACGCAGCGGTGGTAGTGGGGCTCGATGCGGTCGCGCGGGCCGAGGATGCTACAGCGCGCCGAGAGCGGGTTGAGGGTGGCGGGCAGTGATCACGTTAGCCGAAGAACCCAGCGGAGGATCCTGGAGGACCCTGCCATGAACCCTGCAGACCGACCGACCCTGAAGACGTCGGCGGAAGGGCACGGTAGCCCCGACCTCGCCGCGGGTCTCGAGGCCCGCAACGCCGCGACATTCGAGACCCGCAACACCGCAGCCCTCGAGGCCCGCATTGTCGCGGCTCTCGAGGCCCGCAACGCCGCCACGTTCGAGACCCACAACGCCGCAGCTCTCGACGCCCGCAACGACCCAACTCTTGAGACCGACAACGCCGCGGCCCTCGAGGCCCGCATCGTTGCCGGGACGGCCACGATCGCGGTGCTCGGGTTGGGCTACGTGGGCCTGCCCCTGGCGCTGGCGTACGCGCGGCGCGGGTTTGCGGTGCGGGGGCTCGACCTGGACGCCGCCAAGATCGCGGCGCTCGCCGCGGGCCGTTCGTACTTGCGCGACGTGCCGGCGCCTGCGGTCCAGGAAGCCCTGGCCGCCGGGCGCTTCCTGCCCACCACCGAGCCGGCGGCACTGGAGACCGCCGACGCGGTCTTCATCTGCGTGCCCACGCCGTTCACCCAGCAGAAGGAACCCGACGTGCGCCACATCGCGGCGGCTGCCGCCGAGGTGGCGCGCCGCGGCCAGGCCGGCCAGTTGGTGGTGCTGCGCAGCACCAGCTACCCCGGGACGACCGACGAGGTGGTCCGGCCGGCGCTGGAGGGCGCGGGGCGGGTGGTGGGCCGCGACGTCTTCCTGGCCTTCGCTCCCGAGCGCATCGACCCGGGCAACCCGCGCTACCCGCTGGAGCAGGTGCCGGTGGTGGTGGGCGGGTGCGACCCGCTGAGCACGCGGCTGGCGGCGGCGCTGCTGGGCCGTCTGGGGTGTCCGGTGGTGACGGTCTCGTCGCCTGCGGCGGCCGAGATGGCGAAGCTGCTCGAGAACGTCTTCCGCAACGTGAACATCGCCCTGGTCAACCAGGTGGCCCAACTGTGCGAGCGCATGGGGCTGGATGTCTGGGAGGTCGTGGACGCCGCCGCCACCAAGCCCTACGGCTTCATGCCCTTCCGACCGGGGCTGGTGGGCGGGCACTGCATTCCCGTCGACCCCTACTACCTGGCGTGGAAGGCGCGCGAGTACGACTTCCACATGGACTTCATCGAGCTGGCCGCGCGGGTCAACGAGGAGATGCCCTTCTACGTGGTCAACCGGTTGCTGGCGGTGCTCCACGACAACGGCGCCAACGGGCGCGAGCGCGTGCTGGTGCTGGGCGTGGCGTTCAAGCGCGACGTGGACGACGCGCGGTACTCGCCGGCGGTGCGGGTCATCGAGTTGCTGCAGCGGCGGCGCATGGAGGTCGTCTACCACGACCCCTACGTGCCCGAGATCGAGGTGCGCGGGCAGCGCCTGCACAGCCAGCCGCTCTCCGATGATCTGGTGGCGTGGGCCGACTGCGTGCTGATCCTCACCGACCACTCGTGCGTCGACTACGCGGCGGTGGTGCAGCGGGCACGGCTGGTGTTCGACGTGCGCAACGCGACGGCGGGGGTCGCCCGGGGCCGCGAGAAGATCGTGCGCCTGTAGGGGGGCCTATCGGGGCTGGCTGCGCGGGGGTGCGGGCGGCGCGGGGGCGGCCCGGACGCGGGGTTGGCATCGCAGCGGCTGGCTGCGTGGCCCACGACATTGCGTTTGGGGGGACGACTGTGCCGATACATCTCAACGTCACGGAAGTAGCGCGCAACCTCTCCGAGATCCTCGGGCGCGTGCGCTTCAAGGGCGAGCGGTTCGTGGTGCTTCGCGGCGGCAAACCGGTGGCCGAGCTGAGGCCCACGGCCGCGGCCCCCGCGGTGCGGGCCGCCGACCTGCCGGCGATACTGGCCGACCTGCCGCGGCTCGACCCCGGCGACGCCGAGCAGTTCGCCCGCGATCTGGAGGCGGTGCGGGCGGTAAGCCGACGGTCGGCGGAGCCGTCGCGGTCGTGATCGGGCCCTCTGCCGCCGTGGCGCGCCCGCGCCACCTGCGTGGGGCGTCCGCGGGGTTGTGAGACACCCAGGCGACGTCGTCTACACACGCACGAGACTCACGCCGCCGCGCGGTCTCCGCGCAGGCCCGTGTGACGGCAGGGATTCGAGCGGCGGAGTCTGCACCGTGTATCCGCGCGGCCTGCGGGCGCGGTCGTCTGCGACGTCGTGGGCGTGTTGGCCGTCTGCGAACTCGTGCCCAGGGTGAGCGACGCGGTGCGCGGCGCCAGCGCGAGGATGTCTTGGGCATCTGCGACGCCGTGGGTATCTTGATCGACGCCAGCGTGTTCCTGGCCGCGGCGCAGGGCGCCACGACCTCCGCCGCGCTGCTCGCTGGCTACGAGGCCGAGCCGGTCGCCGTCAGTGTGCTGACCATCGCGCAGTTACTCCAGGCCACCCACCGGGCGGCCAGCCCGCACCAACGCGCCCGGCGCGAGCGGTTCGTGGAGGCTGTGCTCGCGCGCTTCCCTTGCATCGAGTTCGGCCCCGAAGAGGCGCGAGCGTACGCGCGGCTGTCGGCGGAGCTGGCTGCGCGCGGAGAGGTTGTCGACCCGCTCGACGCACTCGTGGCGGCTACGGCCCTCGCTCACGGGTACCGCATCGCCACCGTCGACGCCCGCCCGTTCCCCCGCATTTCCGTTCTGCAGGTCCTGCTCTGGGACGCGCAGGCCGGGCGACGGTAGAGTTTCCCGACCGCCCCCGGCCGCCCCCCGGCCGCTCCTGGCCCCTGTTCGCCCCCGAGTCGCCCCCGCCGCCCCCCAGTCGCCCCCCGACTGCCCGGCGGTCGCCCCCGGCCGCCCCGGCCGCCACGCGATCGCGCCCCTGTTCCGCTAAGACGAGGACTTCCCACACCACCATCGGAGAGATCCATAGTTCGTTGCCGGGATGCTCCAGGGCCGCAGCAGCCCGTATGCTCAGGCGGTCCGGGTCGAGCAGGCTCCAGACAAAAATGTGCGTGCCGAGGAGGAGCCTCAGGAGCGCAGAACCTCCCACTCCTCCTCGACGACGGCCGGGCTGACGATATCGTCGGTGATCCGTCCGGTTCCCCGAAACGAGCCCAGCCAGGAGGGTGGCTTGGGCGGCGGCGGAGGGATGACCTGGGCGATCGGCTCTCCCCGACGGGTGATCAGGAGCGGACGACGGTACGCTTGACTCGCGTCAGCAGCGCCAGGCAGGGCGCTTTGAACTTGGAGACGGCGATTCTCTCCATACCGACCTTCACCCTCCCCAGCGACAAAGCAAGAATACCATGTACCATGGTCAATTCCCATGGTCAATTTGCATGGCTCCCCGGAGGTCCATTCGAATAGCACCCGGGTTTCGGTACGCCGTCCGTGCAGCGGCTGGCGTCGCGGTGGGGTTTTCCCGTGAACGCGAGCACCGCGATTTCAGTACCCCCTGCGTGCGGCGGTCCGCGTCGGACAGCAGGGGTCGCCCCCTTGGGTGTGGGCGCCCTAGTCCGGCACCCCGGCTGTACTAACTGTTAGTACACCGCCAGTTTTTTCTCGCGGTGTCCCGACCAAAGGGAAGAGGGGGTGTGGGGAGAGAAACAAGTTGGTACGCCCTCCGGTTTTCCTAGCGGCGCCCCGGGCGTACAAGGCGTACTACCTGTCAGTACACTCTTCGACTTTCTTCCGCCCCCCGCGCCGCCGCTTTCCGGCAGCCCGTAGGCCGGCAGGCCCCGCGACAACCTTCGCTGGACACCTTCGAAAGCCGTGCTTACCATAGCCTTGACTGGAGAGATGGCCGATGGCTGGCGTATCGCGGATGGACAAACTAGAATCGGCGCTGATCCGTTTGGCGGACGCCCAGGCGCGGACCGAGGCGCAGCTCGAAATTCTGACCGGCCGCATCGACCAGCTGGCCGAAGTCCAGCGGCGGACCGAGGAGCGACTGGACCGCCTTGCAGAAGCCCAGCGACGCACAGAAGAGCAGCTGGCAGCGCTGACGGCACGGGTGGACCAGCTGGCGGAAGCCCAGCGACGGACCGAGGAGCGGCTGGACCGCCTTGCAGAAGCCCAGCGGCGGACGGAAGAGACCGTCCGCGCGTTGGCGGAGCGCATGGACGACCTGGTCCGGCAGGTGGGCCGCTTGGCGGAGACTATCGGCTTCACGCTCGAGGACTTGGCCCGGGAGGTGACCCCGGCCTACCTGGCCCAGTACTACGGCATCAGGGTCACCGCCTTGGACCGACGGTTCTTCACCGTGGACGGCCAGGAGGTGGAGGTGGACCTCTACGGTGAGGGGCGGCGGGACGGCGAGGTGGTGGTGGTAGTGGGCGAGGTGCGCAGCCGTATCCACGGGCGTGACGTAGAGATGGCTGCCCGTCAGGCGCAGCGCCTGGCCTCGCAGCTCCCGGGCCGACCTGTCACCGTGCTGTTCGGTTTCGTCATCCACCCGTCGGCGCGGGAGGTCGCGGCCCAGTACGGAGCAGTGGTAATTTCCTCTTCGGGTCGCCCGTAACCTCGAGGTGAAAGCGGTCCGCCGACGGGGTATCGCGCGGGTGGCGTGGGCGGCGCGGGCGGCTGATGGCTGGCTGGGCCAGGCCGCAAACGAGCTCGAGGCCTATGAGGTTACCGTTGGGCCGAGGAACGATGGGAAATGGAAGGCTAGGCTATGGGAGTTCGCATGCAGTCATAGCACTGCGAGCCGGCGAGGGAACCCTCCATGGACCTGGACGTGGTGCGATCCCCGATGGCATTCCTGCGACACATGCTGGGCGACCTCCTGATGGATCGTGGCCTGGCGGACTACGAAGCCTGGTGGGAGGCCGAAGGCCGGGCGACCTCCGAGGCGATCGACCGGATAGGCACGCCCGGGCTACGGATGTTCGACCGGGTAGGCCGGCGGATCGATGAGATCCTGTACCCGCCGGCGTACTGGCAGCTGCTCCGCCGCGGCTACGAGGCGGGCGCGGTGTGGCGCCCCTTCGAGGCCCGCTCCCTGGTCCCGTCGTACCTGCTGGGCTACGTGACGTCGTTCTACGACCCGGGGTTGTACTGCCCGCACACCGTCTCCCTGGCTACCGCGGTGCCGCTGCACAAGTACGGGAGCGACTTCATCAAGGAGTCCTTTCTGGCGCCGTTTCTGCGCAGGGAGGGGCCACTGTGGCAGGGCGCGACCTGGATGACTGAGGCCAAGGGTGGCTCCGACCTCGGTGCGGCGGTGGAGACCACGGCCGTAGCCGACGGCGGCCGGTGGAGGTTGACCGGGGAGAAGTTCTTCGGCAGCAACGCCGGGGCGGAGGTGGCGGTAGTGGCGGCCCGGCCTCGTGGTGCGGAGGCAGGCGTACGCGGGCTGGCGCTGTTTGTCCTCCCCCGGTATCGCTCTGACGGCAGCCTGAACTACCACATCAGGCGGCTCAAAGACAAGATCGGTACCCGGTCGGTGCCGACGGGCGAGGTCGAGCTCGCAGACAGCGAGGCGTACCTGCTGGAGCCGCCGGAGTGGGGCATCTACCTGATCCTGGAAGTGCTGAACATCTCGCGCGTGGCCAACAGCATCGCCAGCGCCGCCCTGGCTCAGCGGGCACTGGCGGAGGCGCTGGCCTTCGCTGAGCAGCGGACTGCGTTTGGCAGGCCGGTCCTGGAGCACCCGCTGCTGCGCCAGCAGTTCGCCGACCGCAAGGTGCGCGTACAGATGGCGTTCGCTCTGGCGTGGGAAGCGGTGCGGCTGCTGGACGAGGTGTGGCTGCAGAAACCCCGGTACTCCGGCCAGTACCACCTCTTCCGACTGGTGGCGCACCTGGCCAAGTACTGGACGGCGGAAGTCGCAGTGCAGATGGCCACGTGGGCCATGATCGTGCACGGTGGTGCCGGCGTCCTGGCCGACTACCCCGTGGAGCGGTTGTTGCGCGAGGCGATGATCCTGCCCATCTGGGAGGGTACCCCCCACAGGCAGATCCTGGACGGCATGGAGGTAATGGAACGGCGCGAGGCACACCACCTTCTGTTCCGGCATCTATCCTCGGATGCGGATACCCGGGCCGTGGACGCCATGGCAGCGCGCGTGGACGCCCATCTCGCGCTGGGTCAGGAAGAGAAGGAGGCTCGGGCCGAAGGACTCTTCGCCGACCTGGCCACGTTTGTGGCCTCGACCGCGCTGCAACGCCTGCGGCGTAAGAGAGGATAGGGGCTGGCGGGCCCGGAGGGAATCGAACCCCCGACCAGAGGCTTAGGAGTCCCCTGCTCTATCCACTGAGCTACGGGCCCGCACGATCACGCCGGCCGCCTCGATTCTAGCACGCGCGCGTCCGGCCCTCCACCGCCCGGCGCGCCGTACGTGGGGGCGGGAGCGGCACAAGGGCCAGCGGCGGTCACCACGAATACCCTAGCGGATGAAGCACGTGACCGTGTTCTGCGGTTCCAACGTTGGCGCCCGCCCCGAGTACCTGGACGCGGCCCGCCGGCTGGGGCGCGCGCTGGCCGCGCGGGGGCTGGCGCTGGTCTACGGCGGCTCGAACGTGGGCCTCATGCGCGAACTCGCCCGCACGGTGCGCGCAGCCGGCGGCGAGGTCGTCGGCATCATCCCCACCCTGCTGGTCGAGCGCGAACTGCTCTATCCCGACCTCACGCGCGTGCACGTGGTCGGCTCGATGCACGAACGCAAGGCCCTGATGATGGAGCTGGGCGATGCCTTCGTGGCGCTGCCAGGCGGCTTCGGCACGCTGGAGGAGCTCTTCGAGGTCGTGGCGTGGGCGACGCTGGGGCTGCATCGCAAGCCGGTGGGCCTGCTGAACGCCGCGGGCTACTACGATCCCCTGATGCGGTTCATCGACCACGCGGTGGCCGAGCAGTTCGTGCGGCCCGAGTACCGGGAGGTGATCCTGGTGGACCCCACGCCCGAGGGGCTGCTCGAGCGGTTGAACGGGGCGTGGCGGTCCACCTGCACCCGGCAGACCGGGAGGCCCCAGAGCTGAGCTGCTCGAGCGGTTGACCGGGGCGTGGCGCTATAACCTCAAGGGTGATCAGCCGTTCCTGCTTCCGGCAGACGCACGGGAACGTCGCCCGGTATATCCACACACACGTCATCCGGCACATCCTCAGGTGCGTCAGGTGCGTCGCGCGGGTACGTCCCGTCGGCACATCGCCCGGCGCGCCCCCCGGCAGGCCCGGACCTGCCCGCGCCCCCCGGCAGGCCCCGGACCTGCCCGACGTGCCCCCCGGCAGGCCCCGGACCTGCCCGGAGCGTCGGCGGCGTCAGGTCCACAGCAGTTTGTGCACCGCCGAGTGGTCCAGGTCGCCGTCGCCCCGGGCCACCAGCTGCTCGTAGCGCGCGATGGCGCTCTCGAGGTGCGGCAGCACCAGGCCCGCTTGGCGCGCCAGGGCCTGGGCCATGCGCAGGTCCTTGAGCTGCAGCGCCGCGCGCCCGCCCGGCGTGTAGTCGCGGGTGATCATCCGGGTGCCGTGAATCTGCAGGATCTTCGAGTCGGCGAATCCGCCGCGCAGCGCCTGCTGGACCCGCCGCGGGTCGAGGCCGCACCGCTCGGCCAGGGTGAGGGCCTCGGCCACGGCTTCGATCGTCAACCCGACGATCAGCTGGTTCACGATCTTGGTGGTGTGCCCGCTGCCGGGCCCGCCGACGTGCACGACGGTGCCCAGCGCCTCGAGCACGGGCCGGACGCGCGCGACGTCGGCATCGGTCCCGCCGGCCATGATGGCCAGCGTGCCGGCGGCGGCCCCTTCGGGACCGCCCGAGACGGGGGCGTCGACCCACCCGATGCCCCGCGCGGCCAGACGCGCGGCGTGGGCCACCGAGTGCGCGGGGTCGGACGAGCCCATGTCGAGCACCACCTGTCCGGCGCGCAGGTGCGGGTCGAGCCGCTCGAGCACGGCGTCGGTGGCCGCGGAGTCGGCCAGCATGAGCAGGCAGACCTCGGCCGCCGCGGCCTCGGCCAGCGTGGCGCACAGCGGGATGCCGGTTACGAGGTCGGGCGCGAGCGGCGAACGGTTCCACCCGCGCACGGCGAAGCCGGCCTGCACCAGGCGGCGTGCGATCGGGCGGCCTATCAGGCCGAGCCCCAGCACGGTCACGCGCGGGCTGCCCTCGGCGCTCACGGGGTCGGCGACGCGCTGGCGTCGGCCAGCAGCAGGCTCAGGCGGCGATTCAAGGCGTCGAGTGTCGCGCCGACCACGGCCGTGCCGACATCGCCGCCGGCGACGCGGGTGCCACCGGTCAACCGTTCGGCGGGCAGGTTGGCCCTGCTCAGGTAGACGGTGACCACGACGAGGGATTCGCCTGGTGGCCCGAAGAGGCCGACGTGTCCCAGCGTGACCTTGCAGCCGTCGGGGAGCGCCTGGTTCACGGCCTGGACGGTCGCGTCGGCCAGCTGGCGCCAGCCGGCCAGCCCCGTCCTGGCACCGGCTGCGGTCCCCACGTACCGCCGCGTGCCGAGCGCGAGCTCCACGGTGGCAGCGGTCTGCTGGGGGCCGGCCTCGACCGCGACGCGGCGCACCTGCAGCCGTGGCTGTCCCGGGGCCGGCGCGGGCCGGGGCGCTGCTTTCTCCTTGAGCGCCTTGGCCTGGGTGCTGTAGCGGCTCGCCAGGGTGATGAGGTCGTCCACCGTGGCCTGAAAGTGGATGTCCTGCCGCTCGGTGGTCCGCTTGCCGCCCGCAATGCCCAGCGATGCCGTCAGGCGGATCTCGGCAGGTGCCTCGTCCGGCCGGGCCGCGGCGATCGCCTCGAGCGCACGGCGCCCCAGGGCTTCGGCGTCGGTGCGCGGGCGGGTGGTGAGCACGGCGAACTCGTCGCCCGCGTAGCGGCACAGGAAGTCGCGCGTCGGGTCGATGGTCGACGCCAGCGCCTGGGCCACGGCCTTGATGTAGCCATCGCCCGTGACGTGTCCGTAGCGTTTGTTCACCGCACCGAAGTCATCGAGGTCGAAGAACAGGATGGCGATCTCGCGGCCGGCTTTGAGCTCCTCGACCGCGCGCTCGCGCAGCGTGACCGCCCACGGCAGCTCGGTCAGGGGATCGATGGGCAAGCCCAGCGCGCGGATCACGTCCTCGCGGCTCACCAGGCCCACCACGCGCTGTTCTTCGACGACGGGGAGCTGGGCGACGCCCTGGCGCTCCATGGTGGCGTAGACGCCGGTCACCGACGCGTCCGGCGCGACGACCTGCACGTCGCGACGCATCACCTCTTCCAGGGGGCGATAGGGTGGGGTGCGCAGCAGGTCGCGCATCGTCACCACGCCCACGAGCCGGCCGCTGTCGACCACGGGCAGCATCGCCACGTCGCGCTCGAGCATGACCGCCGCGGCCTCCGCGGCGGTCCGCGTGGCCTCCACGGTCACCACGGTCGTCGACATGATCTGCCTTACCGTCTTCATGGAAGTCCTGACGCGCGCGCCTGCTGGAGGGTGCGAGGCCGGCTCCGGGAACATTCGAACTCTCCCGTGGTTCCCCTGCTCGGCGGGGGCCGCTCGGGAGCCTACAGGAACGCAGCGGACATCTAGACGATGTCCACGGGGGTCTGCCCCGGCGCCCCCTCCTCGAGCGGGTGCTCGACGAGGGGATCGAGGTAGACGACGCAGTTCTTGCCCTGTTCCTTGGCCTGGTAGAGGGCCTGGTCCGCTCGCTCGAGCAAGCCCTCGGCCGACTGCCGGCCGTGCTCCTTCCACTGGTAGGTCGAGACGCCCACGCTGATGGTGATGGTGAACGAGCCCTCGCCCGTGGGGATCTCGATCTCGCCGACGGCGCGGCGCAGCAGGTCGGCCATCTCCACAGCGAGCGCCTTGTCCACGCCGGGCAACAGCCAGACGAACTCCTCACCGCCGTAGCGACCCACCACGTCGCGGTCGCGCTTCCGTTCCAGCACGACCTTGGCGAGCTGGCGGATCACGTCGTCGCCGACCTTGTGGCCGTAGCGGTCGTTGATCTCCTTGAACCAGTCGATGTCCAGGATCAGACACGAGAGCGGGTGTCCGCCGCGGCGCGCGCGCTCCATCTCGAGGTAGAGGCGCTCTTCGAGGGCGCGGCGGTTGAGGAGGCTGGTCAGCGGGTCCGAGGTGGCCAGCTCCTCGAGGAACGCGATGCGCCGGCGCAGCGCGTCTTCCCGGCTCTTGACCTGCAGCACCTTCTCGACGCGCGCCAGGACCTCGCCGGGGTGGAAGGGCAGGGTCAGGCAGTCGAATGCCCCCTCCTCCAGCGCCCGCACCCGTCCCTCGACGTCGTGGCGGTCGAGCACGACGAGGACCGGGATGGGGTGGGTGACCGGATCGGCTCCGAGCTGTTTGAGGAGGGACGAGGCCTCCGGCATGGCACCGTCGAGGACGATGACGTCGGGCCGGGCCGCGCGCGCGGTCTCCACGAGGTTGCTGGCCGTCTCCCCCGCGTCGACCTGGGCACCGAACTGCTCCAGCTTCCGCAGGGTGGTGCGCACCCACGGGTCGTCGTCGACGACCAGCACCCGGCCGGGCCGGGAGCCCATGCGCAGCCGCACCGCGGAGCTGCGCACGCGCAGGTGGAGCTCTTCGGGCACCGTAGATTGTCCCGCAGGGGCACGGTCGGGCGTGTTGTGAGCACGCAGCGGTGTCATCGCTGTTCTGGCCGGCGTACTGGTGGGGTTGTGCCCAGCGGTACGTGCGTTCAGACCTGGAGATCGTTCTGTCTTCTCCCCGACCGGGGCCCTGTGGCTTTGCGTCCCTGCCTCGCGGCAGGTTTGCCCTCATCGGAGGCTGTGTCGGTCGTTATGCCCATCGTCTAGCGTTATTAGACGGCCAGGAACGGCCCAGGTCAGACGTCAGGCAATACGCCGGCAGCGCGGGCGCAGTGGTCAGGCGCCGCGGACCAGGGCTTCCACAACGACGCGAAACGACAAGGAAGAGTCGTCGTAGCCGTGGCGCAGTGGTCAGGCGCCGCGGACCAGGGCTTCCACAGTGTCGGGTTCCCCGTATTCTCGGGTCTCCCGTCGGTGAACGGGGAGGCACCGATCGGGCGTGGTCGTCAGGTGCCGCGGACCAGGGCTTCCACCGCGTCGGCCACGATCGTGGCCAGGGCGTCGTAGAGCGCGTGGCCCTCCTCGGGAGACGACCGGGCGGGATCCCCGAAGTAGGCCATGGGCGACCCGGCCTCTGCGAACGACCGGGCGCCGGCGCGCAGCGCCGCCGGCAGGTCGACCCACACGGGCGGGAGGCTGCGGGCGACGTCGAGTCTGACCAGGTCCGGCCGCACCGCCAGCACCAGCGACGTCTCGTAGGCCCCGGCATGGCGGGCGCCGCGGCGGAACTCGTCCGAGAGGCGCGCGGCCCACTTAGGCTCGCGGATGTCCAGCACCGCCGCGCGCACCGTGGTCTCGCGGTCCAGCGCCGCCGCCGCGTGGCGCAGCGCGTCGAGATGCAGCTGCTCGAGGTGCGCGCTGGCCAGCAACAGGTGCCGGACGCCGTGCCGTTGGAGGCTGCGCCCGATGTCGAGTACCACGGCCTGCAGGGTGGGCGGCGTGATGGCGACCGTGCCCGGGAAGGGCGCGCCGGCGTACGTGACCACGTAGTCCAGCGCGGCCAGCACCACGACCTCGAGGCCGCGGCGGCGCAGTTCGGCCGCGCCGCGGGTGGCCATCTCCTCGGCGATGATGACGTCGGTGGAAGTGGGCAGGTGCGGGCCGTGGGCTTCCTGCGCGCCCACGGGCAGGATCGCGGCGCGGGCGGTCTGGAGGCGGTCTCGCGCTTCGGTCCAGGTGCACTC
>Ga0101943_1001728_pt1 | contig 16877 bp, 13 predicted proteins | sample DewCreD2012metaG_5_FD_75244 | JGI IMG/M metagenome (GOLD analysis project Ga0101943, IMG submission 75244) | Hot spring sediment bacterial and archeal communities from British Columbia, Canada, to study Microbial Dark Matter (Phase II) - Dewar... ... | reverse complement strand
GTTCCCGGCCGGCGGGAGGTCGCAGGGTTGCCCGCAGGACACGCACGTCAGATGGGCCACCGTGGAACGGATTATCCGACGGCTTCGCGCGGCGTCAATGGGCACGTGACGCGGGACGGCCGTTCGGCTACGCTGGAAGAGGATGATGGAACTCCGCCCGTTCGGACCCACCGGTCGCGACGTGCCCGTCGTGGGCCAGGGAACCTGGAGGATGGAGCTCGCCCCCGCGTCCTCCGTGGCGGCGTTGCGCCGCGGCCTGGACCTGGGAATGGCGCACATCGACACGGCGGAAATGTACGGCGACGGGAGGGTTGAAGAGATCGTGGGCCGGGCGATCCGGGGGCGGCGCGACGAGGTCTTCCTGGTAGCGGCCCGCGCCCTCGCCCGGCTCGTCGGCGAGGACCGGCTGCGGCGGGGGGCGCTGTTCCCGTCGGTCTCCGACCTGCGGAGCGTCTCCCGCGCGATCGCTCCAGCCGCCGCGGGATCGAAGGTCTTCGCCCACGCGAGCAGATGGACGATTCGTCCCTCGCTCCGCAGGATGCCTTTTGACGAAGCCTCAGACATCCGGCGAAAGAGCAGCGCGATGTATTGCGGCAACCGCTCCGGGTGCAGCGTCTCTCTCCATCGGTGAAGAGCCTCCTCGACGGCGCTGTTTGTGCGACTCTCTTCCAGGAGAAGGTCTCGAAGCAGATCGGGCGGGATCGTCTCCATCCAGGAAGCGAGGGATTCCGCGCGTCCTCCGGCCGACGCGTCCCGGCACAGCTCCTCGCGCCGCTCGAGCCAAGCTAAGAGCACGGCCACGACGTGCTTGCAGACCCCCCAGTAGGGACAGGAGCACTGCGAATGTAACTCCTCGCCTTCCGTCCACACTTCGACGCGATAGAAACGTTCCCACTGACCTCGCACGCGCGCCCGCAGGTGATCCTCGGCCACAAGCTGCAACTCGTGAACGCGACCGCTTCGGTAATAGCTACGTCCCCGCTCTACGATGGCCTCGCTCTCGGCATACCATTCGACGTCCCGCGCGCTGAGCGTCCAAAGGTCCGGCATACATCCCTCAGCTCGTTTGACCCGTTCGCTCGACGGTTGGTATTGTATGTCATGGACATGCGAGCGGAGAAGCGCAGGCGAGCGATCATCTGGAAGGCGCATCGCGCGTGGGCGCTTGTCGCCGGCGGCATCCTGCTGTTCGGGTTCCTTCCAAACCCGTCAGCGGATGGTTTCCGTTTCCGGAACGGCTTCGTCGGGCAACCGCCGGCGGAAGCCTCGCGCGCGATGGCCGAGCTCCGTGCGCTCTTCTCGCGCGGGGGCCAGCCCTCAGATGGAGCGCTGCAGGCGCTCGAACGGCGGTATCCGAACACTTCGGCCGCGGCCCTGGCGCGCTTCCTGCGGGGGTATCGCAAGTACACCGCTCGGGAATATGCGGCGGCGGTGGACGTGCTCAAAGATCCTCTCATCCCGGCGAGGACGAAACTCGGCGATTATGCCCTCCTTTACGTGGCGAAGAGCCTTCAGGCGCTCGGTCGGGCACCCGAAGCCGAAGCGCAATTGGTGAAGCTGTGGCAGACTTACCCGAATTCGATCCATGCGCGTTCGGCGCTATTGGATGCGGCGCGCTCGGCGCTTGATCGCGGAGAGGCGATGACGGCCATCGCGCGCGTCGCGCCACTGGCGGAAGCCGGCGACGTGTCGGCGCTCCTGCTTCAGGCCGAGGGGTATGAGAAGCTCGGTCAGACGGAGCGGGCCATTCGGGTGTATGAACGCATTTATTTCGATCTGCCACCGACGCGCGAGAGCGCGAGAGCCCGCGAACGGTTGCTCCGGTTGGGCCTCGTCGTAGACGACGTGGCGCGCTATGGACGAGAGCGCGCGCGGGGGCGCGCCGATCGCCTCTACGAAGTGGGCGCATACGAAGAAGCGGTACAGGCGTATCGCGCGCTGCGTGCGGCCTTTCCCGAGGTGGCGCGCGAGGCCGCCGTGCTCCTGCGCTTCGGCGTGAGTTTGCTCCGTACTGGCGCCGTGCGCGAGGCGAGCGCAATGCTCCAACAAGCGAGCGAGCGCGCCTCAGCCGAGCTTCAAGCTGAAGCCCTCTATTTTCTGGCTGAGAGTTACCGACGGCTTGGGCGCGCGGCCGAGTTCGTGGAGACGAGTCGTCGCCTGGTCGAACGCCATCCGCGCAGCCCCTTCGCCGCGCGCGTGTTGCTCGACCGCGCGCGATTCCACCAGCGAGATGGCGATCGCGAAGCGGCGCTCGCCGCGTGCCGACAATTGGTCTCGCTTCAGCCGGATTCCGAGTTCGCTCCTGAAGCCTTTTGGATGCTCGGTTGGGACGCCTATCGGCGCAAGGAGCACGCGGCCGCTTCCCATGCGCTTCTGTCACTCGTCGCGCGACATCCGCAGTCGGGGCTCTTCGCGCAGGCGGCGTATTGGGCGGCGCGAGCTGAAGAGCGATTGGGACGCAAGGATCGCGCCGTGCTCTTGTACGCGAAGATCGTGGAACGATATCGCGAGGCGTACTACGGCCAGTTGGCGCGCCAGCGCCTGGAGCGCTTGAACGCCCAGGGTATTGTCGCCTCATGGCCGGCTCGACGGCAGGGCGAGTCCTTCGACGATTCGTTGCTTGAGCGCGCGATCGCGAATCTGCGTCCCATCCGCGCTCCCGAAGAGACGGCCGGACCCCGCACGCTCGAGCGCGTGGAGAAGGCCATTGAGTTACGCGCGATTCGATTGGACGAGTTGGCGCTCGGCGAACTCACCGTGGCCCAACGCGAGGCGCCGACGTCGCCCCGCGTGAGTTTGGAGCTGGCCCGCCTTTATCGCGATCGGGGCGATCCTCTGGCGGCGATCAACACCCTGCGACAAGCGCATCCCGAACACGCCGCGTATCGTGGCGATGAGGTCTCGGAAGAGGTCTTTCGCTTGCTCTTCCCCCTCACTCATTGGGACCTCATTCGGCGAAATGCGGAAGCGCATGGTCTGGATCCTTATCTTATCGCCGGGCTGATTCGGCAGGAATCGGGCTTCCATCCGCGGGCGCGTTCGGTCGCCAACGCGCGGGGCTTGATGCAACTGATCCCCTCGACGGGGCGGCTGGTCGCCCGTCGGTATGGTCTGCGGCGCCTCTCCCCGGAGCGGTTGTATGATCCGGCCTTGAACATTCGCTTGGGGACGGCATACCTGGCCGAGCAACTGCGGCGGTTCGGACGGATCGAGTACGCCCTGGCGGCGTATAATGCTGGGCCTGTGCGCGTCGCGCGATGGCTCCGGGAGCTTCCCACCGAAGAGATGGACGAGTGGATCGAGAGCATCCCGATCACCGAGACGCGGCAGTATGTCAAGAGCATCCTTCGCAACGTCGCGCACTATCGCCGGATCTACGGCGCGTCGTGAGAGGGCGATGAAGCGCGCGGAAGCACTCGCTCTCCTTCTCGCCGTTCTGCTTCCCGCCGAAGGCGGGGGGCAAGCGCTTCCTGGGAAGGCGCGCGCGTCCGCGCAGGTGGTGATCTCCACGCGGCCGGGGGCCATCGTCTTCGTGAACGATGTTCGCCGAGGCGTGACCGATGCGCGTGGACGGCTGACGCTCGTGCTGGAGCCAGGGGCATATGCGTTGCGCGTGAGCAAGATGGGCTATGAGGAAGCGCGCGTGCGCCTTCGTCTTGCGCCCGGCGCGCGGCGGTCGCTCGCGCTCTCTCTCCCTCCGCTGCGGGATCCGGCCGAACGGCATCGCCAACAAGGGGAGGCGTTGCGCGAGCAGCGACTGTTCGCGCAAGCGGCCGCCGAGTATCGGAAAGCGATCGCCTTGCGAAAGGGGCGCTTCCCCCGCGCTCGACTCGGGTTGGCGCGCGCGCTGCTGGCGCTGGAGGAGCCCGAGGAAGCCTTGCGCCAAGTCCGACGCGCTCTCGCCGAGAGCCGCACGCCGCTTCCTGAAGCCCGCACGCTTTTGGGGAATATCCTTCGCGCCCAAGGCCTCTACGAAGACGCCATTCGCGAATATCGCGCGGCATTGCGACAGACGAACAATTTCTCCCCGGAAGCCCATGCCGGGCTCGCGCTGGCGCTCGGAGAGATCGGAGAGACCGAATCGGCGATCGCGCATATGCGGACGGCGATCGCTCAAAACGCGGACACGGAGCCGATCCTCTACTATCTCCTCGGCAATCTCCTGCTGGATGCGGATCGCCTTCAGGAGGCCATCGCGGCCTATGAGACCTATTTGCGTTTAGCGCCGCAGAGCGAGACGGCGCCGGCCGTCCGCTCGCTCGTCGAGCAATTGCGCAAGGAGCTCCCGTCACAGGAGTCGCGATGAAGTCATCGGCCGCAGACATCGCGACCTCGGCATCTGAGTCCGACGTCGGGGGAGCCCACGCCGTGCCGGCGGAGCGTCCGAGCGTGGTCATCCTGGGGCGACCGAACGTTGGAAAGTCCACGCTCTTCAACCGCTTGGTGGGAAGGCGGCGCGCGATCGTGGGCGATCAGCCTGGGATCACGCGCGATCGTCTTCACGGACGCGTGCGATGGCGCGGTCGCGAGTTCGAGCTGGTGGATACGGGCGGACTCCTGCCTGAGGCGGACGCGCTCATTCCGGCGAGCATCGTGCGGCAAGCCGAAGTCGCTATCGCGCGCGCCGCTTTGCTCCTCTTCATGGTGGACGTGCGCGAGGGGATGACGCCGCTCGATGAAGACCTGGCGCGACGGTTGCGCCGATTCGGCAAACCGATCTTCCTGATCGTCAACAAGGTGGACACGGCGCGGTGGGAGATGCATGCCGAGGAATTTCGTCGCCTGGGCTTCTCGCGCGTCTTTCCCATCTCGGCCGAGCACGGGCAGGGCATCGGGGAATTGCTCGACGCGATTTTGGAGATCGTGCCCGCTCCTGAAGTGCCGGAGACGCGCCCCGAGGAGATTCGCCTCGCCATCATCGGGAAGCCGAACGTGGGGAAGTCCTCGTTAGTGAATCGGTTGCTCGGGACCGAGCGGGTGATCGTCGCTCCGACGCCCGGCACGACGCGCGATGCCGTGGATTCGGAGCTGGAGTATGAAGGGACGCGCTTCCGTGTGATTGATACGGCGGGCATTCGTCGGAAGTCGCGGATTCTGGAGCAGACCGAGCGCGTGGCCGTGCTCATGGCCGAACGGCATCTCGAGCGCGCCGATGTCGCCGTGCTCCTCATTGACGCTACTGAAGGGCCGACGGCCCTGGATGCGCGCATCGGTGGGTTCGCGCACAAAGCGGGGAAATCGCTCATCCTCGCCGTCAACAAATGGGACCTCATCGAGAAGGATCACACGGCGGCAGCGCGCCTGGAAGCCGCCATTCGCGCGCGCTTGCGATTCCTCGATTATGCGCCGATCGTCTTCATCTCGGCGCTCACGGGCCAGCGCGTCACCCAAATCCTCGAGCTGGCGAAGAGAGCGTACCAGGCGCGGCATCTGCGCATCCCGACGGCCGAGCTGAATCGCTTCTTCCAAGAGTTCGTCGCCGAAGCGCGCGCCACAACGAGCCGTCGGCGCGTGCGCGTCCAGTACCTCACGCAAGCGGGCGTAGACCCGCCGACGTTCGTCCTCTTCTTGAATTCCCGGCGCGAGAAACTGGAAGCCGCCTACGAGCGATATATCGAGAATCGGCTGCGCGAGCAGTATGAGTTCTTCGCGACGCCGATTCGCATCCTGCAGCGGCTCAAGGCGTGAGTCCTGACATCGGGAGTCCTCACATGAAACGCGTCGCCGAAAGTCAGGTCGTCCTCAGCCAGATGATGCAACCGGAACATGCGAACATCTTGGGGAACGTGCACGGCGGATGGATCATGAAGCTCATTGACGAGGCCGGGGCGATCGTCGCCTCGCGCCATGCGCGAAAGCCTGTGGTGACGGTCGTCGTGGATTCGATTCGGTTCTGCGCGCCCGTGCATGTGGGCGATCTCGTGCACGTGCGGGCGCGGCTGACGCAAGTCTGGCGGACTTCGATGGAAGTGGAAGTCGAAGTCGAAGCCGAGGCGCTGCTGACGGGCGAGCGACGCGTGACGTCAACGGCCTACCTCGTCTACGTCGCATTGGATGAATCGGGCCGCCCGACGCCGGTTCCGCCGCTGGAGCTGGTGAGCGATGAGGAGCGCCGCCGCGCCATGGAGGCCGAACGGCGCCGCGCCGAACGGTTGACCCGACGTGAGGCCGAAGACGCCTCGCGCGCGAGGTGAAGGCGCGCCGAGCCCGCTCTTCCGCTGCGCACGGCCTCACGCTTGCCTTTCCTCCCTTCTTTTCGGTACCATCACGCATCGAGTGGAAGGTCTCAACAGGCCCTTCCGAGAACGTGCGAGGCGAGGAGCAAGACATATGGAGATGAGGCTCGTTGAGTATCGCGTGGAGGAGGGCATCGCCATCATCGAGCTTTCCGATCCGCCGGCGAATACCTACACCTATGAGATGATGCGGCAGTTCGATGACGCCATCCTTCAGGCGCGCTTTGACGACAACGTGCATGTGCTCGTGGTCACCGGAGCCGGAGATCGGTTCTTCTGCGCGGGCGCCAACATCCGCATGCTCGCCGAGGTCACGCCGTCGTACAAGTACTATTTTTGCCTGCATGCCAACGAGACGTTGAATCGCTTGGAGAATACGCCGAAGCTCGTGATCGCGGCGCTCAACGGACACACGGTCGGTGGGGGATTGGAGATCGCGCTCGCCTGCGATATTCGCATCGCCCGAAAGGACAGCGGGAGGATCGGCTTGCCCGAGGTCTCGCTCGGCGTCCTGCCCGGCACCGGTGGGACACAACGGTTGGCTCGACTGCTGGGGAAAGCGCGCGCGCTGGAGCTGATGGTCACCGGGCGTTTGATGACGTATGAAGAGGCCTTGGAGATCGGGCTCATTCACCACATCTTCCCGAACGAGAACTTCATGGCGCATGTCCTGGAGTACGCGCGCCAATTCCTCCCGCCGCGGAAAGCGAGCCGCGCCGTCGGCCACATCAAGCGCGCCGTACAATCGGGATGGGAGATGTCTTTCCATGACGGGCTGGCGCTCGAGCGCGAGCTGCAGCAACTGCTCTTCCAAAGCGAGGACGCGCGCGAAGGTCTGCTGGCCTACGTCGAGAAGCGCGAGCCGCGATTTCAGGGGCGTTGAGGCGCACCCCGGCGCTTTGACAGCGGGCAGAGCGTCTCCCTAAAATGGCGCGCGTGAGCGCGGAGGGGCGGATTTCGGAGCATGAGGCGTCGTGGGAGCGCGCGCGCTCAAGGATAGGCTTTTTCGCCGGGCCGCTTCTGTTTCTCCTCGTTCTGCTGCTGCCGACGCCGGAGGCCTTCTTGCGCGAAGCGGAGGCGCAAGCGGCCGCTTCCCCCGCCGGGTTGGAGATCGCGTCTCTGGCCTTCGGCATGAAGGTGACGCTCGCGCTGCTGCTGCTCATGGTCACGTGGTGGGTGACCGAAGCCGTGCCGCTTCCCGTCACGGCGCTTTTGCCGGGCATCTTCCTCCCCCTGTTTCAGGTCATCGGCGTTCAAGAGGGTCAGCCGGTGGAGTTGAACAGCCGCGCGGTGCTCGCGCATTACGCGCATCCTGTGATCTTCCTCTTCCTCTCCGGGTTCTTGATCGCGGGCGCGATGCAGAAGTGGGGCTTGGATCGGCGCATCGCCCTTTGGATTCTGACGCGCGGCAACATCGCGGCGAGCCCCGGCAAGGTCCTGCTGAGCCTGATGGGCGCTTCGGCCTTCATCTCGATGTGGGTCTCGAATACGGCGACGACGGCCATGATGCTCCCGATCGGCCTCGGGATCCTCTCGCGCGTGTCGGACACCCGGGCTTCCCCCAATTATGCGCGAGCGCTGTTGCTGGGGATCGCCTATGCGGCTTCCATCGGGGGTGTCGGAACGATCATCGGAACGCCGCCCAACGGCATCGCCGTCTCCATCCTGCGACAGCAAAACGTCGCGCGGCTCGATTTCCTGGAGTGGATGACCTTCGGACTGCCGTTTGTGCTCTTGGCCGTTCCGCTGGCTTGGGTCGTCCTGCGCGTGACCTTCCCTTTTGACGTCACCTTCGATGCTGGCGTTCGCGCGCTGCTGCGCGAGGAGCGCGCCGCGCTCGGTCCCTTAGGGCGGGGAGAGAAGCTGACGCTCGTCGGATTCCTTCTGGCCGTCGTGCTCTGGACGACGAATCCTTTCTGGTCGTTCCTCCCGGGCCTCGGTCGGCGCCTCGCATGGTTCGATGAGCATCTGGTCGCGCTCTCGGTGGCGATCCTTCTCTTCCTCCTGCCCGTGGACTGGAAGCGACGCCAATTCGTCTTGCGATGGGAGGATTCTCGGTACGTGGACTGGGGGACGCTGCTGCTGTTCGGCGGGGGGTTGGCGCTCTCGGACGCCATGTTCAAGACGGGGCTGGCGCGGGTGCTCGCCTCGGCATTCGTCGCGCTCTTCGGGAAGCCGAATCCGCTCTTGCTCGTCTTCATGGTCGTGATCTTCATGGAGTTGCTCACTGAGGTGACGTCCAATACGGCGGTCACCGCGATGATGGTGCCGATCTTGATCTCCATGGCGTCGGGGCTTGGGGCGGACGCCGCGTCGCTCGTCCTCCCGGCGACGATCGCTGCTTCGATGGCCTTCATGCTCCCGGTCGCGACGCCGCCGAATGCGCTCGTCTATGCGACGCGGCGCGTGACGATCGCGGACATGCTGCGGGCGGGCGTCTTCTTGGATCTGGTGGCGTGGCTGTACATCGTCGCCTTCTTCTACGGCTACGTTGCCTCGGTCCTCGGCCTCGTTCGCTTCTGAAGGGGTGGAGGATCACGCGGGACGACAGGCGTCCAGGCCGAGCCACCGCGAGAGACGATGGCGATGTCTGGCGACGAGCGCGTAGATCGCCATCTCCAGAAGGAGGAGCGGGGGCATGGCATAGATGAGACCCACAAGCAGCCGCCAGGGGAAGAGCTGAGAGAAGAAGGCGTTGAGGCCGAAGACGCCGCCCAAGACGCGCCCGCGTCGAGTGATGACGTAGAGGCGCCGAGCGCAGTGCTGCGGCGTCAACCCGAGCGGCGCGAGGACTTCGGCGGGAATCTCTTGGTAGGGGAGGAAGACGAAGCGCCCGCGCCGATCTCGACGACTCGCCCATCGCGCGAAAGCCGCACACACGCCGCACGCTCCATCGAAGAGCAGATAATCCGCCGCACCGATCTTCAACGAAAGCTCACTCCTTCCGCCGGAACGCTCGCTCGAGCTCTCTTTGAGCGTTTCGCGCGCGAATCCTCCACATGTGCGGAGCTCTGATTGAGCGCCCATGTCACCTTCAGCCGAAAATCTCCCTCTCCCGCCGCCGCACCGCACCGGGGATCGGGAGACCGTTCCGCTCGACACGAGCGAGACATCCCTGAACGCGCCGACCGGCGTCGGTCGTGGGACTGGGGGATTTCGGCGGCTCGTCCTCGGGGCACGTCTCTTCTTTCCGCAACCGCGGTCGCTTGCGCTCCTGCTCCTTCTGCTTCTCCATCGCCTCTTGCGCTAACTTGCGCAGGCGCTCTTTGATCCGGTGGAACTCCTCGCTATCGGTCACGTATTCCTCGCGAGGCGGCAGGAAGGCGAATTCGCGAAAGCTATGGATGATGCGATCGGCGAAGGCCGGGTGCGTGCGGAAGAAGCTCGTCCCTCGCGCATATCCCTCCTTGCTCGCCATCTTGTCGAAGAACGTGATGAACGAGCGCGGATCGTATCCGCTCTTCCAGAGATATTGCGCGCCGAGCTGATCGGCTTCGAGTTCAAACTCTCGGCTCACGCCGAGGAGCTTCAACTCGATCACCAATCCCAATCCCGCGAATCCGTATTCGAGCAGGTAATAGGTGAGCAGACTCACCACGCCGCCGGTCGCGATGTAAGCCGCGATCTGCGCCGCTTGATAGAGGATCGAGGCGATCGTCGCGCGCTTCATGAGCCGCGCGCTGTGGCGCGCCGCCGCATGCGCGATCTCATGGGCGATGACGCCGGCCAGCTCCCCTTCGGTCTCCGCCTCCAGGATGAGCCCCGTGTTGATGAAGAGGAATCCACCCGGCAGCGCGAAGGCGTTCACTTCGTCGGTGAGGAGCAGCTGCGTCTTCACGGGGACGCGCAGATCGGAATTTCGCGCGATATACTCGGCCAGATTCCGAATGTACGCCTCGACCTCCTCATCCTTGAATTCCGGCGGCATGAGGCCGAGCGCTCGGAGTTCGCGGATGGCGTCTTCGCCCAACTTGATGTCTTTCTCCTGCCCCTTGCCGACCTCGCGGAAACCGATGTCCTCCACATCGCCGTAGGGGCGTTGCCGCGCGCGACCCGAGCGAAGCTCCTCCTCGATGCGCTTCTTCTCCGGAGGCCATCGCGTGAGCAGGTCGAGTTTCGCCTCCTTATTCTCGTAGCTGACCTCGATCGTCTTTCGCTCGAGGGCCTCCTTCTCGACGAGCTTCTTGCGGAGACGCTGGATCTGACAATGAATCTCGCGCCGCTCCTTGGCCGTCTGCGGATCATCGCGCGATCCGCGCCGGTTCAACTCCTGGAGCTTTCGACGCGCCTCATCAATCTGACTTTTGAGCGTGGCGATCTCTTGCTTGAGAGAGGCGAGCTTCTGTTCCTTCTCCTTCCTGAGCTCGGCGCGAAACGCCTCGATGTCGCTCGCCCGAAAGGCCTGAGCTTCCGAGAGCGCGAGGACATCCAAATACGGCTTCTCTACGATCTCGGCCAGAGGCACGCGATCCTGCCGCGTCGAAGCGCCCAAGCCGCCGAAGCTCTGAAGAACAAGCGAGAGTCCCACGCCGGCAGAGAGCACGCGCACTGTCCATCTCTTCATCGCGCCACCTCCTTTCCTGCCTTTGAGATGCTCAGGCTGCCCTAATAGGTTTCTCCTTCCGAATCGGCCTCGCGCCAATTCCCACCCCCCGCTCGCATCCCCTCCTCGGCATGCCTTTCGGCCTGGAGGCCACGCGATTCCTCCCGTTCGATCCTTCCCCTTCCATCGCTTGTGGGGCATCGCCGCTCCGATGACCAGTATAAAACGAAGCCCGAAGCGCGCCCAAGGCCGCTTCGGCGAGGGGACGACATCACGGGCCGCTCGAACGAATGGGCCGATGCCATGCGCGATAGCGTCTCCACGCGCGCCCGATGTGGATGGGGACGAGGAGGAGAAACCCCAGAAGCGTCCATGCGCCGAGATCGTTCCAGAGCGTCGCCGCAAGCAGCATCACCAGCAAGAAGCTCACGGCGACGTGCGTCGTGTATTCGATCGCGCCCTGCGGATCGGCATGGGGCGTGGGGAATCGCGAGCGGTCCATCTGAGCGCCGATCCGGTTCAGCGCGCGCCGGAGCCCTCGCGAAATCCCTGCGAGCAAAAGCAGGCCCATCAGGAGAAGGGCTGCACGCCCTGACCTCGAGGGTGTCATGAGCGCCGTCGTACACACGGCCAGCAGTGCGATCAGGCCCAGAAGCATCCATGAGCTTTCCCCTTTGCGATGGGCGCGCGAGCCGCTCTCCGATTTGCATTCGGCGGTGGAGAGATCGCCGGAGGAGGTGCGCACCATCATCGGCTGTAGGGTCGTTGAGATGAGCGTTCCGGCGAAAGCGACGGGGGTGGGGATGAGGCGGCGCAGAGCGCGATACAACGGTCGCGTGTTCTTCATGAAGGCGGGCGCCAGAAGCGTCATGACGAAGACGTACCAGCCCGTGAACTGGACGAGGTCCGAACGAATGAGGCCGAGCTGTTGTCCAAAAGCGGCATAAAGCAGCGCGTACTCGCCGCGCGGGATCATCCCCGCGCCGATGGCGAGAGCGACCGGAGCCGGAAAGCCCGCCAAAAAGGCGAGCGAAGAGGTGATCACCAATTCGGTCAGGATCGAGAGCGGAACGACCAGGAGGACGAGCGGGAGGACGCGCTTGAGGCTCTCCGGCTCCAGTAGCATGCCGAAGGCGAGGAAGAAGAGGGCGAGGAAGACATCACGGAACGCTTCCAGTCGGCCATAGATCCGTTCGCCGAGATCGCTCTCGCGCGCGGGGGAGATCATACCGAGCAGGAAGGCTCCGGCGGCCGGCGCCACGCCGAACTGTGCCGCTCCGACGCCGGCGAGGATGATCAGCGCAAGCCACAGCAGCGCGAACAACTCCTCCGACCTCAAGCGCAGGGTGAGGGTCAATGCGCGAGACAGGACTTTCCCTCCCACCCCTAAGACGAGCGCATAAAAAGCGGTCGCCTTCAGCAGCGAGAGCACCACAGGCGATGCGCGCGCGCCTTCGCCGGAGAGGCCCGCGAGCACGCCCAGATAGAGCACGGCGATGAAGTCCTCGAAGATCATGATGCCCATGAGCGCTTCGGCTTCGGGATTGGCCGTGCGGCGCCATTCGATCAGCAGCTTGGCGACGACGCCGCTGCTGCTCATGGCGACGATGCCGGCCAGAAAGGCCCGCTCGATCAACCCCCACCCGAGCGCGTAGCCGACCAGAAATCCCACCGAGAGGTTCGCCAAAAGCTCTCCCGTTCCGACCAGCAAGACCGCGGCGCGCACGCGCTTGAGGCGTTCCAGGGAGAACTCGATGCCGAGGAAGAACATCAGCAAGAGGATGCCCAGCTCCGAGATCGCGCGCACGAGCGTCGTCTCCGCGATCACGCCCAGCGCGTTGGGGCCAAGCGCGGCGCCGACCAGGATATATCCGATGCTGACCGATTGCCCGCGGCGGGCGGCGAGCCAAGCGCCGAGAAAGCCGAAAAGCAGCAACAGCCCGAGATCGCGGAAGAACGAGTGTTCCGGCATATCGCTTACGCATCGTCGCCCGGAGGGGGAGCAAAAGCGGCTTCGCGCGCGCCCAGCATCGGGTCATCGCTCCTGCTTGACGCGACCGCTCCCCTCTTCGTCCGTATCGCCATCAGCTCGCCACTCCCTCCGAAGGCGCGCTCGGCATCAGGGAGCCGCTTCGATGAGCCGACGCAGCGCCTCAAACCCCTCCTGCTTGCCGAGGACGACGATGGTATCGCCGGCGCGCAAGACCTCTTCGGCCGAGGGATTGGGCACGCTCTCCGGCTCGCGAAGGATGGCGATCACAGAAACACCCGTTCGCTTGCGAATGCCCAGCTCGCCGATGCTCTTGCCGACGACGGGAGAGCGGGCATCCAGTCGGAACCATTCGATGCGCAGCTCTTGAAGGACGACCTCCAGATTCTCCACGGCCTTCGGTCGGAAGAAAGCGCCGGCGAGGATCGAGCCGATCTGTCGCGCTTCATCATCCCTCAGCTCCACGGCGAAGAGGGGATCGGGATCGCCATCGCGGTAGATGTAGATCTCGCGGATGCCGCTGTGGTGGATGACGATCGTGAAGCGATCGCGTTCGTAGGTCGTGATCTCATACTTTCGCCCGACGCCGGGCAAGTCGACTTCGGAGATGACGGCCATAGCGTCTTCCTCCTCGTCGCGTTATCGTGTCGCTTCCGCTTCATGCGGCGAGAGCGCCGCGCCCTCCGGGGGGGATGCACGATCTCCCTCCTCCGCCCGCGAGTGCCAGAGGGGATCGGTCTGCGCGCGAATCTCTTCCTTCAATCGCGCGTAGCGCTCGGCGAAGATACGCTTCTGCTCCGCAGTGAGGGCGGGCGTGCCCGAAGCGACGTGGGCGCTTGCGATCACCCCATCGAGAGCGAGGGCATATTTCATGGCGGCGATGAGCTTGAGGACCGGTCGCCCGCCTTCCTCGAACGTGCAGAGGCGCTCGAACGCTCCGAGCAACCGCCGATACCGATGCATCAGCATCTCATCGCCCGCCGAGCACGCGCGCCACGCTTTCTGCCACTCGCGCGGGAAGACATTGGCCGGACCGGCGACGACCCCGATCGGCAGGGCATGATGCAAGAGGTAGAGGTTCCAGGACTCGCGAATCTTCCCGAAGAAGCCGCGCGTCGGTCGAAACAGATCGAAGATCAGCATCGCTTCGCCCACGTAGATCCCGAACTCGCCCCGCTCGTTGAAATGGAGCGCCGCTTTCGTATAGTGGCCGAGCACCTTTCGCGGAGCCGTCACCTTGATCCCGCAGACGTAGGGAAGGCGGCTGAGCCGCTTCACATCGCGCGTGCGAATGTGGGGGATTTTCGGATGAACGGCGATCTCCGCGTTATCGTAGAGCAGAAGCGGCAGCTCGCGCCCTTTTCGCTCAAAGAGCGGCGTCACCTCGCGATGGAAGAACGAGACCACCTCGCCGATGTCTTCGATCGAGAGCGGCGCGATCACTCCGGCATCGGCACCGAGCTCCAGCGCCAGCTCCACGCTCCGGAGCGTCTCCGCGCGCGTCCGTCCCGTCACGCCCACCCAGACTTCGACCGGCGGGCGCCCGAGCTGACGCAATCGCTCGTTGAGCGCCCGCCGCTCCTCGATGGCGAGCGCGATGAGGCGTTCCCGTTGCGAGAGCGAGATTCGATTCCATTCGCCCGTCGTCCCCAAACCGAAGAGGATGTCCGCTCCGAATCCGGATTGGACGAGGTAGCGGAAGAGGCGCCGCTGATCGGCTTCCACGAGGCGCCCATCCTCATCCACGATGGTCAGGACGGGGATGCTCAATCCCCATCGCGGGCGATATGTCTTCATCGCTCCCTCCGCGCCGCTTCACCGGGAGAACATATCGGCGCCCGATCGAGAAATCAAGTCGCAGCGGCAGCGAGCCCGTCGTTCACCCCCGGCGCGCGAGCGCATGCAGGTAGAGCGCGGCCAACGTCTTGCCATCGCGGATCTCCCCGGCGCGCACTTTCTCCTCGATGCCGTCCCAGGACAGAGGGAAGACTTCGATCAGCTCGTCGCTATCGAGGTGTTGCGCCGTCGGACGCAACCCCTCGGCCCGAAACACGTGCATCCGCTCGTCGGTGAACCCTGGGGCGGTGAAGAATTCTCCCAGACGGATCAGGCGCTCGGCGCGATAGCCGGTCTCCTCTTCGAGCTCCCGATGAGCGCACGCCTCCGGACTCTCGGCCGCGCGATCGAGCGTTCCGGCCGGCAGCTCCCACAGGACTTCGCCCACCGCGTATCGAAACTGGCGGATCAGCAGCACGCGCCCATCCTCAAGCACCGGCACGATGACGACCGATCCGGGATGGCGCACGATCTCGCGCGTCGTCTCGCGCCCGCTGGGCAAGCGAATGCGATCCACATCGAGGGAGATGGCTCGCCCCGTGTAGAGGCGTTGCGTCTCCAATCGAAGCTCGCGCAGGTGCTCCTCCATAGGTATCCCCTCATTTCGCCGGAGCGTGGGATCGAAGCGAAACGGTGCGCTCGCAGGCGGCTTCGTACACGGATTCGATCTGGCGGAGAATGTGTGCTCGATCGAAGCGCTGCCGCACGGCGGAGCGAGCGGCTTCGGCGACGCGCGCGCGCCGCTCAGGATCCTCCAGAAGCGCCCCCATGCACTCGGCCAAAGCCCGCACATCGCGCGGAGGGACCAAGAATCCCGTCTCACCGTGAACGACGATCTCGGCCGGGCCTCCGGCCGCGAAAGCGATGACGGGGACGCCGGCCGCCATCGCCTGGACGAGCGCGAGCGAAAAGCCCTCACCGTGCGAGGGGAGGACAAAGAGATCGCTCGCCGCCCACACCGGGCGCAAGTCGTCCACATGCCCGAGGAAATGCACTCGCAGACCGAGCTCGCACGCCAATCGCCGCAGTCGCTCTTCGAACGCACGCTGTTTCGCCGAAGCCGCACCGACTATCAGGAATTCGCAATCCGCCCGGCCAAGAAGAGCGGCGGCGCGCAGGAAATCCTCCTGCCCTTTGGCCGGGGCGAGTTGCCCGACGGTCGTGATCACCAGGGGTCGCGTCAATCCCAGGTGCGCGCGCGCTCGGGCGCGATCAGGCAGCGGCGCGATGTCTTCGCCTCTCAGCCAATTCGGGATGGTCACCACCTGCGTTTCAGATAGACCGAATTGGGCGAGAAGGCCCTGACGCACGAATTCGGAGACGGCGATGATCCGCTCCGCACGCCGAAGAGCGGCCCGAGAGATGACGTTACGCCGCAGCGGGAGATAGTGATGCCGAGTGAGGATCGCGCGCGCGCGCCCGGACCACAGCGCGGCCGCGATCGCCGGCAGATAGTCGCGCCCCAGATGCGCGTGGACGATCTCGATGGCGTGAGCGCGAATCACGCGGCTCAGCCGATAGGCCGAAAACCCATCGAGCGAATTCCGCAACGGCAAAATGTGCGCTGCCGCGATGTGCGAACGTACGCGCTCAAGAAGCGGGCTGCCCGCTCGTACGGCCACGTGCACTTCGTGTCCGCGCTCATGTAATCCCGCCACCAGATCGGCGACGTGAAGCTCGCCGCCGCCGATCTCCATCGCTGAGCACACCTGAAGAATGCGCATCGGCTTGACAAGTCCAGGGGCAACCATACAAGATGCCTCCGGCATGTGGCAAGAGGCTTCGCACGAAGTGACAACCGAAGGAGCTCCGCTCGCGCTCCTGCTCCTTGTAGCGTCCCTCTTCGGGCTCGCTGTAGGCAGCTTCTTGAACGTCGTGATCTATCGCGTCCCGCGTCGCATGTCCATTGTGCGTCCCCGATCACATTGCCCACACTGTGGCGCGCCCATCCGATGGCGGGACAATGTCCCCCTCCTCAGCTTCCTCCTTCTGAAAGGGCGCTGCCGGGCGTGCCGTCAACCCATCTCCTGGCTCTATCCGGCCGTCGAAGCCGGCACAGCGTTCGTGTTCGCGTTGTTGGCCTGGGAACACGGGTGGAATTTGGCCTTCGTGCCGGATGCCGTGTTCGTGAGCGCGCTCATCGCTCTCGCCGTGATTGATGCGCGCCATCGCCTGCTGCCGGACGCCATCACCTATCCGGGATTCGTGCTGGCTGTCGGACTCCGCGCGCTGGTGCCGCCGGAGAAGATCACGGAAGCCCACAATCTCATCT
>Ga0101943_1001725_pt1 | contig 16903 bp, 10 predicted proteins | sample DewCreD2012metaG_5_FD_75244 | JGI IMG/M metagenome (GOLD analysis project Ga0101943, IMG submission 75244) | Hot spring sediment bacterial and archeal communities from British Columbia, Canada, to study Microbial Dark Matter (Phase II) - Dewar... ... | reverse complement strand
TCTACGAGAAACTCCACGTCCACTCCAAATCCGAGGCGGTCAGCAAGGCCCTCAAAAGCCGAATCATCTTTTAGTCCTCTGTCACTTGTCCCTACTCATTGGCAAATCGCCAATGGCCAATAAAAAAAATACATGATCATGTATTCCAGCCGCCCCTGGAGAGGTGTATAGTGATTCGCGGAATGATGGTTACGCAAAGAGACGAGAGGCTGAAGTCGGCGGCCAGTCGTTGATGGCTCTCTGACGCCTCATCAATCGAGCAAAAGGAGGATGTGTATGATCAGCAAGAGAACAGTTTTGGTTTCATTGGGAGTCGGGATCGCCGCCAGTCTGATGGTTGGCGTTGCCGCCTCAAAATACGTAGTTGGCCCTGGCAGCCTTCAGCCCAGCAACCTTCCCGTTGCCTGGGTGCCGCCGCCTGGGTCCGTACAGATTACCGAGTGTATCGCCACGCAAGGCGAGCACTGGGCGAACCCGGCCGATTTGGCCGCGTCCCCCTGGGGGCCTATCTACACCGTTCAGAACGGGCGGCTCATTTCCATCGAGTACGTGTTTGCCCAGAGGGATTTCGCGCAGAACAAGGCGGCCAGCGACCTGAAGTTCCTCTATTATGGCCGGGAACTGCCCATTCAGCACGTGGATGTGGACCTCTTGCCGTCGCACATCTTCGGCGAGCCGGCGTTCGCCATGCATTTTTACCTGGTGACTCACGCCGAGGATCGCGCCCTCACCTGCCCTTGATCCTGGCTGCGAGAAAGCCGAACAAACCTGGCGGGCTGAACTGGCGTCAGCCCGCCAGTTCACGCCGACTTGAATGTGCTGGGGCAGCCGCACTAGTATTCCGAAGGAGCGAGAGGAGAATCGAATAGGTATAGATTAGCTATCGCCTCATGACCGAGAGCCTGCATCCAGTGGGAAAACCAAATCCGGCGCCAGCGGATTAGCGGGACCAGCGGATTGCCGAACTGGAAGCGCAACTGCAACAGGCGAAGGCCGAGAATGCGGCGTTGAAGGAGCAGATGGCCCAACTCCAACAGCGGATCGCCGAGTTGGAACGGGCCGGGAAACGGCAGGCGACCCCGTTTGCTCGGCGGGAGCGCCAAGCGGGTCCGAAGCGACCGGGACGCAAAGCCGGACAGGGCCGTTTCTCGGAAATCCTCGACCGTTGGGGTTCATTTCCCCGCTTTCTCGGCGATGTAGTAGCAAGCACAGTCGTCACGATCCCAGGTGACCTCTTCGGTGGCCTCGAGGGTACACAAGTTATAGAGAAGTCCTTTTTATGCGGTTGCCAACTCACTGGCGTGGACGTTATGTTCACCGATGGCAATGGGAACCCGCAGCCGCAGGATGTGAACCGCCATCAGGGCGGGCGAGTCGCCTATACTCATTTACAGCCAATCAACATCCGCCTTGAGATCATCCAATCGAATCTCGGAACCGATAACGGCAGGGTTACTGTCAGATGGTCGAGAGATCTTCCAACCGCTACCTTCAGTTTTCGGCTCTTCTATCGCCTCCTTAACTGTCCGCCTCCTGGTATCTTTGTCATTCCTGATGGGTGCCTAAGCTGCGGAGATGGTACGCCTGAAAAACCTTACGGGGATCTTCTTCGGGCCATACTGGCTGCACGTGGGGGAGAGTACATTTATCTGAGCCCTGGCTCGTATCCCGGCTGGATAACTATTACCAAGAACGTTACTCTGGCGAAGTGGCCGTGTAGGGATGGCATTGTCCAAATTGGACGTTAAGGGGCACAGAGACAGAAAAGAGTGCCATGCATTGGAGGCATGCCATGTGGCGACGCACTCCACGTGGTGTGGACGACCAAGCGACCGCTAGGGACACCTTCACGATAGGGAGGCTTGGCGCAACGGTGAAGATCCCTAGTGCGGTAAGCGAGAGTGCCTATGCGGTCGTCGAGCACCCCTTAGCGTCCGGTACACGCGGCGCACTAAAGTGGCACCATCGGGTCACCTGGGCCGCGGGTGACGACAACCCCATCGCCCAAGGACTCCGAGCGGTTATTGACCACCTCGTGCCGAGCGCGGGCGTTCGCGCTGGCGAACGCGTGCTCGACATTGTCTGTGGAGCCGGAAGCGTAGCGCTCAGGGCGCATACGCGCACTGCTGTGCGCATTTTGTTGGTTCTTGCCTCGCTCGTGGCGCTGATGGCGACTACAGGAACGAGCCGTGGCTCCGCGCAGTCCGTCACTGTGGATGGGCCGGCGGCGCCCGCCCAGGGCGAAAAGATCATCTACGTGGACTGGAACATCACCGCTAGCGGCAACAGCACGACGTTCATCGGCACTACCAAGACAGCGGTGCGCCATCACATCGTCATCCGGGGCTCTACCATCATCCGTCAGGCGCCGGGCGAATATTTCCTCAAAGCCATTCCCTTTGAGCTGACTGTGACGGACGATATGGAGGACATTGCAACGGGACCTTGCCTTTGCGAGCACTGGCGCTGGTCCATTCTGGATGCTCAGCTCTTACCCCAAGAGGTCCGGCTGCTGGAGCTGCTGGCTCAAGGGTGCAGCTACCAGGTGGCGGCCGATCGCCTCGGGATCAGCATCAACACCGTCCGCAAACGGATTTGCAGCATCTACGAGAAACTCCACGTCCACTCCAAATCCGAGGCGGTCAGCAAGGCCCTCAAAAGCCGAATCATCTTTTAGTCCCCTGTCACTTGTCCTTACTCATTGGCAAATCGCCAATGGCCAATAAAAAAAATACATGATCATGTATTCCAGCCGCCCCGGAAGAGGGATATAGTGGTTCGCGGGATGATGGTGAGGAGATCCACGCCAATCCCAAAGCGGAAGGGTCGCCCGAGCAGCCCTTGCCCGGATTTCTGCTTTGCTCCGGGCCGCCGGCGAGACGGCCAATTGGGCGAGGCTTGGGAAGAACTGAAATTCAAACAAGGAGGATTTTTATGATGAAGCGAATGGATCTATTTCGCCGCGAGCTGCGGCATTATCTCAGGCGGCGACACCGCCGGGGGAATGGAGAGCTTCTGGTCATGCGAGTCAGGATCACGCTGATCACGCTCTTGTCTGCTGGGATCTTGCTAATGCCGGTTTCAGCTCTTGCGCAGGGCGCGAAGCCCAGTGCCACGAATCCGCCGGCGAACCACTTCATCGTCACGCCAGATCAACTGGTCTGGAAGCCGCTGATACCCGGCGTGGAGATGGCCGTCGTATTTGGCGACCCAGACAAGAAGGGCGGTTTATACGTGATCCGCATCCGTTCCAAAGGAGAGGTCAAAGTGCCGCCGCACTGGCATGTGACCGACGAATACATTACGGTGCTCGAGGGTTCCTTCTGGATCGCACACGGTGAGCAGTTCGATGCGAGCAAGCTGCAGGAGTTGAAGGTGGGGGTACACGCCATGATCCCTGCGGAAGTCCGCCACTTTGGCCTTCACAAGGCCGGCAATGTGATTGAAGTGTTTGGAGAGGCGCCGTTTGTCGTCAACTTCGTGAATCCGGAAGACGACCCGAGGAGAGCTAAGAGCAAATAGGAATCGCGTGCTGCGGTATGGTAGCTAGCGACAGGACGCAACCATGAGCAGCATTACGCTCCGGCTCCAACTGAGGTAATCCCGGCAGGTGCTGCGACGCTCGGCTCGTACTAAAAGACGTCGCATCCGGCCGTCTAACCAGGCACTGGAGCCGACCGCCTACAGCTTCGGCTTCGCCTACGCTTCCGGCGGTGGCTCACCGCCAGCGTTAGGCTTCGAGAGGATGAATAACAATGACCGGCGAAGAGTCCTCGCTCGTCAAATATTTGCGAAGCCAGTACGAGGCGATCTCACAGCGAACGTTCCCTCGACGTAACTTTGAATGTCGCAATCGAGATCAAGATCACACTCGAGGAGGTTTTTCCACAATTCGTCCTTTGTCACTTGTCCCTCGTCATTTGGCATTTGCAAATCGCCAACGGCCAAAATACATGATCATGTATTCCAGCCGCCCCGGAAGAGGGGTATAGTAATTCGCGGGATAGTGGTGAGGAAGCCAACGCCCGTCTCAAAGCGGAAGGGTGGCCCGAGCGGCCTCCATGCGGATGGAACCGATGGTCCTGCGGGCCACGGCTCATCCGCCACCCCGTTAGGCCGAACACAAACCAAACATGCGAAGGGGGTATGATTATGAAAAGCACATGGATGGTTTTGGGAGTCGCGGCTGCATTAGCCGTGACATGCGCGATTGGACTCACACAGGGCCAGCAACGGCAGCCCAAAAAGAAAGCACTGACCTTCGTCCCCGCAGATAAGGCAACCTTCAAGGAAGTGGTTCCAGGCGTGTCCAAGGCGGTCCTCTGGGGGGACCATGACAAGGGGCCTTACGGCGCGTTTACTAAGTTCGTGCCGGGATTCGATGCGGGGATGCACACGCACACGAACGATGTCTGGATCGTCGTTCTCAAGGGTGCATATCTGTACAAAGACGAGGCTGGAGAGAAGCGGGTCGGGCCGGGCGACTTCATCCGGATCCCAGGCAGACACAAGCACTGGAGCGGCGGGGACGCGAGAGAAGGTGCGCTCTTTTACGAAGAATCGTCCGGCAAGTTCGACTTGGTGCCCACAAAGTAGGGCTTGACATGACCTCTCGTGTTTTCTCGAACCTTGGCCTAACATCCGCTTGATCTGACATCGCGGAGCGCGGTGCGTTGGTAGCGGGCGTCACGCGCTTCTGCTCCCCGGTGCAGGTGAAGCGCGGCGCTAGGCCGCACTTGTGCAATGATGGATTGAAGAGCACCAGCAGAAGGAGGAAGAACCATGGCCACGATAGCCGAAGTCGCCGATGGCATTTACCGAGTTAATATTGAAGTCCCTCAATCACCGGTCACTTTTAGCTTCTTCGTCGTCGAGGATGAGCAACCGACGCTGGTACAGACTGGTTTTAGCCGTCTGTTCGACGAGAGTCTCGAGGCGGTGAAGAAAATCATTGACCCAACAAAGCTTCGGTACATCGTCGTCCCTCACTTCGAAGGAGATGAGTGCGGCGCCCTCAATCAGTTCCGGGGCCAAGCGCCGCACGCCCAGCCAGTCTGCAGTCCGATCGGCGCACTCACCAACCTCTCGGATTTCGCGATCCGCGAGCCGCTGATAGCCGATGAAGAGCAGGTGCTCGATCTGGGAGAGCGTCGCCTCCGCTTTCTGATCACCCCTTATGTCCATCAGTGGGACAGCATGCTGGCCTTCGAGGAGACGACCGGCACCTTGTTCAGCTCAGATGTCTTCATTCAGCCGGGAACTGGCCCAGCGACGACAGACCGCGAACTGATCGAAGAGATGCTCGCCACCTATAGAATGATTGGCATCTTTCCCTCGCGGACGCACTTGATGGCGGCGCTCGAGAAGATCGAGGCGCTGCGGCCGCGCGTGCTGGCCTGTCATCACGGGAGCGTCATCACGGGGAAGATCCAGGCGTACATCCGCGCTCTTCGGGAAAACGATGTGACCGGTCTGACGCTGTGGAATCCCATGCGAGGATATTAAGAGAGTGCGAAATTGCGGTTGGAGTTGGTTTCCAAGACAAACGAGGAGCGAAAAACTCTGCCAGAACCCTGGCCTAATGACAGCGTGTAGGCGACCGCCAACGGCCTCCGCTCATGCCTCGCTGCGGCTCCTGGCGGCCCTGACGCCTGGCGTTAGGCGCAAACGGAGGAAGGCAAATGCCAGAAGTTCCATCGCACGAGATCTGCATCCGCTACGACGACCACGGCTGGGGAGAGCCAACACTCCTCTTCATGCCCGGTTGGTATAGGAGTCGCAGGGTCTTTGACGAACTCGCCCGGCGCTGCGGGCGGCGAAAGAGGCTGTTTATGTCCTGAGGAAAGGAGGTCACCCATCATGGAAGACGCAAAGGCCAAGCTCATCGAGCTGATTTCAGGGAGATGGCGTAGCCAAATACTGTATACGGGAGTCAAGTTGGGTGTGTTCGATGCTCTGGCTCACGGCCCCAAGAATGCCGCCAGTGTGGCCAGAGAGCTGAACGTGGATGCGGGCCTGCTCTATCGGCTCATGCGGGCCCTGGGTTCTCTGGAACTCTTAAAAGAAGACCACACCGGGACTTTCTCCCTGACCCCCATGGGCGAGTTGCTCCGTAGAGACCACCCGCAAACACTGCGTGGCATAACCCTTTGGGAAGAAGGCCCGTTGACCTACTTCGCTTGGCGGCACCTCTCTGACCTGATCAAAGAGGGGAAGCAGGACGGTTTTGTCAGGGAGTTTGGCCGGCCTCTCTTTGAGTATCTCAGCCAGAACCCGAGTCATGGAGAAGTTTTCAACGAGGCCATGAGCAGCTTGTCCAGCATGGATAACGCGTTGGTACTGGAAGCCCTGGAGGGCTACGACTTCTCCGGCATCTCCCATATCTGTGACATCGGCGGCGGTCACGGCTTGACTCTGTGTAGTCTCTTGGCGAAATACCCCCACCTACGGGGGACAGTCCTGGAGCTGCCCAGTGTGATCGAACAAAAAGAGCTGTTGTGGGCTGACAAGATGGGCGTGGGAGATCGGTGCACCTACGTGCCCGGGGACATGTTCCGCGAGGTCCCCCCGGCAGACGCCTATATGCTGAAGCGCGTCCTGCATGACTGGAACGACGAGGAGTGCATCCAGATTCTCTCCAACGCTCACGAGGCCGCACCCCGGGATGGGAGGGTCTTTATCATGGAAGCCGTGGTCCCCGGCCCGGACACCCCTCATCTTTCTAAGCTTTTCGATATTCACATGCTCGTCATGCTGACCGGACGGGAGAGAACAACTGAGGAGTACGCGGGACTGCTGGAAGCAGCGGGGTGGACGTACCGGCAGACGTGGTACCCTGCGTCCAAGATGCTGGGGGTGGTGGAGGGCGTGAAGGCATAGAAATCGAGTCAGCGCGCCAGAGATGGTTGGTGAGAGAATTCTCGCCTTGCCGCTCCGTCGGACAAAAGCGGACGCGATCTTCAGCGGTCTGACCCACTTACCAGCGTCTCGGGCGCAAATCGGGTAACTTCCGCTATGGGGAGGACTCAGATTTCCGCTGGTGTCCTCCATCTCTTGCCTCGGTTTCAGTGGCGAGTGACAAGTGAGAAAGATGCCCATCACTTACCACTCGCCACTTTTCACCGCGCTTAGAACTCCACTCGGAAGCCAAATTGAACAATACGTGGCCCCTGCAAATAACCTCGGGCATCTCGCAGCTTGCCCAGTTCACCCTTGCCGGCGTAGTCGTAGTTCCAGCTTCCGAAACCGGCGCCCAGACCGCTGTAAACTCCAAGGCTTCTTCGGTTGAAAAGATTGAAGGCCTCGAAGTAGGGCTCGATCCGGAGATTCTTCACGAACTTCGCATCCTCGATCTCGATTGGGCGGGTGATTCTCAGGTCGAGATTGAAGACATTATGGAACGGCCAGGGATTATTCTCCGGCACGAGCGGGATCGTCGGAATGACCGCGCCCAGCTTTCTGAGTTGTTCTTCGGTGAAGATCCCGGCACTCACGAGCGCCCGACCAGCAGGCGTGAGTTTGCCGGCGAAGTTCTGGTTGAAGGCCTGAAGCACTCGGTTCAGGTCTCTCCAGCTCTTGATCTTTCGCCCGAAATCGCCGACCCGAGTGCCGGGCAGAACGTCCTGCGTTCCGGTCCCGCCGGCAAAGCCTCCGTCTCCATTCAGATCGGTCGTGAAGAGCGTATTGGGTCCAGTGACCGCTCCCAGTGCTGGAATGAACAAGTTCACCGGCCCGGCGGTTTGGAAGGACCAGATCTGGCTGAAGCGGACGCCTCCGGGGATCGTGAGGATGACGCCAGCCGTCAAAATGTGCGTGCGATCCAATCCGATGGGACCGAAGACCTCCTTCGCATTCATGTTCCGCTTGTTGATCGCATTGTTGAGGAATTCGACGCGGTTGGAGCCGTTAGTCGCTTCGCTGCGCCCCAAGGCGTACGAGATGGAATAGCTGAGGTCGCGGACGAAACCGAGCTTGTTCGTGAGTCGGCCGACGAGTTTGGCCTGTAAGCCGTGGTAGAAGGAGAATCCGCCTTGCATGATGCGCGCTCGAGTGAATTCCCGCGTGCGTCCGATGAAGATCGCATCGCTCGCCAGGCCGAAGGCCGCGATCGTTCGACCGGGATTGGCCGCGATCCACTGATCCACGGTCAAGCCACCGAGCACGCGATTCACCTGAGCGCGAGCGGCTGCCACATCGAGCGTATCCGCACAACGCCGGCACTCCATATCCACCCCGAGGAACGGCATGCCCACGCCGCGATTACGAATGTAATCAATGGTCAGGACCGTCCCCGGAGCTAACTCACGCTGCACCCCGATGTTGAACTGCATCGAGTACGGAATCCGAAAGTCGCCGGGGATGATGAACCCGAAGGTTACGCCCCGGTTCAGCACAAAGAGCGAATCTCCCCGAGTGGGATCGAATTGGTAGCCCGCGTATGCCGCCTGTACGGCCAGGTGAACTTTCCCCAGGATGTCGAGCACGTCCTTGATCGGCCTGCCTATCAGCGAGGTGTAATCTCCGCCGGGAAAGCCGTTGGGAAATCCCGGTTGCGGCCCGATGTCAATCGGCCTCCCGTCAGGACCGGCAACATGGGTGCTGTCGTAGACGTCAGGCCCAATACCCGGCGGAATGAGCGCGAACTGGTCAAAGAGCGTGTTGTTCTTGATGTTTATCTCGTAAGCCAGATAGAATCCCCCTCGAATCGAGGTCTTGCCGTCGCTTGCCGGATCCCAGGCGAACCCAAACGTTGGGCCAAAGCGGTCTTTGGGCATCTTCGGCGAGCGAGTCCCGGCAGGAGTAAACCAGGCCAATTGTGGCGGTCGCTTGATCTTCACTCGCTTCGTCTCGTCATTGAAATACCCGGTGTCGTAGCTCCATCGGGTGCCGAAGTTGATCGTCAGGTTGCGCCGCACTCGCCAGCTATCGCCGACGTACCAAGCCAGCCGCGTGTTGAAGTGACCGCCGTGCGGCAGATTATGTGCCGGCGCGACGGTGAAGAACCCGTTCTGCGGACCGGTCGTGAAATCTATCAGGGGATACTCCAGCGGATTCTTCGGATCGCCGCCGCGAGCGATCACCTGATCGCGCGTGCCGCCAGGGCCGGTGGTGAAATCGCCAATAATTGACAGTGGCCCAGCGAAGTTAGCGAAGACCCCCTGGATGAACCGAGTGATTTGCCCGCCGAACCGCAGCGTGTGACTGCCGTAGACCCAACTGCCGTCATACTTGTTGTCGAAGTTGTCCTGATACGTCGCCTGTGGTGCGAGCGAATTCGGACCGAGACCAGTGATGTTAAGGAAGTACGGGATGCCCTGCGAGGTGCGGGGGAACGTCCAGGGTTTCAACTCTTGGCTCTCAATCCGGTTATTGAAGTTGACATAGCCGAAGCGGTAGGAGTGAGTCACTCGCCCCTTAGTGACATCCAGACCAACAGCGGAGACGTTCGTCCAGTCCACGTTCTGGAATGGGGATGGACCAGTGCCGCCGGTCGAAACGTCCCAGCTATGAGTGAAACGATAGAAAGCGCGAGCGGCACTGCCGATGTTCCAGTCAACCCGTTCCGTCACATAGCGAATGCCAACCGGCAAGCTGGTTTGGCCCACCATCTGCGGGAACCACACGGCCACGCCAGTGCCGGGCGCAATCTGGTATTGGTCAGCCTGATAGAATCGCTCCCAGTTGGAGAACCAGAACAGCTTGTCCTTGACGAATGGGCCACCCGCCCGATAGCCCAGTTGATGGCGGTGAAAGGGAGGATTCGGCCTGGGGCTTGTCGGCTGGGGTATAGCTGAGAGCTTTTGATTTCGTCCGAAGTAGAAGAAGCTGCCGTGAACCTCATTGCCACCGCTTCGGGTCACGATGCTGACGGCGCCGGAAGCCGTCAGCGAGGTTGACATATCCAGTGAGGAGCGCGTGAGCTGAAACTCCGCGATGGCATCGTCGGAGATGTTTGACACAGTCGAGCCAACCATCTCATCGGTGACGTCAATACCATCAATTTGGATGCGCGTGCCCGTTCCGCCACGACCAGCGACGCCCACCACGCGATAGGCGTTCACCTTGGTCGGATCAATGTTGCCGCCATCTCTGACGATCACGCCGGGTTCCAGCACCGCCAGTTCGAGGAAGTTGCGGGCGTTCAGCGGAAATTGATCAATTTGTCGCGCACGGATTACGCCATCCACCTGGTGGCGAACCGTATCAACCTGTGCCTCAGCCACAGCGACAACCTCGACTTCTGCGGCCACGCCGGCAACTTTCAGCGAAATATCCCCCCGAGTCACCTGACCGACAAAGACGGTCAGCTCTAGGACACCAGTCCGGAAGCCTGATGCCTGGATTTCAACTTTGTAAGCACCAGGCAGCAGGTTGCGAGCGATGTAAACTCCCGCTTCATTTGTCGTCAGGTTGATCACGCGACCCGTGGCGACTTCGGTGATCTTCACCGAAGCGTTGGGTATAACAGCACCTGTCGGATCGGTGACCAGACCTTCGATGCTTCCCGTGGGATGCTGAGCGTGGATGGGCTGGACCATCAGCCCCACGACTAAAGCAGCTGCGAGAAGACCGAACCAAAAGGGGAAAGATTTTGATTCGTGTTCCATTTTCATCCCCCTATCCATAAAAAATTGATAGGCAGGAATTCCTGCCTACAACGCGGGCGTTGCTATAGCACATTCAACCTGCTTTTGTCAAGGGCCGATCCCGACCTCGGGCCATGAGCTCGGACAACGCCCTGCTGTAAACTGGAGCGGGAGGGGAATCCGCCAGACGGAAGGGAGAGGCCATGAACCATCAAATCCTTCCCCTCAAGAGAATGGAGTGGAACGGTTCACGGACTATCTCTTCGATAGGAAGGACCAAGCCCGGAAGGCCGCTTTGATTTGAAGGCCCTCTTGGAGGCCTGCTCCCCGAGGCTGTCGGACATCTCCCAAGCGAGGGCGGGGAATCCCCCGGGCGAACTCCAAAGCGATCCCGCGCTTTCTGGAGGCCAGCGAGCCCCAGGCGGCTCTGGGGCGGTTGGACCGGAATAAGGCTCCCTTCATCTTGGCCGACATGACCAGGGACCGAGGGGACAGAAGTGGAAGCTCTCCTTCGGCCTGTTTATCCTACTCAAGCGGAAGCTGGGACAACCCGTGATCCACTGATGGCTCGCCGAGCTAACAGGTTTCTTCAGGGGACTGGCTTGGGGCAATGTCCGATCTCATGTTTGGAGGTCAGTCCTAACGGGGAATTGCCCTCTTTCCCGCAGGAATCCCATCCTCCTCCATAACCTCACACGGAGGGAACAAACCATCTCACCAACTGCCGGCCGCAGCTTTTTCGCCGCTTGACCTGGTGCCCCCCTGCGGTTGCCACGCGCTCATCCATGGGGTCGGCGGCTCTGTCCCCAATCCCGCGCTGAGACTGAGGAAACCGGCTTGCCGAGTCGGCTTCACGAAACTCCCCTCATGCGGCGGAGCACTCGTTGCGGATAGGGCGGCAGGGAGACTAAAGCAGTCTGCCCCGGCCGTGACCTTCGAGCCCTTGCTCCGCTTGGTCTTAACGCGGTGCAGTGAGGGGCGCCATTTCACGCGGCGAGAAGTTCTCGCAGGGCTGAGAGCGTGATGTTGCCCCCGGAGAGGTCGAGCACGACCTTGCGCCCGCGCAGTCGCTCTCGGATCCGAAGCGCGGCGGCCAAGGGAGCGGCTCCGGCGGCCTCGACGAGGTTATGCGTCGCCTCCATCATGAGGAGCATGGCGCGGCGGATCTCCTCCTCGCTGACGAGGACGAAGTCGGCGAGATTCTCGCGCAGGATGGCGAGCGGCAACTCGAAGCCGACGCGCGTCGCCAGCCCCTCGGCGAACGTGTTCATGAATTCGGTGGCGACGCCCCGTCCTTCGCGCCAGGAGAGATAGGCGGCCGGGGCGGCTTCGGATTGGACGCCGATGACTTCGATCTCCGGATTGAGGGCGCGGGCGGCGATGGAGATGCCGGAGGCGCCGCTGCCGCCGCCGACGGGGACGAGGATGACTTCGACATCGGGCAGATCCTCAATGATCTCCAAGCCGATCGTCCCCACGCCGGCGATCAAGTGCGGCTCGTTCGCCGAGTGGATGTACCGATACCCCTCGCGCTCGGCCAGCGCCTCGACGTATTCGCGCGCTTCGTCGAAATCTCTCCCATGGACGACGATCTCCGCACCGAGGCGTTCGATGGCTCGCACTTTATCGGGATTGCTGCCGACGGGCACGACGACGCGCGCCCGCACGCCGAAGAGTCGCGCCGCCCAAGCGATGGACTGACCGTGATTCCCCGTCGAAGCTGTGATGACGCCGCGTCGCCGCTCTTCCTCGCTCAAGCGCGCGATGAGGTTCACCCCGCCGCGCACCTTGAACGCCCCGATCGGCTGATGGTTCTCGTATTTCACGTACACTTCGGCGTCGAGCAGTTCGCTCAATCCCGCGCACGGATACAGCGGCGTGCGGGGAAGGTACTGACGGATGAGCCGTTCGGCATCGAGGATATCGAGAATCGTCGGAATGGCGTACATGAGCGTTCCCCCTCTCGGCGAATATCAGCGCCTGATTGTGCCATATTGAGATGAGAATGCCAACGGTTGGGCGTCGCACCGAATTCACGGTACAATGAAGGGCGACGAGGCCGTATCAAGAGGGGGGAGGCCGTGGGCCGTATCGAGATTTGGTTCGAGCCGGTCTTGGGGCGGAACCGAGATGTCTTCGTCTCCCGATGTCAGGACGCGCTGCGCGCCGGACGCGAACAGACGTTCCTCTATCTGGTGGCGACGCGCCCGCTTTGGGAGGACGTCGTGCGTCGGATCGTGGATGGAGAGCGCGTGACGGCGTGCGGGGAATTGCGCGTCTTCCTCTTCGACGGGCTCGTGCGGCGATTGCTTCAGGAGAATCGGCAAGCGCGCCTCCTCCTCGAGGAGGGGGAACGCGGCGTCATCGTCGAACGTCTGCTCGCAGAGCTGAACGCTCTGGGGGCGCTCCGGCATATGCGGGAGATCGCCCATCTGCCCGGCTGTGCCCGTTCGGTCGCTCGATTGCTCGGCGAACTGCAGCGGGCGGATATGTCGGCGGAGGAGTTCGCCGAATTCGTCGCGCGGGTGGCTCGCCCCGATGCCCGCGATCAGGATGTGGCGTTGATCTACACTGCCTATGCGCACGTTCTGGACGACATCATGGCCCTCGATCCGGATGGCGCGTATCGCAGCGCTTTAGACCTTTTTCGTCAGCGTCCGGATCTCCCCCATTGGCTGCGTGAGACGCGCGTGCTCCTGATCGAAGGCTTCTTCGACTTCACGCCCGTTCAGAAGAAGCTACTGCGGTATTTGATCGAGCGCATCCCAGAGACCATCGTGAGCTTGGTCTTCGATCCCGAGAATCCGTCCGTCTTTCAAGAACCGCTCGCCGATACCCTTCAATTCTTTCACTCGATGAGCGGGCCTGTCGTCGTGGAGCAGAAGGCGGAGACGCTTCCCTATGACGTGCGCCTTCGACCTTTGCGGCGGCTTTTCGCCGGTGTGGAGAATCTGGGCGAAGGCGGGGGACGAACCGTTAGTGGCGAGCCGCCGGTCGCGATCGTCGCGGCGATGGGGTTCGCCGAAGAGGTCCGGGAGATCGCCCGCCTCATCAAGCGGCTCATCCATGATGAGGGGTATCGGGCATCGGAGATCGCCGTGATCGCGCGCGATGTCGCCTATCTGCGGGCGCTGGGCGAGGAACTGCCGCGCCTGGGCATTCCCATCGCGCTCGATGTGCGAGAGCCGCTGGCTGCCGTCCCCGTCGTCAGGGCCGCATTGCGCGTCCTGGAGGCGCGCGTGGAGCAGGAGAGGGCCGCCGTGTATGCGGCGCTGCTCAAGAGCGACTATCTCCATCCGTTCAGCGCGTACGATCGCGATGCCATCGAGAGCGCGATGCGCGCCGTGGGCGTGGACCTGAACATCCATGAGTTTCGGAAACGGGCGCGCGACCTTCGGCGGATCAAGGAACATCAAGCGCGCACGCTCACGGCGCGGACGGTGGATCTCGAGGAGGTGCAGCAGGAGCTGGCGCGGCTTCGGCGCGCCGAGGCGGCGCTCGAAGCGATGCTCGAGGCCGTGGACGGCATGCGGCGCGCGCTCGCGCACATCCCCGAGCAGGGGAGGATTCCCGATTTCGTGGAAGGGTTCCGGCGCGCGCTTGATGCCTTCGGGCTGCGAGAGCGCCTGCAACGCGAGCTTCTCGAAGCGAGAGGGGATGACCAGACGTGGCGACGGCTCGCGCGCGATCTGCGTGGGATGCAGGCCTTGGAGGAGTGTTTGGATCGGCTCCTGCAGCTCAGCGAGCGCGCCGATCGCGCGTTCGCGGCGCGCACGCTTCGGGAAGAGGACAAGGCTGCGATCGCTGCCGCGGCCGTGCTCCGACGGTCACTCGATGTCCGGGAATTTCGCGATCTGTTCGCGCATTGGGTCGAGCACGTGGAATTTCGTCGGGAGCGCGGCGATCCCGCCGGGGTCCGCTTGTTGGAAGCCACGCAAGCGCGCGGTCTCGCCTTTCGCGTCATCATCCTGCCGGGCCTCATCGAGGGGGGATTCCCTCGCGCGCCCGAACGCGATTGGGTCTATTCGGTCGCCGAGCGGGAACGATTGGCGACAGCCGGTCTTTTCCTCGAAGACCTCTCGCCGCGCCGCTTCGAGGCCAAAGAAGCGCACTTCTTCTATCATGCCGTCTGTCAGGCGACCGAGCGCGTGTACCTGACCTATCCGCGCGCGGGAGCGACGGGCGAGGAGACCGTTCCCTCTCCCTTCCTTGACGACGTGCGCGAAGTCTACGGCGAGGCCGAAAGCGGGACTTCAGCGATCCCCGTTCACGAGGTGGATCCGACGACATATGATGTGCGCGTCGTCGCCGCGCTGGACGATGGGCGTCGCGCGCTTTTGGCGGGCTTCTATCAAACGACGCCGGACGATGCCCTTGTGCTTCACCTCTACAATGAAGCGCTTCAGGCCGGGTGGGTGGATCCGCTGCTCCTTCACCGCGCGGCGATCGAACGTCGGCGGGAACGCGGGGAGTTGGGGCCGTTCACCGGCGTGCTCACCGCGGCGACCCTGCACGAGCGTCTGCGGGCGCGATTTGGCCCAAGACGCGTGTATTCTCCGAGCCAGTTGAACACGTACGGTCAATGTCCGTTTCGATTCTTCGCGCAGCGCGTGCTGCGTTTGGAGAAGCGGGAGGAGGCTTCGCTCGACCTCGTCGCCTTGGATCGCGGGTATTTGCTGCACGCCATTCTGCATGATTTCTTCGAGCGACATGCGCGAGGATCGCTCATGCCCGAGCGGCGTCATGAGTATCGCGAGGAGATGGCGCGCGTGGCCGAGCGCATCTTCTCCGAGTACGAGCAGAAGGCGCTCCCGATCAATCGCGCCCTCTGGGAGTTGGAGAAGGCCGAGATCCTCGACACGTTGATTCAGTTCCTCGATGCCGAGATCGCGTATCAGCGGCAGACCGAAGGGCGCATGCGCCCGTATTGGTTGGAGCTCGGATTCGGCATGGGACCGGAGGACAGAGAGCGCTGTCATCCCGACTCTCGGCGAGACCCGCTCGTGCTGCGCCGCGCGGTGGCCTCTTCGGGACGCGCTCGAGCCATCGTCGAGGAGGATCGCATCCAGATTCGTGGACGCATCGATCGCGTGGATCGGTCGGACGAGGGCCGATACATCGCCTACGACTATAAATCGGGGAGCGGGGCTTCCGTGGAGGAGATCGAAGAGGGCGTTGATTTGCAACTCCCCCTCTATATCCTCGCGCTGGAGCGGCTGTTTCTCCGGCCTGGCGAGGAGGTCATCGGTGGGGGGTATTACTCGATTCGCACGGGGAAGCGCACGCGTGGCCTCTATCGGCGGGAGGCGGCGGCGTTGACGGCCATCGGCGAGCGCGCGCGCTCTTCATTGCCGACGCCGGAGTGGGAGGAACGGCTCGCGCGCGCCGAGAGCTTCGCCTGGCAATATGTCGAGGGGATGCGCGGCGGGGACTTTCGCGTCCGGCCGAGGAGCGTGCGCGTGTGTCAGCGCTGCGAATTTCGGGCCGTGTGTCGCTTCGATCCCTATCAAGCGCGCTTCGCGATGAAGGATAGCCCATCCCCCTCCGAGGAATGGGAATGACTCGCGAGTCCCTCACCCTCGATCAACGTCGCGCTGTGGAGACGCTCGATCGGTCGCTCGTCGTGACGGCCGGGCCGGGGGCCGGGAAGACGCGCGTGCTCGTCGAACGCGTGCTTCGGATCCTCGAGGGCGGTCTCGCCAATATGGAAGAGATCGTCGCCATCACGTTCACCAACAAAGCGGCCAATGAGATGAAGACGAAGATTCGGCTCGCCCTGAGGGAACTGGCGCGACGCGCCCCCTCGCGGCGGTGGCACGAAGCGATGCGGCAGTTGGAGACGGCGGCGATCTCCACGATCCACGGATTCTGCGCGCGCCTGCTGCGCGCGCATCCGGTCGAGGCTCAAGTGGATCCGGAGTTCACCATCCTCGACGAATTTCGAAGCCGCGTGCTGCTTCTGCGCGCTGTTGAGGAGGTCATCGAGGAGAACCTTGAGGCGGAAGACGTGGTCATCGGGCGCTTGGTCATTGGGTATTCGCGGCGCGGGCTCATCGAAGCGATCGCCGATCTCTACATGATGGTGCGCGCCTTAGGGATGCACCGGGAACAGGTCATCGCGCTGACCGAGCGCGCGCGGCGCACATCGGCCGACTATCGGGCAGCGGTCGAACGGCTCGAGGAGATCGTGCGGAGACTTGAGGCGTTCCCGAAGCCGACCGAGCGCATGGCCGCACAGATCGCCGCCTTCGTCCACGCCTATCGGTTGTACGGGCCGCTCTTGCGTCTGGAGCCGCGGATCGAGGATGCGCCCGTCT
>Ga0101943_1001721_pt1 | contig 16927 bp, 11 predicted proteins | sample DewCreD2012metaG_5_FD_75244 | JGI IMG/M metagenome (GOLD analysis project Ga0101943, IMG submission 75244) | Hot spring sediment bacterial and archeal communities from British Columbia, Canada, to study Microbial Dark Matter (Phase II) - Dewar... ... | reverse complement strand
CTCGATGAAGGCCGGATTGGTGAGCGTGGGGAACGGCGCGATCAGCCGCGCGGGGCGGTGGAAGAGGGCGAAATGTCCTTCGCGCATCAACGCCTCGACGAGCGCGTATCCGACGCCATCGAGCGAGAGGATGAGGTGGCGGACCGAGTCTGGCGCGGGGCGCGTCGTCCGATGAGCCGTGCGTTCAGGACCGAGCATCGCGATTCCCAGCAGAAAGATGCTTAGTACGGACCACCGTGCCATGCGGCCAGTTTCATGTGAGGCTCGCTTTAAAGCGGGGTGCGACGACCGACAATTGTGGCGACCATTTCGAGCGCTTCGGGCAAGCGCTCCGGGTGGCGTCCTCCGGCTTCGGCCAGATCGGGACGTCCGCCGCCGCGTCCACCGATGATCGGCGCCAGCTCGCGCACGATCGTGTTGGCGTCGAGCGCGGGCACCAAATCGCCGGAGACGCGGACCACGAGCATCGCCTTCCCATCGCGCTCCTGACCGAGGACGACGACGCCGGAAGCCAGCCTCTGAAGCAGCCGATCGGCGAGCTCGCGCAATCCGGAGGGGTCGAGCCCTTCGACGCGTTTGGCCAGGACCTTCACCCCGTTCACGTCGCGCACATCGTTCAGGGCATCGGTGACGGCCTGAGCGGCCAATCGAAGGCGCAGAGCTTCAACCTCTCGCTCCAGGCGCTTGAGTTCGACCTGTAGGCGTTCGACGTGTGCGGGCAGTTCGGCGGGCGTCGTGCGCAGCAGCTCGGCCAATTCCGCGAGCCGCGCCTCATCCTCCTGAAAGCGCTCGAGCGCGGCGCGACCGCATACGGCTTCGATTCGTCGGACCCCCGCTCCGATGGATTCCTCCTTCACGATCTTGAAGAGCCCGATGTCGCCCGTTCGCGTCACGTGCGTTCCCCCGCAGAGCTCTTTGGAGAAGCCGGGGATTTCGACGACGCGCACCCGGCTGCCGTACTTCTCGCCGAAGAAGGCGAGCGCTCCCGTCTGCAGGGCGCGCTCCAACTCCATCTCGACCTTGGTGACTTCGACGTTGCGGAGGATCTGTTCGTTGACCAGGTCCTCGATGGCCTTGATCTCTTCCGGCGTCAGCGGCGCAAAGTGCGTGAAATCGAAGCGCAGGCGGTCCGGAGCCACGAGGCTTCCCGCTTGCTTGACGTGCGGGCCGAGCACTTCGCGCAGGGCGGCGTGCAGCAGATGCGTCGCCGTGTGATGCGGGCGAATGCGCTCGCGCCGTTGGACATCAATGCGCGCCCAGACGCGATCGCTGACGCGCAGCTCTCCCGTTTCGATCCGCGCGACGTGCGCGTACTTGACGACGGTCGCCGTCCCATCGCTCACGAACGTCTTGGAGACCGTATCCAAGACCACCGCGCGTGCGCCTTCGCTCTCGATCACACCCGTATCCCCCACCTGCCCGCCCGATTCGGCATAAAACGGCGTTTGATCGAGCACGATATCTACCACCTGACCAGCTCCGACTCGATCCACCGGCTGCCCGTTCACAAAGAGGGCGAGCACACGCGCTTCGCACTCGGTCTGCTCATAGCCGAGGAAGCGCGTCTCCACCTCTCGCGTGGTGACGACGGCTTCCATCCCGGCGAGTTTCTCCTGCACGCTCTTCTTCCACGCCGTGAGCGCGCGCTGCCGCTGCTCTTGGAGCGCCGCTTGGAACCCCTCCCAATCCACCGTGTACCCGCGTTGGGCGGCGATGTATTCGATCAGGTCCTCGCGCAGCCCGTAGGTGTCGTAGAGCACGAAGGCGTCTTCTCCGGCGATCCGACGGCCCGACGTGCGCTCCAGGATCTCGTCGAATTTTCGCAGGCCGGCCGAGAGCGTGGATGTGAAGAGCTGCTCTTCGTGTCGAACGACGCGCTCGATCGTCGCGCGCGCATCGAGGAGTTCGGGATAGGCCGAAGCCATCACCTCGACCACCGCATCGGTCACGGCGTGAAAGAAGGGCGACGAGATGCCGAGCTTCCGTCCATGCCAGAGCGCGCGCCGCATGATCTTACGCAGGACGTAGGCCCGCTGTTCGTTGCCGGGGAAGACGCCATCGGCCACCAGAAAGGCCGTCGCCCGCGCATGGTCGGCGATGACGCGCATGGACATCCCTTCGTCGCTCTCGCTCACATACGGACGACCGGCCAACTCCGCGATGCGTTCCAGCAACGGACGGATCAAATCCGTCTCGTAGTTCGACTTCACGCCTTGCAGGACGGCCGCCATGCGCTCCAAGCCCATGCCGGTGTCCACCGAGGGCTTGGGCAAAGGCGTCAATGTCCCGCTCTCATCGCGATTGAACTGCATGAAGACGAGGTTCCAGATCTCGATGATGTGATCTCCGGGGCCGTTCACGTACTCGGCGCGATTGAATGCCGGGTCATCCCCGATGAAGACGTGGACTTCGCTGCACGGTCCGCAGGGGCCGGTCTCGCCCATCGCCCAAAAATTCTCCTCGGCGCCGAAGCGCAAGATGCGATCGGGCGCCGCTCCCATCTTTCGCCAGAGCGTCGCGGCCTCTTCATCCTCCTCGTAGACGGTGAACCACAGGCGTTCGAGGGGGAGTTGCCACTGGTTCACCAGCAGGTCCCATGCGAACCAGATCGCTTCCTCCTTGAAGTAGTCGCCGAAGCTGAAGTTCCCCAGCATCTCGAAGAACGTGTGATGGCGAGCCGTCTTCCCCACTTGTTCGAGATCGTTGTGCTTGCCGCCGGCGCGCACGCATTTTTGCGCCGACGCCGCTCGCGTATACTCGCGCTCTTCCAAGCCGAGGAAGACGTTCTTGAACTGATTCATCCCGGCGTTGGCGAACAGCAGGGTCGGGTCCTGCGGCAAGACGAGCGGGGAGCTTTTCACGATCCGATGACCGTGCCGCTCGAAGTAGGCGAGAAAGGCGCGGCGAATCTCATGCCCACTGGCTCTCCACATCATCGCTTTCCCTCGCGCAGGAGCTCTCCAAGGTGCGAGCCTTCGGTGAGCCCCTGAACCCCAAAAGGATAGCTTAAAATCCATCCGCCGACAACAGGCGTGGCCCTCCGCCACGGGAGGGACATCCGAACACCTTCCGAATCCTCGTCACGCCCGTTTTTTGTGCCGGAGAATGTAACCGACCCGCGGAGGCGGGCGTCTTTTGAGAGCGAACACACGCGGAGAGAGGGAGCTATGGGAATCTCGCGACGGCAGTTCTTGCGATACGGCGGCGTGACGACGGTCATGCTGACCACGGTGAGGGATTGGCCGCTTGACGCGGTGGCCGAGGTCTCGGCGCGGACGCTCCTTGTGACGGATTGGAAGGAGTTGGCCGACGTCGCCTTGGAGACGGCGCGGCGGTTGGGCGCGAGCTACGCCGATATCCGCATCATTCGCTCGCGGCGAGAGACGATCGCCGTCGGTCCGGGAGGCGGTGGTGGGTTGGGCGCGTTCTTCGCCGAGGAAGAGGCGGGGCGCGATCGGCGCCCGATGCGCGTCGCCCGCTCGGAGAGCGTAGGCTTTGGCGTGCGCGTCCTCTACAACGGGACGTGGGGGTTTTCGGCCAGCCCCATGATCACCCCCGATGAGATCCGGCGCATCACGGCTGAAGCGGTCGCCATCGCGCGCGCCAATGCGGCGATCAACACGACGCGCGTGCGCTTGGCCCCGGTGAAGGCGTACCGCGAGGTCTGGCAGACGCCGATCGTGAAGAATCCCTTCGACGTGAGCGTGGATGAGAAGATCGGTCTCCTCGTCAGAGTGGACGAGATCGGGCGGAAGGTCAAAGGTGTCGCGCGCGTCGCCGCCTCGCTCGCCTTCGTGCATGAGCACAAACGCTTCGCGTCAACCGAAGGCTCCTACATCGAGCAGCACATCTACCACACGCTGCCCAACCTCACGGTCACGGCCATGCGGCGCGACGTGGGAGCGCGCCCGGAAGTCGCCACGCGCAATGCCTTCATCCCCCCGCAGAGCATCGGGTACGAATACGTCGAGCAATTGAAGTGGGAGGAGATCACCGAACAGATCGCCCATGAGGCCGTCGAAATGCTCTCGGCCAAGGAGGTGCAGCCCGGACGGTATACGCTGCTCATCGCTCCCTCGAATCTCTATCTCACGATCCACGAGACGATCGGGCATTCGACGGAGTTGGACCGCGTCCTCGGTTACGAGGCGAATTTCGCCGGGACGAGCTTCCTCACGCTGGACAAGCTCGGAAAGTATCGCGTCGGATCGAAGATCGTCAATTTCGTCGCCGATCGCACGACGCCCGGCGGATTGGCGACCGTCGGCTATGACGATGATGGCGTGCCGGCGCAGCGGTGGCACCTGATTCGAGAAGGCATCCTCGTCGGCTATCAGACGACGCGCGAGCTGGCGCACGTCGTTGGGGAGAAGTTCTCGCGCGGCTGCAGCTATGCCGACAGTTGGAGCTCCATGCCGATCCCCCGCATGCCCAACGTCTGGCTCGAACCCGGAAAAGAGCGGCTCAGTCCCGAGGAGCTGATCGCCGACACGAAAGAGGGCATTTTGATTGAGGGGCGCGGCAGCTACTCGATTGATCAGCAGCGGCTCAACTTCCAATTCGGCGGCAACGCCTTCTGGGAGATCAAAAACGGGAAGAAGGTCGGCATGCTCCGCAACGTCGTCTATCAATCCTACACGCCCGAATTCTGGAGCTCCTGCGATGCGATCTGCAGTCAGGAGTATTGGGTCAATCAGGGCACGCCCGGAGATGGGAAGGGTGAGCCGCAGCAGACCAATAGCGTCAGCCATGGCTGCGCCATGGCACGCTTCCGTAACATCACCGTCTTCAACTCAGGAGGCGTGTGACCGATGAAGGGAAGGACACGAACGCGACGCGCTCTTCTCGGCCTCGAGGGAATCCGGTGGCCGGACCGCGCACAGTCGGGATCCCCGCGGGGGGTCTCGGATTTTCTGCTCGACCGCGAACAGGTCCGACGCTTGACGGAGCTGGTCCTCTCGCTCTCCTCGTCGAAGGAGACGGTCGTCCTCATCCGTCGGACCTATGCCACGCATCTCCGAGCGGCCTTCAATGCCATCACAACCAGTGGGTCCACCTACACGACGACCGTGACCGTGGGGCTCGTGCTGGGAAATCGGCTCGGTGTGGCGACGAGCGAGGACGTGAGTGAGGCGGCTTTGCGGAGAGCCGTGAAGGAAGCCGAAGAGAACGCGCGCTCGGAGTGGTTCGGGATGCTGCTTTCCGAGGAGCGCGATCCCTTGCCCGGGCCGCAGGAGTATCTCCCGATCTCAGCCTTCTTCGAGAGCACGCTGCGGGCGACGCCCGAAGCGCGAGCGGATCGAATGCGGCGAGTGCTGGCGGCCGCTCAAGCGAAGAATCTCGTCGCCGCGGCCTTCATGACGACGAGCGCAGGGATCGTTGCCGTCGCCAATAGCGCGGGCCTGTTCGCCTATCATGCCTCGACCGATGCGCAAATCTCCATGACGTTCCGGACCAAGGACGGGAGCGGCTCGGGCTGGGCGGCCACCAGCGCGCGCAACTTCGAGGAGCTCGATGTCGAGGAGGCGGCTCGGATCGCCGCCGAGAAGGCGATCCGTTCGGTGAACCCCCGCGAGCTGCCTCCCGGCGATTACACGGTCATTTTGGAGCCGGATGCGTTCGCCGATATGGGGCCGAACGTGACCGCCCTCTTGACGGGGCGACGCGGTGGCGGGGGAGGAGTCTTCGGGCCGGATCTCTCGCTGCTGCCGGCCGAGCGCGTTGAAGTGGGGAAGCGCATCACGAACCCCCTCTATACGCTGCGGAGCGATCCGACGCATCCGAAGCTGCTCGGCATGCCGTTCTCCCTCGCGGGAGGCGGATTCGGTGGCGGCTTCGGCGGCGGTGGGCTCGGCGCAGGGGCCGCACTGCTTCAGGCTGGCCGTCCCACGCGGAAGATCACGTGGATCGAGAAGGGCGTCGTTCGGAACCTCATCCTCTCCCCGGCGCAAGCGCGACGCGAGAATCGGGAGCCGACTCCGACGCCGACGAGCCTCATCGTCGAGGGTGGGGAGGGGACCCTGGAGGACCTCATCCGCAAGACCGATCGCGCGCTCTTGGTCACGCGCTTCTGGTACATCCGCGCGCTCAACCCCGTCCTGGGGACGAGCACGGGCCTGACGCGCGACGGTCTGTTTCTGGTCGAGAACGGCGAGATCAAATATCCGGTCAAGAACTTCCGCTTCAACGAGAGTTGGCGCACCGTCGTCGAGAATACGGAAGCGATGACGGCTCCTTATAAGCGCGTTCGCGATGCCCTCTATCCGGCTGTGCGCACGCGCGCCTTCACCTTCAGCAGCGGCTCCGACGCCATCGAATAGCGCGTGAAACCGGAGCCGCAGCGAGGCGTAAGAAAAAGAGGAAGAGGGAGAAGGATGCGGAAGACGCGAGACGGATCGAATCCGAAGCTCTTCTTCCGGGTGGGGTGCCGGTGGATGGGCGCGCTCCTTTTGATGGGCGCGCTGAACCTTCAGGGACTCGCTCAGGGGGTGCGCTCCACCCCCTTGGAGCTGCGAGGGATCGTCGTGGATCCAAGCGGGGCGATCATCCTCGGCGCTGAGGTCGTGCTCCGAGACGCCCAAGGGCAAGAGCAGCGGCATGTCACCGATGCCAGCGGAGAATTCCGCTTCGGCCCCTTGGCGCCGGGGACCTACAGCCTGCGGGTCACGGCCGAGGGATTCGCGCCTTACGAAGAACCGGCGCTCATTTTGGAGCCCGGCCCTGCCGGAACGACGCGCGTCAAGCGCGGGGAGACGGTCCTGCCCCATCCGCTCACGATCACCCTGGAGATTTTGATCACCGAGCGCATGGAGGTGACCGAGGAAACGCGCGTCTCGGTCGAGCCGGATACGAACCTCTCGGCGGTCGTGATCCGTGGAGAGGATCTGGAGGCCCTGCCCGACGATCCGGAGGAGTTGCTGAACGTCTTGCGTCAGATGGCCGGGCCCTCGGTCGGCGCGGGCGATGTGCAAGTCTTCGTGGATGGATTTCGCGAGGGGGGGCGCATCCCGCCGCGCAGCGCGATCCGCGAGATTCGCATCAACAGCAATCCGTTCTCCGCCGAATTCCGCGAGCCCGGGCGCGGGCGCATCGAGATCCTCACGCGGCCGGGCACGGAGCTATTCCGCGTGAACGGATTCTTCGATTTCAATGACGAAGCCTTGAACGCGCGCCATGCCTTCGCCCCCGTGCGCGCTCCCCTCCAGGTCCGGCGCTACGGTGGCTTCTTGAGCGGTCCCATTCTCCGCAATCGCTCGTCGTTCTTCGCCGAGCTGCAGCGACGCGAGATGGATGAGAACGAGACGGTGCGCGCGACCATCTTGGACCCGGTGACGCTTCAGCCCACGCCGTTGGCGATGGTCGTGGAGACGCCGCAGCGCGGCACGGAGGCTTCGCTCCGCAGCGAGTGGCAGCTCGGGAAAGCGCACACGCTCAGCGCCGGATATCGGTTCTTCGAGAGCACGAGCCGGAATCAGGGCGTCGGCGGCTTCAACCTTCCGGAACGCGCCTCGACGAGCGAGAGCCAGCAGCAGACGCTGCGCTTCTCGCTCACCTCGCTCGTTCAGCGACGCATGACCAACGAGTTGCGGTGGCAGCTGAGCCGTCGCGAGTCCGGAAGCCAAGCGCTCTCAGAGAAGCCGGCTCTCATCGTCCTGGATGCCTTCAGCGGAGGGGGGAATCAAGGCGCCCTCTTCAATCGTCGAACCAGCGATGAGCTGGAGTTCTCGGATATCTTCTCTTTGCCTTGGCGGCGCCATCTGGTGAAGATGGGCGTGCACGTGGAGGCCGATCGCCTGCAGGACGTGAATCGCTCGAATTTCGGCGGGACGTTCACCTTCTCCAGCTTGGAGCAATATCGCGACGTATTGCTCGGCGTTCCGGGCGCGCGGCCGACGCAGTTCACCATCAATCGCGGCGATCCCTTGGCGGCGCTCACGCTCTGGGAGTTCGCGTGGTTCGTCCAAGACGACTGGCGCGTGCGCCCGAACCTGACGCTCTCGTTTGGGCTCCGGCACGAGTTTCAGACGCACTTGCGCGATCGCCTCAACTTCGCGCCGCGATTCGGCTTCGCTTGGTCGCCGCGCAACGCGCAGCGGACGGTCATTCGCGGGGGCGCCGGGATCTTCTATGACGCGCTCGACGCCAATCTCGTGCTCAACACGATTCGGTTCGACGGGCAGCGCCAGCAGCAGATCATCATCCGCTTCCCGGGCTTTCCCGACCCGTTCGCCGAAGGGGAGGTGACGATCCGCCCGACGAGCGTGCGCGTGTTGGCGCCGGATGTGGTGGCCCCCTACACGTTCCAAGGTACGATCGAGGTGGAGCGGCAGCTTCCGCGCGGCATCTTCGTGAACGTGGGGTATTCGCGGATTCGCGGGGTGCATCTGTTTCGCTCGCGCAACATCAATGCGCCTCTACCCGGCATGACCACGCCGCCGGATCCGACGCGCGGTCCCATCTTCCAGATCGAATCCACGGCTTATTCGCTGCGCCACGAGCTGAGGGTGGGATTCCGTCGGCAGTTCAGCCGAACGTTCACGCTCTTCGGCAACTACGTGCTCTCGTCCACGAAGAACGATTCCGATGGCGCCCTCTCCACGCCGGTCAATCAATACGATGCCCGCAGCGAATGGGGGCGCGCGAGCTTCGATTCCCGGCATTGGTTCTTCGCCGGAGGGATGATTACGCTGCCCTGGGGCATTCGCGTGGCACCGCTAGTGAGCATCCGGTCAAGCCGACCGTTCAACATCACGACCGGGCAAGACAACAATCTCGACACGATCATCAATGATCGGCCCTCGTTCGCCGATCCCACGATGCCGGGCGCCATCCGAACGCCCTTCGGAACGTTCAATCCGAATCCGCGTCCCGGGGAGCCGATCATCCCGCGCAATTTCGGCATTGGTCCAAGCTACCGGAACGTGGACGTGACCTTCAGCCGCACGTTCGGATTCGGTCAGCCGCGCACGCGCAGCGAATGGCCACAGCTTGGTCGGCAGGAGGGAGGCGCTCCACGAGGTCCGCGCGGGGCTGGTGGCGGGATGGGCCGTCCTGGTGGGGGGATGGGAGGACCCGGAGGGGGAATGGGTGGACCGGGCGGCGGAGGATTCCCGGGATTTGGCGGGAGCGAATATCGCTACGGCTTTACGCTCGTCGTCCGCGCAGCGAACCTGCTGAACAATGTGAACTTCACGAACTACAGCGGTGTACTCACGTCGCCCTTCTTCGGGCGCGCGAATTCGGCCATGCCCGCCCGCCGCATCGAACTCCAATTGCGATTCAATTTCTGAGCCTTGGCGCTTGAGTTCGAGGATGCCCTTCGCCTTTCGTCCCGTCCGACCGCGTGGGGATCACTGGCGGGGATGACGAGGGCTTCGCTTTCTGAGCGAGCGGCTGATCCAACCCCTCGATGACACGAGATCATCGCCAGACACGGCGGAAGGATCCCTCCGTGTATTCCCGCCGGGCCGTGAGCTTGGCCAACTGATGCGTTCCATACGCCGCGGGCGAGCGAGCCGCGACGCCTTCTCGCACGAGAAGCGCAAGGGGATTGACAGAGGTCGTCGCTTTGGCTAGGTTAGCGCCGCGCGGGCGAGGTTCTCGATGCGCGCGCCGCCTCGGAGCGCGCGGAAGTTCGTTGCTTCAGGAGGGGGGATATGGAGAAGATCGCGTATCTCCTCATCGCCATCGCAGGGCTCTCTCCAAGCTTTCGCGGGCGAGTTCCCGAATCGCAGAGACCACAGGCCGATGTGTTTCGGGCCCTCGAGGTCTACACCGTGCTGGACGCGGGCAATGACACGACAGGGCGCATCACGCGCAATAACGCGACGACGGGAGATTTGGGTGGGACGACGGGCTTAGAACGAGGCATCGCCATACGGCCCGGTGATCCGGCTATTGTCTATATCGCGCGCGGAGCGACGACGGTCGGGGATGGGCGTCCGGGCGGAGTCATCGGTCTGGCGGCGATCAAGCTTCAGGAGAAGACCGATGGGGATTTCAATCCGAACACCGATCCCGATCTCCCGCTCACGTATATGGACACGGGATTGATCGTCTCCGGAGGGCAACCGGCGAATTTCTCCTTCATCCAGGGGATCACCTACGATCCCGTGCTCGACAAGGTGTGGGTTCTCGATGGGACGGGAGCAGCCCCGCGCGTGTGGGTCTTCGATGGGGGATCGGTAGGGGGTGCGGAGAACGGCGGCGATGTGGCGCGAGCGGCCGTCGCGCGAGGGATCCGGCTGGTGTTTCAAGCCGACAATGCCTCAGGGCTTGGCGGTCGCGGTCAAGCGCTCGCCGTGCGCGTGGATCCGCAGGACCGAGACCACATCGTGGTGGCCTTGGCCATGGGAAACCACATTGAAGTGTGGGAGAGCCGAGGCGGCCTCTCCGGCCCATGGATGTTGCAGTGGGAGAGCGCTTCGGATCCGGATGGCCCGGGGCCGATTCCGGCTTTCGGCGCGGATTCGGTGCGCGACGTGGCCTTCGATGAGAAGGGTGACGTCTGGGCGACGCACGTTCACGAGGGCGCCGATAATTATCTTCATCGCTACAGCGGCGAGGGCACAGGGCGCGGACGCCTCGCCACGGATACCGTCATGCTCCCGCTCCCTCCTTTTGTGCTTCGCCCTGAGGCGTTCGCGCGCGGGTTCAACAGCGCGAAGTTTTATCGTCAAGGCGAGGCGATCCTGCTCATCGTCGCGAATCGCAGTCGCGATGACGCGCGGATCGCGGTCGTTCGGTATCTCCGAGAGGGCGAGCCCGGGCGCTACGACTTCACGGCGCTCGATGGATTTGGCAGTAACGTGAGTGAGGTGCTCCAGGATGAGACGCTGCGCACGCTGCGCCTGAGGGGCTCGGCGCGGGAGACGCAGCCCGGAGGGGGGACGCTCAACGGGTTGATGTACCTGTCGCTCCCGTATGCTTCGGCGGGCGATCTCACGCTTCAGGAGGAGGCGCTGTATCTGAACGGGTTCGTGGTGGATGGGCGAAAGGGGCAGACGCTCCCGACTTCGGGCGTCATCCGGGTGAAGCTCCCGCCCTTAACACGCTGACTTGCGGGAGGCTCAATCCGCGAAGGCGCTCGGTCTCACGACTTTTTCACAAACGGCCGATAGCTTTGCGTCGCGCGGATGGTGACATCGGTCCGCGCCAGGCGCACCTCGATCGTGTGCGCGCGCTTGGGATCCGGGGGATTGGAGGAGATGTAGCCCAGGACGTAGTGGAAGCGGAGCAATCGGGCCAGCTCGGTCAGGTTTCGGTCCAGATGCGCATCCGTGCGATAGAGTTCGCCTCCGGTCGTCGCCGCCAGTTCCTCGAGGTATCTGCTCTTGGAAGAAGCGCGCTCGGTGATATAGAGAGGGTAGATCGTGACGAAGCGGCGTCGAGCCAGCCGAAGCGTCTCATCGCGCCGCGCTTCCGTGCTGCCGCGATCCTGGCCATCGGTCACAAGCAGTAGCGCTGTGCGCACATCGGGCTGATCCTGCAGACGCTCGAGCGCGATGGCGACGGCATCATAGAGCTTCGTCCGGTCTGTGGGATCGCGCGCCGGCTCCAGATGCCGCAACACCTCGCGCAGCCGCTCCACATTGAACGTGAAATCGGCTTCGAGCGAAACGCGACTGCCAAAAGAGATCACCGAGACCTCGTCATGTGCGCCGAGATTCAGTATGAACTCCAACACGGCATCCAGCGCCTTCGGGAGCCCGAAGGCGACACTCGGGCTTCGATCCACGAGCACGATGATCCGAAGAGGGGCACGAGGGGAGAGGAATCGTTCGATGCGCTGCTCGCGCCCCAGCTCGAAGACGGTGAAATCTTCCCGGCGCAGGTCCAAGAGGGGCTGTCCCGCGCGGTCGAAGACGGTGACGTTCACGCGGACCATCGGCTCGCGGCCCTCACGCTCCCCTTGATGGAGAAACGCATGGTTCCACATGAGCCCGACAAGGAGGAGCGCGCCCAGAAGTCGTCGCGGCATAGCCTTCAGTTCAGGCGAAGGGACAGAACGAGCAGCTCGCGCTCGCGGATGAGGCGAAGCGGCACGACCTCGGCGGCGAGCGAACGCAACGCGCGCAGCAGGTCCGATCGGGTGTGAACCGGCGTGGAGCCAACTCCGACGATCACGTCTCCCGCGCGAACTCCCGCCAAGGCGGCTGGCCCATCCGGTGTCACTTCCAGGATGAGGACGCCTCGTCCTTGGCGCACGCCGAAGAACTCCGCGAGCTGTTCGGTCAAATCCATCACGCGCAGTCCCAATCGAGCCGGAGTCCATCGGGTGACCGTCTCCCCCTCAGCTTGGGACACTGGTGGCGGAGGTGGAGGCGGCTCCGGCATCACCCCGCTCGGACGCTCCTCGATGGGGAGCAGAAGCTGCCGCATGTCGCCCTTTCGCCAGATCGTCACCGGGACCGAAATCCCAATGGGCGTTTGGGCGATCAACTCGGCCAGTGCCTCGACGGAGGTGATCGCTTGACCGCGATACTGAAGGAGCACATCGCCCGGCTCTATTCCCGCGCGTTTGGCCGGCCCGCCAGCGAGCACCTCGATGACGACGACGGCGGCTCCCGGCACCGAAGAGAGGGCCGCTCGTTCGGCCTCGCCGAGAGAGGCGATGTCCGCCGCGCGAACGCCGATCCATCCCCGTGCCGGAGCAGGAGGCTTCGCCGCATGCGCCGCGCGCTGGGCTTCGAGCATCGCTTGGCGAGCGTCCGTCGCTGCCTTCTTCGCTTCCACGACGGCTTCTTGAACGCTCGTGAGAAGCCGTGCCGCCAACGCGCGTAGGCTCTCGGTCGGACGCACGATGTATGCTCCCGGGGCTTGCTCTTCCGCTACGCCCAGCACCTCACCTCCCTCGGTGAGGATGATCCCCCCATCGGCCGACCATTCCATCGCGGGAAGTTCCAGTCGCAGCGTCGGCCGAGCCGATCCCGCTTCCGTTTGAACATCGAGGCGGCTTCGCCGATCGGCCAAGAGCGCCGTCTCCGGCTTCACGCGCGCCGCTTCCAGCTTGAATCGCATCGGCAGGAGATGCCGCCTTGTAGAGAGCGTCCCTCTCCCTCTCGGCATAGACCCTGCGTGTTCGGAAGGCGGCCGCGAAGTGCTCGCGACCTCGCCCGTGCGCGCCATCTCCGGGATTTGAGCGAGGACTTTCACCGAAGTCTCCGACGGCCACGTCCCCCCTTCACGCACGAAGGTCGGAGGGGCGATGCCTAAGCTCGGAACTTCCAGGACGGCGTATCCAGTCGCCTCATCGCAGCGGATGCGCGTCGGGCGGAGCGCGCGTCCATCGCGCGTGAGGATCGTCAGGTCCGCTTCGCGCGGATCGGAGATGGCATTCATCAAGCGCACGAGGATGCGACCGCGCTCATCTACGACGAGTCCCGTCGTGATGTTCGTGATCTGTTGCGCTTGGGCGAGACCATCGAGAGCGGAAACTTGCATCCCCCGCCGCCGCAAGCTCTCCAGAAGATCGCGCACATGAATGCGGTGAATGACCGTCACGAGCCAGGGAGGCGGCACCACCTCCGAAGCGTCGGAAACGCGCCCTTGTTGGGGAGCCATGAGTTGACTCGAAGCGGCATGGATCGTGTGCGCGATCGCAAGCTCCCATCCGCGACTCATCCCGGTGGCGACCAGGAGGCTGAGCCCAAGGACCCTCAGCTTTTGGCTCCTCCCTCGGCCACTGCCAAGGGGCGCCCACCAACCCTTACGCATTGCGCTGTGTTCGCTCATAGAATCTTTCGCCGCTCCTCTCGAGAGACGGATACGGGAAGCGGAATGAGGGGCCGCGAGCCGAAGACGATCGGCGGGATGGCCAGGACGCTCTCTTCTTGCGTCTCCTCGTTTCGCAAGAGGAGAATCACGCCATCTTGAAGGAAGCGATCACCGAGCAGGTCCGTAGCGTTGGTCTCCGGTAGTGGGACCAATGTGGGTTCCGGCTCTCCCGTTGGCTTCGTCGCGGGAGGGACCCGAGTCGAACCGGAACGCGCCAGCATGGTCATTGAAGAATGGCCCTTCGAGCGAGCGTGTCGTGAAACTTCGGACGAAGGGGCGCTCGGAGTCGCCGGACGCCAAACGGGGGGACGGTGCGGGGTCACAGACTCGGCCAAGGACGGATGCGGTGAGTGCGGCTTCTTGGGCTCCCGTCCGATAGTGAAGAGAACGGCGAAAGCGAGGCCCGCAAGGGTCGCCAGGGCGAGCGCCCTCGGCCACAGCGTGAACGTTCGCGCCGGGGGGACGGCGAAAGCGCGCACGCGCGCGCGGAGCCGATGCGGGAAATCCTCCGGTACCGGCACATCGGCGAGCTCGGCGAGCGCTCGCCGGAGTCGCTTCAGGTCTTCGAGATAGGCCTGACAGGCCGCGCACTTCGCCAAATGAGCGTGCGCCCAACTCGGGAGCGGCCGATCCGGCCCTATCGCCCGTCGAATGCGCGCGCACGTCATCGCTCCCTCCTCCCTCATTCCGAGAGATACCCCCGCAGCTTCTCGCGCAGGAAATTCCGCGCGCGATTGATGCGGGATTTGACCGTGCCCAGCGGCAAGCGCAGGATCTCCGCGATCTGCTCGTAGTCCAAGCCCTGAATATCGCGGAGGATGATCGCCGCGCGATATTTCTCCGGCAGCGAGGCGACGGCTCGCGCGACGATCTGCCGCTCTTCCTCGCGCAGGATCCATGCCTCCGGCAGCGGTCGTGTGTCGGGCAGATCGAACGCCTTCTCCTCCTCCTCCCCGTCCTTGGTCGCGAAGAAAGAGACGAGTGGGAGCATGTTCCACCGCTTACGCCGTCGCAGCTCGCTGATGGCCAGATTCGTCGCGATTCGATAGAGATAGGTCGAGAAGTGATGGTTCGCCCGGTAGCGATGGGCATTCTGGTAAAGGCGCACGAACGTCTCCTGCGCGAGATCCAACGCCGTCTCGTAATCGTTCAGCATCCGGTAGAGGTAACCGGTCATGGGCGATTGATACCGTCGGACCAGTTCATCGAACGCCCACTCATCTCCCTCTCGCACGGCGGCCATGAGCTCATGGTCGCTCCATTGGGTATATTCGGCGGTCCCCCACGTCGGCTCAGCGGCCGAGGCCGGAGGCCGGTGAAGCCCCACATCCCCATCGTTCGGGCTCGCGACCGCCTCGATCTGCCCTATCGTCGGCTTCATCGTGTCTCCGTCGCTCGCCTTCATTGGCACGATCCGCGACCCCCGCGAGTTCCAAAAAAAGTCGTCAGTGGACGCGATCCCCGACCGGCGGCCAAGAGGGCGCCCGCCTCGCCTCCTCTTCGGAGAGCAGGCCCACCGGCAGAGGATGCTCGTGAACGAGCGCTGAATTCACGAGCGTCTGGACGATGTACGTCCCCGTGACGGGGAACGTCACGTTGGCGAAGATCGTCACGTTATCGGCGTAGCCGCCAGGCGGGATGGAGAAGCTGGCCGGATGGGAAGCCGCGATGGCGTGTCTCCGATCGGGAGAGAGAATCCGCACTTCCGAGAGATATTCCCCTTCACCTCGCCAGTGGTGCACGACGGCGAATTTCAGGATCGTGGCCGGGAGGTGAGGGACCAGGATCGCCGAGAAGACTCCGACGAACGTCAACTTGTTCCCCACCTCCAGGCGCACGTCATCGCAGAGGATCGCGTACACGAGTTCGATGGGTGGGGCGGGCGAAGCGGGCGTCATATCCTCGGACTCCCCGCAGCGCGAGGCGAAGACGTCAGCGCCAGAGCCGACGTGCTTTGAACTCGCGTTCCTCGCGCGTGCCGTCCGGGCGCGTGATCGTCATCTTTCCGACCAACTCTTGCTCCGTCATGCGTCCGGTGAAGCGCAGGGTCATCCCCTGGGCCCTCACGGTGAACGCGATGCGTCCATCCTGCGCCGTTCCCGTGAGGCGATAGGGTGTCCCTTGCTCGTTCCCATCAAAGAGCACATAAGTGCCGGTGAGGCGATCTCCCTGGCGCGTGATGGTGATATTCGCCCCAAGGAGGGTATTCCGTTCTGCGCTCCACTTCACGTTGGAATAGCGTCGGGTGACCGCCGTTTCTTGAGCTCCCTCAGGCGAGGTCGGCTCCTGGGCCAGGATCAGGAGGCTGTTGAAGATCAGCATTCCCCCCACCAGACCTGAGAGAAGATGTCGCGCTCCCATTCTCCTTCCCCTCCTTTCGTTCGTTCTCTACCTCCGCGAGCCCTCTTATCATAGCACAGGCCGTTTGGAAGTTCACGGCGCGATGGGGCCAGAGCCGATCTCTGCCGAGCGAGCCGTTGCTCCCGGCCGGAAAAAATTTTCGCCGAGGCCGCGCGATGGCTTGCGCTCGCCGGAAATTTTGCTATCATTTAGGTTTTGTCCGAGACCGGATGGGGAGACCTCTCGTATGCGGAGTCGGGTCGCTCCATCGGGAAGCCGGTGTAGCTCAGGCGGTAGAGCGGCTGACTTGTAATCAGCAGGTCGTGGGTTCGAATCCCGCCACCGGCTCCAGAGCGGATCTTTGAAAACGGGCGGTGCAGGGGTGGCAGAGTGGCCAAATGCACCGGGCTGTAAACCCGGCGGGCGTCACGCCCTTCGGAGGTTCGAATCCTTCCCCCTGCACCAGTCGGGCGGGCGTGGCGCAAACGGTAGCGCACGAGCCTTCCAAGCTCGGTGTTGCGGGTTCGAGTCCCGTCGCCCGCTCCAGGACTTTTTCTTTATGGCCGAACCGAGTATATTAGTCAGGGCCCACGTGGCGCAGTCGGTAGCGCACGTCCTTGGTAAGGACGGGGTCGCCGGTTCAAGTCCGGTCGTGGGCTCCAGTTAAGATCACTTGAGAAGGAGATATCTATGGCCAAGGAGCGGTTTGAGCGGACGAAGCCGCATGTGAATGTGGGGACGATTGGGCATATTGATCATGGGAAGACGACGTTGACGAGTGCGATCACGCGGGTGTTGCACAGTCGGAATC
>Ga0101943_1001718_pt1 | contig 16943 bp, 8 predicted proteins | sample DewCreD2012metaG_5_FD_75244 | JGI IMG/M metagenome (GOLD analysis project Ga0101943, IMG submission 75244) | Hot spring sediment bacterial and archeal communities from British Columbia, Canada, to study Microbial Dark Matter (Phase II) - Dewar... ... | reverse complement strand
CAGGTATGGGTTACAGCTTGGGTCGGGCGGGCGGAACTCGACGCGCTTCGTCGCCGCGTTCTCCGGGCCAGTGGCATACATCGGGATGCGCACGCACGCGCTGCGGTTTCGCTTGGAGAAAGCAATGTTGACCGGTGCCTCGTAGTGCGGCACGAGGCGCTTGTAGGAATTTGTCGTCGGGCTGGTGAGGGCGAGCAGCGCGTCGACGTGTGTCAGGAGCCCAGCGATGTAGTGGAGCGCTGTGGCGCTCAGCTCGGCGTAGTGGCACTGGGCGTAGAACAGGTTGGTCCCGTCGCGCCACAGGCTCTGGTGTGTGTGCATGGCGCTGCCGTTGATGCCGTAGAAGGGCTTGGGCATGAACGAGGCATAGAAATTGTGCCGGAAGGCGATAAACTTGGCCGCCATCTTGAGCGTGATGGTATTGTCGGCGGTCTTGAGCGCCTGATCGTAGTGCAGATCGATCTCGTGCTGGTTGTTGGCCACCTCATAGGTGGCGCTCTCGGAGCAAATCCCCAATTCGCTCAGCGCCGAGATGATCTCGCGCTTGATGGCGTGCGCTTCGTCCACAACCAGGTTGAAGTAGTAGCCGTTCCCCTTGGACTCCAGCACGATCTGGCCGGAGGCATCCCTGGGGAACAGGAAGAACTCCACTTCCGGGCCGGTGTAATACTCAAAGCCCATCGCCTGCGCTTCGGCCAGAACGCGCTTGAGGATGTTGCGCGGGTCGCCTTCAAATGGCTCATGGTTGGGTTTATACACATCGCAGATCAGCCGCGCCACTTTGCCGCCCTCAGCAGAGTTGCGCCAGGGCAGCAGCGCATAGGTGGTGGGGTCCGGCATGAGGAACATGTCGGACTCGTGGATGCGGGCGAAGCCTTCAATGGACGACCCGTCTATCCACACGCCGCGCAGGAGGGCTTCCCTCAACCTGTAGCTGGGGATGGTGCAGTTCTTCAAATTCCCCAGGAAATCGGTGAACTGCAGGTCCACGAAGGCGACCCCTTCTCGTTCGGCTCGCGCCAGCACCGCCTCAATCTGTTCCTGTGACATGGTTGCCCCTTTCTAGCGAATATAGGTGAGCAGGTCCGTCCGCCCGCGCAGTTCGCGGAAGCTGCGCAGGCCCAGGCGCTGCAACAGGCTGACCCATTCGGCGTGCCAGGCCGCGTACATGTTGATAATGCGCTGGGCGCCCCATTCCGGGTCAATCAACGGCGCCAGGTGCGGGTCGGTGGTGGCGATACCCAATGGACAACCCCGGCCCGACTCGCAGTTGCCGCAGCGCACACATTCCAGCGCGACGAGTTCCGCCGTGCCGATCACGCAGCCATCCGCCCCCAGCGCAATGGCCTTGGCCACGTCGTGCGCCGTGCGGATGCCGCCGGAGGCGATCAGCGTCACCTCATCGCGGATGCCCTCTTTGACCAGGAAATGATGTGCCTTGGGGATGGCCAGTTCAATGGGCATGGCGATGTTCTTCTTGGCGATCTCCGGCGCCGCGCCTGTGCCGCCGTAAGCGCCATCCAGGTGGATGATGTGCGCCCCGGCATAATACGAACCGACCGCGACCATGTCCACGTCCTCCGGCGTGCTCACCTTGACCGACACCAGCGCCGTGGGGTTGACGGTCTTGATCCAGTCCACGTGCTTCTTGTGGTCCTCCACCGAATAGACCGAGTGGAAGGGGAAGGGCGAGAACAGGCTCGTCCCCGGCACGGCCTCGCGCACGTGGGCGACGGCGCGGGTGACCTTGGCCGCCAGCAGGTGCCCGCCCAGGCCGGGCTTGGCGCCCTGGGCGTACTTGAACTCCACAATGCGCGCCCGCTGGATCGTCTCCTCGCGCACACCGAACAACCCGGTGGCCACCTGCGTGATGATCCAGGGGGCGTAGGGGACGAGCGCCTCCGGGTAGCCGCCCTCGCCGGTGCAGGTGAACGTCCCGATGCGCTTGGCGGCGATGGCCCGCGCCAGCATGACGTTCAGGCTGACCGAGCCGAAGGACATGCCACCGCCATACACCGGGATGGGGATGGTGATCTGCGGGCCTTCGCCCCGGCGGTTGAGCGGGATAGAGGTATCAATCTCCTCCGCCGGGATCGGCTCAGGTCGTTCCGGGAAGGCGAAGCGCAACCGATCAAAGCCGCCGCCCGAAGCGCCCACCTGCGTCTCGCCGAGGAGGGGCAGGTCGCCGGTCTCCGCCGCGTAGAACGTCGCCGCCAGCAGATCGTTGGTCCAACGCCTGTCCCCCAGGCAGGCGTAGGAGGGGTTTGGGCGGATGGTGATGGCATCTACCGGGCACACGCGCACGCAGGCGTTGCAGGCCGGCCCCAAACAGCGGCCATCGGCGGGCGCGGCCAGGTGGTGCCGGCCAGGGTCGTAGTGGAACACATCCGTCGGGCAGGTCTCCACACACAGGCCGCAATCAATACAGTTGCGATTGACCTCCACCCGCCAGGGGCCGACCGTATGGCGCAGCCGTAGAGGCGGCGCCGGGCGCACATCAACGACGTTGACTTGCTCTATCGGTTGGTCCATTCTATTTACCGCTGAGACCGCAGAGAAGAATCTACGTTTTCCTCTGCGCGCTCCGCGCTCTCTGCGGTGAATGTCAAACTGACCGCTGATGGCTGACGGCTGATGGCTGTCAGCGGGATGAACACGCGCTCCTCCATCTCTGCCGCGAACATGGCCCGGCCGCGCTCGCCGCGCAGCCGCCGCACCTCGCGCATCCCCATCGCGCCCAGGACCTCCAAAAGCTGGTTGTGCCAGGAGGCCATCAGGTTGACCACGCGCTGAGCGCCCCAGGCCGGGGAGATGCTCTCCAGGCCGCATTCGCAGCCGCCCCGGCGGCAACCCTCGCTGTTCAGATGGCATTCCAGCGCCGCCCACAGCGGCCAGTCAATCACGACACCCTCCACGCCCAGGATGATCGCCTTGGGCACGTGCTCGGCCATCGTCACCGCGCCGGAGGCGATCAGCGTGATCTGATCGCGGAGGCGGGCCTCCACCAGCCGCCGATGCACCTGGGGCAGCCACCTGGTCATGACCAGCGCCGCCTGGGGGTCATCCAGCCCGTCCGGGGCTACCAGATGGACCACCTCCACCCCGGCCCGGCACAGCCCCTCGCTGGCAACCGGCGCCAGTTCGTCCAGGCGCAGGCGCACGGCCACCACCGCCTGGGGCTGGATCGCCTTGACCCGCGCCACCGCTTCGGTCAGATCGCTCAGCCTGGCAGAGGCGGCTTCCACCTCCACCAGGCGCACACGCCGGATCAACCCGGCGGCGCTTTCAATCTCATCCGCCCCCAGGCGCAGGGCCATCGCCTCCTGATACGCCTCCCCTCCTGCCTGCCGGTCGCCTGGCCGGAGCAGCACCAGCGTGCCGAGTTGGTGCGCCGCCCGCAGCAGCGCCTCGGTGACAACCGCCGGAACATGCGCGCCTTCCGGCAGCGTGAACAGGACCGGCAGAGGGATCTCAATAAAGGGCGGCAGGTCCATCACTAGATTGCCCTGCTCATCAAAGCGCAACGCCTCCGGGCGGCGACCCAGGTCAATGGCCGTGCTGATCGTCTCGCGCCCGTGAATGCCGTCGCGGGTCGGGCGGACGATCTCCGACATATCCGTCCAGATGCCATCAAAGCCCGGCCCACTGAACGGCCCGCGATAGCCCGCGCCCAGCACGGGGATCTGGCCGCGCTCGGCCTGCTTCGCCAGGCTGGCCACGATGTCGGGCGTGTAGGCGCCCTGCCCCAGGGCCTGGTAGGCCGGGTTGAAGTCCATGCTCAGCGCCAGCCGGGGGCATTCCTGGATGCAGCGGAAGCAGTTGCGGCACAGGGCGCTCTCCGGCTCGGCCATCTTGCGCACGTCAAAAGGGTTGCGGGTGTGCACGCCGTAGATGCAGGCGCGCTCGCACTGGCCGCAGTTGATGCAGAGGTCCACGTCCCGCAAGATGAGGAACTTCCCCACCGCTTTACGGCGCGACGGCGTGGGCACAGGGTCAATGCGGTACTTCCAGCCGCGATGGACGACCGGCGCCGGGGCATGTATTTCCGGCTCCTGAACCGCTGGCGGGGCCTCCACATCGGCCTGGGCCAGCGGGATAAGGTCAACAGGCAACTCCGGCTGCGGCGGCGGGAAGGGCTGCGTGCCGATGAACTCATAGTAGTCGCGGCGGCGCTCGGCCTCCTGGATGAAGGCGCGGATCAGCTCATCCGGGCGACCGAAGCGCTTGGCCAGGCGCTGCTCAATCTCCTCATAGGCGCGGATGAGCGGCAGGTGGCTCTGGCACACGTCCTGACAGGCCTTGCAGTACATGCACAGGAAGGTCTTGTCGGCTTCCAGTGGCGTGACCGCTTCGCCGCGGATCAGCTTCAGCCCGGTGTGCAGCTTGGCCCGCCCCGTGACCGTCTCGTCGCCGGTGACCAGGTAAGCCGGGCAGACCGGGATACAATCGCCGCAGGCGGTGCAACCGAGCGCCGTGGCCTCCAGCAACTCGGCGGGCATCCCGCCGTGATCCCCGCCCGCCGGGAGGTCCGTGTGCGCCAGCGGCACGGGCGTCGCCTGGGGCCCCAGGCGGTCCAGGCCCCGCGCCAGGCGGCCCAGGGCGGGGGCCAGCGCCAGTGCAGCGTCAACCACCATGCGGAAGAGCGCCGGATGGAGCATCAGCCCCGGCAGGTTCCCCAGGCGCGACCGGACCAGGGGGAACTTGCCTGGGTTGAGCCGACCCTGGGGGTCAAGCGCCTGCTTGGCCGCCCGCAGTGCCTCCCAGCGCTCGCCGAACTTGGCGCGGTTGAAAGGCGCGTTCCAGATGCCCGCCCCATAGGGCCTGCCGCCGTGCGCCAGCCCCAGCCGCGTGATCATCTGGACGAGCAGCAGGTACAGCGGGTAGGAAGGCCGCCGGGCGTCGCAGGTGAACCAGGCCATGACCAGCGCCTGGGGCCGATCCCCGCCATCTACGATGTAAGTCTCCGAGCCAAGCTCAACGCCAAAGCGCTCCCCCAGGCGGGCGCCCGCCTGGATGAAGGCCGCTGCCTCGGTGAGGGGCAGGACGACCTGGCTGGCCAAGAGCGTCGGCCCCAGCCGCTTGACCTTCATAGGGAAGAAGCGTTCGTGCCAGAGGGCGCCGGCGACGTGGCGCGGCGCCTCATCCCTGGGGAGGGGGAACGCCTGGAACGCGGCCTCGTCTTTGGGATCGTCAAACACCAGGAAAAGCGCGTCGCGTGCGGCCACCAGCGGCCTGCCCTGCGGGTGGGCCTCGGCGTGCAGCCGGTTGAGGTTGGCCATCTGCTGTCGGTCAATGACCTTCATGTGGGCGGGGCGGAGGCCCGCTTCGGCCAGCGCGTGCGCAAAGGCAAAGGCTTCGGCCAGCGTGTCAAAGTAAAGGAGATAGGGGCGTTCTATCTCCGGCCTGGGGCGCACGCGCAAGGTCACGCCGGTGATCACGCCGAGCTGGCCCTCGCTGCCGAAGTATAAGGGGAAGGTCGGGTCCGCGCTTGTCACGGCATGGAGAGTGCCATCGGGGTCAACCACCTGAAGCGCCTCCACCCAGCGGCTGAAGTGGCCGTATTTGAAGCTGTTGATGCCATAGCCGCCGGTGGCCACCCAGCCGGCCACCGTAGAGAAACGGCTGGAGGGGTACGTGTACACGGCCAGCCCGCGCTTAGCCAGGTGCGCCTCCAGATCGCCCCAGCGCGCCCCGGCCTCCACGTGAACGGTCAACCCCACCGGGTTGGGCAGGCTCATACCCTTCAGTGAGAGCATGTCCAGGAGGATGCCGCCCTGGGTGGGCACGGCGCCACCGTAGGCCGAGGAGGCCAGCCCGCGCGGTGTGACCGGCAGATGATGGCTGTGGGCGAAGCGCAGGGTTTGGGCGACGTCTTCGGGCGTCGCCGGGCGCACGACGAGATCGGGGGTCGTGCGGAAGAGGAGGTGTTCAAAGACGCGGGGCAGTTCCGCCAGGTCGCGGCTGTACAGCGCCCGTTCCGGCGCGTTGGTGATCACCTCGGCGCCGGCGCTCAGGGCGGCGGCCAGGTCTTGTGCCCAGGCCGGCCCCTGCCCGGCGCGCGCGTTGAACTCGCCGGGCCGCCCCTCCCAAGGCCTGGCCCAGACCTCGCCTTCCAGGTCAATCCGTGCCATTTCTGCCTCCTTGACCGTGTCATCTGGGGGCAGCAGATAAAACAAAAGGCACGTCAGGCAAGCCCGACGCGCCTGTCATGTCTGTCGTGCATGCCCTCCCCATTCTCACACAACACAAGCGGCCCAGGCGATCCGGCTCGCCGCTTGCGGCCACTGCGTCCCGTTTTGTGCCCGTCGGTTACCCGGCGGATTTGTCGGGCCGCTTTTGGGAAGGGATGGAAGGGCCGTGGCCGGCCCTGGAGGCATCCGCTGACCTGTCGATTTTCCCACGCCAGGCGGCGGATTCGCCCGCCGCCTGGGGGTTAACCCCACCTCGCGGTGAGGAACCTCCTCCTCGTCACCCCGCCACCGCTGACGGGGCCATGCGCTGTCATCCCTGTATGCAATTGTCTTACAACCCCCATCCGGCCGGTAGCCGGATGCAATTTACCTCATCCTAGCATAAATTGCCAGCGCTGGCAAGGGCCTGAAGTACTGGGACCTTAAATAAATCTCCGGCGACCCAGGAGAGTCGGGGCGGGCGGATTTGAACCGCCGACCCCCTGCACCCCATGCAGGTGCGCTAGCCGAGCTGCGCCACGCCCCGGATTAAGAGCCATTATAGCAGAGCGGCGGGGATTTGGCAAGGCGCAGGCGACGACCTTAGAGGAGGCGCTTAGATGCTTGACTTCTCTGTAAAATTTGATTGTGATAAAATATCGCAAAGTGGCTATTGCGGTTTAGGCGGATAGGTATATAATTATAACACCTTCCTGACAACCGCAAGACATAAGCGGTTATATGGAGGGCATCAACTAAAGCTATAGTTAGCCCGCTCAGACAAAGGGGATGGAATCCGTAACTATGCTACTGATCCTTCTCTTGTTGGTTGCAGTTGCGGCTGCTGCCATTGCCGGCCTCGCGATCTATAACCGCAGAAGACGGCAGCAGACACAATTGGCTGTGGCGGAGGAAGTACAGCCAGCAGCGGTGGAGGAAACGCAATGGATGGCAATAGGGGAAGTGCAACCCACTGTGGCAGAGGAACCACAACCGATCCTAGCGGAGGAAACAGGACAAATCGCAGCAGAGGAGACGCAACCGACGTCGGTAGAGGAAGCTAAAGCAGGTGAAGTACCAGAAGAGCGACCAATGGCCGTGCAGGAAACACTCCTCACGGCGATAGCCGAAACGAAATCCGCAGCAGTAGATGAAGCCCTGCCCACAGAAAAACAGGAATTACAACCAATAATAGTGGAGGAGGCACAGCCAATAGTAGTGGAGGGAGCCGAACTTACAGCGCCGGAGGAAATAGAGCTGACAGTAGAAGACGAAGCCCAACCACAGACAGCTGAGGAAGTGTCACGGGGAAAGAAAAAAAGCAGCCTAAGCCTGAAAAGAGGGGAGGCAAACCACGAGGTACTGCCCAAAGCTATGAGGAAGGACCAATCCAAGAAGCCAAGCAGTCTCGCCCAAAGCCTGAGATCGTTTGCTGGAAAAGGGAATTTCAGTGGGTATCGGCGGTAGAATTGCCAGAGGAACTCCTTGAAAGTTCCGACGTGGTGGTCCTTCAAGATGGGTCACCACTTTCAAAAGATGAATCAAGAGAGGCCTGTTGGCGTCTGGAACGGATTTCGGGCGAAGTAGTAGTCCAATGGAATGAAAGCGAGAATGTCAAAGAGACGAAGTTAGCACTTAACGAGAAATACCTTCTGTTCAAACTGAGCGGCCAAAACCAGAATCAGGGACGCTATGTCAAATTCCCTGCCTCTGGGTCGTATCTTGTGATGGTTCCAGACGACTGGGAGCGTGACGATACGTTGTTGGGGCCTCCGCCAGTGACACCGGAGCCTGTGTCCCTCCCTGGGTATCAAGCTCACTTCTTCGAACTTGAGAAGGACGGTGATGGAAAGATTGCTTTCCGTACCCCTACGGGCGAGCCATTCGTAATCGCGTCGAAGGCACCACAGTTCGAACTGGTTGGGAATCGACTCAATGACGCCAGTGAAGACAAAGGGCCTCTTTTCGGTGAGGTGCCTCCTCGCATTCGCGCTCTGGACGAGCAAGGGTGGAAAAGTGTTGGAACGATTGTTGTCGGTGAGGAGGGAATGGGAAAAAAGAGATGGCGAACACACTTTACTCCTAATTCAGACGGTCAAGAACAAGATCTGCCCTCCGAGGTTGCGGACAGAAAAGGTGGATGGTACTTTCTCAGATTTTACGACACGAACGATGACCTTATAGAGAGCCTGGACTTTAGATTCACATGCGCCCTGAAAGAGATCAGGATACTTCAGCCATCTCCTCTTCCTTCTGAAGGTGGGTATGGGCTGGTGTGCGTCGTGTTTCTCCACGAGCCCGGTTGTGCCGTGCAACCGGCTGATGGCCTCACAAACATCCAGATTGAACGCCAGGATGACACAACGATCCTGACCATTCCTCCCGATCCTACCTATGACGAGACTCGCTGGCTTGTGGGCCGCGAGGGCGGGCCGCAAGTAGAAGTGACCATCCTGGTGGAAAGGCTTTGGTGGAGTATAGGGGAAGAGCACAATGCGCCATCCGAATGGAAAGACCAACCTCCTACTCTCCTACGTGACGACTTCGCCGCTACGTCAAAGAAGGCATTGTGGTTACGACTCCCAAGACGCCGCTGGGTGGATAAAGTCCTTGTGGGATTCGAACAACCGAAAGCCAGACCTTATGACGTAAAGGTAACGGAGAAAACAATCGCTGTCCCGTTGCGTGAATTCGGTGATTCCAAAGAAGTGGGAGACTGCACGCAGGAATACCCGCTTAAGGTCTGGATCAAACGTGACGGCAAGTTTATGGAGGAAGTTGTTGCTGTCATCCCGGCGTCAGTAGTAGCGCCTGAGCACGGTCAAGTGGTTTCGCCACCGACAGCATATTGGGTCGGGCTCAGAAGAAAGAAGACTGCCGTGGCGGAAGCAGTTTTGCGACACGGCTCCGCCAAGATTGAGGTTAACGGGCATCCCATCGATGAATACTTCAAAGGCACGCCGTCCAAAGCAAAGCGTTTTTTGTATCGTCTCCTCGAATTGGATCGAGCGCATGAGGCATTGTCGCAGATGGAAGTGCGGATTACTGTGACAGGAAGCAGTCCAATCACAATGCGGCAAGCAAAGGCAGTGGCGCATGCCATAGCACGTGCCCTAATGAGTTATGACCCAAAGCTGAAGCCATTGCTGAAACAAGCAGGATTTGGAGGGGTCAGGGTGAAAAAACAGCCAGTGTGCAACGGGAGGGGTAATCGATGAATCCAATAGAACTGGCGCGTGAGATTGAAGAAAGATATGGGCGCTACCTGAAGACCACCTTTTACTTCAAGGACCCGGATCTTCGCGCGTCTTTTGAAGAAGCCCTGAACTCAGGACATCTGAGCAAGGGGCCGTTTCTCGAGGCCACGCCGGTGTTCAGACGGGGCCAAACGCCGCGCACCTTGTTCCAAAGTCTCCTCGGATCCCAGCCTGATGAAGGATTCCTAAAGGCGGTGCAAGGCGACAGACCGCTTTACCAACATCAGGAGGAGGCAATCCAGAGGGTGTTCGAAGGGAGGAATGTGGTCGTCGCCACAGGAACAGGGAGTGGGAAAACCGAGGCTTTTCTCTATCCGATATTGCTTCATCTTTATCGGGAATTCCTGGCAAGCCAGTTGTGCCCGGGTGTGCGTGCACTAATCCTCTACCCGATGAATGCTCTGGCAAATGACCAGCGCGAACGTCTTGGGGAAATTTGCAAATGGCTTGTAGAGGCGAATTCGCCTTTTCGGTTCACTTTCGGGCAGTACATTGGAGAAACACCTGAGGATGAAAACGACTCCCAGCGCCACGCAAGGGATCACATCGCAGAGCGGGACCAAAAGGGTCACTCCATAGTTGAAGGTGGTCATGTGGTGCACGGGGAACTTATCCTTCGGTCTGAGATGCGGAAGACACCGCCCCATATCCTCCTGACCAATTACTCAATGCTTGAATATCTACTGCTCAGACCCGACGATAGCCCGCTTTTTGATAACGGACGCGCTCAATGGTGGACATTTCTGGTGCTTGACGAGGCCCATCAATACCGAGGTTCCCGCGGCATGGAGATGGCGATGCTTTTACGCCGTCTCAAGCGAAGGCTTAGAGAAGGCGGCCGTCTCAAGCCGTTCCGATGCATTGCCACAAGCGCTACACTGGTTGGTGAGGAAGGAGGCCAGTCAGCGGTCGCTCAGTTCGCTTCTGACCTATTTGGGGAAGAGTTTCGTGAGGAGAATGTGATTCTGGGGGCGACTGAGCCGATCCCCGAACCAGGCCCAAAACGCCTTGCCCCGGATGACTATCGCCTCCTTGGAGAGGCTCTTCATGGAAATTCAAAAGCCGCAAGTGGCCTCGCTGAATTGTCAAGCAAGCTGGATGTGGGGCTTCCAGGTAACGAAGACCTGGCGAAAACTGTCGGGAGGGTCCTTCAGCATGACGGCCGCGCCGCAACCCTCCGCCGCCTAATCACAGGCAACCCCGCGGAAGTTCAGGAAATTGCCAAGCTCGTCTTTGAGGACTTGCCAGAGGAGAAGCGCGTATCTGCTCTGGCCGAGTTAGTTGGACTTCTCTTGCAGGCGAAGGACCCCTCATCCGATGCGCCTCTTTTGTCCGCACGTTATCATCTCTTCCTCAGATCACTCGAAGGTGCCTTTGTCTCCTACTGGCCTGAAAAAAAGGCCTTTCTCGATCGTAAGGCAGTGGGCAAGGATGTCACAGCCTTTGAAGTTGCGCTGTGTCGAGAGTGCGGTCAGCATTATTTTGTAGGTCAGAAAGATTTCAGGGGTGGCAAATTAATGGAGGCGATTCGCGATCCGAGCCATCTCAATTTTGGGGCCACCTTTCTTCGACCTATTGAGAACGGCCAAGATGAAGAAGATGAGGAAGGCGAGAGCGGCAAGGCCAGTAACAAGCAGGTATTTCAACTTTGTGTGCGGTGTGGTGAAATGCGGCGGGGCAAACCGCAGTGTGGGCATGATGACTTAATCGGGGTAGTCAAGGAAGGATCCCCACCAGATGAAGACAGGGCAGACCAAATGGCGAAATGCGGTGCCTGCGGGTACAACGCCGCTGGTCGCGACCCTGTACGGGAAGTGGTGCATGGCACAGACGGCCCCCACGCTGTGATAGCCACGACTCTCTACCAAACCCTTCCAGAGAAGCGAAAGAAGGTGCTTGCCTTTGCCGACGGTCGTCAGGAAGCCGCATTTTTTGCCTGGTATCTCGAAGACTCGTATAAAGACATTCTGAGCCGCAACTTAATTCTGAAGGCTGTCCAGAGGCTGAATCCCCATATGCCAGAAGGTTTGTCCTTGCGAGAACTGGCGACAGAGCTGCGCACTCTTTTCCGCGAGAGAAAGGTCTTCCCGCCAGCTATAGGTGACCTGGAGCTACGTCGTGAGGCATGGCTTGGTCTCTACCGCGAGTTCCTTACGGACGAGCCGAGAATCTCCCTTGAGGGGGTTGGCCTGGCGCGATGGTGTGTCAAATGGCCTGATTGGTTCAAAACTCCAGAAGTTCTCACGAATCCCCCTTGGTCGCTAACCGAACAAGAGGCACGCGACCTGGTATCCATTCTCCTTGATACCATGAGGGCCGACAGGGCCGTCGAACTTCGAGCCGAGAACAGCGTCTCTTTGAATTGGAACGACCTTAGCTTGCAGGCATCGCAAATGCGCATCCGAATCGGCCCCCCTCGGCGACCAAAGGGCGTGAAGAACTGGGCTGTCCAAAGCTGGGATGGCAAGACAGGGAAACGGGCTCGTTTCCTGACCAAACTTCTTATGAGGATGAGGGACGGCCTTTCAGAACAGAAGGCACTTGATCAGGCAGTGAATGCCTTGCGCGCCACTTGGGACACCCTTAGACAATCTGATGAAAATGCCTCTTCGTCCCACGACCGTCTGCTGATCCCTGTGGATGACGCACGGAGGCTAAATCCTGAGTGGTGGAGACTTCGTCTCATCACAAATGAAGACACAATCTTTCAGTGCGACACCTGTGGCCGTCTTCAGGCAATCTCCGTTTGCGGAGTGTGTCCAAGACACCGTTGCCCCGGCACGCTCAAGCCGGTAAAAGTGAGCGAATTGGAACCCAACCATTATTGCCTCCTCTACGAAGAGGACCTGCCAGGCGCTCTGCGCGTTGAAGAGCACACGGCGCAACTTGACAAAGAAAAAGCCCGGGAGTTTCAAAGGGAGTTTAGGAAGGGCAACATCCATGTCCTGAGTTGCTCAACGACCTTTGAACTGGGCGTGGACCTGGGTGACCTCGATACCATCTTCCTTCGCAACGTTCCTCCAGAAGCATTCAATTACGCTCAGCGAGTTGGGCGGGCTGGGCGCCGAAGCGGATACCCCGGATTTGCTATCACGTATTGTCGGCGCGGCCCCCACGACCTTTACCACTTCTCTGAACCTCAGCGAATGCTCAGCGGGAAGGTTCGTCCCCCCGTGCTGAGTCTCCGAAACGAGAAGATTATCACTCGCCATATTGCGGCAGTGGCGCTATCACGCTTTTTCCGAGCCTTCCCTGAAAGGTTCGAGACCGTGGAGAAGCTATTCAAAGACTTGCAACATCCGTCCGGCGTTGCCGATTTCAAAGCCTTTCTTCACAAGCACCAGCCTAAACTGCAAGAATCCCTGCGCGCCATTGTTCCATCGGATATGTTTAGTAAAACCGGGTTGGACAATGGAGAATGGATTGGAAGGATCGTTGGAGAGGAGAGCAGATTCTCTCTCGCCGAGGCCGAGATCTCAAGCGATTACCGGATTGTTAAGGATCTTGAGACAACGGCGGCAAGGAAAGGGGACTATGACACTGCTAAGTGGGCTAAGGCGCGAGCGAAGACAATTGCTGAAGAGGAAGTTCTCTCATTCCTCTCCCGCAAGGCCGTGATCCCGAAGTATGGCTTTCCAGTCGATGTGGTAGAACTTGACACTCAAAAGACACAACAAAACCAGGAAGCATTTGAAGTCCTGCTCCAAAGAGACCTTAGCATTGCAATTTCCGAGTTTGCCCCAACGAGTAAGCTGGTTGCCAATAAGAAGGTATGGACTTCTTATGGGCTCAAGAAAGTGGCCGAGAAGGAGTGGCCACGGAAATTCTACAAACGATGTGCACGGCACAACGTATTCATTCAGTGGGAGCGAGGGCAACCCGAACCTGTGACTCCATGTGGCGATCGGTTGACGGTGTCTGAGTATGTTATTCCCCGTTTTGGGTTTGTCACTGATCGTGATAAGCCAAGGGAGCCAAAATCTCGCCCTACAAGAGTATTTACAACGCGTCCTTATTTTGCGGGTTCACTCGGTCCTGACCTTGGCATCATCACTGTACCTCTGAATTCTCCGATAATCACGATGAAGAAGGCATCTCCAGGCTTGATGGCAGTGTTGTGCGAGGGCCGACGTGGAGAGGGATTCTATATCTGCAGCGCATGTGGTGCAGGGTTCAGGAAGCGCGAAAAGGCTCACAAGACGCCCTATGGTCAGGATTGTCATGGGACACTTGGACAAGTCTCTCTCGGGCATGAGTTTGTGACCGATGTGCTGCAACTCCAGTTTCACCCAAGACCTGATGGGGATATGGAGGCTGTTTGGTTCGCATACTCACTTGCCTACGCTCTGGTCGAGGGGGCTGCAGAGGTTTTAGAAGTGCCCTCCATTGACCTGAGTGCGACGGTAGCCCATAGTGAGCAGTACCCTTTACCTCCGATCATCCTGTACGACAACGTACCTGGAGGGGCAGGCCTTGTCGCTCGGCTTGAGGGAGAGGAGGTGCTTAAGGATTGTCTGGAGGCTGCACAGAAAAGGGTCAGCGGCAACTGTGGCTGCGACGAGAGCACAAGCTGTTACGGGTGCTTACGAAGTTACAGAAACCAGTTCGCTCATCAATACCTGCAGCGAGGACCAGTGATGCATTACCTGGAAGCACTGTTCTCGAAATGGGAGTAGCTCGAGTGACTCCAAGTGAAGCAGGCAGGCTAACGACTCGCCGGAGCCGACCGTGCTCCGCTCCGCACGGCGGCTCAGTTCGGTGCCGTTGGGCGCACGCGAGAAGCGATTCGTGTCACGAGAAGCTGTGCAATATCCGACAATGTAATCTTGGAGAAGCATCCGCTTGAGCAAGATCGCGCAAATCCAAACCCTTGTCCGTAATGGTCTGTACTACCTAACCGAGCATGCTGACGATGAAGCGGCCGCAGACGGCTTTGACATTTATGACGTGGAGCAAGGCATTCTTGCGGGCAAGATTCGGAGAACATGGCCGAAGGAAGGCAAGTAGGAAGTGGTTGGTTCGGCGTTGGATGGGCGCCGAATTGGGATTATTTGCCGTATTACCCAGACGGGCAAAGTACGCGTGATTACGGTTTACGAAGACAGTCCCAAGCGATGAAAGGAAAAACGATGAGTTTTTGGGAAGGTGAGACCTGCGAATACTGCGGTGGACCTATTGTTGAAAAGCGCGTGACGCTGCATCGTAAAGTGCGGGGAGAACATGTTCTGATTGAGAATGTGCCCGCTGGCGTCTGTGCCGAATGTGGCACGCGCTACTATGCAGCGAACGTGCTGAAAACGATAGCAGAGAGCCTACGCGGACGCCGCCAAGCAGAACGTGAAGTAGTGGTGCCTGTGTACTCGCTATAGCCAGCGTGGGCGTGCGCCCAACATGCGCATTCACCCGACAGGCTTCGCTCGCTGCGCTCCGCGGCGGCTGAAGCGCAAGCCGTTGGGCCGCCATCCAAGGTCTACAGGAGACTGCTATGGCGAAAAAGAAATCCCCAAAAACAACCAAGGTAGAGCAACCACACCCAGAGAAAGAGCAAACAACCAGGCAGATAGATGAGCAACTCCTGCTCGCCGCGTTCAGGGGGGACCTGAGCGAGGTGAACGCTTGCCTGGAGAGAGGAGCGGACGTGAATGCTCGTGACCGGTACGGGTATTCGGCCTTGAACGAAGCGGCAAGAGAGGGACACCTTGAGGTTGTGAAGCGGCTGGTTGAAGCCGGGGCGGATATTGAGAACACGGGAGGCGCCGACATAACGCCCCTGATGAGCGCTGCCTTCGCAGGACAGTTCGACACGGTGGAATTCCTGCTCGCCAAGGGCGCCGAGGTCAGGAACGATCTCTTGGCAAACATTCAGCTCAAGGTCAATATCCTCAAAGAGAACGCCGAAGCCGGAATGGTGCATCCAGAGGCCGTGGAAGCTTGGATGTGGTTTCTCAAATTCTTGCAGGTAGCTCAGATCAGGCAGGTTAGGCCCCAAACAAAGCATCACTCTGCTCCAGACGCGCAATTGTTAAAAGCCGCCTATGAGGGGAATCTCAACGACTTGAAAATGGCGCTCCAGGCAGGGGCCAACGTCAACGTGTCTGACGACCAGGACATTTCAGCCTTGCGCTGGGCAGCGCAAAGCGGCCAGTCTGAGGTGGTCAAGCTCTTGCTGGACGCCGGGGCCAATATCAACCAGCAAAGTGCTTCGGGATGGACGGCGCTGATGCAAGCCGTGATCGCGGGAAGCGTGGAAACAGTATCCTTGTTGATTGAACGAGGGGCAGACGTCAATGCCAAGACATTTGCCGGTGCATCCGCGCTGTATTTCGCCCACGAGATTGTGCCGCTCTCACCTGACCCAGAGGCTGCCCATCAAATCGTAAAGTTGCTGAAAGCGCACGGCGCAGAATACAGCGCACCCCCCGAGGATTAAGGGGAGAGGTATTCCAGAATGCGGGGTAATCTTGTAGGTCTATGCTGTTTTGCGAGGGTCAGGCTAACACGCGCTTGCTAAGAACTGGCTCGCCCAGTTCATCCGGTTGGAAGGCGGGCCCCCGCCTGCCAGGAGGTGTTGCAGCCGACCCGCCTCCGCTGGCGCTCCGCGTGCGGCTGATGCGCGGGCTGTTGGCCGCGGGACTTGACAAAAGCCATATAAGTCGTTATAATGCGGCCAATACACCTATGGACGCTGCGCTGTTTCGCCCTCGTGCTCGTAAGTCGGGCCACCCTCCGGTGGGGGAGGTGGGTTGGTTGCGTTTGGGCAAGTAAGCGCAGGCGATCACATTAGCAGCTAAGCCCAAAACAAAAACCCTCCGAACCCGGAGGGTTTTTGTTTTCTGGCATCAGGGAGGAGGGAATATGGTCAAACCAAGCGTTCACAAAGTGGTCCTGGCCTATTCGGGCGGCCTGGATACCTCGGTGATTGTCCCCTGGCTGCGCGAGAACTACGGCTGTGAGGTGATCTGCTTCACCGCCGACATTGGCCAGGGCGAAGAGCTTTCCGCCCTGCCCGAGCGTGCGCGCGCCAGCGGCGCAAGCAAAGTCATCATCCGCGACCTGCGCGAGGAGTTCGCCACCGACTACCTCTTCCCCCTGCTGCGTTCCGGCGCGATCTATGAGCGCAAATACCTGCTGGGCACCTCGGTGGCCCGTCCCTTGATCGCCAAGCACCAGGTCCAGGTGGCCGAGGAGGAGGGCGCGGACGCGGTGGCGCACGGCTGCACGGGGAAGGGCAACGACCAGGTGCGCTTTGAATTGAGCTATCTCGCGCTCAACCCGCGCCTGAAGATCATCGCCCCCTGGCGCGAGTGGGACATCCGCTCGCGTGAGGATGCCCGCGCTTACCTGCGCGCTCGCGGCCTGCCCGTGCCCGACAGTAGCGGCCCCTCCCTGTATAGCCGCGACCGCAACCTGTGGCACCTCTCTCACGAGGGCGGCCCCCTGGAGGACGCCAGCCGCCCGCCCGAACCGGCGCTATTGCAGATGTCCGTCTGGCCGGAGCAGGCGCCGGACGCGCCTG
>Ga0101943_1001713_pt1 | contig 16975 bp, 14 predicted proteins | sample DewCreD2012metaG_5_FD_75244 | JGI IMG/M metagenome (GOLD analysis project Ga0101943, IMG submission 75244) | Hot spring sediment bacterial and archeal communities from British Columbia, Canada, to study Microbial Dark Matter (Phase II) - Dewar... ... | reverse complement strand
CGTCCAAGTGCCAGGCGAAGGGTGGCGTACCTTGACGCCGGAACTCACGCAGCACTTGGCCGAGAGGGGCATAGATGTCGCCGCCCTCCCGCACGTGACGGCGCTCTTCAATCTCCCGGCCGTCTTCGTCATCGCCGTGGTGACGGCGATCCTCGTCATCGGCATTCGGGAATCGGCCAATGTGAACAATGTCATCGTCGGCATCAAGATCGCCGTCCTCTTGATCTTCTCTGTGGCCGGTTTGGCGTATCTGATTCAGCATCCGGAAGTCTGGCGGGAGAATTGGAGCGACTTCATCCCGGAGAACCAGGGAGAGTTCGGCAAATATGGCTGGAGCGGCATCTTGCGCGGTGCCGGTGTGATCTTCTTCGCCTACATCGGCTTCGATGCTGTCTCCACGGCGGCGCAAGAGGCGAAGAATCCCCAGCGGGACATGCCGATCGGGATTCTGGGGAGTTTAGCCATCTGCACGCTCATTTACATCCTGGTTTCTGGGGTATTGACGGGCGTGGTGCACTATTCGCGCTTGCTCGTCCCGGATCCGGTCGCTGTCGGCATTGATGCGACCGGGGCGAAGTGGTTGGCCCCGATTGTGAAGCTCGGGGCGATCGGTGGCTTGACTTCGGTCATCCTGGTCATGTTGCTTGGACAGCCGCGCATCTTCTGGACGATGGCGCGCGATGGGTTGCTGCCGCCCGCGTTCGCAAAGGTTCACCCGCGATTCCGAACGCCGTACATCACGACGATCGTGACCGGAATCGCCGTGGCGATCGCGGCGGGGCTTTCGCCGATTCATGTCGTGGGCGAGTTGGTGAGCATCGGGACGTTGCTGGCGTTTGTGCTCGTTTGCATGGGAGTGCTCGTGCTCCGGTACACAAATCCGGACGCGCCGCGACCGTTCCGCGCGCCGCTTGTGCCACTGACGCCGATTCTCGGCGCGTTGATTTGTTTGGCGCAGATGATCGGGCTGCCGTGGCATACGTGGGAGCGCTTGATCATTTGGATGGCGATCGGATTGCTCGTGTACTTCACCTACGGCATTCACCGCAGCCGATTGCGAGCGGTCGTTTCGAGAACCCCTGGGACGTGAGGAGCCGGGGATTTCGGAGTAGGGGCTATGGCGCAACAGGAAGCCGTCGTGGAGCGTGAAGAGCGTTTCGTTCGAGGACTCGGGTTATTCGATTCGACGATGATCGTCGCCGGGTCCATGATCGGCTCGGGGATCTTCATCGTCTCGGCGGACATCGCTCGGCAGGTGGGGTCGGCCGGGTGGTTGTTGGGCGTTTGGACGATCACCGGGGTGCTCACGCTGATGGCTGCGCTCAGCTACGGCGAGCTGGCGGCGATGATGCCGCGCGCGGGCGGGCAGTATGTCTACCTGCGCGAGGCCTACAGTCCCTTCTGGGCGTTCCTCTACGGTTGGACGCTCTTTCTCGTCATCCAGACGGGAACGATCGCGGCCGTGGCCGTCGCCTTCGCGCGATTCTTAGGCGTCTTGGTCCCGCAGATCTCCGAGGAGCAGAAGTTCTTCGAGTATGGCCGGCTGGCGCTTTCGCCGACGCAGCTGGTGGCGATTGCGGTGATCGCCTTCTTGAGCTGGACGAATTCGCGGGGTCTCAAGACGGGGAAGATCGTGCAAAACGTGTTCACCCTGGCGAAGATCGCCGCTCTCCTCTTGCTCATCGCCTTGGGGATCCTCCTGGGCCGCAATGCGGAGGCCATCGCGGCGAATTTTCGCGATCTCTGGTCGGCGACGTTCACGCAGCCGATCGCGCGCGGGGCGAGCCAATATACGACGACGCCGCTTGAGGGCGTGGGATTGCTGCTGGCGCTCGGCACGGCGATGGTCGGCTCACTCTTCGCCTCCGACGCGTGGAATAACATCACCTTCACGGCCGGAGAGGTGAAGAATCCCAAGCGCACGCTTCCGCTCAGCCTTATGCTCGGCGTGGGATTGGTCTCGGTGCTCTACGTGCTGGCGAACGTCAGCTACCTGTGCGTGCTTCCCCTGCGCGGGGATCCCACCGGCGCGACCGCTTTGGAACGCGGCATTCAATTTGCCGCAAACGATCGCGTTGGGACGGCGGCCGCCGAAGTGATCTTCGGGCCGAGCGCGGCGGCCATCATGGCCGTGCTCATTATGATCTCGACCTTCGGATGCATGAACGGATTGATCCTCGCGGGCGCGCGGGTCTACTATGCGATGGCGCGCGACGGGCTCTTCTTCCAGAGCGTCGGAGTGTTGAACGCGCATCATGTGCCGGCCAATGGGCTTCTCGTTCAATGCCTCTGGGCGTGCCTGCTCACGCTCTCGGGGACGTATAGCGAGTTGCTCGACTATGTGATCTTCGCCGTTTTGATCTTCTATGTCCTGACGATCGCCGGCCTCTTCGTCTTACGCCGGAAGCGGCCGGAGGCCGAGCGACCCTATCGCGCCCTTGGCTATCCCTGGGTGCCGGCGCTCTACATCCTGGTGGCGTCTTTCATCGCGCTCGATCTGCTCATCTCCCCGAAGACGCGGCCCAATACATGGCCAGGACTGCTGATCGTCTTAGCCGGAGCGCCGGTCTACGCTCTTTGGAGATGGAAGGCGGCGCGAAGGCCCGCCCTCGATCACGGTCCTGTGACGGCAGATTGAACGTATGGGCGATGGCGTGGTGAAGGAGCGGCGTTCACTCCCCTTGCATACGAGGATCTTCCTCGGACTCGTTGGAGGAGCGATTTCGGGGATCAGCGTCAACGTTTTCCTGGGCCAGCGACCTGAAGTCGAATGGGTCGTCCGCACGGTGGCGGAACCGATCGGGCAGATCTTCCTGCGCATGCTCATCATGGTCGTCGTGCCGTTGGTCTTCGCCTCCCTGGCTCTGGGCGTGGCGGGACTCGGAGATCTGCGAAAGCTGGGGCGCATCGGCCTGAAGACGTTGCTCTATTTCCTTTTGGTGACGACGTTGGCCGTCACGATCGGCTTGGCCTTGGTGAACGCTATCCGACCGGGTGAGGGGTTGCCCGAGGAGGTGAAGGTGCAGCTCCTGCGGACCTATCGCGGGCAGACGACGCAGACGTTGGAGCAGGCCGAACAGACGCGCTTCGGGATCCAAATGCTCGTCAACATCGTTCCCCGAAATCCGATCGCGGCGGCCGTGCAGGGGGATATGCTCGGCATCATCTTCTTCGCCCTCCTGTTCGGTATCGCCTTGACCTTCCTCCCTCCGAGTCGTGCGGAGCCGGTGATGGCCGTCCTCTCGGGAATCGGAGAGGCGATGGTTGTCCTCATTGATCTGGCGATGCGGCTGGCTCCCTTCGGGGTGGCCGCCCTGATCTTCAGCGTCACGGCGCGCTTCGGCTTTGACTTGCTCATCAAGCTCGGGCTTTATGTCTTCACGGTCATTCTCGGGCTCGCTCTCCATCAGTTCGGCGTCTATTCGATCCTCGTGCGTGTCTTCGCCCGGTTGAATCCTTGGCAGTTTTTCAGCGCGATCCGAACCATCATGATCACGGCCTTCTCCACCAGCTCCTCCAGCGCCACGCTGCCGACGACGATGCGCATCTCGGAGGAGAATCTCGGCATTCCCCGCGAGATCGCCGGATTCGTGCTCCCGCTCGGCGCGACGATGAACATGAATGGGACGGCGCTCTTTGAGGGAGTGACGGTGCTCTTTCTCGCTCAGGTCTTCGGCATCGAGCTTTCGCTCTCGGCGCAACTGATCGTCGTCCTCATGTCTGTGCTCACGGCCATCGGAGCAGCCGGCGTGCCCGGCGGTTCGCTCCCGCTGCTCATCCTCGTCTTGCAAGCCGTGGGGGTGCCCGGTGAGGGCATCGCCATCATCCTCGGCGTGGACCGAGTGCTCGACATGTGTCGGACGACGCTGAACGTCACCGGGGATGTCACCGCGGCGGCCTTCATCGCGCGTTCGGAAGGGCATGTGCTCATGCCACTGTCCTCGGTCGCCGAACCGATCGCGGAGATGGAGCGAACGGATGCACGAGGAGACGGGCGATGGTAGAACGTGTGGAACCAAAGCGCTTCAGTTTCTGGGGGATCCTCTCGATCTTGCTCCTCGGCCTGGTGATCTATCTCTTCATGCAAGGTGGTCACCTGATGGCTTTGTATGCCGCGGCGACGATCGCGCTCTGCGCCATTCTGATCATCGTCGCCTTCGACCTCGGCGTGCGAAAGGGATCGAAGGAAGAAGAACGCCCGTGATCGGGCGTTCGCCAGGCGCTCACGGGCGAGGTTCGGAGGGCCCCCGCTCGCCTTCGGCCGAGCGTTCGGCCCGAGCGCGATAGCGCGCACACACGATGCTCCTCATCCCCCCTCGGGTGTTGAACTCCCCCACGACTTCCGCCCATACGGGCCGACAGGCGGCGACGAAATCCCGAAGGATGCGATTGACCGCGTTCTCGTAGAAGATCCCAAGTTGGCGATAGCCCAGGATGTAGTACTTGAGCGACTTCAGCTCGACGCACAATTCGTCGGGTTCGTAGCGGATGGTGATCGTCCCGAAGTCGGGCAATCCCGTCCGCGGGCACACCGAGGTGTATTCGGGGATGACGATGGTGATCTCGTAGCCCTTGAACTGATTGGGCCAGCACTCGATCTTGGGCAGTTCGACGTCCAAGCCCGCCCGAGCGTGCTCTTCCGTGTACTCGCTCATAAGGAAGCAACTATAGCCCCGGGGCGGGGGACATGACAAGCTGAGCGCGCTGAAGCTTTCGAGGATGTTCGAGAACGCGGCCCCCCGCGGGCGCGTCGCGGGGAGCCGCCACCGACTCAGCGCAAAGAAGGGGCGAAGAGGAGACTGTTGAGGAACAGACGCGTGAGCGAATGCCAGAAGAGCCGGAAGTTCGGATCCTGAGCGTAGAGGATGACGTGACCTTGCCCCGTCGGCTCGTGGATGAGATACGCGGTTCCGCTCAGCAGCTCCACTGTGTTATTGGGCCAGATGAATCCGCTCACGTGCAGCTCCTTGCCCTCGAAGGTGACGACGTTCGCCCCATCTCGGCTGCGGGTGAAGAAGCGGGCTCCGTTCACCAGGACGGGCAGAGACTCGGCCTCGTAGCCGAAGGTCAGGAAGTGGTGCCGATCCACCGTCGCTCGAAGGATCGCTCCGGGGACGGGCAGCGGTCGCGTCGGCTTCTCAGCCGGGGCCTGAGCCGACGCGGGGCTTGAGGCGCTCGATCCCGGCGACTCGGGGGCTTCTTCAGCGCCGAGGACTTTAGCTGTCGTCAGCTCAACCCCCTTCTGCGTGAACAGCTCGGCGGCGCCCCCGATGCCGATGAGTACGCCACCTTCGTTCACCCATCGCTTGAGCCGTTCCAGACCTCGATCGCCCAACATCGCGCGATAGACGGAAGGGTTGCCGTCGGGAAAGAGGATCACGTCGTACTCGAAGATGTTGGCGCGCTGTAGCGAAGCGAGCGTCATCGGGATGAATGGGATGCCGAATCGCCGCTCGAAGAGGAACCAGATCGCGCCGAAGCTCGTGACCGAGACACCCTCGCCGGTGATGACGATGATCTTCGGCTTGCGCAAGGGGATGACGGCCGGCGATCCGATCCCCGTATCTCCGCGATCGGTGTAGGCGCTCGCCGCCGCGTAGACGTTCACCCCGTATTCGCGGGCGAGCGCGGCGATGCGCTCGTGCAGGGATTCGGGATTGCGCTCGATGGGGACGATGAGCGTGCCGCGTGGGAAGTCGCGGCCATCGGCGCGAAGGGGTCTTGTCGAGACGGCGATCTTGTAGCCTTCGTTGAGCAAGGCGAAGGCCAGGCGCGCCGCCGCGTTCGTCTCGTAGGCGAACACATACGCCGATGTCGCGCGACCGGTGACGCCGCCGGAGACGATCGGCTTGCGGTCGTCGCTGGTGACGACGCGTCCGGATTCATCGAGGGCCAGAGGGACCGAACGCACGCGCGGCGCATCTTCGGTCCAATAGGCTTCGACGCCGAAAGCCAGGGGCAGAGACCAGGCCGTCACGTCATAGAACTCATAGCGCTCCTTCGGGACGTTCTTGCCCCGCCGTTCGTTTCGCTCGCGAATCTCCAGTTGGCGCTTGACGAACTGCGGATCCAGCTCGGCTTCGGGCTCCAGCAACGCTTTCGCCAAGCGCATCTGCGGCTGCGCCAGGTCCACGATGAGCGCGCCCGCGGGGAACGAACGCGGTGTGGCCGTCTTGCTCAGGTAGTCATGAGCGGCGCGCGAGGAGAAGCTCTCTTGGGTCACCTGCACTTCGATCCCGGCGCGCAGCAGCGTCGCGGCGAGTTCCGCGGCTCGCCCCGGATCGTTCCCCGGCAGAAAGACGAACCGTCGCATCGGACCGCGTGCGCCTTCCTCGATCGCCGTGCGCTTGAAGTCGTAGAAATACTGGAGCAAGCGTTCGCGATGGCGGACCGCCGTCTCCACTGTCGCCAGGCTCGCGACGAAATGTTTCGCGATCCCATCGCGCAAGGTCACCAGAGCCCCGTCCTCGCGCCGCCAACGCAGTCCCCGACTTCCGCCCCCATCGGTTTCGTAGGTCATGCCGATCGCTCCATTGAGCGAAGGCCAACTGTCCCAATAGCCGGGATAAAAGAGGTCGAAGACGTCTCGGGCGAAGTACGCCCATCCCTGACGATCGAAGGCCTCGGCATTACCCCGTCCGAACACCTCCATCCAATCGTGATAGGCCTTCGGAAGATTCGCATTCACAGGGGCTGCCGGGGGAGGGAAGAAGAAGGTCGTCGTTTGGCCGTGATGATCCACGAAGACCTGTGGGTTCCACTGCAAATAGGCGCGCATGAGGGCTTGGGTCTCGATCTGCGTGCTCGCGAGCGCATCGCGATTGAGATCGATCTGATAGTGGTTGTTGTTCGTGGAGAATCCCCAGGGCGCGTTGTGCTCGGCGGCGAAGCGATCCTCGGCGCCGACGGCGAAGGCGTTGTACCAGGCGACGAAGCGCTCGTGACTCTCCGGGTTATGAGCGGGATTGATGAGGATGATGGCCTTCTCGAGCAGCTCGCGGGTCTTCGGTTCCTCGCTCGCGGCCAAATGATAGGCGACTTGCAACGCCGCTTCGAAGGCGGCCGATTCGTTCCCATCGTTAGCGTAGTTCAACCAGACGACGACGGGCGTCGTGCGGATGATCGTCGCGGCTTCCTCCGGCGAGCTGAGCCGTCGGGGATCGGCGAGCTGTTGAATGCGGGCCCGGATCTCTTCGAGCCGATTCATGTTCTCCGGCGCGCTGATGAGGAGCAAGCGAAGGGGCCGTCGCCCGTAGCTCTGCCCATATTCGATCACCCGCACGCGATCGGAGGCCGCTTGCGCGATGGCGAAGATGACGCGCTCCATCCCGCGGAAGTCCGTATGGTATTCGCCCGGCTCATACCCGAGAAGTTGTGACGGACGCGGAACCGACGGACGATATGGCCCCCGCGCGTAAAAGTCGAAGGTGTTGGCGAAGATCGAGGACCGTGTCAAAGAGAGCATGAGGGAGATCCCACAAAGGATCGTCGTGACGAATCGCTGCATCGCTCCTTCCCCCCTTTTTTGCGGATTCGCATCGGCCCTTCAGGACGATGCGTCCTAATCATACGCAGCGATCGGCGGCGCGCCAAGCGCCGTTTAGCGCGCTTGATGGGCGGTGGCTCAGGGAAGCGCTCGTCGGCTTTTCTGGGGATTGACGCCCTCGCGCCGCGCTTGCTTTGATTGGGCGTGTGGCGCGAAAGAGGAGTCCGTCGTCCTGCGGCGTGGCGAGATCGGTGGCGCGCGTTCCTCGAGCGTCATCGAAAGCATGGGCCGCTTCTGGCCTTCGTCCTCGGGTTCGTGTATGACAGCGTGACGCTCACGCGCATTGATCGGTGGGTGGATAATCTGATCCTGCTCGGGTATCTTTTGGCGTCCGGCATCTTGATTGCGCTGATCGGGCGAGCGGAACGCGGACGCCTCCGATCGCCGCGGCTGCTTCGACGGCTCGATCTGATGACTTGGGGCGTGCACTTCTTCCTCGGCGGTCTGCTCTCGAGCTACGTCGTCTTCTATTTCAAGAGCGCGGCCGTCGGTAGGTCGCTCATCTTCGTCGGACTGCTCGTCGGTCTCCTGCTGGCTAACGAATTCTTCGCCCATCGGCTGCGGGACCTGAAGCTGCTCTTGCCCCTTTACTACTTTTGCGGCTCAGCCTTTTTGACCTTCTTTCTGCCGATCGTGGTTCGGCGGATGAGCGCGGCGCTCTTTGTCGCGAGTGGAATGTTGAGCCTCATCCTGACCGGCATCCTCGGCTTGGCGATCTTCGGCTGCCGACGCGAAGCGGTACGGGTCTTCCTCGTTCCGATGGCTGTGTTCGGCGGCTTGCTCCTCGGCTACTTCGGCGACGTCATCCCGCCCGTTCCTCTGGCGTTGAAGGATGGGGGGATTTACCGGAACGTCCGGCGCGTGGGCGCGCGGTATGAAGTCGTCTATCGAGAACCCCCGCGTTGGTTCTTCTGGCGCCGGGATGAACGTGAGTTCGCCTATACGTCGGGCGATGCCGTCTACTGCTTCGCGGCCATCTTCGCCCCGACGGCGTTCACCGAGCAGGTGTGGCACTACTGGCAGCGACGAGATGAAAACGGGCGGTGGATCACAACGGATCGGCTCGCCTACACGGTCATCGGCGGGCGTGAGGGCGGCTATCGGGGCTATACCGTCAAGCGGAAGATCGCGCCCGGCCGATGGCGCGTGGAAGTACGGACGGCCGAAGGGCGGCTGCTGGGGCGGATCCCTTTTGTCGTCGTCCCCACTTCGCATCGGCCCAAACGCCTGCGGACCGAATACCGGTAGAAACCTCGCCCCCTCTTGCCGGAACAAATCAGCAGGGCGTCCCGTAATATGGATGGCGATGAACGTGAGAGGCGAGAGGGAAAAGCAATGGGAAGAAGCCGTCGAAGCTCGATCTTCACGCTTCTCATGGTGCTCTTGGTCGGCGGGGCTGTTCAAGGGCTCGCTCAAGCGGAACGTCCGCGCCTGCGCCTTCCCCGCGTTTCCACCCCCCCACGGCTGGAGGATTACCGGCAAGGGATGAGGAACGCCAATGCGGTTTGCGTATCCGACTTTCGCCAGCGGGAGCCGGGGGATGGGATCCCCGTCAGCTTGGAGACGACGGCCTGTCTCTCCTACGATCGCCATCATCTCTACATCGTGTTCCTCTGCAAGGACGACCCGGCGAAAGTTCGCGCGCGCCTCTCTCGGCGGGAGGCGATCTTTGAGGACGATATAGTCGGTGTGATCTTGGACACGTTTCAAGATCGTCGCCGCGCCTATCTCTTCTTGGCCAATCCCCTGGGCATCCAGGCCGATGGGATCATCGGGGAGGGGCAAGAGGACGACTATAGCTTCGATACGCTTTGGCACTCCGAAGGACGGGTGACGGAGGATGGCTTCATCGTATGGATGGCCATCCCTTTCCGCAGCCTTCGGTTTCCCGCGACGCGAACGCAAAGCTGGGGGATCGCGCTCGGGCGGGTGATCCAGCGTCTCAACGAACAGTCCTTCTGGCCATACATCACCCGACGCGTGGCCGGGTTCCTCCAGCAATTGGCGGTGTTGGAGGGATTGGAGGACATCTCGCCGGGACGCAACTGGCAATTCATCCCATATGGAGCGTTCGCCGCGGCCCGATTCCTCGACCCAGCGGGGGCGAATGGACCCGCATGGCGCACGGAGGTCGAGGGACGAGGAGGGATGGATGCCAAGTTCGTCTTACGCGATGCCTTCACGCTGGATCTCACGGTGAATCCCGATTTCAGTCAGGTCGAGTCCGATGATCCACAGGTGACGCTCAATCAGCGGTTCGAGGTCTTCTTCCCCGAGAAGCGTCCGTTCTTCCTGGAGAACGCCGGTTTCTTCCGGACGTTGGAGAACCTCTTCTTCTCCCGCCGAATCATTGATCCTCAATTCGGCGCGCGCGTGACGGGGAAGGCGGGGCATTGGGCGCTCGGAGCCCTCGCCATTGATGACCGGGCTCCTGGCCGGAACGTCGCTCCCACTGATCCCGCGTACGGGCGGAGGGCGGCCATCGGCGTCCTGCGCGTGCAACGCGAATTCGCCGAGCAGTCGAGCCTCGGCATCCTCCTCACGCACCGATCCTTCATGTCCCAGTCTAACACTGTCCTGGCCCTCGATGCGTTGCTGCGGCTGAGTCCTCATTGGACGCTCACAGGCCAGATCATGCGCAGTTTCACCCGACGCGACGACGGACGGTTCTCCGGCCCCGCGTATTCGCTCGATCTCTCCTACTCGGGGCGGCACTTCTTCTATTCCGGAGAGTATGTGGATCGCAGCCCGCGATTCCACTCGCAGCTCGGCTTCATCCGCCGTGTGGACGTGCGGCAGACGGAGCACTTCGTCCGATACCGATGGTTCCAAGAGGGGCGCCGCCTTCAGAGCTTCGGACCGAACATCTTCGCTCTCGCGAACTGGGATCGGCGCGGCCGCCTTCAGGATTGGATCGTCAGCGGGGGGTTCCAATTGCAGTTCGCCGGACCGACGGGGATCTCCTTTCGCCGTTCGGAGTCTTTCGAACTCTTTCGCGACCTGGGGTTTCGAAAACACGAGACGTCTCTCAACCTGGAGACAGCTTGGCTCCGGTGGCTCTCTCTGGCGGGAAGCCTCCGGTTCGGGACGGGGATCAATTTTTATCCCCCTCCTGGGGTGGAGCCGTTCTCGGCGACGACGACTGGGGGCGAACTGGAAATCACCGTGCGCCCCACCTCGCAACTTCGGGTGAGTCAGATCTACCTGTACAGCCGCCTGGGGGCGCACCGACGCTCGCTGCCGCCGGAGCTGCGAGGGCACGCCCCCGAAGTCATCAGCGTTTTCAACAACCATCTGCTCCGCACGAAGGTGAACCACCAATTCACGCGCGAGCTTTCGCTGCGCGTCATCCTCGACTACGCGGCCGTACTCCCGAATCCCTCTCTGGTGCGCGCCGAGCGAGAGAAGCGAGTGGGCGTGGACGTCTTGCTCACCTATCTGGTCAATCCGTGGACGGCGCTCTATGTGGGATACACGGATCGTTTGGAGAACGTGCTCTTCGATCCGGATGTTCCGACGGGCCTGCGGCGAATGGGCGCGCCCACGCGTTCGACAGGGCGGCAGGTCTTCGTGAAGTTCAGTTATCTCTTCCGGTTCTGAGGTTCAGCGCGATATGCTGAAAGACTGATGTTCGCGGCGCGGACCAGTTGGCCGACGGCGGTGAACGAGCTGACGCGTCGGGTGCGCGAGCGGCGCGAGCAAGGATTGCCCCTTTTCGATCTGACCGAGTCGAATCCCACGCGATGCGCCTTCGAGTATCCGAGCGAAGCGATCCTTGCGCCCTTCCTCTCTCCGGAGAACTTGCGGTATGAGCCGTCTCCACGAGGCGCGCGATCGGCTCGCGAGGCGATCGCGCGCTATTATGCGGAGCACGGGGCGTCCATTGATCCGGAGCACATCCTCCTGACGGCGAGCACGAGCGAGGCTTACGCCTTCCTCTTTCGGTTGTTGGCCGATCCGGGAGATCGCCTTCTTGTCCCCCGACCGAGCTATCCGCTCTTCGGATTTCTCGCCGATCTGAACGATGTGCGGCTTGACGCCTACCGATTGGTCTATCACGAAGGGTGGCAGATTGATGTTGAGAGCGTGCGGGCGGCGCTGCGACCGACGACGCGCGCGCTCATTCTGGTGAATCCGAATAATCCGACGGGATCGTTCGTGAAGCGCCACGAATGGGAGCAGCTCCGCGTCTTCTGTGCGGAGCACCACCTGGCCGTAATCAGCGACGAGGTCTTTTTGGATTACGCCTATGCGGAGGATCCCGAGCGGATCGGGACGCTCCTTCGGCAAGATGGCGAGGACGTCCTGAGGTTTGCTCTTGGCGGAGTCTCGAAGCTCCTTGGACTTCCGCAAATGAAGCTCGCTTGGATCGGCGTCGCCGGTCCGGCGGAGCTGACGCGCGAGGCGCTCGCCCGATTGGAGGTCATCGGCGACACCTATCTCTCTGTGAGCACGCCGGCGCAGCACGCCTTGCCGCGCTGGATGACGCTGCGGGAGGCCATGGGTCGGCAGATCCGCGAGCGCGTGAGGGCGAACCGAGAGTACTTGCGGGAGAGCATCGCGCGGACCGAGGGATGCCGCTGCTTGGAGGCCGAAGGGGGATGGTATGCGATTCTCCAGCTTCTGGATGCGCGCGATGATGAGGCGTTCGCGCTCGAGCTGGTGGAGCAAGAGGGAGTTCTGGTGCATCCCGGATATTTCTTCGACTTCGAGGAGGAGGGGTGTCTTGTCCTCAGTCTTCTCCCTCCGCCGGAGGTCTTCCAAGAGGGTGTTCGACGGATCCTTCGCCGAATTGAGGAGACGTAGGGCGTTGCGACTGCAGGGGGGATGAAACCGATGGGGGAAGGGGACGAGAAGCGTGAGCCGAAAGACCGCGTGATCCTCGCACTCGATGTCTCAACGGCGGAGGCGGCCCTGCGCCTCGTCGAGGAGACGCGGGGATTGGTCGGCATGTATAAGGTCGGGAGCCAACTCTTCACGGCTGTGGGGCCGGATCTCGTTCGCGCGCTCCTTCGGCAAGGGGAGCGCGTCTTTCTCGATCTCAAGTTCCACGACATTCCGACGACGGTCGCGCGTGCCGGGATCGAGGCGGCGCGCTTGGGCGTCAGTATGTTCACCATCCATGCTCTCGGTGGTGAACCGATGATGCAGGCCGTCGTCGAAGCCGTCGCGGATTTCTGCGCGCGCGAAGCCGTCGCGCCGCCGCGCATCCTCGCCGTGACGGTTTTGACGAGCCTGGGAGCCGAGGACCTGGCGAAGGTGGGCCTGCGGGCCAGGCCTGAGGAGGTGGCCGTCGCCCTGGCGCGTCTGGCCCACACATGTGGCGTGGGGGGGGTCGTCGCTTCCGCGTGGGAGATCGCGCGGATTCGCGAAGCCGTTCCCCATCGGGAATTCGCGATCGTCGTCCCCGGGATTCGTCCCGCGGGCGCTTCCACGCAGGATCAACGACGCTCGGCGACACCGCAGGAGGCCCTGCGAGCCGGAGCCGATTACCTCGTGCTCGGCCGCCCGGTCTCAGAGAGCGCTCGTCCGCGAGAGGTCTTGGAGGAGATTCTTCGGGAGATCGCGCGATAAGCGGCGGACCGAGCGCGCGGGATGCTCCCCACAGCGAGGTCTTCCTTTTGGGTAGGAAGAGAGGTGACCTGACAGGGACGCACTTCGGTCATGCGGGTCGAAGCGTCAATACCGACCCTTCTGAGACGTTCCGCCTGCAGGAATTCCCGCGCGAGCGGGGAACGGATGTTCGCTCATTGGCGTATGGGGAAGTGATCTGGTAAGCTATGGCCGTGATGCGGGGCTGGATTATGATCGGGCTTCGAGCCGCTCTCGTGCTCGTGCTTGTGTGGGTGGCGCTCGGTCACCTCGCACGCGGTCAAGAATTCCCGTCGCCTCAAGGCTATGTGAACGATTTCGCCGGCGTGCTCGATGCGGAGAGTCAGGCGCGGATGCAGACCTTGATCCGCCGAGTGCGCGCGCAGATGGGGGTGGAGATCGCCGTCGTGACCGTTCCTTCGCTCGGGGGATTGCCGATCGAGGAGTATTCGATCGAGCTGGCGCGCCGATGGGGGATCGGTCGGAAAGGGGAAGATACGGGCCTGCTCATTCTCGTCGCTCCGAACGAGCGCAAGTGGCGCATCGAGGTCGGGTATGGATTGGAGGGGGAGCTGCCCGATGGATTGGTCGGGGAAGTGGGTCGGCGCATGGTCCCCTACTTTCGGGAACGGAAATATAGCGAGGGGCTTGAGCTGGGCCTTCAAACTATCGTTGCGACGCTCGCCAAAAAGCGCGGCGTGACGATTGAAGACGTGGACACCTCGCTCGCGTATGCGCCGGAGCGGCGATCCGTCCGGGCGGCGGGCGTGGGTCTCGTGCTCTTGCTTGTGATCCTCTTCATTCTCGCCTTCGTCCTGGCAGCGACCACGGGGACGAGCTGGCGAAGACGGGGACGAGCCTGGCGATCGCGACCGTATCGGGATTCGGACTGGCTGTGGTACCCGATCGTCTTCAGCGGTGGAGGATCGGGAGGCTTCGGCGGTCATATCGGTGGCGGCTCGCACCAATGGGGGGGCTTCGGTGGAGGATCTTTCGGAGGAGGCGGCGCGAGCGGGAGTTGGTGACGAAACGCTCGCATCACGATCCCCTATGACGGATGAGCTGGTCAAACTCGTCGAGGGATTGAAAGCGGCGCATGGAGCGCAGCTTCTCTCCATCGTGCTCTACGGATCAGCCGTGACGGGGGACTTTGATCCCGAACGATCGAACTATAATGTCCTCGTCGTCCTGGAGACGATCACCCCAGCGGATCTCCGAGCCGCCCGTCCCGTCATTGAGGACTGGCACGCGCGCGGACATCCCCTGCCATTGTACTTCACGCGAGAGGAGATGGCGGATGCATCGGATGTCTTCCCCGTGGAATTCCTCGACATGAGCGCGGCCCATCGTGTCCTCTATGGAGAGGATCCGTTCGTGGGGCTTACGGTGCCGACCCTCCATCTCCGCCACCAGCTCGAATACGAATTGCGGGGCAAGCTCATTCGGCTGCGGGAGCTCTACATTTCGGCGAGCCACAGCGCCGAACGAGTGGTGGCGCTCATGACCGATTCGATCGGGAGCTTCGTCACGCTCTTTCGACATGTCCTTCGGCTCTTTGGGATCTCCGAGCCTCCGCTGAAGCGGCAGCACGTTGTGCGGCAATTGGGCGAGACGCTCTCGCTCGATGTGACGCCGTTTCAGACGATCCTCGATCTCCGACAAGCGAAGCGATCGCTTCCCCTTGAGGAAGCCGATCGGCTCTTCGCTGCTTATGTGGAGGCCATTCGGGACGTCATCGAGCGAGTTGACCGTTTGGAGGTACGGCCATGAGCGAATGGTTGGGACCGGAACCCGAAACGCGCGAGGAGTTCCGTCAAGTCTACCTTCGTGAGCAGGAACAGTTGGCTCGGGCGCGAGCCGAGCGGCGCCGTCGGACTTTGATGGCGGGCGTCATCCTCGGCGCCGTGATCCTCATCTTCGGTGGGTACTCCGTCTCGACGTATAATAGCCTGGTCGCTAAGCGCGAGAACGTGCGCAGCCGGTGGTCGCAGGTGGAGAATCAGATGCAGCGGCGCGCCGATTTGATCCCGAATCTCGTGAACACGGTTCGCGGGATCACTCGGCAAGAGCTGGAAGTCTTCACTCGCATCGCGGAGGCGCGAGCCAAACTCCTCAAGCCGGATGCGACGCCGCAGGAACGCGTCCAGGCGAATGCGCAGATCGAGACGCTCTGGCCACAGTTGCGCGTGCAAGTGCTCTCGCTCGCCGAACAGTATCCCGAGTTGCGTTCGAACGAGACGTTCCAACGGCTCATGGATGAGTTGGCCGGAAGCGAGAATCGGATCGCCGTCGCGCGCCGGGATTACATTCAGGCCGTTCAAGAGTATAACATCGCGACGTCTCGATTCCCATCGGTTCTCGTCGCCCGCCTCTTTGGCTTCGAGCGGGCTGAGGATTACTTCAAGGCGGCGCCCGAAGCGACGCGCGTCCCTCAGGTGCAGTTTTGATCTTGGGGCGACCTCGTCAACGCGCCCTCATTCTCCCTCCGGCGGAATCTTCGCGATCTCCCTCAGCGCGCGGCGGACGGGATCGTACTCGAAGCCGAGTCGCATCAGGTGATCGAAGAGGCGCTTCACCTCCGCCTTCGTCTTGGGCGCTCCCTTTGTCCGCACCCACTTGCCAACGGCGCGCGCGAGCAGGGATTCTTCATCCATTTGAGCATAGGCCTGGTCGAGGGCCGATTCGATCACTTCTTCCGGCAGGTGCTTTCGGCGCAACTCCTCGCGCAGTCGCCGTCGGCCCATCGGCTTGAACTGCAGGCGCGCGGCGGCATAATCGCTCGCCAATTGCTGATCATTCACGTAGCCGAGTTCCTGCAAGCGGGCGATCACCCGTTCGACGAGCTGTTCTTCCCCAGGTGCTTTCTCCAGGAGTTTCGCACGGAGTTCGGCTGCGCTGCGCGCCTTCCGCGAGAGCAACCGAAAAGCTCGATCCATGAGCTGTTGATCGAGCGAGACCCTCATGGCGTAAGGATTATCTCCGCTTGCCCCCAGCCTCGTCAATGCGACCTTGGCGGGGGGAAGGCTCGTGCGAGGACCATGCCTCGACATCGGGCGAGCACACGTCCTCGGGGAGAGGGCGGGGAGAAGGGCACGCTCTCCAACGCCTCGTAACGGGGTCACGAGGGCAACCCGACCTGTTAGGTCCTGTCATCCGGCGGCGTGATATGGTAAACTACAAGGCGGTTTTTCAGGACTATGAGGACCTGCCGAGGCGCCCGCGCCGGTTGTCGTGTGGCGACCTCGCTCGGGGGAGATCGCCAAGGGGGGATGGGGCTATGGTGGAGGGCGATCTCAGCACTACGCTGGAATTTGAAAGCGAGAGCGAGCGATGGGCCCGGTGGGATCAAGTGCATGAGGAGATCTTACAGCTCGCTCATCAGCTCATGGAAGCGCGTGAAGGGGCTGTGGAGACCCAGTCTTTGGTCTCCCGTTTAGAGCAGCTTCTTGAAGAAGCGGAGCGGTTGCGGCAGTGTTCGGCTTAGCCGGTGCAGTCACTCTTTCGAAGCGGGCTCATCAGAGGCTTTCCTGGGGCATGGCGCTCCCGGATGAGGCGGCGTCAATGTCGGTGATGTACAAGGAGGACGGCGCCATGGCGAGAATTTTGCTTGTGGACGATGAGCCCAACATCCGCCTTTTTTATTCCGCTGCCTTGGCCGATGAGGGGCATGAGGTCATTGAGGCTTCCTCTTGGGCCGAAGCTTTACGATTTTTGGAGGCTGAACCACTCGATCTCGTCGTCCTCGATATTCGATTGGGGTCTCAGAGTGGGCTTGAGCTGCTTCAGCGCATTGCGAGTCATCCGGCGCGTGTCCCCGTCATCATCCTCACGGCTTAT
>Ga0101943_1001711_pt1 | contig 16981 bp, 16 predicted proteins | sample DewCreD2012metaG_5_FD_75244 | JGI IMG/M metagenome (GOLD analysis project Ga0101943, IMG submission 75244) | Hot spring sediment bacterial and archeal communities from British Columbia, Canada, to study Microbial Dark Matter (Phase II) - Dewar... ... | reverse complement strand
CTCTACGTGGCCGCCGCTGCGCCGGACTGAGCCCTTGCCTCCCCGCGAGGCCGCCGCCGCGGCTAGGACCGGCGCCCTCGCCCCGCCGCCCGGAGGCGCGCCTCCCGCTGCCGGACCTCCGCCTCCAAGCGCGCGCACATGATGTCGCACAGGAGGAAGACGTCGTCGCCGGCGAGGCGGTAGCGCACGTGCACCCCGTTCCGCCGACGCTCGACGAAGCCGGCGGCGTGCAGACGCTGCAGATGCCGCGAGAGGTTCGGCTGGCTCAACCCCGTCGCCGCAAGCAGCTCGGTCACGGTCTTTTCCCCTTCGCGCAGCGCTTGCAAAATGCGCAGGCGCGCCGGCTCGGCCAGCACCTTGAATCGCTCCGCGATCCACGCGAGCACTGCGGGGTCCAGCCCCGACGACGGCATCGGTCCGCTACCCTCCGATCGTGAGCGCCGCGTCCCCACCCGGTCGGGCCACCGGGTAGCCCTGAGCCCGCCACGCCGCAAAGCCACCGCGCACGTCGACCACCCGCTCGAAACCCAGCGCCCGCAAGAGACTGGCGGCGATGGCGGAGCGCCCCCCGCTTTGGCAATACACCGCCACCGGCCGATCCCGCGGCACCTCGGCCCGCCGATCGACCAGGTACCCCAACGGAATGTGCACCGCTCCCGGCACGTGCCCGGCGGCCCACTCGGTTTCGCCACGCACGTCCACGGCCGCCAGGTCGCCCCGGGCCACCCCCTCGGCCAGCTCCCTCGCCTCGATCGCGGGGATCCGCGCCAGGGTCGCCCCGTGCCGCACCGCCGCCTCGATCGCCCGGGCGCCGAAGTACCCGACCAGCCCATCCAACCCGATGAGGAACAGACTCCGCGCCGCCTGGTCGACGCAGCCGTCGCACTCCTCCTCGAGGATCAGATAGAAGGGTCGATCGTAGGGCACGAGCCACCCGGCCCAGGTGGCAAAGCCACGACCCAGCGGCAGGTTGATCGTGCCCGGCAGATGCCCCTGGGCAACCACCGCCGCCGGCCGCGTATCGATCACCCACCCGCCCTCGCGAAGCACCGCCGCCAGCTGGTCGTCGGGCAGCCGCGGCGGCCGCGGAACCCCGCCCACGACCCGCGGGCCCTCCTTGTTGATGCGCTTCATCTGGGCAAAGTACTTCGGGGGTTCCGGCTGGCCGGCCAAGGCGGCCGCGACGAACGCGTCCTCGTCGTCGATCTGGAAGGCCCAGTTGAAACGCTTCTCGTACCCCAGCGTCGTGGCGGGCACGCCGCCGATCGCCTTGCCGCAGGCCGATCCCGCCCCGTGGCCCGGAAGCACGAGCCAATGGTCGGGCAAGGAACGGAAGCGTTGCACGGACCGGAACAACGCTCGCGCCGCCGCCTCCGTCGTCCCGCGCTGCCCGGCCGCCTTCTCGAGCAAATCGGGCCGGCCCACGTCGCCGGCGAAGAGGAAGTCGCCCGTCAGCACCGCGAACGGCTCGGCGCCGCCGGCCAGGTCCGTCACCGCGAAGGACAGATGCTCCGGCGTGTGCCCCGGGGTGTGGATCGCCTGGACCCGCACCCGGCCCACGACGACGGCGTCGCCATCGCGCAGCAGCGTGGCGCCGTCGCGCGAGGCGAAGGCGTACGTCCAGGCCTCGTCGCCCGCGTCGGACAGGTAGACGCGCGCCCCGGTCCGGGCGGCCAACTCGCGCGTGCCGGAGACGAAATCCGCATGGATATGCGTCTCGGTCACGTGGCGAATGCGCAGCCCGTGCGCCTGCGCATAGCGCAAATAAGGCTCGACATCGCGCAACGGATCCACCACCAACGCCTCGCCCGTGGCCGGGCAGGCGATCAGGTAGCTGGCCTGCGCCAACGCTTCGTCGTAGAAACGTTCGAGAATCATCGCGACTCGGCTCGTGTCGTTGTCGTCGAATGCGGCCGCGGGGTTTCCGCGGCCGGGCGCGCGACCGCCGCCGACGCGGCCGACCGCACCACCCCGCAGTTCTGCCACAGGACGGCGCCGGCGACCCCGACGAGCAGGACCGCGAAGGCCCGCCGGAGCGTCGCCGGCGCCACGCGATGCGCCAGCTGCGCCCCGACCACGGCCCCGGCCACCGCCACCGCCGTGAACGCCGCCATCACCCCCAGGTCTAGCGGCACACGGCCCACGTACCCGAGGAAACCGGCCCCCGCGTTGAGGGCAATGATGGCCAAGCTCGTGGCCACGGCCCGCGGCATCGGCAGGCGGCCAAAGGCCACCAGCGCCGGCACGAGCAGGAACCCGCCGCCGACGCCGACGACGCCGATGACGAGCCCCACCCCGAAGGCCACCGCACCGAGGGACGCGATCGACCCGGCGCCCGTCCGGGCCGGACCGACGGCGCCGGCGACCCCGGGCGCCCCGGGGCGAGGCCGGGCCATGTACCCGGCGGCCACGAGCGCGACGACGCCGAAGAGCGCCAACTGCACGGCGTCCGCCAAGCGCCACGCCAGCCGGGCACCGAGGTAGGCCCCGGCCATCGACAGGGGCGCGAACGCAACGAGCACCCGCCCGTCGACGTGGCCCAAACGCGCATGCCGCACCATGCCCACCGCGCTCGCGATCGCCACCACCAGCAGGGCCATCGCCACCGCGACCTTCGCCGGATAGCCCAGCACGTACGTGAACACGGGCACGGCCAGCACGGAGCCGCCGCCGCCCAACATCCCCAACGACAAGCCAATCAGCAGGGCCAACAACCCGGCGAGGACCATGGGCTCAACCGCAGCAAGGGCCACGATCGCTCGCGCCGCCACAACCGGACCCGGCCGCGCCCGCCCCACCGGCTCGGTTCCACGGCATCCGCGCCAGCAACGAGCCCAACAAACACGTGTCCGTCACACCGGCGACGACCAACCCGCTGCCGACGGCGCCCGCCACCCAGCCGAACCCGGGATGCGCGACCGCCGCCAAGATCCCCCCGAGCGCGGCCGCCAGCCCGGCCACGATCCGCACCTGCCGCTCCAACGACAGCGCCGGCCGCCCGGTGCGCACCGGCCGCCCGGCCGCCTTCCACGCCTCCACACCGCCATCCAGCACGCACAGGTGCGCCAACCCGACCGCCTGCAGCCGCTGCGCCGCCTCCTGCGCTCGGCGCCCGGATCGGCACACGAGCACGATGGGATCCGCCCCGCCACGCAGCGCCGCGGCCTGCGCCGCGAGCGCGTCGAGCGGCACGTTGACCGAGCCGGGAATGTGCTCGGCCCGGAACTCCGCCGGCGTCCGGACGTCGATCAGCCGGGTGCCCGGGCGTTGCCGCTGCAGCCGCTCCACGTCCTCCACACCGACCCGCCGAGGGGCCGTCGTCGTTTCGGCCATCCGATCCATCCTCCTGGGCTCGAGGTTCGCGTCGCTGCGGTCGAGCGCCCCCCGCCCGCCGCATCAGAACTATATGCGTATATGAACATATTGCTGGACGAAGCGGCGCAAGCCCCACCCGGGCCCGAACCCCGGCCACGCCCACCGGGTAGCAGACCACGATGATCCGCCTCACCCCCGCCGCGCGAGCGAAAATCGACGCCCTGGTGGCCGCCGAAGCGGTGCGGGAGCCGGCGCTGCGCATCGTCCTCGACGGCGAGGCTCCCAGCCCCTTGCAGCGCACCTACCGCATCCACCTGGTGGAACGGGAGGACCGGCAGCGCACGGAGATCGCCGTCAACGTCGACGGCGTGCGCGTCTTTCTCAACCTCGACACCTCCCACCTCCTGGGCGGGGCCGTGGTCGATTGGGACGAGCAGGAAGGCGCCTTTCGCGTCTACGAAGCCAACCCCCGCGCCGCCATAGCCGCCGCCCGCGGCGCCCCGGAGCGCCCCAACGCCCCGGACCTGCCGCCGGGCAGCCTGGCCGAACGCGTCCAACGCCTCTTCGACGACGTGATCAACCCGCGCATCGCCCTCCACGGCGGCGCGGTGGAGCTGGTGGACGCCGACGACGACGGCACCATCTACATCCGCATGACCGGCGGCTGCCAGGGCTGCGCCGCCAGTGCGGTGACGTTGCGACTCGGCATCGAGCGCATGGTGCGCGAAGCCCTCCCCGAGGTGGGCGAGATCGTCGACGTCACCGACCACACCGCCGGCACCAACCCGTACTACCGCTAGCGCTCCCGCGCCGCCGCGCCCGCCGCCCGGGGCGGGCGGGAACGCGACGATCAAGCGCCTCGGCGGGGACGGTGCCGGGCGCCCCCGGCCCGCGCCGCGCCGACGCTATTCCTCCTCGCGCTCGCGGTCGCGGCGCCGCAACCGCCGCACACCCAGGATGAAGAGCAGCAGCCCCGCCGCGCCGGCCGCGATCTCCAGCCGCCGCCGCCAGCGCGCCCCCGTGGGCGGCGGCGGCACGGGCCCTACTTCGACCCGCGCGTGGTCCGCCGGCAGCGGCCGCGGGGCTTCGGCCCACGGTGTCGCGGAATTCTCTCGCTCCATCGCGTGCGTGCGCACGATCGCCATCCCGCCAAGGCCCGCGCCCGTTCGATGCGTCGCACCCGCGGCTCGAGGGACCGGAGCCACGCCGGTCTTAGCGGCTGGCGCGCTCCTCGGACAGACGACGGTTCTTCTCGATGTAGTGCTGCCACTCGGGCGGCACGTCGGTGTCGGGGTAGATCGCCTGCACGGGGCACTCCGGCTCGCAAGCGCCGCAGTCGATGCATTCGTCGGGGTTGATGAAGTACTGATCCTCGGCCTCGTAGATGCAATCGACCGGGCAGACTTCGACGCAGCTGGCGTCCTTCGTGCCGATGCAGGGTTCGGTGATCACGTAGGGCATCGATTCCCTCCCGCGCGGCGCGCGCCGCGCCCCTGCAAGCTAACCCGCCGACGGGACGTCGACAACGCCCAGCCGCCCGGCCAGGTACCGCAAACGACGACGGTTGCCGGGCGCCTCGAACTCCCCGGCCCGCGGCGGCGCTTCGACCCCGAGCGCCTGCGCCACGGCCGCCCGCAAATCGGCCACCTCCGCCTCCCCCACCGGGCCGAGGCCCGCCACCTCCACCCGCGGCGCCCGCTCCATCCGCAGCACCTGGCGCGCGAACGAAACGAACAGCGAACACGGCTCCGGGCACGGGACGACCGCCTCCCCCACCACGGGCTCGGCTAGCAACGGCGGCGCGCCCGGCTCGGCACCCCAGGCCACCTGCCGCAAACACACCTCGTTGCCGCAGCAGGCCCACACGGCCCGCGGCAGCGCCTCCGCCGGCAGCAGCTTCACCTTGGCGTAGATCCCGCTCTGGCGCGCCGCCGTCTCCGCCCAGGAGACCGCCCGCAACGCCCCGCAACGACCCGCGTACCAATGCGCCACCGCCGCCGGGTAGAGCGCCTCGACCGCGGCGATCACCCCCGCCGCGTCGAGATCGACCAACGCCCACCCGCGCCGCAAGTCCGGCGCCGTCTTGAGCGGCCGGTAGGCGCCGGCGTCGTCCACCGCCGCCAGCACCCGGGCCACCGCCGCGTCGCGCTCGACGGCCAACGCCGCCAGCGGCGCCGTCCGATCGGCCACGTGGCGCAACGCGTAGCGCCCGGTCTCGTCGACCACCACCCAAAGCTGCAAGAACGTCCGCCCGGCGGGGCCGGCGGCGTCCACCCACGCGCGCCAGGCCGCCCACGCCACCTCCGGCGAGAACGGCGTGTGAGGACCGTGGGGATGTTCCATCGCTCGCACCGGACGGCCAGCTGTACGACCCGCGCCCCCCGCCGGTTCCCCCTCGGGCGCCCCGTGCGCCACCGCCCTTGCCTCGCCCCCAAACCGCTGGCTACCTCGCCCCCAGCCAACGTCTGCCCAACCGCCACGGAAGGGACCGATGCGCGAACCCGCACCGCACGTCCGCTGCACGATCCGCTCGCTGCTCCTGCTGGCCACGCTCGCCGGCGCCCGCCCCGCCCACCCCCAAGCGCCGCGCGCCGACACGGCCAGCCTGACGGAACCGAGCCGCCTCCTCTACGTGGGGCTCAAGTTCGTCCCCGGGCTCGGCGGCGAGTGAGGCAACGCCTCGGACCGGGCTACGGCTTTCTCGACGGCGGCACCGCCCTCCTGGCCGCCTTCCTGTCGGCCGGGTACGGGCTGCCCGTCACCCCCCGCCTCGAGGCGCGCGCCGTGCTGCCCACCGGCAAAGTGGTGACGTTCTTCAGCGACGCCGCGTCGGTCGCCTTCGGCGAGCTGGGCACGCGCTGGCCTCCTCCTCCTGCCCGAAGAGACGACCGAAACCGACCCCAACACCCGCACAACGCGACGGCGCGTCCGGCTGCACCTGGCGCCCAACGGCGGCGTGCTCGTCCAGCTGCTACGCTGGTAGCGGGATCCCCGCCTCGCGGACGCGTTCCAGCACCAGGTCGGCCACCTCGGGGAAGGTGCCCACCGGCGCCGCGTAGTGGATCCGCTGCCGCCCCCGCTGCGTCACCCGGCCCTCGGCGGGACGACGCAAGCCCAGATCGTCGGGAATCGTCTCCTGCGTGTGCCAGCCCTCGGCCACGAAGAACGGCACCAGCACCACCTCCGGATGATCGAGCTCGGCCAGCACGGCGCCGATCGCCGGCTCCTGGTCCAGGAAGCCGGCCCGCACCGTGCCGAACACCCCGCGGGCGGCGGCTTCCCGCGTCACCCGCCAGATCACCGCGGCGGAGTTCTGGTTGCGCTCGGTGCCGTGCCCCACGATGACGAGCGCCGCCTGCCGCGCCGCGGCGGCGTCCAACCCGGCGATCTCCTCCGCGCGCCGGAGAATCATCTCCGTCATCGCCGGATGGGTGCCCACCGGCGGGCAGTAGATCACCGTGCGCCCCCATCGTTCGGTGACGCTGGGCGCCGGGCCCACCAACCCCAGCTCCCGCGGCAGCACCTCTTCCGTGAAGTAGCCTTGGGAGATGAAAATCGGCACGACGACTACGACGGGGCTGGCCATCGTGTCCCAAATCGTGCGCAGCGAGGGCTCTTCCTTCCAGAAGGCCTCACGCACCTCGGCGAACCACCCCCGCGCCCGCAACGTGGCCGCGTGGGCGTACACGGGCGCGCTGGAGTCGCCGTTCAGATGCGAACCGTGACCCACCAACAACAACCCCACCATGGCACCGGCAATAACCCGCCCCCACGAGGCGGTTCCGGCCGGGGCGCGGCACCGCACCCGGAACACCCGCCGCCCCGACCCCGCGGACGCGCGCGCCCGAGGCCTTGCCTGTTTCACGCTTGGCGGCTGCGGGAGCTCCGCGAGGGCCCGATCCTCGGGAACGTACCAGCTCGGTTCCTCGGTGCGGCCGTCGTTGTCGGTGCTCGAGGGTACGATCTAGCTGTCGGGGTCACGCGCCAGGAAGCCGAACCCAAGGGCAAGGTAAAAGGCATCCCACAATGAAGCTGGAAGACATCCTTCCGCACGCGTCCGTGCGGGGCGTCGTTCCCAACGCTCCGGTCACCGTGGTCTCGGTCCAGTGGTTTGGCTCCGACGTGCTCGAGCTCACCGACAAAGACCCCGATGGCCGAGTCGGGCAGGTGCTCCTGTACCGCGCCGACGAGCCACGGCTGGAACTTGTCGGACTCGGCCGCCCCTGGAGCTTTGACGGCGACGGCGCCCTGTTCCGCTTGGTCTCCGAAGCCCACCGCATCCGCCTTGCCTACCTCTTCGACCCGCTTCTCGCCGTGCACACCTCGTTGGTCGAGCCGCTGCCTCATCAAATCACGGCGGTTTACGAGACGATGCTGCCCCGCCAGCCACTTCGGTTCCTGCTGGCCGACGATCCTGGGGCGGGCAAGACGATCATGGCCGGGCTCCTGATTAAGGAACTTCTCGTGCGCGGGGATGTGCAACGGTGTCTCATCGTCTGCCCCGGCAACTTGGTGGAGCAGTGGCAGGACGAGCTATCTCAACGCTTCCAGCTCCCTTTCGAGATCCTGACCAACGACAAGCTGGAGGCGGCCCGCACCCGGAATTGGTTTCTAGAGAACGACCTCGCGATTGTGCGACTCGACAAGGCCGCCCGCGATGAGTCCGTCCAAGCGAAACTGGCCGCACCCGAGTGCCGGTGGGACCTGGTGATCGTGGACGAGGCCCACAAGATGTCGGCCACCTTCTTCGGAGGTGAGATCAAGTACACCAAGCGCTACAAGCTGGGCCAGCACCTTTCTGGCCTCACCCGGCATTTCCTGCTCCTGACGGCCGCCGCACAACGGCAAGGAGGAGGACTTCCAGCTCTTTCTGGCGCTCTTGAATGGTGACCGCTTCGAGGGCCGCTTCCGCGACGGCGTCCACCAGGTGGACGTCTCGGACCTCATGCGTCGCATGGTGAAAGAGCATCTAGTGCGCTTCGACGGCCGGCCGCTCTTTCCCGAGCGGTTCGCCCACACCGTTCCCTACCGCCTGTCGGATCTGGAGGCGCGCCTGTACAAGGAAGTGACGGAGTACGTGCAGGCGGAGTTCAACCGCGCCGACGCCCCGGACGACGAGAAGCGCAAAGGCACCGTCGGGTTCGCACTCACGATTCTGCAACGCCGGTTGGCCTCGAGCCCGGAGGCCATCTACCAATCGTTGCTTCGGCGGCGCGAGCGGCTCGAAAGCCGCTTGCGGGAGGTGGAGCTCCTGCAGCGGGGCGGAACGGTGGCCGTGCCCACCGCCCTCGGCCCCACGGTGGAGCCCGAGGAATTGGAAGAGCTGGAGGAAGCGCCCGAAGTCGAGGTTGCCCAGAAGGAAGAAGAGGTCCTCGACCAAGCCACTGTCGCCCGCACCATCGAGGAGCTGCGAGCGGAGATCGCCACCCTCAAACGGCTGGAGGCCCTCGCACTGCAAGTCCGCAATAGCGGCGAGGACCGAAAATGGCGCGAGCTGGCGAACCTCCTCAGCGAACTCTTCACCCCAGCTGCGCCGCATCAGAAGCTCGTCATCTTCACCGAGCACCGGGACACCTTGAACTATCTGGTGGAACGGATCTCCACGCTGTTGGGACGCCCGCAGGCGGTGGTGTGGATTCACGGTGGCATGGGTCGCGAGGAGCGGCGCAAAGCCCAGGAAGCCTTCCTCCACGACCCCGAGGCGCGCGTGCTCGTGGCCACGGACGCCCCCGGCGAAGGTATCAACCTTCAGCGCGCACACCTCATGATCAACTACGACCTGCCCTGGAATCCTAACCGCTTGGAGCAGCGCTTCGGCCGCATCCACCGCATCGGCCAAACCGAACCCTGTCACCTGTGGAACCTGGTGGCCATCGAGACCCGCGAGGGCGACGTCTACTACACGCTGCTGAGCAAGCTCGAAGAGGCTCGCGCCGCCCTCGGTGGCAAGGTCTTCGACGTGCTGGGCAAGCTGCAGTTCGAGGGCCGGCCCCTCCGCGACCTGCTCGTCGAGGCCATCCGCTACGGCGAAAAGCCCGAGGTCAAGGCAAGGTTGAATCAAGCCATCGGCCAGACCCTGGACGTCACGCACCTGCAGAACCTGGTGGCGGAGCGGGCTCTGGCGCAGGAGATCATCCACGCCGAGCGGCTACGGCGCATCCGCGAGGACATGGAGCGCGCCGAAGCCCGCCGCCTCCAGCCCACTACATCGAATCGTTCTTCCTCGAGGCGTTCCGTCGCTTGGGCGGCTCGATCCACGAGCGCGAGCCCCGTCGCTACGAAGTCACGCACGTGCCCGCTGCCATCCGCCAGCGGGATCGGCTCATCGGAACTCGCGAGCCCGTCCTGCGCCGCTACGAACGCATTACCTTCGAGAAGGACCTCATTGCGCCGCCGGGCCAGCCCCTGGCGGCTTTCGTCTGCCCCGGACACCCGCTCCTAGACGCTGTGCTGGATCTCATCCTGGAGCGCCACCGCGACCTCTTGCGCCGGGGCGCGGTCCTGGTGGACGACCGCGACCCAAGCGACCAGCCCCGCGTCGTCGCCTACCTGGAGCACTCCATTCAGGACGCCCGCACCACCCGCACCGGGGAGCGGCGCGTGATTTCCCGACGCATGCTCTACGTGGAGCTGGATTCCCAGGGCCAGGCCCGCAACGCCGCCTACGCGCCCTACCTGGACTTCCGGCCCCTGCGAGAAGACGAGCCTTCGCCGGAAGAGATCCTCGCCCGGCCTAAGTGCGCCTGGATCGCACAGGGCCTCGAGGCTCAGGCCCTCGCCTACGCGGTAACCCAGGTGGTGCCCGAGCACCTGGAAGAAGTCCGCCGCCGGCGGTTGGAGCTCATCGAGAAAACCCGCGCCGCCGTCAGGGACCGCCTGACCAAGGAGATCGCCTACTGGGACCACCGGGCCGAACAGCTCCGCCTTCAGGAGCAGGCCGGCAAGCCCAACGCGCGACTCAACTCGCAAGAGGCGCGGCGCCGAGCCGATGAACTCGCAGCCCGGCTCGAGAAGCGGATGCAAGAGCTCGACCGTGAGGCGCAGATCTCGCCCCTGCCGCCCGTGGTGATGAGCGGATTCGTGGTGATCCCGGCAGGGCTGCTGGCCAAAATGCAGGGCAAGGCGCTGCCGGCAGCGACGCCTGCCGCGGATACCCAAGCCATCGCCGCCCGGGCCCGCGCTATCGTCATGGAAGCCGAGCGCCGCCTGGGTTACGAACCTGTGGACCGGGAGTTCGACCACCTCGGCTACGACATCGAAAGCCGCGACCCGGCCACCGGACGGCTGCGCTTCCTGGAGGTCAAGGGCCGCGTGGCCGGAGCCGACACCGTTACCGTCACCCGCAACGAAATCCTGACCTCGCTGAACCCCGAGGACTACATCCTGGCGATCGTGGCCTTCGAGGAGGACGGCACGCACCGGCTCTACTACGTCCGCCGCCCCTTCCGCCGGGAGCCGGACTTCGGCGTCACCAGCGTCAACTACGAATTGTCATCGTTCCTTTCGCACGCGGAGGAAATCGTATGAACCGCCGCAAGAAACTCATCGAAGTCGCACTGCCGCTCGAGGCCATCAACACAGCCTCGGCCCGCGAGAAATCCATTCGCCACGGGCATCCCAGCACGCTGCACCTGTGGTGGGCGCGCCGGCCTTTAGCCGCTGCCCGCGCGGTGATCTTCGCCCAGATGGTGGACGACCCGGCCAGCGTGCCCGAGGAGTTCCCCACGCCTGAGGCGCAAGAGGCCGAACGCCAGCGCCTCTTTCGGCTCATGGAACAGCTCGTAAAGTGGGAGAACACCACCAACGAGGAGATCCTTCGGCAGGCCCGCGACGAAATCTGGAAGAGCTGGCGGCGCACCTGCCGCGACCATGCCGGCCATCCGCGCGCCGCGGAACTCTTCAACCCGGACAAGCTCCCCGCCTTTCACGACCCCTTCGCCGGTGGCGGCGCGCTCCCGCTCGAGGCCCAGCGGCTGGGGCTCCAGGCCTACGCCAGCGACCTGAACCCGGTGGCGGTGCTGATCAACAAGGCGATGATCGAGATTCCGCCCCGCTTCGCCGGACAGCCGCCGGTGAACCCCGAGGCGAGGCGCGAGAAGACGCTGCTCGCGCGCGAGTGGCGGGGCGCGCAGGGCCTGGCCGAGGACGTGCGCTCCTACGGCCAGTGGATGCGCGATGAAGCCGAGAAGTGCATCGGCCACCTGTACCCCAAGATTGAAGTGACGCCGGAGATGGCCGCCGACCGCCCGGACCTCAAACCGCTGGTCGGCCAGAAGCTCACCGTGATCGCCTGGCTGTGGGTACGCACCGTCAAAAGCCCAACCCGGCCTTCGCCCATGTGGACGTACCACTTGCTCCCAAGTTCTGGCTTTCTAGCAAACCCGGCAAGGAAGCCTACGTCGACCCGGTGATCGAGAATGGTGGGTATCGCTTCACGGTGAAGGTGGGAAAGCCCAAGGACCCGGAGGCGGCGAAGAACGGAACATCGGCTGGCAAGCGTGCGGCATTCAAGTGCTTGATGTCTGGCACGCCGATTCCCTACGACTATATCCGGGACGAGGGCCAAGCTGGGCGCATGGGCGCGCGGTTGATGGCCATCGTCGCCGAAGGGCCGCGCGGGCGAGTGTATCTGCCGCCCACGCCGGAACACGAAAGGATTGCGCGGGAGGCGAAGCCGACGTGGAAGCCGGAGACACCCCTCGCGCCTGACCCGCGTGCTTTATGGACACCGCCTTACGGTCTGACGACCTACGGCGACCTCTTCACCCCCCGCCAGCTCGTGGCGCTGACGACCTTCTCCGACCTGGTGGGCGAGGCGATGGAGCGGGTGAGGCGCGATGCCCTCGCTGCGGGCCTGCCCGACGACGGTGTGCCCCTGCGCGACGGCGGTACCGGTGCCCAGGCCTACGCCGAGGCGGTGGGAGTGTATTTGGCGTTTGCACTGAGCAAACAAGCAGACTTGGGTAATAGTCTGTGTGGTTGGGAACCCATCGCACAGTGTCCGCGACATCTCTTTGGGCGCCAAGCAATCCCAATGGTATGGGATTTCGCCGAAGGAAACCCGCTTGGAAGCAGCTCTGGTGCATGGATAGTCTTCATCGATGGCATCGTGAAAGCCTTTGCGAAGGCCTTCGAGTTAGTGCCATCGAGTGCGTCGGGCCGAGCGCACCAGGCTGATGCGAGAACTCAGAATGTCTCCGCCGACAAGATTGTCTCCACCGATCCGCCCTACTACGACAACATCGGCTACGCCGACCTCTCGGACTTCTTCAACGTCTGGCTACGCCGCTCGCTGCGGCCCGTCTTTCCCGACCTCTTCGCCACGCTCGCGGTTCCAAAGGCTGAAGAGCTGGTCGCCACCCCCTACCGCCACGGCAGCAAGGAAAAGGCCGAGCAGTTCTTCCTCGACGGGATGACACAGGCCATGCACCGCCTGGCCGAGCAGGCCCATCCCGCCTTTCCGGTCACCATCTACTACGCCTTCAAGCAGTCGGAAAGCGAGACCGACGAGGGCACCTCGAGCACCGGCTGGGAGACCTTCCTCGACGCGGTGATCCGCGCCGGCTTCGCCATCAGCGGCACCTGGCCGATGCGCACGGAGCGAGGTGCTCGCTCGATCGGTATCGGCACCAACGCCCTGGCCTCGAGCATCGTCCTGGTCTGCCGCCCGCGCCCGGCGGATGCGCCCACCGCCACGCGCCGCGAGTTCGTGCAGGCCCTCAAGGCTGAGCTGCCGCCCGCGCTGGCCGAGCTGCAAAAGGCCAACATCGCCCCGGTGGACCTGGCGCAGGCCGCCATCGGGCCGGGCATGGCGGTCTACACCCGCTACGCCCGGGTGCTCGACGCCGAGGGGCGGCCCGTCTCGGTGCGCGAGGCGCTGGCGCTCATCAACGCCACGCTCGACGAGGCGCTGGCCGAGCAGGAGGGCGACTTCGACGCCGACACGCGCTGGGCCATCGCCTGGTTCGAGCAGCACGGCTTTGGCGAGGGCGAGTTCGGGGTGGCCGAGACGCTCTCCAAAGCCAAAAACACCAGCGTCGAGGGAATGGTCGAGGCAGGCATCCTCGAGTCCCGACGCGGTAAGGTACGCCTGCTCAAGCCCGACGAACTCCCGGCGGATTGGGATCCCGAGCGCGATGCACGCCCCACGGTCTGGGAGGCGGTGCATCACCTCGTGCGCGCCCTGGAAACCGGCGGCGAACGGGCCGCGGCGGACCTCGTGCGCAAGCTCGGCAGCCACGCCGAGATCGCGCGCGAGTTGGCCTACCGGCTCTACACCCTCTGCGAGCACAAAAATCGTGCTGCCGAGGCCCTTTCGTACAATGCCCTGGTGCAGAGTTGGCCGGAACTGGTCAAACTCGCACGCCTCGGCACGTCCCACGAGCAACCCGAACTCTTCTCAAAGGAGAACTAAGCTTATGGCCATGACCAATCGAGATCGAGTAGGAAAGGCGCTCGAGCTCCTGCGCGAGGGGCTGGCGCCGTATGTTGAACGGAAGATGCGAAGTTTCTTCGGCCCGAAAGCCGAGGCGGAGGTAGCGCGCCTGCTTGGCGATGACCGCTTGAGCGCAGGCAAGCCGCTCAGCCAAATGGATGTGGCAGCCCTGCTCAAGGTGATGTGGGAAAGCTGGAGCGATGTTTTCCGCAAGACGCTGGGGTTTGCCGAACGGTCGCTGGTGAGCGAGTTGCGGGAGTGGCGCAATCGCTGGGCGCATCAGGAGACGTTTTCGAGCGACGACGCCGACCGCGCGCTCGACTCGGCCGAACGGCTGCTGGCAGCCCTCTCGGCACCCCAGGCGGAAGAGGTGCGCCGGCTCAAATTGGAACTCCGTCGGCAGGTGTACGACGAGCAAGTGCGCAGCGAAAAGCGACGGCTGGGCGGCTCGCTGATCGAAAGTAGCGCCACCAGTAGCCTCAAGCCCTGGCGCGAGGTAGCCGTGCCGCACCCCGATGTGACCAGCGGCCGCTACCAGCAGGCGGAGTTTGCCGCCGACCTGTGGCAGGTGTACCTAGGCGAAGGCAGCGACGAGTACCGCGACCCGGTGGAGTTTTTCCGGCGCACCTACCTCACCGAGAGCCTGCGGCAGCTCCTTGCCAACGCCATCCTGCGGCTGACCGGCCAGGGGGGGCGACCCCGTGGTGCATGCAGACCAATTTCGGTGGGGGCAAGACGCACTCCATGCTGGCCCTCTTTCATCTGGCTTCGGGGAGGCTGCTGGCGGACCTGCCGGGCTTGGAGCGGGCGGTGGAGGAAGCCACACGACGCCTGGCTGGGAGTGAGGGCGTTACTGGGTACGCGGGCCTCTGGCCCGCACAAGGCGGACGAGACGTCCGCGCACCCAGGGTGGAAAACGACCAATCTGGTGGCGTACTCGAGGAGGGCGTGAGCACGCAAGATGCGCGCGCCCCCAGGACTCTTTCCGTCAAGCGGGTGGTACTCGTGGGCAATCGCCTTTCGCCGGGCAATCCGTTGCGCAAGCCCGACGGCACCGAGGTGCGCACGCTGTGGGGCGAGCTGGCCTGGCAACTGGGCGGACGCGAGGCGTACGAGCGCATTCGCGCCGACGACGAGCGCGCCACCAACCCCGGAGATCGCCTGCGCGAACTCTTTCGCGACTACGGGCCCTGCCTGATCCTCATTGACGAATGGGTCGCCTACGCCCGCCAGCTCCACGACGCGGCCGATTTGCCGGGCGGTTCGTTCGAGACGCAGTTTTCCTTTGCGCAGGCGCTCACCGAATCGGCGCGGGCGGTCCCTCATTGTCTGGTGGTGGTGAGCTTGCCGGCCTCGGAAGGGCCGGGCTCGCCGCATGCCGAAGATGTCGAAGTGGGCGGCCTGCGGGGGCGCGAGGCGCTCCATCGCCTGCAAAACGTGATCGGTCGAGTGGAGTCGTCGTGGCGTCCCGCCTCGGCCGAAGAATCCTTCGAGATCGTGCGGCGCCGACTGTTCCAGCCCTTCACCGAGGACCAGCAGTACAAGGCACGCGATGTGGTGGCGCGCGCCTTTGCCGAGCTTTACCGCACCCAAGCCGCGGAATTCCCGTCCGAATGCGCCGAGCGCGCCTACGAGGAGCGGCTCAAGGCGGCCTATCCCATTCATCCGGAGGTCTTCGAGCGGCTGTATACAGACTGGTCTACGCTGCTCAGGTTTCAGCGCACGCGGGGGGTGCTGCGGCTCATGGCGGCGGTGATTCACTCGCTGTGGGAAAAGGGCGACCGCAGCCCGCTCATTCTGCTGGCCACGCTGCCGATGGACGATCCGCGCGTGCAGTTCGAGCTGACGCGTTACCTGCCCGACAACTGGGCACCGATTCTCGAGAAGGATGTCGATGGGCCGAATGCCCTGCCCGTCCGGCTCGATCGCGACCACCCCAATCTGGGCAAGTACTCGGCGTGCCGGCGGGTGGCGCGCACGATCTTCCTGGGTTCGGCGCCGGTGACAAGCGCGCCGCACAAAGGGCTCGAGGATCGCCGCATCAAGCTGGGCTGCGTGTTTCCCGGCGAGCCGGTGGCGGTCTTCGGGGATGCCCTCCGCCGGCTGGCCAGCGAAGCCACCTACCTCTACCACGACGGCACGCGCTACTGGTATTCCACACAGCCCACGGTCACCAAGCTGGCCGAGGATCGGGCCGAGCAGCTCAAACGCGACCCTGATCGGGTACACCAGGAAATCGAAAAGCGGGCGCGGCAGGCCCTGCGCGAGCGCGGCGATTTTTACGGGGTGCATCCCTTCCCCCAGTCGGGCGCCGATATGCCCGACGAGCTCGAAACGCGCCTGGTGGTCCTGGGCCCCTCCACGCCCCACGCCAGAGGCAATCCGGACAGCGCCGCTCTCCGCAAAGCCAGGGAAATCCTCGAAATGCGGGGTTCCACGCCGCGGCTCTATCGCAACGCGCTCGTCTTCCTGGCGCCGGACGAAACCCGGCTTTCGGACCTGGAGGAGGCTGTGCGGCGCTACCTGGCGTGGGAATCCATCCTCAGCGATCGAGAGGCGCTGAACTTGGATCCGCAGCAGGTCCGCCAGGCGGAGGCGCAAAAGCAGTCAGCCGACAAAACGGTGGAAGCGCGCTTGCCAGAAGTCTACTCCTGGCTGCTGGTGCCGATGCAGCAGGATGCCCAAGGGCGGCCGGACCCGGCCGCGGCGGTGACCTTCGAAGCTGTACGCCTGCAAGGGGCGGATTCGCTCGCCGTGCGGGCCAGCAAACGCCTGCGCAACGACGAGCTGCTCCTTGTGAGCCTGGCAGGCACGCGCCTGCGCATGGAACTCGACCGCATCCCCCTCTGGCGCGGCGAGCATGTCGAAGTGCGACAACTGGTGGAGGATTTCCCCCGCTATGTGTATCTGCCGCGCCTGAAAGAGCCGGCGGTGCTGGTGCGCGCCGTGCGCGACGGGGTGAGGCTGCTCACCTGGGAGCAAGACAGCTTTGCCTACGCCGACAGCTACGACGAGGCCACGGGGCGCTACCGGGGCTTGCGCTGCGGGCAGAACCTCTCGCTGTCGGACTCGGACCCGCAAGGGCTCCTCGTCAAACCCGAGGCCGCACGGCGACAGATCGAACAGGTGCACCAGACCGCTCCGGCACAACCGGGGGCCACACCCAGCGTCACAGCGGCAGGGACTGCCCGTGCCGATGGAGAGCCTACCTCCCCTACGCCTGCAGGAGCG
>Ga0101943_1001709_pt1 | contig 17018 bp, 16 predicted proteins | sample DewCreD2012metaG_5_FD_75244 | JGI IMG/M metagenome (GOLD analysis project Ga0101943, IMG submission 75244) | Hot spring sediment bacterial and archeal communities from British Columbia, Canada, to study Microbial Dark Matter (Phase II) - Dewar... ... | reverse complement strand
GCAGGCGCCCCCCCTGGTCCAGGCGGAGGACGAGGTCGGCGGCGAAGCGGCAGAACCCGCAGTCCGCGTCGTAGAGGAGGACGCCCTGCCCCACGCCGCCACGCTACCGCGGGTCAGCGGAGGGGGACGAGCCGCAGGCCCATACGCCGGATGCCCCGGACGATCGTGGGCAGGGCGCGGACCGTGGTCCAGCCGTCGCCCCCGCCGTCGTGGAGGAGGACGATCGACCCTGGGCGGACCTGCCGGAGCACGGCCGCGGCGAGGGCCGCGGGGCTCTTCCCGCCCGCCCAGTCCTCGGGGTCGACGTCCCAGAGCACGGTTCGCATCCCGAGTTGGAGCGCCGTCGCGACGACGCGCCCGTCCACGCTGCCGCCGGGGGGACGGAAGAGCGCGGGCTCGACGCCCAGGCGGGCCAGGGCCCCGTTCGTCCGCTCGAGCTCCGCGCGCAGGCGCGCCGGCGGGAGGCGGCGGAACTCGGGGCGCATAGGGTGGCTCCAGGAGTGGTTGCCGACCGCGTGCCCGTCGCGGACCATCGCGCGCACCAGGGCCGGGGCCCGTTCGGCGCGGGAGCCCACGACGAAGAACGTGGCCCGGACGTGCATCCGCCGGAGGATCCCGAGGATCGTCCGGGTCGTGCCCGGCCAGGGCCCGTCGTCGAAGGTGAGGGCCACGCGCGGGGGCCGCGCCGCGTGTCCGATCGGGACGTAGCGGACGGAGACGAGGGCGCCGGAGAACCTCCCGACGACCCGGACCTCCCGGAGCCTCCAGGTGCGGAGGGTGAACCTCGGGTTGCCCGGCCGACGGCCCGGGAGGGCCCGCACGCGGCGGACGGTCCCCTCGACCTCGTCCCGACCGTCCACCGCCTCGATCCGATCGCCGTCGCGCAGCACGGCCTGGGGCGACGCGGGCAGGCCGTTCAGGTAGACCCTCCCGGGGTTCGCCCGGGGGAGCAGCACCCGCCCATCGACGGCGAGGAGCCGCCCCGCGCGGGGCCGCAGCCCGAGCGCCCGGAGGGCGCGGGCGAGCGTGGTCCCCGCAGGGAGCTGGACCGGCGGCCCCTCGACCGTCACGGAGATGGGCGGGGGGAGCTCGCCCAGGGAGGCCGGCGGCGGGGAGGGCGGCCGCCGCGAGGGCGAGCACGACGACGAGGCGCGCGGATGCGCGCGGCAGGTGGGCCATCGGTCGCCCCGTAGACCGCCACGGGGGGCCGGCGGTTCCACGCGTCGCTGGCTCCCGGGTGCGGGCTCCACGCGACGGCCGCGGTGGGCGTGGGAGGATGGGGCCGTGCGGCGCAGGTGGCTGCTCCCCGTGGCGGACGCCCTCGCGCTCACGGGCTTCGTCCTGGCCGGCCTGGCTCGGCACGTGGAGGGCTTCGCCCTCCACCTGATCGCCCGCAACCTGGTCCCGCTGCTCGCGGCGTGGTTCCTCGTGGGGGCGCTCGTCGGCCTCTACCGTCGCCCGTCGCGCATCGCCTTCGCCCTCACCTGGCTCGCGTCCGTCGCTGCGGCGGGCGCCGCCCGGAGCCTGTGGCTCGGTCATCCGCGCGGCCGGGCGCTGCTCACGTTCCTGCTGGTGTCGCTCGCGTTCACGCTGCTCGCCCTCCTCGCGGCACGCAGCCTGGCCTGGCTGTTGGACCGGGCCCTGGACGGCGGCTACCACCGGGAGCGGCGCTCGAGCTCCCGCCTCAGGCGGTGCATCCGGTAACGGAACCCGTACCACGCCGCGGCGGCGAGGAGCAGGACCGAGAGCACCACCGAGAGCACGATGATCGCGGTCACCTTGATCACGGTGGCGAGGACGCCGAAGGCCGCGGCGAGGAGCAGCAGGAGAGCGATGAGCACGAGCACCGCGCCTATCCTACGAGACCCATCTCCGACGCGAACCGGATCACCCTCCGCGCGAGCAGCTCCGGGCGTTGGAGCGGGAGGTCGTGGATCCCCCGGACCCACGCGACCCGCACGCCGGGCAGGTCTCGCAGCGCGGCGGTCCCTTGGTGCTTGGCCGCCACGAAGTCGCGGTCCTCGGGCCGGTCGCTCGCGACCGCCAGGACCAGGACCGGCACGCGGGCCCGCCGGAGGACCGTCTGGGGGTCGGACTCCCACATCGCCCGGAGGATCCGGAGGTGGTTGCGGAGGGCGAGCCGGGGACGGACCTTCCCCTCCCGGTCCACCCGGACGATCGAGCGGAGCACGGCCTCGACCTCGGGGGTGACGTCGAGGTGGGGTGAGAGCATCCGCCGTCCCCGGGCGAGGAACCCCTCGAGGGGCACCCCGGCGAGCGGAGGGGGGCGCGGGCGCTCGCGGGCCGTCGCCCAGTCCATCCGTTCCCGCATCGAGACGAACCCCCCGTCGACGAGCACGGCGCCCGCCACCGGCGTCCGGGGGAGGGCGGCGAGGTGGGCGGCGACCGAGGCCCCCCACGAGTGCCCCACGACGAGGGCCCGGCCCAGCCGGAGCCCCCGGATCACCTCGAGCGCGTCGGCCGTGACCCGGTCGAACCCGTAGCCCGAGGTCGGCTTCCCGCTCTCGCCGTGCCCGCGCTGGTCGTAGGCGACGACCCGGAAGCGGCGGGCCAGGCGGGGCGCCACGAGGTCCCAGATCCGCGAGGTCGAGGCGAGGCCGTGGAGGAGGAGGACCGCCGGCGCCCCGGCCGGGCCCGGCCACTCGCGGACCGCCAGGCGGACGCCGCTCGCGTCGACGACCCGCTGCCTCGGGGCGGTGGTCCCGGGGTGCGCCATCCCGGGCGCCCATGGTAGGGCCCGGGACCGGGGCGCGCCCGCCGCGGCTCGAGGCCTGGGTCCCTTCCACCGGAGCGCGGGCCCGCGGTACCCTGAACACCGGTTCAGGCTCCGAGCGGACGGGAGGTCCCTGGGATGGCGGACGCGCTCCAGATGTACATCGACGGGAAGTGGGTGGACGCGCTCGACGGGGCCCGGTTCGACGTCGTGGACCCCTCCACCGGCGGGGTGATCGCCACCGTCCCCGACGCCAAGGCCGAGGACGTGGACGCGGCCGTCCGCGCCGCCCGCCGCGCCTTCGACGACGGGACCTGGTGGCCGGGGACCTCGGAGCGCGAGCGGGGGCGGATCCTCCTCCGCGCGGCGGAGATCGTCCGCCGGGAGCACGAGCGGCTCGCGCGCCTGGAGGCCACGGACTGCGGGAAGCCGATCGGCGAGGCGATGGAGGACATCGCCGAGGTCGCGTTCATGTTCGAGTACTACGGGGGCTGGGCCACGAAGGTGGAGGGGGACGTCATCCCCCTGGGGGCGGACGCGATCAGCTTCGTGGTGAAGGAGCCGGTCGGGGTGGCCGCGGCGATCACGCCCTGGAACTACCCGATGATGATGGCGGTCCAGAAGGTGGCCCCGGCCCTCGCCGCGGGCTGCACGGTGGTGCTCAAGCCCGCCGAGCAGACCCCCCTCACGGCGCTCGAGCTCCCCAAGATCCTCGAGGAGGCGGGGCTCCCCGCCGGCGTGTTCCACGTCGTCACCGGGTTCGGGGAGACCGCCGGCGCGCCCCTCGTCGAGCACCCGATGGTGGACAAGATCGGCTTCACCGGGTCCCGGGAGGTCGGGAAGCTCGTGATGCGGACGGCCTCCGACACCCTCAAGCGGGTCACGCTCGAGCTCGGGGGGAAGTCCCCGAACATCGTGTTCGCCGACGCCGACTTCGAACAGGCCGTCCAGGGCTCCTGCAACGGGATCTTCTGGAACCAGGGCGAGATCTGCTCGGCGGGATCCCGCGTGTTCGTCGAGCGGTCCATCTACGACGACGCGCTCCAGGCCATGGCGGAACGGGCCAAGCAGGTGCGGCTCGGTCGGCCCCTGGACCCGTCCACCACCATGGGTCCTCTGGTGTCGAAGGAGCAGCAGGAGCGGGTCGAGCGCTACATCGAGATCGGGATGCGCGAGGCGAAGCTCGCGGTCCAGGGCGAGCGGCCGGCCGACCCCGAGCTCGCCGGCGGCTACTTCGTCCCCCCGACCATCTTCTACGACGTCGACAACCGCGCCACGATCGCCCGGGAGGAGATCTTCGGGCCGGTGATGGCGGTGCTCCCGTTCTCCTCGGTCGAGGAGGTCGTGGAGCTCGCGAACGACAACGACTACGGCCTGGCCGCCGCGATCTGGACGAAGGACATCACGAAGGCCCTCCGGACCGCCCGCGCCCTCCGGGCCGGGATCGTGTGGATCAACGACACCCAGCCCGCCCCCACGGAGATGCCGTGGGGCGGCTACAAGCAGTCCGGCATCGGCCGGGAGCTGGGCCGCGAGGGGATCGAGGACTACCTCGAGAAGAAGTCGATCTACGTCAACCTGGGCGGCTGAGGGCGGCGGGCTCCGGTATCCTGCGTCGCGATGGCGGGAGGACAGGTTCGGCTCGAGGGGCTCGTCAAGCGGTTCGGCGACGTGGTCGCCGTCGACGGGATCGACCTCGACATCCCGGCGGGGGAGTTCTTCTCGCTCCTGGGTCCCTCGGGCTGCGGGAAGACCACGACGCTCCGGCTGATCGCGGGGTTCGAGCGCCCCACCGAGGGACGGATCCTCCTGGATGGCGTGGACATGGCGAACACGCCGCCCCACAAGCGGAACGTGAACACCGTGTTCCAGAACTACGCGCTGTTCCCCCACCTCTCGGTGGAGGAGAACGTGGCGTTCGGGCTCCGCTACAAGGGGGTCACGAAGCAGGAGGCTCGACGGAAGGTGGCCGAGGCGCTCGAGCTGGTCCGCCTCACGGGGTTCGAGCGGCGCCGTCCCTCCCAGCTCTCCGGGGGCCAGCAGCAGCGCGTGGCGCTGGCCCGGGCGCTCGTGCTGAACCCGGCGGTGCTCCTTTTGGACGAGCCCCTCGGGGCGCTCGACGCGAAGCTCCGGAAGGCGCTCCAGATCGAGCTCAAGGCCCTCCAGGAGGAGGTGGGCATCACGTTCGTCTACGTGACCCACGACCAGGAGGAGGCCCTCACGATGTCCGACCGGATCGCGGTCATGAGCAACGGCCGGGTGGAGCAGGTCGGGCCCCCCCACGAGGTCTACGAGGAGCCGGCCACCGCCTACGTCGCCGACTTCCTCGGGGTCTCGAACCTGATGTCGGCCACGGGGCAGGGGCCGGACCCCGCCGGCCGGTGCCGGGTGCGGCTCGGGGAGTTCGAGCTCGCGGCGGGCCAGGGCGACACCGACGCCCGCGGGGCGGTGCGGCTCTGCATCCGCCCCGAACGGGTCCGGCTGGAGCCCGGGGGGACCGCGGGGGAGAACCGCATCCCGGGGATGATCGAGCGGCTCGTGTACGTGGGCTCCACGATCCAGGTGATCGTGCACCTCGCCCCGGGCAACACGCTCCAGGCCTGGGTGCAGAACCAGGGGCAGGAGCTCCCCTGGCGCCAGGGGACCGCCGTCGCCGTGCACCTGCCGCCGGACGCCCTCCGGGTGCTCGTCGACACGTCGGAGGCGGTGCCCGAGGCCGAGGCCGCGGTCGCCGGCTGAGGATCAGATCTCGAGGCGGGCGAAGTCCTCGATCGCCGAGCGGGCGCCGGCCTCGCGCTTCGCGATGAACCGTCGCTGGACCGCGACCGCCAGGCCGATCGCGGCGAGGGAGGTCACGAGCATGAGCGTCGCGAGCGCGTTCAGCGACGGGCTCGGGGCGAGGCGGGCCGTGCTGTAGATCTTGATCGGGACCGTCTCGCACCCCTGCACGCAGAGGAAGGCGCTGATCACGAAGTCGTCGATCGCGATCGCGAACACGATCATGAACGCCGCGAAGATCGCCGGGGCGAGGAGCGGGAGGAGGACGCGGCGGAGGGCCTCGGCCGGCGAGGCGCCGAGGTCCATCGCCGCCTCCTCGTAGTCCTTGCCGATCGCGAAGAGCCGGCCCCGCACCACGATCACGACGTAGCTGATGGAGAACGTGACCAGGCCCAGGACCTGGGTCGTGGTCCCGAACGTGATCGGCACGAACCGGCCGAAGAGCTGGTCGAACACGAGGAACAGCGACACCCCCATCACGATCTCCGGCGTGACGAGGGGGAAGAGCATCAGGAGGTTCGCGGCGCCCGAGCCGCGCCCCCGCCACCGGGCCAGGCCCAGGGCGAGGGCCACCCCGATCGGCGTGGCGACGAGCATCGTGAGCGTGGAGACCTCGAGGCTCTGCAGCAGCGCCTGGCGGAGCGACTCGTCGTGGAGGACCGAGAGCTCCGGGTCGTGGAGGTACCAGCGGAGCGACCAGCCCTGGAACGTGCTCCGCGATCGCCCCTGGTTGAAGCCGATCCGGATCGCCACCAGGACCGGCGCGATCGACCAGGCCATGTAGAGCCAGGTCCAGAGGGCGAGGAAGCGGGGCCGGCCCCAGGGGTTGGCGAGCCAGGAGCGGAGGCGCGCCACGGCCGAGGGGGCGCCCGCCGGGGCAGGGGGCGCGAGCGTCGTGCCCGCGTTCACCGGCGCGCCTCCCGGGTGGCCCTGGCCACGGACAGGACGTAGTAGAGCATCAGCACCGCCACGAAGGCCGAGAGGAGCAGCGTGAGCGAAGCGCCCCGGGGCTGGCCGAACCGCGTGTGGAGGAACTGGTTGATGAAGTTCCCGAACATCGAGGTGTCGGGGTTCCCCGAGAGCAGGTCCGGCGTGTAGTAGTCGCCGAACATCGGCAGCATGATGATCACGGTGGCCGCCAGGAGCCCCTGGAACGAGAGGGGGAGGGTCACCCGGAGGAAGGTCCGGGCCGGGCTCGCGCCCAGGTCCCGGGCGGCCTCGATGTGGCTCCGGTCGATCCGGTCGAGGGCCGCGTAGAGCGGCAGGATGAAGTAGGGGACGTACCCGTACACGAGCCCCAGGACCACGGCGATCGGGTCGCCCGCCAGCCAGTTCCTGGGCTCGGGGAGGAGGTGGAGGAACGTGAGCACCCGGTTCACGTACCCCTCGGTCTGGAGGAGGTTCACCCAGGCCAGCATCCGCATCAGGTAGCTCATCCAGAACGGGGCGATCAGCAGCACGAGCAGGAGGACCTTCCTCCGGCCGGCGTGGCGGGCGATGTAGTAGGCGACCGGGTACCCGATCAGGATGCAGAGGGCGGTGGCGGCGAAGACGTAGGCCACGGTCCGGACGAAGACCGGCTGGAGGTTGGGGAAGAGCGGCGGCGGGTGGCCCAGGAGGCTGTCGGTCACCTGCCGGAGGGTGGAGGGGTCCCAGGCCCCCGGCCACCAGGCGGGCACCGGCTGCCCGAGGATCGGGTCCAGGCCCCCCATGGCGACCGCCACCACCGCGTAGAACGGCGTCACGAACAGGACCAGGAGCCAGGCGATGCCCGGCGCGGCGAACGCCGGCCAGTACCAGCGGCGCTCCCCCACCACGCCCGCGTCGCGGCCCGCCACGGGCATCACCCCCTCGCCGCCCGCCGCGCCGGCGGGCGCGTCGCCCCGGGGCCCTCCCCGCGGTCCGCCTCAGCCACCCGCCTTGACGGTCGCGAACGCGTTCTGCCAGAGCTGGTCGGCCTGGGCCGGGAGCCCGACGTGGCGGAGGCCGACCTCGAAGTCCTCGGGGTAGACGATCGCGGTGGCGAGCGTGTCGAGGACGTACCCGTCGACCCAGCCCTTCTCGTTCCAGGGCCCGAGGAGCGCCTCGGGGTCGACCCGGGTCTGGGGGGGCTGGTACCCGACCCAGCTGAAGTTCTTCATCGCGACCTTGAAGTCGCAGTAGTAGTTGAGGAAGTGGTGCGCGAGGACGGGGTTCCGCGCGTTCCGCGGGATCGCGAGGCAGTCGTTCCCGACCGTGCCCCCCGCGGGGCCGCGCCCCGGCCAGTAGTACCGGGCCACCCGGGGGTCGGAGCCGCCCGGGAAGTAGTAGGGCGTCGCGACCATGTCCCCCGACCAGGCCTGGTGGAGCCCGAAGACGCCCTCGGGGAGCCTCGCGTAGGCCCCGTCGATCGTGAACCGGAGGTCGACCAGGTCCACGAGCTGCAGGAGGTCGTCCTGAGCGGTCTGGATCGCCGCAGGGTCCTGGGTGTTCACGTCCTTGATCCCGTTGCGCAGGAGCCCCACGGTGAGCGCCTCCCGGTAGTCGTCGTACAGGCCGACGATCCCGGTCAGGTCCTCGTTCCAGAAGACGTCGTAGGGGTTCTCCATCGCCTCCAGGTCGGCCACCTCCATCGGGACCATGTCGGTCCGCCAGCCGATCCCGGTGTGGTAGATCGTGTAGGGCACGGTGTAGCGGGATCCCTTGTCGTAGAAGGGGTCCCGGAGCGAGGGCCAGACGTTCTCCAGGTTCGGCAGGTAGGAGTGGTTCAGGGGCTGGAGGAGCTTCCGCGCCACGAGCCCGGGGACCACGTCGATGGTGGGGAAGAACACGTCGAAGTCGGCCTCGCCGGTTTCGATCTTCGAGATCGCCTCCTCCATGTTGTAGAAGGTGACGTACTCCCACTCCACCCCGTACAGCTCGCCGAAGTCGTTCAGCACCCGCTTCCAGAAGTAGTCGGCCCAGTTGAAGATCCGCAGCGGCCCCGCCTCCGGATCCAGGCCGTCGGCGATGGGCGGGTTGTCGTCGAAGATCTGGAGCTCGACGGGGTTCCCCGGGGTCCCCACCCGGAGCTCGGGGGTCTCCTCCCCGCCCCCGCCCCCGGCCGTCCGCCGCCCTCCGCAGCCCGCGAGGATCGCCGCGGCCGAAGGGAGCGCGAGGCCCGCGGCGGTGCGCCGGAGGAACTCCCGGCGGCTCATCCGGAGCCGGCACCAGCGTTCGGCCGGGTGTCGAAGCATGGCGTCCCCCTCCTCCCCGTTTGAGCGTCCGTTCAGCCCGCTAGCTACCACAGGCTCCACCGTGGCGCAAGCGTCCTGACGTCAAGGGATACGGGCGAGGGGGCGTCTCGGGTTCGCACCTCGGTTGAGGTTTGAATCGTCGTTCGAACCGCTATGCTACGGGCCCGTGGGCTCCCCGGACGTCCTCCTGGTCGAGGACCTGGGCCCGGTCAGGCGGCTCACGATGAACCGGCCCGAGGTCCTGAACGCGCTCAACGGCGAACTCCTCGAGGCCCTCTCCCGGGCCCTCGACGAGGCGGCCCGGGACGAGGCGGTGCGGGTGGTGGTCCTGCGCGGGGCCGGCAGGGCCTTCTGCTCCGGCTACGATCTCTCCGAGGACGCCGAGCACGGCGAGCTGGACGCGGCCGGCTGGTACGAGGCGCTCCGGCGGGACACCGAGCGGATGCTCGCGGTCTGGGACCACCCCAAGCCGGTGATCGCGCAGGTCCACGGCTACTGCCTGGCGGGGGGCGCGGACCTCATGCTCGCCTGCGACCTCGCGGTGGCCTCGGACGACGCCCTCTTCGGCTACGTGGACATCCGCTTCGGCTCGGGGGTGGTGACGATGCTGCTCCCCTGGGTGGTGGGGGTCCGCAAGGCGAAGGAGCTCCTGTTCACCGGGGAGGACCGGATCCCCGCCGAGGAGGCGCTCCGGATCGGCCTGGTGAACCGGGTGGTCCCCCGCGACCGCCTGGACCAGGAGGTGCTCGCGCTCGCCGGGGAGATCGCGAAGAACGAGCCGTTCGTGATCTCGATGACGAAGCGGGCCGTGAACCGGGCCTGGGAGCTGGCGGGGCTCCGGGAGGCCCTCGCCGCCAACACCGAGATCGACGCGCTGATCGAGGCGGCCAACCTCCCCCAGCGCGAGGAGTTCCGCCGGATCACGCTGGAGCGCGGGCTCAAGGCCGCGATCGCCTGGCGCGACGCCCGCTTCCGCGGGGGGACGTGAGCGCCGCCCGCCGCTCCCCGCGGCGGGGCGGCGGGAGGCCCGCCCGGCTCCGCGCGCTGCTCGCGCCCCGGAGCATCGCGATCGTGGGTGCCTCGGAGGCGTCGGACTCCTGGGCGCCGGAGTTCCGCCGGAGCCTCGAGCACGTCGGGTTCCGCGGCCGGCTCTACCCCGTGAACCCGAAGTACGACGAGGTCTGGGGCCGCCGCGCGTACCGCTCGATCCTCGAGGTCCCGGCCAGGGTGGACCTGGCCGTCGTGCTGGTCCCCGCCCGGGTGGCGGTGGGGGTCGTCGAGGAGTGCGGACGCGCCGGGGTCCGGGGCGCGATGGTGGTCTCGAGCGGGTTCGCCGAGGCCGGCCCCGAGGGGCGGGAGCTGCAGGAAGCGCTCGTGCGGGCGGCCCGGGCCCACCGGCTGCCGCTGCTCGGTCCGAACGTGGAGGGGTTCGTGAACCACGTGGACCGCGTCGCCCCCTACGGCACGACGCCGCCCCCCGACCCGATCCCCGGCGGGGTCGCGGTGATCTCGCAGAGCGGGACCGTGGCCTGGACCATGGGGCAGATGGCCTCGGACCGGGGGTTCGGCCTCCGGATCCTGGTCGGGGTGGGGAACGAGGCGGTGCTCGGCTTGGGCGACCTGCTCTCGTGGGCCGCGGAGGACCCGGCCACCGAGCTCGTGTGCGCCTACCTCGAGACCGTCCGCGACGCGGAGGGGATCGCCCGGGGGCTCCGGGCGCTCCGGGCGGCGGGCAAGCCCGCGGTGGTCTGCGCCCCGGCCGGGCGGAGCGAAGCGGCCCGCCGGGCGATCGTCGCCCACACCGGGGCCCTCGCCGGGGACGCGGCGCTCCGCGACGCCTGGCTCCGTGGCCACGGCGCGGTGCTCGTGGAGGATCCGGTGGCGATGTTCGAGGCGGCGGTGCTCCTCTCCGGCCACCGGCGGCTCCGCACCCCGGGGATGGCGGGGGCGTTCCAGTCGGGCGGGGCCTGCACGCTCTTCGCGGAGGCCGCCGGCGCGGCCGGCCTCGAGCTGCCGGCGTTCGCGCCGACCACGCGGCGGAGGCTCCGGCGGGCGCTCCCGGCGTTCGCGGGGGAGAACAACCCGCTCGACGTGACCGGCCAGGCGGCCGTGGAGGTGGAGCGGTACGTGGGCGCGCTCGAGGCGCTCGCCGCCGACCCCGCGATCGGGCTCGTCGGGTTCGACGCCTTCCCCCCGCGGCTCCCGGGCGAGGGGGTCTGGGCCGAGCCCGTCCTGCGGCGGGCGCGGGAGCTGGAGCGGGAGACCGGGGTCCGCTTCTGCTCGATCGCGATGAGCCCCCTCGCGTACTCCGACGAGGCGAAGGCCTTCGTGCGGGAGGCCGGGATCCCCTTCCTCCAGGGCCACCGGCCCGCGGCCGCGGCGCTCCGGGCCCTCGTGGACCTCCAGGAGGAGGGGGCGGTGGGCGACGTGCCGCCCCATCCGAACCGGCGGGCGGCGCTCGCGGTGCTCCGGGGGGTGGCGGGACCGCTCGACGAGGTCCGGGCGGGGAGGATCCTCGAGCTCTACGGCATCCGGCGCCCTCCGCAGCGGCTCGCGCGGACGCCCGAGGAGGCGGTGCGCGCGGCGCGGGAGATCCGGGGTCCGGTCGCCGTGAAGGCGGTCGCCGCGGAGCTGCCCCACAAGGCCCGGGTGGGGGCGGTCCGGCTCGGCCTGCGGGGGGACGCGGCGGTGGCGGCCGCCGCCCGGGAGGTGCTCGGGGCGGCGCGGGCGGCGGGGGCCCGCGACCCGAGGGTGTTGGTCCAGGCGATGGCGACGGGGACCGAGGTGCTGGTCGGCGCCGTGGTGGACGAGCGGTTCGGGCCGGCGGTCACGATCCGGCCCGGCGGCGGGCTCGCCGAGGCGGGGGAGGCCACGTTCGCCGCGTGCCCCCTCTCCCCGGCCCGAGCCGAGGCCTTCGTCCGGTCCCAGGCCGATCGATGCGGGCTCGACCCCGCCCGCCACGACCTCCGGGCCGTGGCGCGCGCGGTGCGGGCGGTCTCCTGGGCGGCCCACGATCTCCGCGGACGGCTGGTCTCGCTCGAGGCCAACCCCCTCCTGGTCGGCCGGCGGGGGGCGGTGGCCGTGGACGCCCTGGCCGAGGCGAGGGCTCCGCGGTGATCTTCGGGCTCGGGACCGCGCTCGCCTGGGGCGTGGCGGACGTCGCGGCCGCGGTCGTTGGGAGGCGGATCGGGAGCGTCGCGACCACGGTGGCGTCGCAGGTCGCCGCCCTCGTCCCCCTCGTGGGGCTGGGCCTGGCGACGGGGGCGCTGCGGCCGGCGGGCGGCGGCCGGCTGGCGGCGCTCCTCGCGAGCGGGGTCGTGGGAGCCACAGCCTACGCGCTCTTCTACCGGGCCCTGGAGCTGGGCCCGGTGGCCCTGGTCTCCCCGGTGTCGGCGGCCTACGCGGCGGTCACGGTCCCCCTCGCGGTGATCTTCCTCGGGGAATCGCTCCGGGGGCTCGCGCTCGCGGGCGCCCTGCTCACGATGGCCGGCGTGGTCCTGATCTCGGCCGACCTCCGCCGGATCCCCGCCGAGGCGACCCGGGGGTTCCCGGGGCTCCTCCCGGCGCTCGGGTCCCTGGTGCTCTTCGGCGTGAGCGCGTTCCTCCTCGGGCTCTTCTCGAAGGACCTGGGATGGTTGCCGACGGTCGCGCTGGTGCGGGTGGGGAGCGTGGGGGCGCTCCTGCTCCTGCTCGCGGCCCGCCGGCCGGCCGTCCGCGGCTTGCGCCGGCCCGGGTGGGCGGCCGCGGCCGCGGGCGTGGGCCTCGCCGACGTCGCCGGCGTGATCCTGTTCGCCCGGGGCATGGAGGTCGGGATGGTCTCGGTGGTTTCGGTGGTGTCCTCGACCTACACGCTGATCCCGGTGGCGGCGGGGGTCGCGTTCCTCGGCGAGCGACCCGCGCCGAACCAGGCGGCGGGGGTCGCGGTGGTCGTCGCGGGCCTCGTGCTCCTCGGCCTCGCCGGTTAGGCGTGCCTTGCCGGGAGCGGAGCCCGCGATGTATACGGAGCGAGCCGGTATCTGCTGGAGGGAGGCGATGCGGAGCGAGCTGGACGCGGTGCTGCGCGACGTGCGGATCGACCGGCGGCGGTTCCTGGCCGCGGCCGGCGTGTTCGGTGCCACGGCGCTGCTCGGGAGCTGCCGGGCGGGCCAGAGCCGACAGGGAGCCGCGAGCCCCCCGGCGAGCCGGCCACCGGTCGAGGAGGAGCCGGGCGAGCTGCGGATCATCGAGTGGGCGGGCTACGACGTGAAGCCCCTGTACCGCGCGTACCTCCGACGGTTCCCCGACGACGAGCCCCGTTTCACCTACATCACCAACACCGAGAGCGTGATCGGGAAGGTGCGGGCGGGGTTCCGCGCGGACCTCGTCCACCCGGAGACCAGCTACGCCCGGGACTTCGTGGCGCTCGGCACGATGCAGCCGTTCGACACGGACCTCCTCCCCCATCTCGGCGATCTCAACCCGGACCTGGTCTCGGTGGGGGTCCTCGACGGACAGCAGTACCACATCCCGACGGACTGGGGATTCTCCACCGTCCTCTATAACGCCGATCACGTGGACGCGGATGAGCAGACCTACGCGCTCCTGTTCGACGAGCGTTACCCGGGGAAGATCACGTGGTTCGACACGCCGTGGGTGCTGATCATGGCTGGCCTCGTGCTCGGCGTCGAGGACATCTACGACATGACCGACGACGAGCTCGACGAGGTGAAGCGCTTCTGCATCGATCGGAAGCACCTGGTCCGGAACCTCTGGACCAACCCCACCGACCTCGATCAGGACTTCGCGCAGGGCAACGTCTGGATCGCCTACGCGTGGAACGCGTCCTACCTCGCAGCACTCAACAACGGCGTGAACGCCGTGTACTGCACGAGGCCGAAGGAGGGCGTGATCACCTGGACCGAGGGGTTCATGCTGTTCGCGGACACCGAGAACTACTACCACGCCCATGCCTACGTGGATGCGTGGGCGCGGCCGGAGACCGCGTACTGGCTGATCGAGAACTACGGGTACGGCCACACCAACACCTCGATCGATCTGTCACGTCTCTCTCCGGAGGTCGTCGAAGCTTTCCGGCTCGACGATCCGGAGGCGTTCAAGCCACCGGCCCACATCGACCGCTGGATCCCCCGTCGAACCGCGTACAACGCCGCGTGGGACGAGGTGAAGGCGGCGTGACCGGGGCACCGGCGGCGCGTCCCCGCTGAGGGCGACGATGCCGACGGGGACCGAGCGCGAGGTGGAGCGACGCCGCAGGGCCGCACCCGCGGTGGTGCTCGCACCGCCGCTGGTGTGGCTGGCGGTGTTCTTCCTGATCCCCGTCCTGCTCGTCGCGATGTACAGCGTGGGCGCCCTCACGCTGTTCCCCGGGGACCGGTACCTCTCGCTCGACGCCTGGGCCCGGTTCCTCTCAGGGGATCAGGTCTACCTGGGGCTCTTCTGGCGTTCGATCAGGATCTCGCTCCTCGTCTCCACGATCGCGGTCGTCTCCGCTTACCCCGTCGCGTACTACCTCGCGCTGGTCGCGGTCCGCCGTCGGTACGTCCTGCTGCTGTTGATCATCGCGCCGTTCCTGACGAGCTACCTCCTGCGGTTGCTGGCCTGGCGAGTGATCCTGGGTGATCAGGGCATCGTGAACACGTTCCTGTACACGGTCGGGCTCCGCGAGCCCGGGCATCCGGTCCCGTGGCTCCTGTACAGCCCCTTCACCGTCGTCGTCGTGCTCGCGTACGTCTGGGTGCCCTTCGTCTGCCTCCCGATCTTCGTATCGCTCGATTCGATCGACCGGTCGCTGCTGGAGGCTGCCGCCGACCTCGGAGCGAGGCGTTGGTCCACGTTCCTAAGGATCGTCCTTCCCTCCTCGCGCAGCGGGCTGGCAGCGGCCTTCGCGTTCGTGTTCGTGCCCACGATCGGCGAGTTCGTGACCCCGCTGCTCGTCGGGGGGCCGCGTGGCTTCATGTTCGGGAACGCGATCGCCGACCTCTTCGGACCGGGGCTCGACTGGCAAACGGGCTCGGTGCTGAGCCTCTTCCTGGTGCTCGTGGTAGGGGCGCTGATGGCCGTCTTCTCGCGGTCGTTCAGCGTCGAGCACGTGGCGGCGATCGCGGAGGTGGGATCCGCGGGGCGCGGTGCCGGGGAGACCGCCGCCTCCAGCGGCGGGAGACGGATCCTCGCGGTCCTGTACGTCCTCCTCGTCGCGTTCCTGTACGCGCCGATCGCGATCCTGGTCGCGTTCTCCTTCAACAGCAGTCCGTCGGTGACGTTCCCGCTCCGTGGATTCACGCTCGAGTGGTACCGGGCGTTCCTCGCGAACGGTGCCCTCGTCGGTGCCCTTCGGACCAGCGCGCTCGTCGCGGGGCTCACGAGCGTCGTCGCCGTGGCGCTCGGCCTCCCGGCGGCCTTCGCGCTCGCGCGCCGACGATCCCGGGGCCGTGGCCTCGTCGGCGGTATCCTGCTCGCCCCGCTGGTGATCCCTTACCTCGTGCTGGGGATCGCGCTCCTCGTCCTCTTCAACGCGGTCGGGGTCCCGCTCTCGCCGATCACGATCGCGATCGGCCACGTCGTCCTGGCGCTCCCGTTCTCCGTCCTCGTGCTCGCTCCGCGCCTCGGACGGATCGACCGCGCGCTCGAGGAGGCGGCGATGGACCTCGGCGCCTCGCCCCTGCGGGTCTTCGCGCGTGTGACGATGCCGCTGCTCACGCCGGCCGTGATCTCCGCGGCTCTCATCGCGTTCACGCTGTCGTTCGATGAGTACGCGGTGGCGTCGTTCCTCGCGGGCGATCAGGTGACGTATCCCATCTACCTCTTCTCGCAGCTGCGTTTCCCCAACCGGCTGCCGCAGGTGCTCGCGGTCTCCACGCTGGTCTTGCTCGGTTCCCTCGTCCTCGTGACGGCCGTCGAGGTCGCCCGGGCCAGGGCCGAGCGACGGCTCGCCGCGCCGGTCGCTGTCTCGGAAGGGGTAGCTTAGGTGCCCTTCGCCTCGCGGATCGCCGCGACCACCGCGGGGAGGACCTCGTGGAGGTCGCCGACGACGGCCCGGTCGGCGTAGGTGACGATCGGTGCCTCGGGGTCCTCGTTGATCACGAGGAGCCGCTTCGCGCCCCTGGCGCCCACCATGTGCGGGGCACGGAGGCGGAGCTGATCTCGGTGGTCTCGGTGGTGTCCTCGACCTGCACCCTGATCACGGTGGCGGCGGGGATCGCCCTCTTCGGCGAGCGGTCGGCCCCCAACCAGGCGCTGGGCGTCGCCGTGGTGATCGCAGGCCTCGTGATCCTCGGCCTCGCCGGATAGGAGGGTGGGCACTCAGGGGCAGGGTCTGGCGGGCGGGGGGAGGACGGGATCCCCGATGGATGGGAGTCCATCTCCGTCAGCGATCACCCGATCCGCCGAGTCGACGACCACGAACGCACCCCCCTCGAGTTCGAGGTCGGTGAGGTGCACGTTCCACGCGCCGCCCGACCACTCCGCCCGCCACGCGACGACGACCCGGGTCCCGTCGCCCCCTTCCTCGCAGTAGAAGCCGCCCTGGAGGGTGGCGTCCCGGGGGCCCCCCAGCATGATGGGCCCGGCCTCGAGGCCGCCCCGGCGGTCGCCGGGCGGAGCGAGCTCGACCGGGACGAAGGCGTCGTCCTGGAGCCTGTAGACCCGCGTGTACGAGACGGCGGCGCCGGGGCCCACCCCCACGAGCAGCTCCGAGGCGCCGTCGCCGTCGAGGTCCGACGCCGCGAGGAGGCGGCACGGACCCTGGCGATCGCCGAACGGTGCAGATCGCCGTTCCCCCGATCCGAGATCGAGGGTGAGCTCGGAGTCCCTGTCCGTCCCCGGGCAGCGATCGCCCGGGGGGACGATCTGACCCAGGGTCACCCGGTCGACCGCCCCGTCCCCGTCGAAGTCGCCGTCCGCGCTGCTCTCGGAACACGTGACCCCTACGGCGGGGGACGCGGATGCGGCGGGCGACGGGGAGGCCGTCGCCCCGGGCCCCTCCGAGGGCGTCGGGCCAGCCGAGGGCATCGACCTCCGAGGAGCGGAGAAGGCGATCCACAGGCCCACGAGCGCCGCCGCCGAGAGCAGGAGGGCGAACGCCACGACGGAGAGGCGCTGCGCCGACGCCCGCCGCCCGCTGCGCCGGATGCGTCGCTCGATGGAGGCCCACGCATCCTCCGACGGCTCGATCCCCGCGAGGTACTCTCCGATCGCTGACGGCGGCCACGAGAAACTCCCCGTAGGCGGCCACGAAACTCCCCACCGGTGGCCATGAGATCTCCCCACCGGTGGCCACGGTCCTCCCCGTAGAT
>Ga0101943_1001703_pt1 | contig 17050 bp, 18 predicted proteins | sample DewCreD2012metaG_5_FD_75244 | JGI IMG/M metagenome (GOLD analysis project Ga0101943, IMG submission 75244) | Hot spring sediment bacterial and archeal communities from British Columbia, Canada, to study Microbial Dark Matter (Phase II) - Dewar... ... | reverse complement strand
CGGCGTCTCCCTCGACGAGGAGGCGGCGGACATGATCCGCTTCCAGCACGCCTATGCCGCCGCGGCCCGGCTCATCACCGCCGTCGACGAGATGCTCGAAACCCTCATCTCCCGAACGGGGCTCGTCGGACGATGAGCCGTTCCTCGGCCGGGCCCGGCCAGCGCACCGTCGGCCGATCATCGAGGAGGCTCTGATGCGCGTCACCCACCAGATGCTCCACGCCAACGCCCTCCGGGCCCTCGCCGCCAACCTCGGGGGCCTCGACCGGGCGGCCGAGCGCGTCGCGACCGCTCGACGGCTCAACCGACCGTCGGACGACCCGGCCGATGTCCGCCGGGCGATCAAGCTCGCCGACGCCCAGGCCGAGATCGAGCAGTACCTCCGGAACGTCGACGCCGGCGAGCGCCTCCTCGGTCTCGCCGACACCGCCCTCGGTCGAACGAGCGAGATCGTCGGCCGGGCCCGGGAGCTCGCCGTCGCCGGCGCCAACGGCACCCTCTCGGCCGCCGATCGGGCGGCGATGGCGGCCGAGGTCCGCCAGCTGGCCGAGCAGGTCGTCGGCCTCGCCGCGACCCGGGCCGGCGACGCGTACATCTTCTCCGGCCTGCGGACCGACGTCCCGCCGTATGCCTCGCCGACGGGCCCCTACCAGGGCGACACGGGCGCGATCCTGGCCTGGATCGGCCCCGCCACGAGCCTTCCGGTCAACGTCGTCGGGAGTGCCGCCTTCGGCCCCGTCCTGGCGGCCCTCGACACCCTGGCCACAGAACTCGAGGCGGGGGGCCCCGTCTCGGCCGGGGCGCTCACGAGCCTCGATGCGGCCCTGGGGGCGGTCGTCGACGCCCGGGCCGTCGTCGGGGCGCGCCAGAACCGACTCGAGCTCGGGCGGACGGCGCTCGAGGATGCCCGCCTCGCGACGGAGCGCCTCCGCTCGATGGTCGAGGACGCCGACCTGGCCGAAGCCGTCACCGAGCTGAGCCGTCGCGAGGCGACGTACCAGGCCGCCCTCGGGGTGACGGCCCGGGTCCTCTCGACGAGCCTCGTCGACTACCTGCGCTGACGATGGTCCGCTCCCTCCCCCGGGCGGTTCGGGTCCCCGCGCCGTCGCCGGCGACGACGAACTCGGGCAGCGCCCCGGACCGCCACTCGCTTCCCGCCCGGATCGACCTCCCCGCTGGCCTCGTCGGCCTCCCCGATCTGCGGCGCTTCCAGCTCCGGCCGATGCCGGGGACCGGCCTTTGCGAGCTGCGCTGCCTCGACGAGCGCGGCTTCACGGTCGTGGCGGCCGACCTCGCGGCCGTCGAGCCGTCCCTCCGCGACCGCCTGGTCCAGCTCGGATTCGCCGGCCCCGAGGAGCGGGTCCTCGTCCTCCTCGCTGCCCACGGCGAGCCGCCGATGGTGACGGCGAACCTGGCCGGGCCGATCGTCGTCGACGAGGGCGGCCGCGGTCGGCAGGTCGTCGTCGAGGACCCGGCCTTCCCGGTCCGAGCGCCCCTCTCGAGGGGCTAGCCGTGCTCGTCCTCACCCGCCGGCCGGGCCAGGGTCTGCGGATCGGTGCGGAGATCGAGCTGACCGTGGTCCGGGTCAGCGGCGGGCGGGTCGTCCTCGCCGTCGCCGCTCCGCCGACGGTGCCGGTCGTTCGGACGGAGCTCCTTGCCGCCGTCACGGCCGAGACGAACGCCGCCGCAGCGAGTGCGTCGCACGTGCGCCGGGCCCTGCGGGACGTGGGCGGGCACGGCGGAGGGTAGGGTCGGTCGAAGGCGTCCGATCCGGACCGCGCGGCGTCCGTCAGCGGGCCGCCTCGACGGCGAACCAGCTCGAGCCGTCGCCGGTCAGTCCAATCTGGGTCTCCAGGCCCGTGAGAAGCGGCTCGCCACTGACATCGAGGGGGACTTCGGCGGCCGAGTTGAAGCCGGCCTCGACGAAGAGGGCGATGACGTCTGCCGCCGACCATGCGGGCAGCGCCTTGAGGCGATCGAGGTCGAGGACGCCCTGAAGGGCGAGTCGGCGGACCTCGGCTTCGACCCGCGTCCGATCGCGGCCGACGAGGCGGAGCCGGCCTCCTGGACGAAGGATCCGCGCCGCCTCGACGGGTTGGTCTGGGGCCTCGCGCAGAGCCCCCACGAGGCGGCCCGCGGGCTGGCCAGGGGCCTGATCCACTCCCTCGAGCACGTGGCGCTGCACCAGGAGGTCTCCTCCGCCTACGCTCAGGTAGAGGACGCGGAGTCCGCGCACGCCGAGGCCCTGGTCGATCTGCGGGCAACCCGTCAGGCGCTGCGCCGCGCTGAACGCGAGCGTGACAGGCTCGTTCGTGCCAACGCCGATCTCGCCCGCAGGCTGGCCGAGGCCACGGCGGGGCTACGGGCGGCCTCCTCGGAGCGGAAGGCGCTGCAGCGCGAGCTGGCTGCGCTCCGTCGCCTGCACGCCGAGGCCAGCGAAGTCGTAGCCACCCGCCTGGCCCACGCAGCCGAGCTCGCGCGCCTGCAAGAAGAATTGGACGCCGCGCGGCAAGCCGAGGCTACCTGGCGCGCCCGGGCGGAAGAAGCCGACGCCGAACGCCGGCGGCTGCTGGCCGACCTCGAGGAGATGAGCCGCTGGCTTCACCGGTCCCCTGGCCGGCGCGAGGGCCGCGACGTGCGCGTGGCCGTATTCCTGGACGGCGAGAACCTGCTCTACAGCGCCCGGGCGGCGTTTGGCGAGCGCACGCAGATCTCCCTGAGCAGGGTCCTGGCCGCGGCGACGCGCGACCGCACCCTCACGGAGGCTGTGGCCTACGTGGGCCGGAGCCCGGTGGAGGGCATCTGGGAGCCGCCACAGCCCACCCTGGCCGACTACCAGCCGCCCTATCGCGTCCGGCTCCAGCGCCCGACCAAGCGGGACGGCACTACGTGGACCGGCAACTGGGACGTGGGGATCGCGGTAGACGTCCTCACGCGCGCGGGCGGGGTGGATGTCATCGCTCTCGCCAGCGGCGACGGTGACTTCGTGCCGCTGCTCACTTACTGCAAGCGGCACGGAATCCGCACTGAGGTGCTGGCCTTTCCCGGCTCCGGTTCGAGCGCCCTGGCGCTGGCCGCCGACGACTATCAGGAGCTCGGCCCCGACGTCCTGTGGACCGCCGAGGAGGTCTCGGGGAGCATCCCCGCTAGGTGATTCTCCTCTATCCCGACGACGGCTATGCTATTGAGCACTGCATTAAGGAACATCCTAACCGACTCCTAAGAGAAGGAGTAGGGCGTGGCGGAAGAAGCCTCTCAGGACGTCGGGGCGGTGATAAGTCCCCGCTCCTGCAGGTGGGCTGAAGAAGCTGCAAATAACGAGCGGGGTGACCTCGGGCACCTCCGCAGGCAGCCGGTGCAGCCACCATGCGTAGGTATCAAGCATCAAGCATCAAGCATCCTCTCCGTGCACCATGCCACCCGCTTGCTGAGAAGGGACTATTGACGGCCCCCGCGAAGGGAGCGCAGATCCGCCCGGGGGTGAGCGTCGGCTTCTTCGGCCGGCCCGACGGCGAAACGGCGGAAACCTGCGTGGGAAACAGGTTGGAGCGGGCGACGGGATTCGAACCCGCGACCCTCGGCTTGGGAAGCCGATGCTCTACCGCTGAGCTACACCCGCCCGCTCGTCTGGATTATACCAGATTCGACATATGTTGTCTAGCGTATTCGTGGGCACCAGCGTGACCCCGCCCGCTCGTCTGGATTATACCAGATTCGACATAGGCCGCGGGGCCCCTGCTCCGCACAGCCTACCCCCAACCAGGCGCGCTGTTCCAGCGCCCGCCAGAGGCTCTCGCGGTCGCGGGGCGTTGTGCCGACCATAGCGCGAGCAGCCCGTTTCGAGCCCCGCCGTGCGGCCGCCCGCCCGCCGGCTACTTGCGCTTCGCTCGCTCGACGTAGGCGCCGGCTTCCACGTCGACACGGATCCACTCGCCGGCTGCGATGAACGGCGGCACCTGGATGACGACGCCGTTCTCCAGCTTCGCCTCTTTCCAGACGTTCTCGGTGCCCACCCCGTGCGCAGGCGGCGCGGTCTCGGCCACCCGCACCTCCACGATGTCGGGGAAGACGACGCCCACCGGCCGGTCTTCATGGAACTCTACCGGGAGCACCATGCCCTCGGTCAGGTACGCAACCGGGCGGCCCAGGCGCGCGCGTTCGATCGCCACCTGCTCGTAGGTCTCGGTGTCCATGAAGTGGCAGAGGTCGCCATCGGTGTAGAGGAACTGCATGGGCCGGCGCTCCAGCGGCACGTCGGCGACCGACTCGTCGGCGCGAAACCGCCACTCGCGGACCGCGCCGGTGCGGACGTTGCGCAGCTTGGCGTGCGTCACGCCGCCCATCTGGCCGCCGCCAGCGTGGAAGGTGGCGCTGAGCACCTTGTAGAGCTCGCCCTCGAGCCGGATCGCCATGCCCGGCCGGAGCGCGGACGCGGCCACCATCGCGCCAACTCTCCTGCCGCCCGGTAGGTCTCGCTCCTTCAATATACCAGGTGGTCGCGCCAGCGGAGACGGTGGCCCCGCGGTCGCTGGGCGGGCGGCGCTCAGGGGGTACCGGCCGGGCAGAACGACGATGGTCGCCGCGTCCCGTCCGTTCCCTGTCGGCGGCCGGGTGGCGCTCAAGGGTACCGGCCAGGCAGGGCGACGATGGTCGCCGCGTCCCGTCCGTTCCGTGTCGGCGGCCGGGTGGCGCTCAAGGGTACCGGCCAGGCAGGGCGACGATGGTCGCCACGTCCCGTCCGTTCCGTGTCGCTGGGCGGGCGGCGGCGCTCAGGGGTACTCGCCGAGCGCGTCGAGCAGCAGGGACAGAAACCGCTCCCGCTCCAGGCGTATGCCCACCTGGGCGTTGGGGGGCTTGCCGCGTCGCACGCCCTCCTGGGCCTGGATCTGGTCGGGCGTGCCGGTGACGTGGCGGAGGTCGCACACGGTCATGCCGCGGGTGAGCGCCCCGTGGAGTTCGACGGCCACGTGCGCAGGACGGAAGGTCACGACCGCTGTGTCGACGAGCCAGGCCACGGCACACGGATCGTGCATGTACCCGCCGGGCCGGCCGAAGACCCGGCGCGCGGTGCCGATGTAGAACTCGAGCAGGTCGGCGGCGACCCGGCCCAGGTGCGTACCCAGCGCCCGCAAGCGGCGCACCTCGTCGTCGGTCATCAGGGCCTGGCGCGTGAGGTTCAAGCCGGCCATCCACAACGGAATGCCGGACTCGAAGACCACGGCGGCCGCCTCGGGGTCCGCGTAGATGTTGTACTCGGCTGCAGGGGTGACGTTGCCGCCCTCGGTGGAGCCGCCCATCAGGCTGATGCCGGCCAGGCAGTCCTTCAGGTCGGGGGCCTCGCGCAGGGCCACCGCGACGTTGGTGAGCGGCCCGGTGGGCACGAGCCAGCACCCGGGATGGCGGCGGATCTCCTCGATGAGGAACGTCACACTATGCCGCGGGTCGGGGCGCAGGCGCGGCGGCGGGAAGTCGTGGCCATCCAGGCCGGACGGCCCGTGAATCTCGGGCCCGTGCAACGGCGGATTCAGCAGCGGGCGGGCCATACCGGCCGCCACCGGGATGTCGGTCAGGCCCGCGGCTTCCAGGATCTTGAGCGTGTTCTCGGTGGTGCGCTCCAGCGGGGCGTTGCCGCAGACGGTGGTGATGCCAACGACACGCAGCCGACGCGCCGCCAGCAGGATCGCGAAGGCGTCGTCGTGGCCGGTGTCGACGTCGAGGAAGACAGCGGGGCGTGGTTCGGCAGGCATCGGTTCTACTCCTCCGGCGACGTCTCGTGCGTCCCGCACGGGCGGTGCAGCACGCGTCCCCATGCTGCGCTGGGCGTCTGCTGGCGCTCGGCAGCCGCATGATCGGGATCCGGGCGCGTCTCGTGACCGTGCATCTCCAGCGGCATCAGGCGGGCTCCTTCGCTGGGGCTCGCGCTCCCTGTCCGTTGGTACGGAACACCGGCAACACCTCGCGGCCCAGCAGAGCGATCTCCTCCATGATGAACGTGTGCGGCGTGTGAGGCCCGTAGAGACGGAAGATCAAGTGATCGCAGCCGAACTGCTCCGCGAAGAACCGAATGCCCTCGATGACGTCGTCCGGAGACCCTACGATGAACCGCTCTGTCCCCATCGCTTCGAGATCGCGGGCTCGGCCCGGGTCTACCAACCGGTGGCGCCAGCTGCCGCCGTACTCGTCCCTGTAGATGGGGAGCAAGTAACGTTCGGCAGCCTCCAACGCCTTCGTCCTGGTCGAGGCGATGACGAGTTCACGAGTGAGCACCCGAGGGCGGGAGGCCGGATCCACCCCTGCCTCCCTGAGGTAGGCCTCGTACTGGGCGCGGCATTCTCGCAACCGCCGGAGGTCGGCAACGAGGCCCGGGATCCAGGCGTCGGCGTAGCGCGCTGCCCGCCGCAGGTTCTCACGCCCCCAGCCTCCTGCCCAGACCGGAAACGGCGCCCAGGGCTCCACCGCGATCGGGGCGATGTGGAAGTAGCGCCCGTGAAACGGCCTGCCGTCACGTGCCATGAGGTGGCGGATGGCCGCAAGGGCTTCTTCATAGCGCCGCCCCCGGTCGTGCGTGGGAACCCCAAAGGCGGCGTACTCCTCCTGGCGGTACCCCATGCCGACACCGAGAATTGCTCGGCCGCCGGACAAGACCTGGAGCATGGCGGCTTCTTCGACGACGCGAAGAGGGTGGTAGAACGGGAGGATCACGATGTTGGTGCCCAGGAGGACGCGCTCGGTGCGGGCAGCGAAAGCTGCCAGCATCAGGAGCGGAGACGGCCAGTAGTGATTGTGGACCCCGTGGTGCTCCGACAGCCAGATCGAGTCGAAGCCCATCTCTTCAGCGTGAACCACTTCCGCCAGGGCTTCTGCGGTGCGCGCGCCGCCCTCCGTCGGCTGGATACCGAACTTCATCGCAGGGCCTCCTGCAGTCGCTGGAGCGTGGCCCGAACCCCTGCGATCTTGGGCCGGACATGCGTCTCGATGGACAGCGTGCCGTCGTAGCCATCTTCGCGAAGCGCACGGAGCTGCCCGGCCCAGTCGATGTCGCCCTCGGTGGTCCACTCCACGGTGTCGGGTGTCACTCGGCGGGCGTCCTTGACGTGGACGTGTGCCACGAGCCCGCGCACCGCAGCGTAGCCATCGGGATACGGTCGCTCGCCTGCTGCCAGGGCATTGCCGGGATCCCAGTTCACGCGCAGCGCCGGGGACCCGATCTGGCGCACCAGGGCGGCGGTCCGGGCGCCCGTGTCGGCCCAGCAGATGTGCTCGTTTTCCAGGGCCAGGACGATTCCTGCTCGCTCCGCCCTTCGGGCCGCGTCCGCCAGCGCCTCGACCACGGCCGGCGGCACCGGCGCGGTCCCCGGCGTCTTCACCACCCCGAACGTCACGACGATACGGCAGTCGAGCTCCTGCGCCAACGCCAGGCTTTCCTCCAGCAGCGCCGTGCGATGGTCCGTGAATAGCGCCTCCTGGCGGCGCTCACGCGCGGACTCTTCGCGATCCTGCCAGCGTAGGACCTGGAAACCCTCGGGCACGGATACGGGCAGGGGAATCTTGAACAGGCCCGGCGAAATAGCCGCCACCTGCATGCGGAAGCGCGCCAACAGCTGTGGGAGCCGCCGGCGCCAGTAGGGGTCGAGCCTGGGCACCCGGCGTCCGCCCACGCCGCGCAGCTCCACGTGCCGCAGACCCATGTCGGCCGCAAGCTCCAGCGCGGTCTCCAGGTCGTCACTCAGTTCGTCCGTGACGACTGCCAGCTTCATGTGCCGAGCCACTGCCGCAGCCGTGCGGCCCCGCGCGCCATGCCGTCCTCCGCTGGTGGCAGGTCCTCGGGGTGCCAGCGGCGTTCGTATTCCAGCGACAGCACCCCGTCGTACCCGAGTCCGCGCAGGGCCGCGAGGATCTGTGGCCAGGGCACGATGCCCTCGCCCACGACGCGTGACCGGACGATGCGCGCTTCGGCCTCCACGTGGCTGACGTCGCGGGCGCTGAACGGCCGCGTGGGATCGGTGAAGACGAAGTCCTTCACGTGCACGTAGGCGATCAGTCCTGCCAGCACCCGCAAGGCCTCCTCCCAGGGCTCGGCACCGATGAACCCCAGATTCGGTTGATCGTAGAGGACGCGCACGTGGGGGTGTCCCACGGCGCGCACCAACGCCGCCGTGCGGGCGGCGGTATCGGCCATGGTGTTGAAGTGGTTCTCCACGCAGATGACGGCGCCGACGCGCTGGGCGCGATCGCCCAGTTCCTGCAGTGCTTCGACGAGGGACGCCCACTTGTCGTCCCACAGGTCGTCTCCGGGGAGAAACCGGCCGGCGTAGAGACGCAGCCACCGCGCACCGAGGATCGACGCGGCGTCCAGCGCCCGGCCGTACGCGTCGATGGCCTGGCGACGCCGTTGTGGGTCGAGGTCGTTGAAGGCCGCTGCGTAGGGCGTGAGGGCGACGATGGGCACTCCGGCGCGTTCGGCGTGCTGCCGTACGGCGCGGAGCGTCGCGGTGTCCGTCGTGGGGTCGAGCCCGCAGCGGTAGCCTTCCTGCCACACGACCTCCGCCCCCTCCAGGCCCAGACGCGCAAACAGGTCCAGCGCTTCGGGCACCGTGTGCTCGGGGGTCCCCATGGTGTGTCCCACGATGATCATGGTCCCAGACCGGGCAACCCGGCCGCGCGCAAGATGCGATCGGTGAGGCGGTGGGTTTCGAACGCGTCCCGGGCCGACGTGCGAACGGTGCCGCCGTGCCGGACAGCCGTCAGGAACTCCTCGACCTCCTGGCGGAAGCCCAGACGATCGTGTACCGACGCCCATCCCATGGCCAGGGGCGTGAGGCTCGTCGTGTGTGTTTGGCGCTGATCGGCCACAGCGATCCACTCCGGCGCCTCGACGATCACGCTCTTGCCGCGCCCGTAGGTCTCGACGCGTTCCACCCACTGACCACAGGTGCGGTTGGCCACCAGGACACCCAGGGTGCGGGCGAACCGGATGTGCGCCACGCATGACGTCTCGTAGTAGGCGTCCTCGAACTGGCTGGAGGCCACCACCTCCACGGCATCGCCGCAGATCCACCGCAGCAGGTCGATCATGTGGATGGCGTTCTCCAGGGTCGCCCGGTACTCGGTACCCGGACGGTTCTTTTCGGCGATCATCACGTCTGGCGGGTGGTCGGCCCACTCCCGCCGGAGGGCGTCATACACGGGGGCGTAACGTCGGTTGAAGCCCACCATGAGCAGGGCGCCCGACGCCTCGGCGGTCTGGAGGAGGGCTTCCGCGTCGGCCAGCGTGGTGGCCATGGGCTTCTCCAGGAAGACCGCAATGCCGCGCTGCAGGAGCGCGGCCGCAACGGACGCATGGGTGTCCTTGGGCGTCAGCACGAAAGCGCAGTCGGCCTCTACCTCGTCCAGCGACGCGTACACCCGGGGGATGTTGTACTGTGTGGCGATGGCGCGGGCACGTTCGCCGGTGCGACTCATGACGCCGGCGATGGCGCAGTCGCTGGCCAGGAGTATCGGCAGGTAGACCGACCGGGCAATGGTCCCGACGCCGATCACAGCCACGCGGAGCGTGCCGGTAGACGTCGTCACGTGTGAAGCACCCCAAACTTGTAGAAAATGTCGAGAATACGGGTCCGGTAGTGCAGGAACTCGGGCCCTGTCTGCACGTCGCCGGTACGGGGGCGCGGGAGCGCGATCGGGACGATGTCGGCGAGCTGCCCCGGTCGGGCGGTCATGACCACCACCCGGTCGCTGAGGAGGATGGCCTCGGCGATATCATGGGTGACGAACAGCACGGTGCTCCGCAGATCCATCCACAGCCGCTCCAGGTCCACCCGCATCTGCTCCCGGGTGAGCGCGTCGAGCGCACCGAAGGGTTCATCCATGAGCAACAGTGGGGGGTTGTGGATGATGGCCCGGGCGATGGCCACCCGTTGCCGCATGCCCCCGGACAGCTCGAAAGGATGCTTGGCCTCGAACCCCTGAAGGCCCATGCGGGTCAGCAGGGTCCGTGCCGATGCCGTGTAGGTGGCTCGCGGCAGCCCCCGGAGTTCGATCTGCAACAGGACGTTGTCGAGGACGTTGCGCCAGTCCAGGAGCAGGTGCTCCTGGAAGACGATCCCGATCTCGCGGACGGGCGCACGCACCGGCCGGCCGTCGATGCGGATCTCTCCACGGGTGGGCGTGACGAGGCCGGCGACGGCCAGCAGCAGCGTGCTCTTGCCGCACCCGGATGGTCCGAGAATGGAGACGAACTCTCCCGGCTGTACCTGCAAGTCGACGCCTGCAAGCGCCGGGACCGGTCCCGAGGCCGACCGATAGGTGACGTCGAGGCCGTGCACCTCGACCGCGCACGCCATCAGCGCGTCGGCAGGGGCTCCGGCAAGAAGCTCTGGTCGTAGTAGTGCTTGGGGCCGAAGCGGCCGGTGACGCCCATGTAGCGTGCCAGGAGCACCACGGTGTCGAGCCAGTCCTTGTCGGTGGCTTTCATGAGCTCGTTGGAGCCCTTGCTGAAAAGGCTGCTGATGGCCACCGCGAGCTGATGGCGGCCGATGGCCTCGTTCAGCGCGGGGATGTACTTCTTCTGCACGGTGATGGCGACGTCGGGGTTCCGCCGCGCCAGGTCCCAGCTGCGCACGGTCGCCCGCAGGAACGCCCGCACCAGGGCCGGTTGGGTCGCCAGCGTCTCCTGGTGGGCGATGATGGAGAGCCCGATGGTGGATACGCCATAGTCTGCGAACCGGAGGACGACTACCGGCATGCCCCGGTGCTTCAACGTCACGGCCTGATCGTCGGCGCCGCCCAGGATCGCGTCGACCTGCTTGTTGAGCATGGCCGGTACCTTGGCGGCGGGGTCCATCGCCACCAGGCGTACTTTGCTCTCGTCGATACCGTTGGCGCCCACCAGGGCGGGCCACAACGCCGACAACGCGTCGCCCGGCGTGACCCCGACACGTTTGCCCTCCAGATCCTTGGGGGTGCGAATGCCCGCATCGGCAGCCGCGATGATCGCGAAGCCGTTCATCTGGTAGATGGGAGCGATGATCTTGACCGGTATGCCCTGCGCGATGCCGATGATGGCGGTACCCGCGTCGGCGAACCCAAAAAGATCGCTGCGATTGCCCACGAGGCGCACCGTCGTGGCCGACCCCGTACCCTCGCCGATCCTGAGATCGATGCCGGCCTCGCGGTAGAACCCACGGTCCAGCCCCAGGTAGAAGGGGGCGTGAAGCCCCACGGCCACGAAGTTGAGCCGGAACGACACCGGTGTCAACGACTGGGACGCCGAGCTCGAGGTCAGCCCCAAGACCAGCGCGGCGGCCAGGACGATACCGATGGCGTGTCGCATGCCTGTCCCCTCCTCGTCTGCGAGATGTTCGCGTGCCTGCCAGGTATTCCCACGGGCGTATTGCGGCCGTCAGAGCGTGGATCGCTCGACCTGCGCCAGTTCCCGACGGATCGATACGTGCCAGGGAATGACGGCCCGCTCCACGCCCTCGACGAGCATGTACAGGACGATCCCGATCCCCGAGAGCAGCACCAGGATGGCGAACAGCAGCGGTGTGTTGAGGTCGCCGTTGGCGCGCAGGAGCATGTATCCCATGCCCTGGTCGGCGCCCACGAACTCGCCGACGATGGCGCCGACGGTGGCGAAGGCGATGGCGACCTTGAGTCCGGCGAAGATGTGGGGCAGCGCGGCCGGGAGCCGGATGCGCCAGAAAATGCGCCATTCGGACCCGGTGATGGTGTGCGCCAGGTGCAGCAACAGGGGGTTTACCGACTTGAACCCTGCGGTGCTGTCGATGACCAGGGGGAAGAAGGACAGCAGGAAGACGATGGCCACTTTCGGGACGAAGCCGAAGCCGAACCACACGATGAACAGCGGCGCCAGGGCGATCTTGGGGATCAGCTGGAGGAGGACGATGAGCGGGTAGACCGTGCGCTCGAACGGCTTCCAGTACGCGATCAGGAGTGCCAGCGGAATGCTGACGACGACCGTGAGGCCGAACCCGACGAGGATCTCGCGGAGTGTCACCCGGATGTGCGGCGTCAGCGGGCCGAGGGAAGCGACCAGGGTGCGCCATACCACGGCTGGGGCCGGCAGCACGTAGTCGGGTAGGCGCCCCACCGCCGCAACTATCCACCACAGGGCGACCGCCATGGTCAGCGTGATCGCGTAGCCCGCGCCCCGCCGCAGGGGTTCGCTCATGGCATCACCGTGGGGCGGGGGAACGCCGGAGCCTGGCGCGCCTGCGGCCGTGCGGGCGTGCATCGGGCGGGTATGGCCACCAGCGGGCCCGCGCGATGCCCCAGCGCCCGGGAGATTGCGAGGCTGGCATCCAGCACCAGGGGAACGATGCGCCGCATGCGGGCCGCGGTCATTCGATAGGCGGGTCCGGCAGCACTGATGGACGCCACGACCCGACCCTCGTGGTCGAACACGGGTGCCCCCACGCATCGCACTTCGGCGTCGTGCTCGGCGTGGTCGATCGCGTAGCCGCGCTGACGAATGCGCCGGAGCTCCGCCAGGAGCGCCTCCGGTGAGGTGATGGTCCGCGGCGTGTAGCGGCGCAAGCCGTAGTGGTCTATCAGCCAGCGGACCTCCGCCTCGGGGAGGAACGCCAGGTACGCCTTCCCGACGCCGGTGCAGTGGATCGGGCACCGACCGCCGATGCGGGACCCAACCTGCACGACCTGGCGCGTCTCCACCCGATCCAGGTAGACCATCTCTCCCTCGCTGAGGACGCACAGGTGCGCCACCTCCCCGCACCCGTGGGCCAAGTGCTCCAGGTGGGGACGGGCGACGTCACGGAGGCGCACCTGTGCGTGGAACATGGCTGCAAGCTCCACGAGGCGTGGTCCCAGCGTGTACTGGCCTCTGCCATGGGCCAAGAGAAGTCCCTCTGCGGCCATAGTGCGCAGGAACGGGAACAGCGTGCCCTTGGGCATCGCCAGCGCACGGCTGAGAGCGGCGATGGTCACGGGCCCGCGGTGGTCGCCCACGGCAGCTGCGGGACGACGTGGTCTTCGCACCTGCGTTGCAGGGCGGGCATCCAACGTGGCTCAGTGCTTCTACGCTCTCATGCCACGCAAAATGACGCTCCCTCAAGTCGTCGGAGGGCCAGGAGCTCAGTCCAGAGCCACCTCGGACGGCCGTCGTGTTGCGATGACCTTCGCGACGCGGTCCCGCTGTTCGTGGTCGAGGGTCACGAGCGTACTGCCGAACTGGATGGCGACAGTCGCGTAGACGGCGTCGCTGCCGCGCAGCCGATACTCGGCGGCTACCTCCAAGGCACGTCGGGCGAGGGTGGCATCCAGCGCGACGAGGACCAGGTGAGGGAGGTGGCTGAGGGCGCGTGAGAATTCACGGGCCATGGCTGGATCCTGACGACCGCGCGCGATAGTACCAGCCACCTCCGGCAGCACCAGCGTAGGAACCACAATCGGGATGGCGTTTGCCTGAAGGTGGGCGAGCAGACGGTGGCTCTCGTCGTGTCCCGCTTCATAGGGATTGAACGCGTTCAGGAAGACGCTGGTGTCGATAGTGAAGGGGCCCATGCCGCTTATCGACGGGATTCGGACAGAAGATCCGCGCTGGTCTTTGACGACTGCCAGCCTTTGCCGATCATCTCCCCAAGTCGTTCCAGCTCCTGCCATGCCGAGGCGCTGGCGACACCAGGCTCGGCGGCCGGGAGCCCCTCCACAGGGCTGAGCAACGCCACAGGGCGCCCGCGGTATGTGATGATGTATCGTACCTTTCGCTCGCGGACGCGCCGCACGATCTCGGACGCTCGGATCTTCAGCTCACGCACCCCGGTCTCAGGCATTGCACCACCACCAAGCAGCGCACCGATGTAGTCTCTTTCGTGACTACTATAGTTGGTTACGGCAGGCTGGGTCAAGCTCCCTTGGCACGTTTAACGCAGGGGATTGTGGTCAGCGCCATCGCCCCCGGCGCTACGACGCCCTACGCGCACATCGCCGTCATGATGCGTATTGCGGGTCCGCCCTGAACTACTCGTGGCAGGCATGCCTCCGGCAGACCGGGAGCAGGCCGAGGTCCTGGTCGCGGGGGGGGAGGGGCTCAGCGCCGGCAGAGGGCGGCGCTAACGGCAGAGGGCGGCACTAAATTGATTCAGCGCGCGTCGTCGCGCAGATGCCCGCTGCTGCGCACCAGCCGCGTCAGGCTCTCGCGCAGCGGCTGCCAGATGCCGTCGGGCCCCGCCGGGACGTCGCGCTGCGGGACGACGTGGGAAGCGGTGGGGACCGCTGCGGTGGTCAGGTCGCCCGGGTCGGCGGTCGCATCGCCGTCTCCCTTGTCGGCCGCGCGCACGACCTGGACCAGGGCAGGGACGACGGTCGGGTCGAACTGGGTGCCGGCGCGCCGCTCCACTTCGGCCATGGCCTCCTGGGGGCTGCGCGCATACCGGTACGGCCGGTCTTCGATCATCGCCAGGTACGCGTCGACCACCGCCACGATGCGCGCGCCCAGCGGGATCGCCTCGCCGCGCAACCCCAGGGGGTACCCGCGGCCGTCCCACCGCTCGTGGTGGGCGCGCACGATCGCGGCGATGTCCGCCAGCCGGGGGACCACCGCGAGCATCTGGGCCCCCGACAGCGGATGGGCGCGGATCATCCGCCACTCCTCGCCCGTGAGCGGGCAGGGGCTGCGCAGGACCTCCTCCGGCACGCTGATCTGGCCGATGTCGTGGAGGAGGGCACCGTAGCGGACGGTCTCGATCTGGTCCGCCGGCAGGCCCAGCACCCGGGCCACCTGCGCGGCGAGCTCGCCGCTGCGGCGGGCGTGTCCCGGACGGTACTCGGTGCGGGCGTCGGCGGCGTCGGTCAGCGCCAGCAGCGCGCTGATGTACGCGCGCTCGAGCTCCTCCAGCCGGCCGGTCGGGTCGCCCCACCCGCGCACGTCGGCGTCCCCCACGTGGTCGGCGGCGCGGGGCTCCAGCCCTTCGCCCCACCGCCCGGAGCGGTCCATCGGTCTCGGCATCACGGCGTGGCGCGTCATGGGTCTCTCCTGCGTCGCGATCCTGTCCGCCTGCGGGGCGGGCGACGGGCGAGGCCGGCTGAGGGCTCCGGCACCGTCGTGCGAGCCGGCTGCGCCGTCGCCCGCCGTCGCAGCTCCCCTGCGTTGCGCGCGGTGCACCACCTGAGCCTGCACCCGGCAGCGGGCACGGTGTCTAGGTCTAGCGACTCTGTTGTACGGGAACAACCCTGGCAGGACCAGAGCAATTTGCACCGTCGGGGCGCAGGGCGCGCCCGACGGCCACGGCAGGGTGCGAGGAACCTCGCGGTGACTTTGGAGGACCTGCTCCGGCAGGCGGAGAGCTACCGGCGGGCGGGAGAGACCGGCCCGGCACAGGCGGTGCTTGCACGCGCGGCGGCCATGCTGGCGCTGGAGGCGCCGGCGCGGGCTGCCGTACTCTTCGAGGACGCGGGGCGGCTGGCCACGCGTGCCGGGACCCACGAGGTCGCCGCGGAGCACTTCGAGCGGGCCCTGGAGGCGCTCGCGCGGGCCACGGACGCCCCGCCCGGCCTGCGCGCCAGGTTGTACGCGCGCCTCGCCCGTGCCCACTACGCCGGCGGCAGGTGGCGGCGGGCAGCGGTGGCCGCAGGCCAGGCGGTCCGGCTGGCCCGCGACCTCGACGTTGCCCTGGCCGCCGACGCCTACCGAGTCCTCGGCGCGGTGCTGCGCATGCGCGGCCGGCCCCGCGAGGCGCTGCGGGCGTTCCACCGCGCGCGGCGGTGTGCACTGCAGGCGCGCCGCCTGCGGGGCGCTGCCGAGGCGTTGCACGGCGGCGGCCGGGCCCTGCTGGACCTGGGCGAGGTCTGGCGGGCAGAGGTCGCGCTCAACCGTGCCGAGCACGAGTACCGGCGGCTGCGGGTCTGTCCCGCAACCGTCCGCGTGGACCTCGCGCGGCTGCGCCTCGTCCGCGAGGACCCCGCAGGCGGGCTCGACGCGGTGCGCGCGCTGCTGGCGGACGCCAGCGCCCGCCCGGACGCGGCGACGCACGCGTCGGCCCTGGCGCTGGCCGCGGAGTGCCAGAGCCGCGTCGATCCCGCGGGCGGCCTGCAGACCGCGGTGCTGGCGTTCGAGCTGGCCTGTACGCTGGGCCGGCCGCCGGTGCTCGCGGACGTGGTGCCCGTGCTGCTCCGGCTGCGGCGCGCCGCCCGCCAGCCGCTGGCGCCTCGCGAGCGGCGCGTGGCCCTGGCGCTCGCCGCCGAACTGGACCTGGCGGTCGACCCGGATCAACCACGCGCGGGACACGGCGCGGACGGCCAGCAGGCCGCCGCCGATGGCGCGGGTGCCGCAGCGCCGTCGTTGCCCGGGATGACGCGCGCGCGTCCTGTCCCGTGGCGTCCTGTCCCGTGGGCCGACGGCGGGGTGCGGACGGCGACCCGCCTGCCGGGCCGTGCGGATCGCGGCGCGCCGGAGCTGCCCACGCCGGCACCCACCGGCCAGGAGATCCGCGCGCTCCGCCTCGCGCTGGGGTGGACCCAGGAGCAGCTCGCCGAACGGGCGGGCTTCGAGGTGACGACCGTCAAGCGCGCCGAGCGCAACGCCGGCGTCCCGGAACGCACGATGCGCGCGCTGGCCATGGCCATGGGCGTCGCGCCCGCCTCGACCGGACAGACCGCCGCGCGCTACTGGCGGCACATGGGCCGCGCGTACGAGGCGATGGGCTCCCTCCAGGACGCGCGCGCGGCGTTTGCGCAGGCCGCCCGGCTCGCCGGGGCCAGCCGCGACCTGCTGGGCGAGGCGCAGGCGGAGGTGGCGCTGGCGCGGCTGGACCTGCGCGCCGGCCACGTCGGAGGGGTGATGGGGCGGCTGGAGCGCTGCGGGCGGGTGTTCGCCAGCGCCGGAGACGTGGCCGCCCGTCGCGAGGTCGAGCGGCTCATGGCGCAGGCACAGGTCGCCCTGGGCGATGCGGCCGCCGCAGTCGAGCGCCTGGACGCCCTGCTGGATGCGCCCGGGACGCCCCTCGAGGACCGGCTGGACCTGCTGGAGGCGCTCGCGGCCGCGTGCGACGCTGCCGGGAACCCGGTTCGGGCC
>Ga0101943_1001702_pt1 | contig 17066 bp, 14 predicted proteins | sample DewCreD2012metaG_5_FD_75244 | JGI IMG/M metagenome (GOLD analysis project Ga0101943, IMG submission 75244) | Hot spring sediment bacterial and archeal communities from British Columbia, Canada, to study Microbial Dark Matter (Phase II) - Dewar... ... | reverse complement strand
CCGGTAGGCGGGCAGGATCGAGTCGCCGATCTCGACGGTGCCGTCCCCGTCCGGCGGTCCGAAGTACCCACCGGAGCCGATCAGGACGGACCCCGTCGGCTCACGGCAGATCGCGTACCAGCCGTACCAGCCCGCAGCCTCGGGGCGCTCGGCGAGCCGGGCTCGGAAGACCTCCACGACCCCACGGTCGTGCTCGCCCGGCGACCAGTCGGTGGGGACGATGGCCCCGAGGAGCCCTGCGAGAGCCTCGCGGGGCCCGAGCTCCGCGTCGAGGAGCGCCACGGTCGCGGGGACGAGCTCCAACCGGGCGGTCCGGATCACGTCCATGACGGCACAGGGTACCGGCGGCGGACGCGCCCACCCGGCAAGGGGATCACCCGGCCGCTCCGACGTGCCTCGCGTCATCGGGAACCGTGGCGCTGTTCGGAGAACGTTCATCGCGCCGTCCCGCCTCCGCCATCGAGGCAGGCCACACTGGGATCGGATGGCACGCCGCTCCGAGACGTGGATGCGTGAGCTCGCCGCGCACTTCCGAGGGATGCGTCTCGCCTACCCCGAAGACGAGCTCGTGATCGTCTTCGACATCGACGGCACGATCGTCGACACCCGGCACCTCGTCGTGCACCTCCTGCGGTCCTACGACCGGCTCCACGGGACCGAGCACTTCCGAGGGATCGGTCCCTCAGGCATCCACAGCCACGAGACGCAGATCGACGCGATCCTCGAACCGTTCGCCCTGCCCGCTCCGATCCGCGCACACGTCCGAACCTGGTACCTCGAGCATCTGCGGGACCCCGACGCCATGTCGGCGGCGCACCGCCCGTACGAGGGCGTCCTCGGGGTGATCCGCTGGTTCCAGCTCCAGCCCCGCACCCACGTCGCGCTGAACACCGGCAGACCTGAGTCGATGCGGCAGGTGACGATCGAGGCGCTGAACCGTCTGGGCGCGGCGCACCGCGTGCGGTTCGACCCCGACCTGCTGTTCATGGAGCCCTCGGGCGATACCGCGGCCGTGGCCGACGCGAAGATCCGCGCCCTGCAGACGCTCCGCCGCCGCGGGTACCGGATCGTGGCGGTCGTGGACAACGAGCCCGAGATGCTCCGGGCGATGAGCCTCGCGGACGAGGAGGGCGAGATCCTGTTCCTCCACGCGGACACGATCTTCCTCTCGCGCCGTGAGCCCCCGCCGCGGACGGTCTCCGGATCCCGGTACCGCCTCGCGGAGCTCGTGGACGGGCGCGAGATCGGCCACCGCGTGACGTTCGTGTGGCACGGGGTGAACGACCGCCGCAACCTCCGTCACTTCCTCGCCTCCGACATCCGCTGGGCCGAGCTCGACGTACGCCTGGACCCGCTCGGATCCCTCGTCCTCCGGCACGATCCCTTCGGCCTCGGCGCCGGGATGCCGGAGGACGAGCTGCTGCCGCTCGGCGAGTGCCTCGCGACGCTGCGCGCCCACGGGCGCGCCGTGAAGCTCGACCTGAAGGAGGACGGGCCGACCCTCGACGCCGTGCTGGCGGAGGTCGCGGCGCACGGCTACCCCGACGAGGAGCTCTGGTTCAACGGGGCCGTGGAGGCGCTCGGGGCCGATGGGTTCCGCCGCATCCGCCGAGAGCACCCGGAGGCGATCGTGCAGGCGCCGGCAGACTTCGCGGTGCCGCTGCTGCTCGCGGCCCCGGAGCTCGCGGAGCAGGTGCTGCGCACCCTGGCCGAGTGGGGCATCGACCGCCTCTCGCTCGACTGGCGCACGCCGCAGGTGCGCGAGGCGCTCGACGCGCTCGAGCGGCTCGGCTGGCCGGTGAACCTCTACGGGGTCCCCGACCTCGAGTCCTTCCTCGAGGCCGCGCTCCTGCTGCCCGCCTCGGTCACGGCCGACTTCAACTTCCCCGAGTGGGACTACTTCGGCTGGGGCCCGCGCCGCGCGCTGGACGTCGCGTCCGTCACGTAGCCCGCTGCGGCTCGGGAACGCCGAGCTCGCGGCGCACGACCGGCGCCACCTCCGTGCCGAACAGCTCGATCGAGCGCATCACCTGCGCGTGGGGCATCGGACCCACGCTCGTCTGCAGCAGGAAGCGGTCGTGGTGGAAGATGCCGTGCTGGAACAGGATCTTCTCGATCACCTGCTGAGGGCTGCCCACGAAGTTCGCCCCGCGGAGCGTCGCCGACGCCTCGTACTGCGCTCGGGTCATCGGGGACCAGCCGCGCTCGCGGCCGATCCGGTTCATGACCTCGGCGACCGACGGGTAGGACTCCTCGATCGCCTCCTGCGAGGTCGGCGCCACGTACCCGTGGGAGTTGATGCTGAGCGCCGGCGGCGGATCGAACCCGGCCCGGCGCGCCGCCTCCCGGTGGAGCTCGGCGAAGACCGAGAACCGCTCGGGCAGCCCGCCGATGATCGCGATCGCCATCGGCAGCCCGAGCGTGCCGGCCCGCACCGCCGAGCCCGGGTTCCCGCCGACCGCGACCCAGACCGGCAACCGCCGCTGGAGCGGTCTCGGGTACACGCCGAGCCCGTCGATCGGCGGCCGGTGCTTGCCCGACCACGTCACGTGCTCGTGCTCGCGGAGTTGGAGGAGCAAGAGGAGCTTCTCGGCGAAGAGCTCGTCGTAGTCCTCGAGGTCGTAGCCGAACAGCGGGAAGGACTCGATGAACGAGCCGCGCCCGGCCATGATCTCGGCGCGCCCGCCCGAGAGCAGGTCGAGGGTCGCGAACTGCTGGAAGACCCGCACCGGGTCGTCCGAGCTGATGACCGAGACGGCGCTCGTCAGCCGGATCCGGCTCGTGCGCGCCGCCGCGGCCGCGAGCACGACCGCGGGGGCCGAGACGGCGAAGTCCGGCCGGTGGTGCTCGCCGACCCCGAACACGTCGAGGCCGACCTGGTCCGCGAGCTCGATCTCCTCGAGCAGGTGGCGCAGGCGCTCGGCGGGGCCGCCGGGCTCATCCGGCCCCCTGCCGGGCACGACCTCCGCGAACGAGTAGATGCCGAGCTCCACGATCCTCCACAACCCCGCCCGGGCGGCGGCGCTTCCCGGCCGGGCGCGACCGCTGCAGGCATGATGTTCGCCAGCCTACGCGTCGTTCGACCGGGCGAGCCTCCTCCGGGTACCGTGGACGGCATGGAGACCTGGGACGCCATCCGAGCCCGCCGGAACGTCCGGCGATACACGGACCGACCGATCGCGCGCGAGGACCTCGATCGGATCCTGGAGGCCGGCCGCCGCGCGCCGTCCTCGATGAACGAGCAGGCCTGGGACTTCGTGCTCGTCACCGAGCGCGAGCGCCTACGCGAGCTCGCGCGGGTCTGGCGCTACGCGGAGCACGTCGCGAGCTCGGCCGCGACGATCGCGCTCGTGCTGCCGAGGACCGAGGACCGCGACGAGCGCGACATCCTCTGGTTCGATCTCGGCCAGGCGGCCATGGCCATGATGCTCGCCGCGGCCGACCTGGGCATCGGCAGCAGCCATGCCGCCGTCGGCGAGCAGGAGCTCGCCCGCGAGCTGCTCGGCCTGCCCGAGGACCGCGAGTGCGCGATGCTCCTCGCCCTCGGGTACCCCGCCGGGGCGCCGCTCCGGCCGCTCGCGCGCCCGGCCCGGCGGCCCTTCGAGGAGGTCGTGCACCGCGAGCGCTGGTAGCCCGGGGCCGGCTCAGCCGGGCACGAGCCGGTACACGGCGCCTTCGAGCGAGAGCGCGTACAGCTCGCCTGCGGCGTCCTCGCCGAAGGAGGCGAGGCTCGGCACCACCGGCCCGAGCTCGCGGTGGGCCGGGGCGCGGCCCGGACGGGGCGCGAGCGCCTGGAGCGCGCCGGTGCAGAAGTCGCCGAAGACGTACACGCCCTGCAGCGCGGGAACGGCCTCGCCCCGATAGACGAAGCCGCCGGTCACCGCGCAGACGGCGCCGTCGTGCGGGTACTCGTACACCGGAAGCACCGTCCTCGTGCCCTCGGCCGAGCCCTCGAACGGGTGCGAGCCCTCGAGCAGGTCCCATCCGAGGTTCGCCCCGCCCTGATCCGGCGCGAGGACGTCCACCTCCTCCCAGGCGCTCTGCCCCACGTCGCCGATCCACAGCTCGCCGGTCGCCCGGTCGAAGGAGAAGCGCCACGGGTTGCGCAGCCCGTAGGCCCAGATCTCCGGGCGCGCGCCCGGCGTGTCGACGAACGGGTTGTCGGAGGGGACCCCGTAGGGCCGCCCACCCACCGGCCGGGGCGAGATCCGCAGGATCTTGCCGAGCAGGGTGGTGAGCGACTGCGCCCGCCCCTCCGGATCGCCGGCGCTGCCGCCGTCGCCGAGGCCGATGTACAGGTGCCCGTCCGGCCCGAACGCGAGCTGCCCGCCGTTGTGGTTGGCGTACGGCTGGTCGACGCGGAGCACCTCCCGCTCGCTCGCGGGGTCGATACCGTCCCGCGTGAGCCGGTACTCGAGGACGCGCGTGTCGCCCGCGGGGTCGGTGAGGTCCACGTAGAGGTACCGGCCGTCCGGCGGGAAGGCGAGGCCGAGCAGGCCCTGCTCGGAGCCGGTCGACACGCGACCCGTGAGGTCGAGCAGGACGCTCGGCTCGCGCCCGGGCGCGAGCGCCACCACCCGCCCGGGCTTCTCGGCCACGTAGAGGGCCGGGTCGCCCGCCCGGACCGCCATCGCGACCGGCTGGTCGAGCACCGCGATCCGCTCGAGCCGGATCCGGACCTCGGCGAGCCGGGGGCTCGGCACGGGCGAGGGGCTGACCGGGCTCGCGGTCACGGTCGGGGCTGCAGGGCTGGCCGCGGGCGGGCCGGTCGGCGTGCTCGCCGGGATGGAGCCGGGGCCGCACGCGGCCGCGAGGAGCGCGAGCGTCGCCGCGAGGAGCGGCGCCGGAAGCGTCCTGGTGCGCAGCCGTCCCATCCCGACGACCAGGCTACCGGGCCTCCCCACGGAGCCCGGCGGGCGAGAACGGGAGGAAGTCGGGGCGCTGTGATGTAGGTCACAGACGGGCGAACACCTGTTCGGTAGGCTCGCGGGCATGAGCGGCCTGCGATCCTGCCTGGAGGAGCTCTCGGGCGAGGAGCTCGCGCTCGCCTCCGACGAGGATCTCGCCGACGGCCTGCGCGAGATCGAGCGCGCGTCCGGGGCGCTCGAGGCCGAGCGCGCCCGCCGCGTGGCGGAGATCGCCCGCCGGCGCCGCTACGCCGAGCAGGGGTACCTCTCGGCCACCGCGTACCTGCGGGACCTCCTCGGCGTGTCGGCCCCGCGGGCGGCCCGGTACCTGCGCTGGGCGCGGGCGCTCTCGCGCATGCCGCTCGCGGCCGCGGCGCTCGGCCGGGGAGAGGTCTCCGCCCAGGCGGTGGAGGTCCTCATGCGGGCGGCGGAGGCCCACCCCGAGCCGTTCGCGCGCGCCGAGGAGCTCCTCGTCCGCATCGCGGCCGAGCTCCCCGTGGGGGACCTGGTCCGGGCCGTCGCGCACTTCTCGGCGCTCGCCGACGCGCAGGCGCCCGAGCGTGAGGACGAGCGGCGCTTGGCCGCGCGACGGCTCCACGTCTCACCGACGCTCGACGGCATGGTGCGGATCGACGGCGATCTCGACCCCGAGACCGGGCAGGTGGTCCTCGCGGCGCTGCGGGCCGAGGTCGACGCCCAGGTGCGGGGGCCCGAGGACCACCGCACCCCGGCGCAGCGTCGGGCCGACGCCCTCGCCGAGATCTGCCGCGCCTACCTCGACCGAGCCGACCGGCCCGCGGTGGGCGGGGAGCGCCCGCACGTGCTGGTGACGGTGGACCTCGCGGCGCTCGTGCGTTCGGCCCCGGGCCGGTGCGAGCTCCCGGACACGGGACCGATCTCGCCCGAGCAGGCCCGCCGCCTCGCCTGCGACGCCGGGGTCTCGCGGGTGATCACGGACGGACCCTCGCAGGTGCTCGACCTCGGCCGGCGGACCGCCGTCGTGCCGCCCGCGCTGCGCCGAGCGCTCGTCGTCCGCGACGGCGGTTGCGCGTTCCCCGGCTGCGGGCGTCCGCCGGGCTGGTGCGACGCCCACCACGTGGTCCACTGGGCGGACGGCGGGCCGACCGCCCTCGCCAACCTCGTGCTGCTGTGCCGCCCTCACCACCGCCTGGTCCACCACGGGTTCCGGGTCCGGATGCGCGAGGGGCGCCCGGTCTTCCACCGCCCCGACGGCACCGTGATGCCGAGCCGTCCCGGCCTGGATCCCGCGGAGGCGCCCGAGGGCCGAGCCCCGCCGTGAGGCCGGGACGGGTGCGAGGATTAGGCCCATGCGGCTGACGGTGCTCGGGACCGGCGTGCGGACGCCGTTCGTGCTCCACGGCCTCGCCGAGCGTCAGGCCGAGCTCGGCCTGACCGAGGTCGTCCTGCACGACACCGACCACGAGCGCTTGCGGATCATGCGCGCGCTCGGGGAGCACCTGTGCCGCGGCTGGGGCGCGACGTTCGCGGTGCGCGCCGAGGAGGACCCGCGCGCGGCGATCGCCGGTTCGCGCTTCGTGTTCTCGGCGATCCGCGTCGGGCAGGAAGGCGCCCGGGCCGTGGACGAGCGGATCGCGCTCGCCCACGGCGTGCTCGGTCAGGAGACCACCGGCCCCGGCGGGTTCGCGATGGCCCTGCGGACGATCCCCGCGATGCTCCGCTACGCCGAGCTCATCACCGAGGTGGAGCCCGAGGCGACCCTCGTGAACTTCACGAACCCCGTCGGCATCATCGTGCAGGCCCTGGCCGACCACAGCGACGTGCGCGTGATCGGCGTCTGCGACGGCCCGATCGGGATGAAGCGCAGCGTCGCGGAGCTCCTCGGCGCGCCCCCCGACCACGTCCACGCCGACTACGCCGGTCTGAACCACGCGGGATGGATCCACCGGGTGCTCGTCGAGGGCCGCGACCACCTGCCGGAGGTGCTCGACCGCTACGAGGAGCTGCAGCGCCTCGACGCCTCGTGGCGGCTGTTCGAGCCCGAGGTCGTGCGCGAGATCGGCATGCTGCCGATGGAGTACCTGTACTTCTACTACTCGCGCGAGCAGGCGATCCGGAACATCCTCTCCTCCGGCGGCTCGCGGGGCGAGCAGATCGCGAGGCTGAACGCGGCCCTGTGGCCCGAGCTCGCGCGGCTCGTCGCCGCCGGGGACCTGGCCGGCGCGCAGGCCGCGTGGGAGCGGGCGATCCGCACGCGCCACGAGACCTACTTCGCGCGCGAGCGCGGCGAGCCGGTCCCCGAGGAGGTGCCGCCCTCGCCGCCCGCGCACGCCGAGATGTTCGAGGGCGACGGCTACGAGGGGCTCGCCACCGCCGTGATGGTCTCGGCGGTGCAGCGGCGCCGGATGCCGCTCATCGTGGACACCCGCAACCGCGGCGCGATCTCCGACCTGCGCGAGGACGACGTCGTCGAGGTCACCTGCATGGTCGACCACAACGGCGCCCACCCGATCGCCCAGGGCCGCCTGCCGCAGCACGCGCTCGAGCTCATCGAGCCGCTCAAGGAGTACGAGCGCCTGACCGTGCGCGCGGCGGTCGAGGGCTCCTACGCCCTCGCCCTCGAGGCCCTCGCGGTGCACCCGCTCGTGGGCTCGCCCGAGCTCGCGCGGAGCCTGCTCGACGCCTACCTCGAGGCGCACGGCGACCTGCTCGCGCACATCCGCCGCTGAGCTCGAGGCGGAGCCCTTCACGCATCCCCCGCTCGCGGCTACAGTGCATGCCCGTGAGCACGACCGCCGCCGAGCTCGGGTTCGCGCCGAACGACCCGGCCTTCATCGCCGACCCCTACCCCGTCTACGCGGAGCTTCGCGAGCACGCCCCGGTCCTCTACGACGAGCGCACCGACCACTACCTGATCTCGCGCTACGAGGACGTGAGCGCGCTGCTGCGTGACCGCCGCTTCGGCCGGACGTACCTGCACGTCGCCTCGCACGAGGAGATGGGCCGCCCCAGCCCGCCCGCGTGGCACGACCCGTTCTGGGACCTCATCAACGCGGGGATCCTCGACATGGAGCCGCCGGACCACACGCGGGTGCGGCGCCTGGTCTCCAAGGCCTTCACGCCCCGGTACGTCGAGAGCCTCCGCCCGCGCGTGCAGGAGATCATGGACGGCCTCGTCGACCGCGTGGCCGGCGCCGGCGAGTTCGACCTCCTCGCCGAGCTCGCCGAGCCGCTGCCGGTGACGGTGATCGCCGAGGTGCTCGGCGTGCCCGAGGCCGACCGCCACCTGCTCCGTCCCTGGTCGGCCGACATCTGCAAGATGTACGAGCTGAACCCCTCGCTCGAGATGCAGCGGGACGCCGTCCGCGCGAGCGTCGAGTTCTCCGAGTACCTGCGCGCCCTCCTGCGCGAGCGCCGAGCCCACCCCGGCGAGGACCTCATCTCGCAGCTCGCGCTCGTGCTCGACGAGGGAGAGCGCCTCTCCGAGAGCGAGCTCGTCGGCACCTGCGTCCTGCTGCTCAACGCCGGCCACGAGGCCACGGTGAACGCGACCGGCATCGCCTGGTGGACGCTGTTCCGGCACCCCGAGCAGCTCGCGCGCCTGCACGAGGACCGCTCGCTGCTCTCCAGCGCGATCGAGGAGCTCCTGCGCTACGACACGCCGGCGCCGATGTTCGAGCGCTGGGTGCTCGAGGGCTTCGAGCTCCACGGCGTGGAGATCCCGCGCGGCGCCGAGCTCGGCCTCCTCTTCGCCTCCGCCAACCGCGACCCGGCCGCGTTCGACCGGCCCGACGAGCTGGATCTCGCGCGCGAGCCGAACCCCCACCTCACCTTCGGCGCGGGGATCCACTTCTGCCTCGGCGCGCCCCTCGGGCGCCAGGAGCTCCAGGTCTCCTTCGGGACGATCCTCGAGCGCCTGCCGAACCTCGAGCTCGCGGCCGAACCGGTGTGGAAGCCCGGCTTCGTGCTCCGCGGCCTCGCCGAGCTCCGCGTGCGAGCCTGAGCCGCCTTGCCGCCCGTGCCGGGGCGGCGTAGCGTCGGCGGATCGAACGGGTCGAGGTCGATGGGCTGAGGATCGCCTTCGAGCGCGCGGGCAGCGGGCCACCGCTCGTCCTGCTGCACGGCGGGCTCTCGGATCACCGGGACTGGGGGCCGCAGCTCGAGGGCCTCTCGGAGGACTTCACCGTCGTCGCCTGGGACGCGCCGGGGACCGGCGGCTCCTCGGACCCGCCCGCTTCGTTCCGCATGCCGGCCTTCGCCCGGTGCCTCGCCGGCATGATCGACGCGTTGGGCCTGGAGCGACCCCACGTCCTCGGACTGTCCTGGGGCTCGACGCTCGCGCTCGAGCTGTACCGGCAGCGCCCCGACGTCCCGCGTACCCTGCTGCTGGCAGCGCCGTACGCGGGATGGGCCGGCTCGCTGCCGCCCGAGACGGTCGCCGAGCGCGTCGCGACGACCCTCCGTGACCTCGGCTCGCTCGCGCCGGAGGCGTACGCGCGGACGTGGGTGCCCTCGCTCTTCACCCCGCGCGCCCCGCGGGAGGTCGTCGAGGAGGCCGTACGCACGATGGCCGGATTCCGGCCGAGCGGAGTGCGGCCGATGCTGCTCGCCATGGCCGACGCGGACCTGCGGGAGGTCCTGCCCGAGGTCCGCGTCCCGACGCTGTTGCTCTGCGGCGCCGAGGACGTGCGCTCCCCGCTCGAGGTGGTCGAGGTGATGCACGCCGCGATCCCCCGCTCGACGCTCGTCGTCCTTCCCGAGGTCGGACACATGGCGAACCTCGAGGCGCCCGAGGCCTTCAACCGGGCCGTCCGCGGGTTCCTGTCGGCCCACGGGGCCTGAGAGAGCCCGGATTTGCCCGTTCCGGGCCCCTGCCGGATAATCCTGCCCTCGCACCGCGACCGCGGTGTCAGGGAGCTCGAAGGTGGGGGTACGCCGAACCGCAGCCCGCGCACGCCGGGTCGCCCCGGGGTCCTTCCGTCCGTCCGGCTCGCTCCCTCGCTCCCTGAGGTGCCTCCACGCATCACGCGCGCCCACCGAACCGTAGGAGAAGGGAGAGCCGATGCTGCCCTCACGCTTCGAGTACCACCGGGCCGAGAGCCTCGATGAAGCGCTCTCGCTCCTTTCCACCCTCGGTGAGGACGCGAAGGTCCTCGCCGGGGGGCAGAGCCTCATCCCGATGATGAAGCTCCGCTTCGCCTACCCCGAGCACCTCGTCGACGTGAACCGCGTGCCGGGCCTCGATGCGATCGAGGAACGCGACGGCGCGCTGCGGATCGGCGCGCTCGTGCGGCACCACATGCTCGAGACCTCCGAGCTCATCCGCTCGCGCTACCCGACGATCGCCGACGCCGCGCCCCAGGTCGCCGACCCGCTCGTGCGCAACCTCGGCACGATCGGCGGCTCGATCGCCCACGCCGACCCCGCCGGCGATCTCGCCTCGGTCATGCTCGCGCTCGGCGCGAGCGTGGTGCTGCGCAGCACGAGCGGGTCCCGCGAGGTGCCCCTGCGCGAGTTCCTCGTCGACACGTTCACGACCTCGATCCGGCCGGACGAGATGCTGACCGAGATCGTCGTCCCGGCGGCCGAGCCGGCCTCGGGCGGCACGTACCTCAAGCAGGAGCGCAAGGTCGGGGACTGGGCGACGGTCGGGGTCGCCGTCGCGCTCGCGCTCCGCGACGGGAGGATCTCGCGCGCGGGGATCGGGCTCACCGGCGTCGGCCTCACCAACATCGAGGCGACCGACGCCGAGGCCGCGCTCGCCGGCGCCGAGCCGACCGACGAGGCCTTCGCGGAGGCCGGCCGCCTCGCGGCGGCCGCGGCCCACCCTGTCTCGGACGTCCGCGGCTCGGCCGAGTACAAACGCCACGTCACCCAGGTCTACGTCCGCCGAGGGCTCGTCCGGGCCCGCGAGATGGCCGGCGCCGCCTGAGCCGACGAGCGAGGAGGAGCGTTCCCCATGGAGATCACGGTCAACGTCAACGGGACCGAGCGCACCGCCGACGTCGAGCCGCGGACGCTGCTCGTCCACCTGATCCGCGAGACGTTCGGGCTCACCGGCACCCACATCGGCTGCGACACGACGAGCTGCGGGGCCTGCACGGTGCTGCTCGACGGCGTGCCGGTGAAGTCCTGCACGCTGTTCGGCGTGCAGGCCGACGGCCGGAGCATCACGACCGTCGAGGGGCTCGGCACCGGCGCCGAGCTGCACCCGATCCAGGCCGCCTTCAAGGAGCACCACGGCCTGCAGTGCGGCTACTGCACCCCTGGCATGATGCTCGTCGGCGCCGCGCTGATCGAGGAGAACCCCGCGCCGAGCGAGGAGGAGGTCCGGTTCGCGATCTCCGGCAACATCTGCCGGTGCACCGGGTACATGAACATCGTGAAGGCGATCCAGGCCGCGGCCGCGGCGAAGGCGGGCACCGGCTCGCCGGCGGCCGAGCCGGCCGCGTGAGGGGAGGAACGATGGCTCAGACCGAGGAGATCCGCGGCATCGGCCACCGCGTCCGTCGCGTCGAGGACGACCGGTTCATCCGCGGCAAGGGAACCTACGTCGACGACGTGAAGCTGCCCGGCATGCTGCACATGGCGATCCTGCGCAGCCCCTACGCGCACGCCGTCATCAAGGGCATCGACACCTCGCTCGCGCAGGCCCACCCCGGCGTCGTCGCCGTGGTCACCGGCGAGCTGCTCGCGCAGCACAACCTCGCGTGGATGCCGACGCTCTCCTACGACACGCAGGCCGTGCTCGCCACCGACAAGGTCCGCTTCCAGGGCCAGGAGGTCGCCGCGGTCATCGCGGAGGACCCCTACATCGCCAAGGACGCGCTCGAGCTCATCGACGTCGACTACGATCGGCTCGAGCCGATCGTCACGCCCCAGCGCGCGCTCGAGCCCGACGCCCCGGTGATCCGCACCGACAAGGAGGGCAAGACCGACAACCACATCTACGACTGGGAGACCGGGGACGCCGAGGCCACCGACCGCGCCTTCGCCGAGGCCGACGTCATCGTCTCGCTCGACACGCACTACCCCCGGTGCCACCCGGCGCCGCTCGAGACCTGCGGCTGCGTCGCCGACGTGAACCCGGCGACCGGGCAGGCCACGATCTGGATGACCTCGCAGGCGCCCCACGCCATCCGCACGGTCTTCGCGCTCGTCGCCGGCCTTCCCGAGGAGAAGATCCGGATCATCTCCCCGGACATCGGCGGCGGCTTCGGGAACAAGGTCCCCGTGTACCCCGGGTACGTCGTCGCCACCGCGGCCTCGCTGCTCCTCGGCCGGCCGGTGAAGTGGATCGAGGACCGGACCGAGAACCTGATCTCGACCGGCTTCGCGCGCGACTTCCACATGCACGGCGAGCTCGCCCTGAGGTCGGACGGCACGATGCTCGGGCTGCGGGTCTCGCTCCTCGCCGACGAGGGGGCGTTCCACGCCGACGCGCAGCCCTCGAAGTTCAAGGTCGGCCTCTTCGGCATCGTGAGCGGCTCCTACGACCTGCCGGCGGTGCACGTGAAGGCGACCGGCGCCTACACGAACAAGGCGCCCGGCGGCGTCGCCTACCGCTGCTCGTTCCGCGTGACCGAGGCCTCCTTCCTCATCGAGCGCCTCGTGCAGAACGCCGCGTACGAGCTCGGGATGGACCCGGCGGAGCTGCGGCGCAAGAACTTCATCAAGCCCGAGCAGTTCCCGTACCGCTCGGCCACCGGCTTCGTCTACGACTCCGGGAACTACGAGGGGGCGCTGAACCTCGCGCTCGAGAAGATCGGGTACCTGGACCTGCGGCGCGAGCAGGAGGAGGCGCGGGCGCAGGGCAAGCTCTACGGGATCGGGCTCGCCTCCTTCACGGAGGTCGTCGGGGCGGGACCCCACAAGCAGTACGACATCCTCGGCCTCGCGATGAACGACGGGGCCGAGCTGCGGGTGCACCCGACCGGCACGGCCATCCTGAAGCTCAGCGTGCAGACCCAGGGCCAGGGCCACGAGACCACGTTCGCGCAGATCGTGGCCGAGGAGCTCGGCATCCAGCCCGAGCACGTCAAGGTCATGCACGGCGACACCGACAACACGCCCTACGGGCTCGGGACCTACGCGTCGCGCTCGACCCCGGTCTCGGGGGCCGCGACGGCGATGGTTGCGCGCCGCGTCCGCGAGAAGGCCACGAGGATCGCCGCGCACCTGCTCGAGGTCGCCGAGGAGGACGTCGAGTTCCACCGCGGCGTGTTCTCGGTGAAGGGCGCCCCCGACCGGACGAAGACGATCCAGGAGGTCGCGCTCGCCGCCTACACGAACTTCCCCGACGGCATGGAGCCCGGCCTCGAGGCCGTCTACTACTACGACCCGCCGAACCTCACGTTCCCCTTCGGGACCTACGCGGTGGCGGTCGAGGTCGACGAGGAGACCGGCGAGTGGAAGGTCCGCAGGGTGGTCGCCGTCGACGACTGCGGCGTGCGCATCAACCCGATGATCGTCGAGGGTCAGATCCACGGCGGCCTCACCGAGGGCTTCGGGATCGCCGCGATGGAGCTCATCACCTTCGACGAGGAGGGGAACTGCATCGGCGCCAACTTCACCGACTACCTGCTCCCGACCGCGTGGGAGACCCCGAGGTTCGAGCTGTACGAGACGGTGACGCCGAGCCCGCACCACCCGATCGGCGCGAAGGGCGTCGGCGAGTCCGCCACGGTCGGCTCGCCGGCGGCGTACGTGAACGCGGTGATCGACGCGCTCCGGCCGCTCGGCGTGAAGAACATCGACATGCCGCTCACGCCGGCCCGCGTGTGGGAGGCGATCCAGGCCGCGAAGGCGGCCTCGGGGGCCGCATGAGGCAGGAGATCCTCGAGCTCGCGGCCCGCCTGTCGGCGGAGGGGACGCCGTTCGTGCTCGCGACGGTCGTGTGGAGCCGGGCGCCCTCCTCGGGCAAGCCGAGCTCGACCGCGCTCATCACCGCCGACGGGACGCTGCGCGGATGGCTCGGCGGCGCGTGCGCCGAGCCGGTGGCCCTCCGCGAGGCCCTGCGCGCGCTCCAGGAGGGCACCCCGCGCCTGCTCTTCCTCGGCACGCCGGACGAGCTCGCGGCCCACCCGCGCGAGGGGGTCCTCACGGTCCCCATCGCGTGCCAGAGCGAAGGCGCGTTGGAGGTCTACGTGGAACCCGTCCTGCCCTCGCCGCACCTCGTCGTGATCGGCCGGTCGCCGGCGGTGGACGCGCTCGCCGAGATGGCGCTCGCGCTCGGTTGGCGCGCGGTCGTCGTCGACGACGGCGGCGATCCCGCCCTGCACCCCGAGGGGCTCGACGTGCGGACCTCGCTCGAGGACGCCCTGGCCGAGATCGGTCCCGGCTCGCTCGCCGTCGTCGCGACCCAGGGGCACTACGACGAGGACGCGCTCGAGCGCGTCCTGCGGACCCCCGCCGCCTACGTCGGGCTCGTCGCGTCGCGTCGCCGCGCCGAGGGCGTGCTCGGGTACCTGCGTGATCGCGGCGTGCCGGAGCGGGACCTCGCCCGCGTGCACGCCCCGGCCGGCCTGGATCTCGGACGGTTGCCGAACCGCGAGATCGCCGTCGCCATCCTCGCCGAGCTCGTGCAGCTGCGCGCCGCCGGCGGCGTGCCGGCCTCGACCCCCGCCGCCGAGCGACACGAGGAGACCGACCCGGTCTGCGGGATGACCGTCGAGGTCGCGACGGCCCGGCACCGCACGACCCACGAGGGTCGGACCTACTACTTCTGCAACGCGCGGTGCCTCGAGCGCTTCACCGCCGACCCCGCGCGGTACCTCCACCCGACCGCACCCACCCCCTGAGCCACGAGGAGCGCCCGTGCTGATCGAGAACGAGTTCACCGTCACGGCCCCGGTCGAGGACCTGTGGGCCTACCTGCTCGACGTCGAGCGCATCGCCCCGTGCATGCCCGGCGCCGAGCTCACCGAGATCGTCGACGAGCGGACCTGGAAGGGGAAGCTCAACGCGAAGTTCGGTCCGGTCACGATGGCCTTCGCCGGCACCGTGGTCATGGAGTCCCGCGACGACGAGGCCAAGCGCGTCGTGCTGAAGGCGCGCGGGATGGAGCAGAAGGGCAAGGGAGCCGCCGAGGCGACCGTCACCTCCTGGCTCGAGCCCGGGCCGGGGGACGGCCAGACGACCGTGAAGATGCAGGCCGAGATCGTCCTCACCGGAACCGCGGCCCAGCTCTCGCGGGGCCTCCTCCCCGAGATCTCGAGGAAGCTCACCCAGCAGTTCGCCGACTGCCTCCAGGCGAGCATGCAGGCCGAGCAGGTCGCGGCGGCGGCCGGGGCGCCGGCCGAGGCAGCAGGGCCTGCAGCGCCGGCGCCGGCTCGGCCGGCCGCCGCGAAGCCGGTCGGGGGGATCGGGCTCGGCCTGTCGGCGATCTGGGCCATCGTCCGGAACTTCTTCCGTCGCCTGTTCGGCGGCGCAGCCCGGACCTGACGCGCCGAGCCGAGAAAGAGTGACAAGAACGGGTCCGCCGGCTTGACGGCCGAAGGGCTCGCCCCATAGGGTTCGGGTCGAGGAACCGCTGGAGCCTTCGGGCCCCGGCGGTTCCTCACTTTCCGAGCCTCCTCGCCGCGAGACCTGTGGTGCAGGCGCGCCGGGCCTGAGGGCATCGAACATCCGACCGGGAGGGTCATGTGGCCGAGCTCCACGTGCTGAGCGAGGGATACGTGCGGGAGGACGGGGAGCGCGTGGCCTCGACCGTCACGTTCGTCCGGGACGGCGGCGCGCTCATCGTGATCGACCCCGGCATGGTCGCCTCCCGCGAGCGCATCCTCGAGCCGCTCGCGGCCCTCGGCGTTCGACCCGAGGACGTGACCGACGTCGTGCTCTCGCACCACCATCCCGACCACGCGATGCACGCCGGTCTGTTCGCGAGCGCACGCGTCCACGACCACTGGGCCTGGTACCGGGGCGACCGCTGGGCCGAGCGCGAGGCCGAGGGCTTCCACCTCGGGCCCGACGTGTGGCTGATGGGAACGCCCGGCCACACGGCCGAGGACGTCTCGACCGTCGTGCGGACCGCGCAGGGCCTCGTCGTGTGCACCCACCTGTGGTGGGACGCCTCGGGCCCGGCCGAGGACCCGCTCGCCGAGGATCCCCGCGCGCTCCACGCGAGCCGGGCCCGCGTCCTCTCCCTCCCCGAGCTCGCCCGGATCGTCCCCGGCCACGGCCCGGCCTTCACCCCCGGGCCCGGCACCCCCTCCTGAGGGCGTCGGTCAGCCGAGCTCGGCGAGGAGCCGGGCCTCGCGCTCGGGGTCCAGGCCGGCGCGCAGCGGCGGCAGGCCTCGGGCCCGGTCCCAGGCCAGGGTGTCGGCCACCGTCTCCTCCACCGGCCGGGTCACCAGGCCGGCCGCCCGCGCTCGCGAGGTGTCGATCACCGATGCGCCGAGGGCCGGCCCCTCCCACATCGGGAACGCCTCCTCGAGGTGCCGTTCGCGCACGAGCTCCGGTGGCAGCCACACGACCCTCGGGGCCGTCCCGCAGGCCCGCGCGATCGCCGCGAGGAGCTCGGCCATCGTCATCGGGGGACCGTCCACGTTGAAGGGCCCACTCGCCCCCTGCTCGAGCAGCCGGACGACGAAGGCGCCGAGGTCCCGGCCGTCCACGAACTGCACGTGGTCGCTCCCGTCCCCCGGCGCGAGGATCGCCCCGCCGCGCGCCACGCGGCGCACCCACGACGTGAACCGGTCGGTGGGGTCGTGGGGTCCCACCACGTACCCCGGCCGCACGAGCAGGGCGCGCTCCCCGAACCGGGCCGTCACGACGCGCTCGCACAGGACCTTGAGCGGCCCATACCAGCCCCAGGGGCCCTCGGCCGCCCCGAGCGTGGCGAGCGGCGCTTCCTCGGTCACGACCGGGGGCAGGGGCTCGGCGTAGACGGACTCGCTCGAGATGAAGCAGTACCGCTCGACCGCGTCCGCGAGCGCGCCGACCGACAGGCGCACGACGCGCGGCTGGTACCCGCACACGTCCACGACCGCGTCGAAGGTGCGGCCCGCGAGCGCGCCCAGCCCGCCGTCCCGGTCGCCGTGCACGTGCTCGACCGGCGGCAGATCCCCCGGCTCGGTCCGTCCCCGGTGGAACACGGTCACCCCGTGGCCGGACGCGACCGCCGCCTCGACGATGTGTCGACCGACGAACTCGGTGCCGCCCAACACCAGCAGCCGCATG
>Ga0101943_1001697_pt1 | contig 17139 bp, 18 predicted proteins | sample DewCreD2012metaG_5_FD_75244 | JGI IMG/M metagenome (GOLD analysis project Ga0101943, IMG submission 75244) | Hot spring sediment bacterial and archeal communities from British Columbia, Canada, to study Microbial Dark Matter (Phase II) - Dewar... ... | reverse complement strand
TTATGGTGAAGCTGGAGCATACCATGAGCCTCAGCCGTTCGCTAAAAAGTGTCCGGTAGTGAAGATGCAGGATACGAAGTTTAGAAACTTGTGCATAGATCGGTAGGCGTGATAAAATCTTCGTTGATGAAAAGAAAGAACGTGTTTGCATGAGAACGTGTGAAATTCCATAACGTCTCTTGTGGTGAAAGGGTCATCAGGGTCGTTTTGATTTTTCAAGCCATGGAGAATGAGTATCTATGGAAGGCGCTCATATCCTGTTGGTAGACGATGAAAGAGGCATTACCGACTATTTGGCGCCCATTTTGGAGCGCGCCGGTTACTCTGTCACAGTAGCCTGTGATGGTCAGACTGCCCTGCGGAAAGCCAATGAAATCCATCCCGATTTAATCGTTTTAGACGTCCTGATACCCGGCATGGATGGTCGCGAGGTGTGCCGCCAATTGCGGGCCGCGGGTGACTGGACGCCGGTGATCATGCTCACCCGGGTGAGCACTCTGGCGGACAAGGTCCTGAGCCTGGAAGAAGGCGCTGATGACTATTTGTGCAAACCCTTCGAACCCCAGGAACTGATCGCTCGCATCCGGGCCGTTCTGCGGCGCAAAGGAAGTGGAAAGCCGGGGAAGCCGCTCAGCCTGGCTGGAAAACTCCGCTCTGGCGACCTGGTGCTCGACCGCAAAGCCCGGCGCCTCGAGAAAGGCGGGCGGATCATCGAGTTGACCCCAAGGGCACTGGCATTGCTTGAGCAACTGATGCTTCATCCCGAACAGGTCTTCAGCCGGGATCAATTGATGGATGCCGTATGGGGCTGGGCTCAGCCAGTGGCCTCTCGGGCAGTGGATGTGCGCATTGCTGAACTGCGCCATGCCATCGGCGACGATAGCGAACAGCCCACCTACATCGAGACGGTGATTGGAGCAGGCTACCGCTTTATCGCCGCTGTGGAGAGCGCTGATGAGATGAGATGAAATTACGCCGTGTAATCCCGATCTTGCTGATTTTGTTCCCCCTGGCGACAGGCTTGATCCTTGCAATGACCTTACAATCCGGATGGGTGATCAATCCCATCCTGCGTTTCCAGGCGCGAGTCGACCTGGGGACAATGTCCCTCATTACCGGCGGCATTCTTACCCTTGCCCTCTTCAGTTTCAGGTTATTTCGGCGGAAAACGGACGTTCGCCTTCAAAACGCGATGGCAAGCGTGCGAGAAGAGGCTAAACAAGAGCGACGCCGCTTCCTGCGGCAGTTAGATCATGAATTGAAAAATCCTTTGACGGCGCTCCGTACCGAAGTGGCCTATTTTTCTCAGGAGATGCCCCTCGAGCCAGCCGGCAAGGTTTTGGGCGACATGAATGATCAGATAGAACGGATCGAGCGTTTGATCACCGATCTGCGCAAACTGGCCCAGATTGAAGAACAGGCCATTGAACACGAGCCGGTGGATATGGGCGAACTCCTCCAGGAAGTCGTGGAAGCAATGCAGAATCATCCCGGCGCCTCAGAGCGGAGCCTGCGTCTGATCATGCTTCAATCCCCCTGGAAATTACCGCCCGTGTTGGGGGATCGCGGCCTCCTGTGGCTGGCCTGCTCCAACCTGGTGGATAATGCCCTCAAGTTCACCCCACCCTCCTCCGAGATCGAGGTGCGGGCGTTCGAAGTGAACCCGTGGGTGGTCGTGGAGGTTGTGGATAACGGGTCGGGCATCCCGCCCGAAGACCTGCCCCATATTTTTGAGGAACTTTACCGGGGGAAAAACGCGCGGGGGTGCGCGGGCAGCGGGTTGGGTCTGGCTTTGGTGCGGGCGATCGTGGCGCGGCATGAGGGGGAAATTCTCGTGCGCAGCCGACCTGGGCAAGGTACAGTCTTCACCCTGCGTTTGCCGCTCGCATCCTGAGGATTGTGACACGCGGTTACACGGTTGTTACAAATTGTTACACCCTTGATATACGCCTGAAACATGGGGGGGGTGTATGCTGGAATCAAGCGAGCAAGCCGGGCAGCTCAATCCAAAATTCAAACAGAGGTGCGCTATGCGTAGTTTGACGCTCCTTTTGATATCGGCTCTCCTGGTCATAGCCGTCAGTAGTCCAATTGTCCGACGTCAGGAGCCAGTTCCCATCGCCCCTGGCGTGGACATTCCGCTAGAAGCGGAGCAATTTCTCTATCCCCCGGATTCTTCCGGCGCGCCGGAGGGTACTGTCTGGGGAACAGCGGGTGGTAAGGAAGTGCCCCTGGCACCAGGCGTGACCATCCCGCTGGAGGAGCCTCAAGAGCTTAAGGTGTGGGCAGATGAGGTGCCTGTTGAAATGACCCTGCCCACATCTTGGCAACCCGGCCCTATTTCTCAGTTCCAACCCCGCTTGGAAGAACCGCTGGTCGTTTGGACTGAGTATCAGCTCTCAACGGAAGGACTAGGCCAAGGGAATATCATCCTCTATGATGCAAACACAAACCGTTCCCAACTCATAGCTGGCAACGCAGCAACAGATTCGGGTCTAATAGACCGGCTTAATCCCGACATCAGCAACAATGTGATCGTTTGGGAAGATAGCCGTCACACTTGCCCCGCTTGTCCTCATGACATCTTTGCCTACGATCTAACCACTGGGCGAGAGTTTCCCATCACGGTTGGTCCGGCCGATGAAACCTCTCCAGCCATCTCAGCCACTCGCGTTGTCTGGCGCAGTTATGATGGAAAGCGCCACGCTTTGTTGGGTCAAGACCTGGCTACCGGGCAGCGTTTTGAAATTGCGAGCCATCCGGACGATGGGCGCTTTTTCTATGGGCGTCCAGTCATAGACGGCAGCATCGTGGTGTGGAGTGAGTACGAAGGCAACCCGAAACTACAACCACATACCATCTATGCCCTTAATTTGGAGACAGGCCAACGGCTCACAGTGGCCCGTGTCTGGTATCCAAGTAGTGAGTACGACATTTCAGGACACCGAATCGTCTGGACTGGGCCTCTCGTTACATTGTATGACCTAGATACTGGCCAAAGTCGAGTGCTATTTCAGGGCTGGCAGGCTCACGCTCCGGCAATTCAGGGGGATCTGATCGTCTGGGCAGATGGTCGTAACTACGATTATACCGGCTTTGACATTTATGGATATGATATGCGTTCCGACCGGCCTTTTTTAGTTAGTGCGGCGCCGGGTAATGAGTCAGAGCCGGACGTAGATGGTGAACGGGTTGTCTGGCAACAAGAGCAGGATGGCGTATTTCGTATTGTGAGCCTGGATCTGGCCGGACAGCGACCAAAGGTACCGCCCCTCTTGCCTCCCAACCCTGCCCCTTCGGGCCCCATTCATACCGACCTGGCCGAACCTGGTGAAGCAACCATTGACGCTTCTGTACTGGGGAACTTCTTCAAAGGGATGCATGGTGCCAACGCTGACGGCTGGGGAGTAGCTTTGCCGAAATCCACCGATGCAATTGTCAATAGCAGCGGGGTTCCTTATTTCAATTACCACACCGTGTTGAATTCTGACCTCTGGCGTCAAACTGGCTATCCCAGCCCGCGTGGTCCTACCGTCGGTGATCTCTACCGCACCATCCGAGTCACCCATTCTAAAAATGTAGTAGTCCGATTGTGGCCCACTATAAAGCCTGACCCATACTTGGGTAGCAACCCTGAGGATGTAGCTCAGCAGTATGTGAGCCTGGCTTCCAGCCAAGATTGGGTGAACATGGTCCAGACAAACAATGAGCCAAATATTGGCATTGAATGGTCTGCCTCATGTTCTTCATGCCGTTGGGAGGAATTTCCCGGTGGGCCTATTCGTACGTACTCTTGGAACGGGCAGTTTGATTATCGGCTCTATCAAGCCATTAACACCTGGTATCAGGACGTATGGTATCGGGTCAGTTACTGGCGATCTAATCACCCTAACCCAACCATCCGGACTCGCCTCCAGAACATGACTCGCTACACTCCGCCTGTGGCCGACATCTATCGCAATCTGGATAATGGGCAGAATTTCTACACCTACCTGCAGCCTATGATTGACCTCTACGACTACTTCACTTACCATGTTTATCCCTGGCCGGAGCTTGATGCAGTCAACGGATACGTCAGGAACAACTCCTGGCCCTGGTTCACCAGTTGGCTTCAGGGCCAGATCAACAGTGGTGCTGTGTGGTCACGGATCACCGAGTTTGGTTGGAATCCTGGCCAAATGATCCGGACGGGCACGACCCAGCGAAGTAGCGTGTGGGGCAACGATGGCCGTTGGCATACCTTTTGCCCTGATGCACAAGGATTCATCAACAATGAGCGGCATAATGCTTATGGCGTCATGGTCTTCCTCGTCCAGTCCACTGATCCAGCCCTGGCCAAACATGATGGCCTGGACGATAGTGGCAATCCATATTACTGGTTCAGCTGTTACCGCAGCTGGTAAGGGGAATGGTCAATGAAGCCCAGGGCTCAAGGGTTGTTGTGGGTATTGCTAGGGGGAGTCTGGCTGATGACAAGCTGCATAAATCCCCCAACTCAGCCAAACCCCTCTGCTCTAGCAATTACTCCGACCCCTACGTACGAGGCCCCGCTGCCTAAGCCGCGTTTTTGCACCCCAGTGCCTGACCAGGACGAGCAACTGGCGGCTTTGGGTCGGGAATGGCCCCGGCCCACCTGGCTGCCGGCGCGGGTCAAACTGTGTAACATAGACCGTCGCTGGGAGGACCTAGGGGAGAGGATTGTCCTTTCCTTGGAAGGGGAGGGGCGTTTCTACAACTCCGTCTCAATTTCTATTACTCGCTATATCCCTCCTAAGCAACGAGGAGAAACGGCGGAGCCTGAGTTATTGGAGGTTAATGGGTTAGAGATTCACAGGTCCTTCGCCTATGGACATACTATCCTGACCTGGTCCCTGAACGGGTTCTGGCTTCAGCTAACCTCTCTTGGGGATGCTTTGGATGACGAGGAAGCCATACGAATTGTAGAAGGAATTATCCCACCACCGTAGGGCTGGCTATCTCAGCGCTGGATCGGATGCAGAGAGGACGAAGGCGGCCTAACATCTCGCTGGAGCCGACCGTGCTCCGCTCGCTTCGCTCGGTCGCAGCGGCTGAGCTCGGTGCCATTGGATAGGTTCGTGGAGCTTCTCTTATAGCAAACTTCAGAGTATGCTCTCCGCAGACAGGCCGCCTATCGTGAAACTGGCCAAGGGTGGCTCCACTCACTTTGTGGTGGTCACCTCTGGAAGTGGCACCAGCCCCAGTAACTACTCGATCAACGACCCCTGGGACGGTGCGAGTAAGAAACTGAGCGATTACACCGATAACGGGTGGACACTGGATTCCATCCGGGAATTTGCCAGGCGATAATCGTTTCCAATCTGCCTGGCTTGCTTTACCTTCTTGGAGGAGGTGGCAATGATCAGAAATGCCATGATAAACTTCGCTTTTCTGCTTCCCTGGTTTCTTTTGGGCCTGTTTGTGAGCGGTTGTGTACATAGCAGCGAAATGCTCACAGCCCCACCACTGCCCCCTGAGACGCTACCCACAGTGGCTCCAGGGACAACCGCCATCGTTGATATCTGCGATCAGGACCCTACGTACCCGGGTTGTATCCCGGCAACGACGCAAGATCAATCCACCCCAGTCTGGCAAACTTTCACTGATCCAGAAGGCCGTTTTGAGTTTGACTATCCTACGGGATGGTATACAATGACGGTGACACCGGATCCCTCCGACGGGGTACGGGTAATGGATGCCCCTGCATTGCAAGAGGCAACCCGCTGGATTGCCCTGCAGATTTTCCAAAACCCTAACCGAGCCTCTCTACAGGTGTGGATTGCAGAGCACGGAGTCCCATGGCCCGGCGAGGTGACCGAAGAGCAGGAAGGCTGGGTCAATGGTATACCCATACTCCGTCAGCGATTGGAAAACGACGACCCCAATACGGGCGGCCCCTATATATATGCTCTTGTTTGGTATCCATATGAAGATTTAATCTTGAGGTGGACAGCCTGGCCAGGTGAGCAGGCCGAAATCCGCGATTTGTTAGAGCAGATGGTGTCCGGTTTACGTAAACCATGAAACGATGAGAAAACCATTGCTTTTGTTGGGTTTGTTATGGCTGAGCGCTTGCCGGGGGGTGCTGGAGGTCAGCATTGAGCGGGAGGCATCGCCCCCCGCATCTTTCTTGGGAAAGGTGGCTTACATCGCTGGGGGTGATGTATGGGTGGTGGAGCTGGACACCAACCAGCGAACTCGCCTGACCAGGGATGGGCGCAATAGTCGTCCGATCTGGTCGGCCGATGGGCAATGGATCGCTTACTACAAGGGCGACCAACTATGGGCACTTGAGGTTGGCGCTGGGAGAGAATATCTGATAAGTGACACGCCGGTGGACGAGTTTGCCTGGTCACCGGTTCAGGATCAGTTAGCATACCTTTCAGCAGCGAGTGGCTTGGTGGTATGGCGGGCCATAGAGCAGAGCGCCCAAAACCTGGTTGAGAGTGAGGCAATGATGACATTGGTGCATTTTGCGTGGGATCCTACCGGCAAGTGGTTGGCCTATGAAGCATGGGGGGCAGAATCGAGACTGCACAAGACCTCGCTGGACGGAGTATCTTCTACCTTATACATGGCGACAGATAGGATGCAGATACCCCATCTCGCCAGTTGGTCAGGAGATGGCCGCTGGCTGCTGGTCTGGATGGGACCGGCCTCCGCTCTGGCCGAGATGGATGGTTTACCCTTATGCCTGATAGCCGCTGACGGCGGCACCCCTCGTTGTTTGAGAGAGAAGATGCTGCTCAAGTCGGATTGGCTTTCTTGCTCACCCGAGGGTTCGCTGGTGCTGATTGCCGGCGCAGGGCGGGAGACCTGGATCAACAAAGGGTTGGCATGGATGAATCCAGAGGATATGAAACTGAACTGGTTGGTGAAACCCGAGGAGCAGGCAGTGGGTTACCCGGCCTGGTCCCCTGATGGCAAAAGTATCGCTTACAGCGCCAGTCCATTCTTATCACCCTCTGAAGCCTATTCCCAACGTGAAGCCGCCCTGGCAGGGCGGCGTATCTGGCTCATGGATTTCGTGAGCGGGAGAAGAAGCCCGCTCACCAGAGACGAGCGATACCGGGATGAACGCCCCTTGTGGTCAGCGGATGGACAGCACATCCTGTTTGCGCGAATAAGCGAAACAGGCGCCAGTTTGTGGCTGATGGAGGCAGATGGCGACTCACTCCAGCAGGTAGTTGACGAGTTGACGCCCAGACCAGATCCCCTGGGCGACTACGGCTACATTGACTGGTCAGCCTGGTATGACTGGTGGCGTCCGGGTGTCCCTTGAAAACCTGATATTTCTGAATCTGGCCTGCTATGGATAGATCTTACATCCTCGTTGCTCGACAGGGGGACCTGGAGGCGTTCAACCGTCTGGTTCTGAAGCACCAGGATTCGGTCTACAACCTGGCCTGCCGGATATTGGGCGATCCCCAGGATGCGAGCGATGCCACCCAGGAGGCTTTTATTCTGGCTTTCCGAAACCTGTCCGCTTATCGGGGAGGCTCCTTCCGCGCCTGGATTTTACGCATCGCGACCAATGTTTGTTATGACGAACTGCGCCGCCGCACGCGTCATCCCACCATGCCGCTGATACCTTGTGACCCATCAGGAGGGGAAATCGAATCGCCCTATTGGATCACTGACCAGAGTGACTCGCCCGAGGAAATTGCGCTTCGTGCCGGGTTGAGGGATATCGTGCAGCGCTGTCTTGACGAACTTCCCCTCAAGTATCGCACCATTATTGTGTTAGTGGATATCCTGGGTCTGGAATATTCCGAAGCGGCTGAAATCATTGGCAGGCCAGTTGGCACGGTGAAAAGCCGCCTGGCAAGAGCGCGGGTGCAGTTGCGGGATATGATCTTAGCCCTAAGTGGTCAGGGATTGTGAAATATGCAAGCGTTCGGTAGATCGGGGATAATTCCGCTATATCTCCTGAAATGAGGTCCTGCACACAAGGCAGGTTTTCACCTCAGCGACGCTTCGGTACAAGCATCCTGGCTGAAGCTGAAGAGCAGTAATCGATTGCATTCTTCAACGAGTAAACGCCCGAATTTCGGCGAATCCTCTTTCTATGACGATCACCTCCGGCACCACGCTGGGAAACAACCTGTCTAAATTCGCCGACACCTGCACCAGCAAGGTATCTTCACCCGCATCCGCCGTAATCCCGGTCACCACGTACTCATATTGATGCCCAATCTTAACAGAAATTTGACTCCTGGCTTGTTATGATAACTATATGGTCATATGAATGGCTGTGGCAGACATGCACAACTGGGCACTCAATTGTTGCTATAATCCGTCTATATGAAACTCCTTATCATCAGAAGATGAAGCTGACTTCGCGAATGCTCTGGCGCGTGGCCTGAGAAAGCAAGGCTATGCGGTCGATATTACCACGGATGGCGAGCAGGGACTGGAGCTGGCAGAGGTCAATGAATATGACCTATTGATCCTGGATCTCAATCTGCCTGGCATGGATGGACTCGATATCTGCCGCCAATTGCGCTCCAAACAGCCACATCTACTTATATTGATGTTGACGGCTCGCAGCCGGCTTGAAGATAAAGTGGCCGGTTTAGACCTGGGCGCGGATGATTATTTAATCAAGCCTTTCCATTTTGAAGAATTGAGTGCCCGTATCAGAGCCTTGCTGAGACGTGACCTGCGTGTGCGCGAACCTGTTTTATGCGCTGGCGATTTAAAACTCGACCCGGCCAGTCGTATAGCCTGGCAGGGAAAACGGCGGCTAGAACTAACAACGAAGGAATTGGCTATTCTGGAATAATTGCAGCAGATCAATTATCGCCGACATTGAATGAACCCTCGTCAGTAGCCCCGGTTGCTGAACAGGTTCAAAAGATTGCTATCCGTGAAGTCCGTATGATTTCGCTAACAGGGATCGGGATTTTCACCTTGTTGGGCGCTATCGGCGCTTATTGGATCAGCCGACACGCATTACAACCGGTCCATCGCCTCAGCAACATGGTGCGAAAAATCCAACCAGAAACACTTCATCAACGCCTTTCAGTCGATGGGCCACAAGATGAAGTGAAGGAATTGGCTGACGCTTTCGATGACATGCTGGTTCGCCTGGAACGGGCTTTCGGGCAGCAAAGCCAGTTTGTGGGCAATGCAGCCCATGAATTACGCACTCCACTGGCAACTCTGCGCACGAACCTGGAAGTGCTCCAAAAGGATTCTGAGGCTTCTCTGGCCGACTGCCGCCAGGCCGCTGCTGTCCTGGATCGGGCCTTAACAAGATTGGAGAATTTGGTGGAGGACTTGCTCCTCCTGACCAGTGGAGAAAAAGAAATGCGGCTAGAACCTGTCGATCTGGGTGTCTTGATCGCCGAGGTCTTGGAAGAAAACCGCCTTCTGGCGCAAAACTGTGAGGTGACTTTACACCTGGAGTCAGTTCATGAAGAGACGATTCCGGCCAACGGACCTCTGCTGGTTAGAGCAATAAGCAATCTGGTAGAGAATGAAATCCGCTATAATCATCCCGGTGGTTCTGTCAGAATTGCCGTCCAACGACAGGAAGGATGGATCCTGATCAGAATTTCAGATACGGGAATCGGAATTCCTTCAGAAGAACTTCCCCATATTTTCGAGCGATTCTACCGGGTGGACAAATCACGTGACCAGCACAAGGGGGGAGCCGGGCTGGGCTGCCGTGGCGGACCCCATGGGTGGCCCGGCAGTGGGGGCAAGGGGGATTGTTGACAGAGGATTTTCGGGCCATCGCTCCGAGCTCCTTTTCTGTCTTGCCCCCAATGATACTGATACTACAAATCACTACTGGGGGGAGTGACCACCGCTTCACCTGATAGCCGCAGAAGCCTTACCAGGCTTTACCCGGGACAAATGCCCCGGCAGTGGGCCAGCGTTTAGCCTTTGCTGATCAGCCCCTGCTCCAACGCATAGGTGACGGCCTGCAGCCGGTTGTTCACGCGCAGCTTGTGCAGGATGTTCTGGATATGGTTGCGGGCCGTCGCCTGGCTGATAGAGAGCGAGCGGGCAATGTCGCGAGTGCTCAGGCCCTGGGCGAGGAGGCCGAGGATCTCGCGTTCGCGCTGGGTTAAGCGCACTTGATCGGCCCGGCTGGAGGGGGCAGGAAATGGGGCGGAATGGCGACGCAACTGCTCGGCGGCGTCTAAAATCTGGCGGATGAGGGCCTCGCTGTGCTTCTTCTCGGTCACATCGCGGAACAAGTGGACGATGAGCGGCGCGGCGCCATTGGCGGTGGGAAAGGGGAGGATGCTCACGTTGATCCAGCGCAGTTCGCCCGACTTGGTGTGAGCGCGGACATCGTAGTTGGCCACGCCGTTGCCGATCAGCGTGGCCAGAACGATGCGACAGCGGTAGTGGCAGACCAGGCGGCTGAGTTCATCCCTTCCTTCCAGAATATCCCAGCACTTGCGGCCCACGATCTCGTCGGCGGTGAAGCCCAGAATGTCCTGGGCCGCCCGGTTCCAGAAGAGGATGGTCTGGTTTTCGTCTATGACGAAAGCGCCATCGGCGGCCTGGGCGAGCGCAGTGAATAGCCTGGCTGCGTTTTCCGTCATGGCTGGCGCCTCCCTACCTCTGTCCCTGAAATCAGGGTAACATAATATAGAGATGCCTGGAAGTGATAAATGGCCTGTCTGGCGGTGATAAAAGTCACAAATGGGAGGGGATGATGCTATTCCCCCACCCCAGCCCCCCACAAGGGGAGAGGGGGTAACCCCCTTGCGCTCCGCTTTCCGCTCAACCGCGATCGTGGTATAGTGGAGATAGTCAGCAGAACGTCTGAAGGCGCGAAGGGAATGGTGGCCGAAAGGGGAGAGCGTCTGCAGAAGGTCCTGGCGGCGGCCGGTTATGGCAGCCGCCGCGCCTGTGAGACCCTGATCCGCCAGGGGCGTGTGACCCTCAATGGGCGGCTGGCCCGGCTTGGCGACCGCGCCGACCCGACCCAGGACACGATTTGCGTGGACGGGGCGCCGGTTCAGGTTCGGCCAGCGCATACTTATATCGCCGTATATAAGCCGGCGGGCGTGATCAGCACGCTCTCCGATGAACGGGGCCGCAGAACCGTGCGCGACCTGGTGCCGCTCCCAGGCCGCCTGGTGCCGGTGGGCCGCCTGGATGCGGACAGCGAAGGGCTGATGCTGCTGACAGACGACGGCGCGTTGGTGAACCGGCTCACGCATCCGCGTTACCAGACCGCGAAGGAGTACCATGTGCTGGTCGTGGGCCGCCCCAGTGAGGCCACGCTCTCGCGCTGGCGGCGCGGCGTGATCCTGCCCGATGTGGATGCCGAAACGCACGACGGCGGGCTGACCGCCCCAGCCCAGGTGGAGGTCATCTATGTTGAGGGGGATGCGCGCTCCGGGGAGGGCGGCACCTGGTTGCGCGTGGTCCTGCATGAGGGGCGCAAGCGCCAGATCCGCCGTGTGGCCGCGTTGCTTGGCCATCCGGTGCGGCGGCTCATCCGCGTGCGCATTGGGCCGGTGCGCCTGGGGACGCTCCAGCCTGGCCAGTGGCGGCGGCTGACGGAGCGCGAAGTGAAGGCGTTAAAAGCGTTCGTGATGTAGAGGGCTGCGATGTCCCTCCCTTCTGTGATCGCGATTGACGGCCCGGCGGGTGTGGGCAAGAGCACCATCGGCCAGCTTTTAGCTGAACGGCTGGGCTACCGCTATTTTGATACCGGTGTCCTGTATCGGGCAGTGGCGGTGGAGGCGCTCAGGCGTGGGGTGGCCCCGGATGACGCCGAGGGCCTGGCGGCGTTGGCCGAAAGCCTGCGGATTGAGGTTCTGCCGCCCACGCGGGCCGATGGCCGCCAATACACGGTGCTGGTGGACGGGCGGGATGTGACCTGGGATCTGCGCCGCCCGGAGGTGGACGCGGTGGTTTCGCCCATCTCCGCCGTCCCCGGTGTGCGCCGCGCCTTGATCCATGAGCAACGCCGCGTCGCCGCCCAGGGCAAGATCGTGATGGTTGGGCGCGACATCGGCACGGTGGTGCTGCCGGATGCGGACCTCAAGCTGTTCATTGAGGCCACTGTGGAAGAGCGCGCCCGCCGCCGCTATAAGGAGAGCCTCGCCCGTGGCGAGCCGGTCTCTTACGAGGACGTGCTGGCGGCCATGCGCGAGCGCGACCGCCTGGACCGCACCAAGCCCATCTCGCCGTTGGTCCCGGCTGAGGATGCGGTGGTCGTGGACACGACGGGCCTGAGCATAGAGGAGGTGCTGGCCCGCGTCCTGGAGATCGTTTCGGCGTAATTTCCAGAAGCCGGCCATTTGGCATTTTGCCCCGGATGGCGTATAATGCCCCCAGGATAGGGGAAAGACAGCGCATGGGCTGAGATCGCCCCCACGATCTCAGTTGACGAGGCGGAGGTTCTCCACCGCGAGGTGGAGCTAACCCGGTGCCGGGGCAAGGCCCGTTGGCGCCGGGGAAAATCGACAGGTCAGCGGATGCCTCCAGGGCCAGCCACGGCCCTCCCTTTCCCCCTCCTGAGAACGAAAGTCCACCGTCAAATCCGTCGGGCGACCGGCGGGACAACACGGGGGACAGTGGCGAAAGCGCCATCAGTTTTCCACGATCGGCGGTCGGCTTGCCTTCTGAGGCAGGCCCCCGGCTGAAAGCTGATAGCTTCTTCATAAGGAGGGGACTATGTGCGGTATTGTGGCTTACGTCGGCCCACGCCAGGCGGCGCCGATCATTCTGGAAGGGCTGCGCCGTCTGGAGTATCGCGGCTACGACTCGGCTGGCCTGGCCGTTATCCAGGACGGGCAGATCGCGGTGCGCCGCGATGTGGGCAAGCTCGCCAACCTGGAACGGCTGCTCGGCCAGCAGCCCGTCAGCGGCCATATCGGCATCGGCCATACCCGCTGGGCAACGCACGGCGCGCCCAGCCCCCGTAATGCGCACCCCCACGTCAGCATGAACGGCCAGGTGGTCGTCGTCCACAATGGCATTGTGGAGAACTTCCTGCCACTGCGCCAGGAGTTGGAGGCCGAGGGTGTGCGCTTCGCCTCGGAGACAGATACAGAGGTCATTGTCCAACTGATTGAGCGCTACATGGCTGCTGGAGCGGACCTGGCCGAGGCGACCCGCCGCGCCATGCAGCACCTCAAGGGCGCGCACGCGATCGTGGCGATGAGCACGCAGGCGCCAGGCGTCCTGGTCGGTGTGCGCATCGGCAACGCCGGCGGCCTCACCCTGGGCCTGGGCGAGGGCGAGATGTTCCTGGCCTCGGACATCCCAGCGATCCTGGAGCACACGCGGCGGATGGTGTTCCTGGACAGCCGCGAGATGGCTGTGGTGACCCAGGAGGGCTATCGTTGCTATACGCTGGAGGGCACGCCGGTGACCAAACCCGTCCACACTATCCCCTGGGACCCGGTGCTGGCGCAGAAGGGCGAGTATCGCCACTTCATGCAGAAGGAGATCTTTGAGCAGGCCCGCTCCATCACGGATACGATTCGCGGGCGCGCCGATTTTGAGCGCGGGCGCATTCATCTAGAGAGTCTGGAGATCAGCCCTAAGGAAGCACAACGCTTGCGCCGTGCCTTCATCGTCGCCTGCGGCACGTCCTACCATGCTGCCCTGGTGGGCCGTTTCCTGCTTGAGGCCATCGCCCGACTGCCGGCGGAGGCGGACATCGGCTCGGAGTTTCGCTATCGCGACCCGATTATTGGGCCGAATTCAGCGGTGCTGGCCATCACCCAGTCGGGCGAGACGGTGGATACGCTGGCAGCGATGGAGGAGGCGCGGCGCAAGGGGGCGCGCCTGTGGAGCATCGTCAATGTCATCGGCAGCCAGGCCCAACGCCTGGCCGACGGCTATATCCTCATGCACGCCGGGCCGGAGGTGGGCGTGGCCTCCACCAAGGCGTTCACGGCCTCACTGGTGGATGAGTACCTGCTGGCCTGCTACCTGGCGCAGCAACGCGGCCTGGGGGATGGCCGCCTGCGCCAGCTTGTGGACGACCTGGCGCGGTTGCCGGACCAAGTGGGGCGCGTGCTGGACCGCGCCGCCGAATATGAAGCGCTGGCGAACGAGTTCTATCGCGCTTCCAATTTCCTGTATCTGGGCCGGGGCCTCAATTATCCCATCGCCCTGGAAGGCGCGCTTAAGCTCAAGGAAATCAGCTACATCCATGCCGAGGGCTATCCGGCGGGGGAAATGAAGCATGGGCCGATCGCGCTGATTGACGAGCATATGCCCGTCCTGGCCATCGCGGTGCGCGACCACGTGTACGACAAGATGGTCAGCCAGATGGAGCAGGCCAAAGCGCGGGGCGGGAGGGTGATCGCCCTGGCGACGGAAGGCGATGACGCCATCCGCGAGAAGGCGGATCACGTCATCTATGTGCCGGAGACGTCGCCCTTGCTCACGCCGGTGTTGACAGCCATCCCCATGCAACTGCTGGCTTATTACATTGCCATCCGGCGCGGCTGCGATGTGGACCAGCCCCGCAATCTGGCCAAGAGCGTCACGGTGGAGTAGTTCCTCCGTTTGGTCTACTGATAAGCGCCGCTACGCGTGCCAATATGCCGGGCAGTGACCGTCTGCGCGTTGTACCTGTTCGCAGGATGGTGTCAACTGGCGTTCTGAGATAAGCTGCTCTTGGCTTTGTCCCGCCTTCACGTTACAATGGCGGTGTGCCAGTTCCTATCGGGCCTTGCGCAGATCAAGGTAAACTAACAGGTCCAGCCCGCCCGGCGAGTGGCCGAACTGGGTGAGCATGACGGCGACCTCGCTGCGGTGCTGGGTGGCGTGGTTGACCTGGTGCGTCATGAGTTGCCAGAGCGGGTAGGCAAACGGCTCGCCCCGCGTGTTAGTGTAGGCGATGACCTGGGCCAGTCTGGTGTCATCCAGCACGCTGACAAACGCCTGTGTGTCGCGCTCAATCTCATCCCAACGCGCCCGAATCGCCCCAAGGTCAGGAAAGTGCTCTGGCCGTGGCAAAGCGCGCGGCGACACCCCCTGCCAGCGCGAGAGCCAGATCCACTGCGCGCCCATGATGTGCACCAGCGTGTCGCGCACCGAGTCAAAGCTGGCCCCCGCCTTCGTCAGGAGTTGTTCAGGGCTAAGTTGCGCGAATGTGTCCAGGATGCGCCCGTTCGCCCAGGCGCTATAGTCATAGAGTAAGCGGATGAATTCGGTGAGCATGGCCTCCTCTTATGGCGATGTCTGGCTGTCCTATGTTATCATGCGTCGGCGATATAGCCAACCCAAAGTCGCCCCCAAATTGAAATACACCCTAAGACCGCCTCGCAATTGACACCGCCCAGGATCGGGCCTACAATCCGTACTCACGTGTGAATATAAGCATCAACACCACATAAAAGGGGAAAGCTCGATCTATGCCGAGTCTGCCCGAGATGAGCCTGGAGCAAGCCCTGATCATCGGCGTGGGGCTGCTGGTTGCCTGGATCGCCTTGCGCTTCCTGCTGCGCCTGGCCCAGACGGTGTTCAACTTGGGCTGCCTGGCCCTCTTGATCCTGTTCATCGTGCTGGTGGTGCGTGCGCTTTTACCGGGCGCGGGATGAGGGGCCATGGTGAAGTCATACCGCAGCCTGCTCTTTCTCGCCGTGCTGCTCCTGGTCTTCTGGGCCATCTGGAGCCGCGTCCGCTTCCTCGTCGTCATCCCCGTCTCGCTCCCGGCGCTGATCGGCATCTCTATCGGCGTTGCCCTCCTCATCTTCCTGGTCGTGGACCACGCCCTCAGTCGCTTCCTGCGGCGGTAGTGAGCGCCAGGGGCTGCCACCCCGTCCCTGCATGTCCAAAGCGGAAGACATCTGGGTGCAGGACCTCCGCCAGGATCTCCAGGGAGTCGGCCAGGCGTGGCCCAGCCCGGTTGAAATACTGGTTGCCGTCCGCCAGATAGACCCGTCCGCTGCGCACGGCTTTGAGATCAGCCCAACCGGGCTGGCGCATCAGCGCGGGCATCTCCAGGCGCGAGCGGGGGATGTCAAAGCCACAGGGGATCACCAGGATGACATCGGGATCCCTGTCCCGCAGTTCCTCCCAGGTCATCCAGGGGGAGTGCTGACCGGCAACGCCGAACAGGTTGACGCCCCCGGCCATATCCACCAGTTCCGGCATCCAGTTTCCGGCGGCCATCAACGGGCGGATCCACTCAATACAGGCAACGGTGGGCTTCTCCGGCAGGGCGCGGGCGCGCTCGGCGACAGCCGCCATGCGTTGCTTCAGCCCCCTGACGAGTTCCAGCCCCCGTTCCGGCGCGCCCAGCGCCTCGGCTACGCGGCCCATGTCCGCCCAGACGTCGGCGAGCGCGTTCGGCTCCAGAGAGACGATCTGGGCGCGGGCGTCCAGCCAGTCGCACACGGCCTGCTCCACGTCGCGCAGGCTGACCGCGCACACCTCGCATTGCGTCTGTGTGATGATGATGTCCGGCTGAAGCTGGCGTAGCCGCTCCCCGTGCACCCGATAGACGGACAGGGCCTCATGCAGAATACGTCTGACCTGCTGGTCAATCTCCTCACTCGTGCCTGTGGGGTGGAATTTCGGCTCGGTGCAGACAGGTAGCCGCCGCACCGAGGGAGGAAAATCGCATTCGTGCGACCGCCCTACCAGATATGCCTCAAAACCCAGCGCACAGACGATCTCGGTGCTGCTGGGGATCAGCGAGATAACGCGCAGATTCTTCATGGGGTCTCCTCCTCTGGCAACAGGTCACAGAAGGTGAAGCCGTCCCGGAGCACGACCTGGCCTACAGTGACCTTCACCTCCTCACGGAAGAGTGGCCCGGCGTAAACAAAGGAGTGGAACTCGCCGTTCTCGCCGCACGGGTCCACGCCGGGGGGCAGGTCGCGCAGGAAGCGCTCGTCAATCACCCGCCCGGCGAACGTGGGCGGCAACGCCCTGGGGTCCACGCAGGTGACCACCGCCTTGAAGCCCAGGGCGATGAAGCTATGGATGAACTCGGTGGTGTCCCGCCCCCATACGGGGAAGAGCGCTTTCATGCCGACGGCGGCGAGGTTGCGCTCGCGGTAGGTGCGGATGTCCTGCAAGAACAGATCGCCGAAGGCGCAAGCGGTCACCCCCTGGGCCTGGTAATGGGTGAGCACGGCACGCATGGTGGCTTCATAGTGTGCGTTGGTACAGCCG
>Ga0101943_1001696_pt1 | contig 17142 bp, 13 predicted proteins | sample DewCreD2012metaG_5_FD_75244 | JGI IMG/M metagenome (GOLD analysis project Ga0101943, IMG submission 75244) | Hot spring sediment bacterial and archeal communities from British Columbia, Canada, to study Microbial Dark Matter (Phase II) - Dewar... ... | reverse complement strand
TCGCCATCATGGGCCTGTCGATCGCCCTGTACGGGATCGTCGTCGGGTACCTCCAGGGGACGAGCCGCCCGCTCCTCGCGGAGGCGCTCTCCGCGGGCGCGCAGATCGCCTTCCTGGTGCTCCTCCTGCTGCTAAGCCCTCGCTCCGGCTCGGCCACTCTCTGGTGGCGTGTAGCGCTCGAGGCGGTGGTGGCCATCACGGCGCTCAGCCTGGTCTTCCACCGGCGCCTCCCCGACCGGGTCGGTCCCCCTCCCCCATTGCGTCCGATCGCGCTGCCCCTGTGGACGGGGGTGATCGCGTGGACGATCCTGCACCAGGCCGACGTGCTCACGCTGGGCGTCGCGTCGGGCAGGGGAGCCGTGGCCGTCTACGCCCCGATCCTCAAGCTCGCGGAACTCGCCGCGGTTCCTGCCGGGCTGCTCGGGCCCTACGTGCTGCCCACGGTGGCCGCGCTCCACCGGGTGCGCGACCTGGACGGCATCCGCGAGGTCTTCGCCGCTGCCAGCAAGGCGTGCTTCGTCGCGTCCCTGCCGGTCGTGTCCCTGCTCCTTCTCGCTCCCGCCGGGATGGGCCACCTGCTCTTCGGGATCGACGAGCCCACCGTGCCCACCATCGCCCGCTGGCTCGCCGTGGGGTTCGCGCTCAACGCCGCGTTCGGCCTCAACGGGATCGTCTTGGACGGTATCGGCCGGCCGCGACTGCTCATGTTCCGCAGCCTCGGGGTCGGGGCGTTGGGTCTCCTCGCCTACCTCGCCCTGGTCCCGGCGTTCGGTGCCGTCGGCGCGGCCGCCGGGACGTGCGGGGCGCTGCTCGCCGCGAACCTCTCGAACAGCTTCGGTCTGCGGAGATCCGGTCTTCCCCCGCTCCCGGATGGCATGCTCCCCATCGTGGTGTGCGCCGCCGCCCTCCTCGTGATCGTCGGCGCTGCCGGTGTCGCCCACCGCGGGCCCGCGGATGCCGTGGCGGCGGCCCTCCTGGTGACCCTTGCCACGGGGATCCTTGCCTGGTCAACGACCGCGGCGGCAACGCGCCGGGCGATGCTGCGGGGCCTGCTGCTCAGGAGGGGCTGAGCATGCGTGTGCGGGTGCTCGGGCTCGATGGCATGGGCCTGGAGGCCTTCCTGGAGCTCGGGGAGCGCGGGCTCCTGCCGAACGCGGCGCGCATCGCGGAGCAGTTCCAGATCGCCCCCCTGCGATCGACCACCCCCTCCTACACCGTGCCGGGCTGGGCGAGCGCCTTCACCGGGGTCCCCCCCGGCGAGCACGGCTTGCTGTGGTGGCGTCGCGGCGGCCCCCCGCTTCCCTGGGCCGACGCCATGGCCGACGGCTTCGCGAGTATCTCGGAGGCTCGCCGTCCACCCGTCTGGTCGCTGCTCCGCGGCACGGGTGCGCGTTCGGCCGTGATCGACGTGCCGGCCACGTTCCCCGCCGTCCCGGTCGACGGCATCCTCGTCGCCGGGTTCCTCGCGCCCTGGCCCCACCCGGCGGCCGTGTGGCCCGCGAGCGCCTACGAGCAGGTCTGCTCCTGGCCGAGCCAGGAGGGCCTCACCGACCGGCAGCGTCGGGACCCTGCGGCCTACGTGGACTCCCTCACGGAGGCCGCGGCGGGGAGGCTCCCGGCCTTCCGCACCTGGTGCGGCTCGACGGAGCTGGACCTGCTCATCTTCGTCCTCGTGGGACCAGATCGGATCAGCCACCTTTCGTGGGGGTCGCTGGTTCCCACCGGGGAGGACCCTCTCTCCGCCGCGGTGGCGAGGTACTGGGGCGTGGTGGACTCCTACCTGGCGGCCCTGCTCGATGCCGTGGGGGAAGGTGCCGCCGCGATCGTGTGCTCCGACCACGGCTCCGGCCCGCCGGCGCGCGCCGCGGTGAACACCCGACCGTTCCTGATCAGCCGCGGCTACTGGTGCCGGGAAGGGGTCGGCCGCGTGCTGCCGCCCGGGGTCTGGCCCCGCCTGCGGTGGCTGCGCGACCGGGCGGGCCCGGCCCTGCGACGGCTCCGGCGCACCCCGGCCCCCTTCGGCGCGGCGCCCCGCTCGGGGCTCGCCGATGCGCTGATGGGTGACCGGGAGGCGGCCTTCTTCCTCGGGCCGGGGTCGGCGTGCGACCGCCCCCTGGAGCAGCTCGCCGCCGACCTGCGGGGCCTTCGGCTCGACGGACGCCCGGTCTTCGACCGGGTGTGCCGGGCTGAGGAGGCGATCGGACCCGTGGCCGAGGGCGTGCTCGCGCCCGACCTGATCGCCCTGACCGCAGAGGACTTCGCCGTGGGACAGGGCAGCCTCTTCGACCCGGTGTGCGAAACCCTTCGGGGGAACCGGCGCGGGCGCCACACCGCGCTCGGCATGCTCGCGCTCACGCCCGGGCCCGCGGCGGGTCTCCCGGCCGAGCCGCGGATCGAGGACATCGCCCCGACCATCCTCAGCCTCCTCGGCTTCGCGCCCCCTGAGTGGATGTCGGGCCGGCCGTTGGCCCCGAGCGCGGCCGATCGCATGTTGAACGAGAGCGCGCCCGCCGTCCCCGTCGGGATCGGCGATGCCGATCCCGCGTGGGAGCGGCAGATGGAGCAACACCTGCGCGCGCTCGGGTACCTGGAGTGATGGACCGCAAGCCCCTCGTCTCGGTGATCCTCCCCGTCTACAACGGGGAGGCCTTCGTGCTCGACGCGATCGGCTCGGTCCTTTCCCAGACCTACGAGCACCTGGAGCTCCTCGTCGTCAACGACGGCTCGACCGACCGGACGGGCGAGCTCGTGGACGGCGTTCCCGACCCGCGGGTCGTGCACATCCGCCGCCCCAACGGCGGGCTCGCGGCCGCCCGTAACACCGGCCTCGGCGCGGCTTCGGGCCCGCTCGTCGCCTTCCTCGACGATGACGACCTATGGACGAGCTGCAAGCTCGAGCGCCAGGTCGCGGTCGCCCGACCTGGGGTCATCGTCTATTCGGACTTCATGGTCTGGGACACCACGGCGCGGACGTTTCACTTCGGGTTCGCGCACTGGGACCGGTTCCCCGAGCGCAGGGACAAGTTCTCGGGCCGGATCCTCCCGGCGCTGCTCGCGCAGAACTTCGTGCCGCCGAGCAGCGTGCTCGCGTTCCGGTCGGACCTCGAGGCCGCCGGCGGGTTCCGCGAGGAGCTCAGGGTCTGCGAGGACTGGGACCTATGGCTGCGGTGCGCCGAGCGCTACACCTTCTACCGCATCGAGGAGCCGCTGGTGGTGATCAGGCGCAGACCCGGCTCGCTGCAGTCCGACCGGCGCGCGATGCGCCGGACCGCGAAGAGGGTGCTGAGAGACGCCGAGCGGCGGCTCGCGGCCTCCGGCCCCCTTCCCCCCGGGCTGCGTGCAGGGCTTGGGCTCGGTCACTTCGCGAGCCGCAACATGGCCACCGCCGCTTGCCACCTCGGGCGGGGGATCCTCGCGCGGCCCTGGCGCGTCTCTTACTGGAGGTGGCTCGCGGCGTCCGTCATCTGGCCCGCCTACGACGTGGCCCGCCGGCTGGCCCGCCGCCGCGTCCGGGGATGAGGATCTCGGTCGTCATCCCCGCCTACAACGCCGAGCGGTGGGTCGGCGGCGCGATAGGCTCCGCCCTCGCCCAGGTCCCCGCCCCGCACGAGGTCATCGTGGTCGACGACGGATCCACGGATGGTACGTCCGCGATCCTCGCCGGCTACGGCGGCGCCGCGAGGGTCGTGCGGCAGCGGAACGCGGGGCTCGCGGCGGCCCGCAACGCCGGTGCGGCCGCGGCGAGCGGCGCGTGGCTGTTCTTCCTCGACGCTGACGACGAGCTCCTGCCGGGTGCGCTGGCGGCCCTGGAGGAGGCCGTCGGCCGGTACCCGGGTGCCGACGTCATCATCCCGAACTTCCTGCGCTGCGATCCCGAGGCGGCCGAGCTCGAGGGTCCTCCGGCACGCCCGCGACGGGATGCGCTCCTTGACCGGGATGACCTGATCGAGGTGCTGGGGGGGCGGGTCCTCGGAGCGAATGCACTCGTCCGGGCCGGTGCGTGGCGCGAGGTCCCGTATCGGGACGGCATGCGCGAGTGCGAGGATCTGGACCTGTGGGTCCGCCTCCTCCTCGCCGGTCGGCGGATCGTGCTCCTCGGCTCTCCACTCGTAGCGACGAGGGTCGGGCGCCCCGGGTCGCTCTCCTCGGACCTGGCCCGCATGCGGGCCGGGCGGCGGATCGTGTTGGAGGACGTCTGGCTCCGGCGCGACCTTCGGCTCTCCGAACGCCTGCGGGTCGGCCTGAGGCTCGCCCGTGCCGTGGCGGCCGAGCTCGCGGTCTCCCGCGGGGCTCCATCGCCACGGCCCTCCAGCCGCGCCGGTGCCACGCTCGCCGCCCTCATGCGGCTCCCCGGCCTCCCGCGCCTGGCGCAAGCCCTGGACCCCGCTCGGCAGCCAGCCGGAGCAGGAGGCCTCGACATCCACCAGGTGCTCCTGGATGAGCCGGGCGGCGGCGCGACCCACGTCGGCCTCCTCGAGCGCCGGCTCGGGGACACGGTGATCTTCGACCGTTCGACCGTTGATCCCAGCCTCCTGCGCGGGGACCCGCTCGGCTGGCTCCGCGCCTGGCGCCGGCTCCTCGCGGCGACCCGCTACCGGCCCGGGGTGATCCACGCGCACGGGGTACGGGCCGGGCTCGCGGCGCTGCCGGTCGCGCGCCTGCGCGGGGCGGGGTTGGTGGTCACGATCCACGGGCTCCACTCGTTGCGTGCGACGCCGTCCCCGTCCCGCGCCACGCTGTTCGCGAACCGCCTCGTGCTGCGCGCGGCTGACGCCGTCCTGGTGATGTCCCAGGACGACCTCGAGACGGTCCAGCGGCACCGCCTTGCCCTTCCGGCCCGGGTCCGCACGACTTCACCGATCTTCGGCCCACCGGTGCCTCTGGAGCGAGCGACCGCGAGGGAGCTCCTCGGGGTTCCCACGGACGCCGTGGTCCTCCTCTGGCTCGGGAGGCTCGAGACGGAGAAGGATCCATCGGCGTTCATCCGTGCATTGGAACGTATGGAGCCTGGCTCTGCGGTCGCGATCATCGCCGGGGAGGGCTCCCTCCGACCGGCCCTCGAGGCCCGGGCTTCGCGCTCCCCCGTCGACATCAGGTTCTCCGGTTGGTGCGACCCGGGCACCGCCATGGGCGCGGCCGACGTGTTCGTCTCCACGTCCAGGTGGGAGGGCGTGCCGATCGCATCGTTGGAGGCGGCGAGCGTCGGGCTGCCGATCGTGGCGACGGCCGTGCCCGGTAACCTCGAGCTCCGGCGTCGTGGGGTCCCGGTCGTCCTCGTCCCCCCGGCAGATCCCGATGCGCTCGCCGAGGCCCTCGCGCTTCTCATCAGCGAACCCACGTACCGAACCCAGCTCGCTCATGCGACGGCGGAGGCGGTCTCGGGAGCGTTCCCTCAGGACGGAGCCCTCGACGGACTGCTCGAGGTGTATCGGGCACTCGCGGGTAAAGGTTGCGGGTGATCGGGGACCGTCGCGACATCGGATCCAAGACGCTTCGCGACGTCGACCCGGCATGGCTGCTGTATCCGGTGATCACGACGCGCGAGGAGCGCGTCGATCACACCTCGGATGCCCTGGTCGAAGCGGTCGGTCGAGAACCGTTCGGCGTTCGCCCTGATCTCTTCCACGTCGAACGCGGTGGGCTCGAAGCCCTCGAGAACCTCCGCGAGGTCCTCCGCCGATCCCTGCCCGTAGAGCCAGCCCGTGCGTCCGTTCACAACGATCTCCAGTGCCCCGCCCTTACCAAGCGCGATCACGGGAGCACCACACGCCTGGGCCTCCACCATGGTCATGCCGAAGTCCTCGACACCGGGATTGAGAAAGGCCCGGCACCGTCGATAGAGGTCGCGGAGCACCTCGCGGGAAGGGCTCACGATGAACGTCGCCTCGTCACCCGCGATGCGCCGCAGCCGCCCGAGCTCGGGACCGTTGCCCGCCACCACCAACCTCACCCCGGCCCGCCGAGCCGCCTCGAGGGCGATGTCTGCGCGCTTGTACGGAACGAGACGCCCCGCGAAGACGAAGAAGCCCTCGCGCCGAACCGTCGGATCGGGCGAGAAGAACCCTGTGTCCACGGGAGGGTGGACCACGGATGCTTCCCGCCCGTAACAGGAGCGGATCCGGCCGGCCACGTGGTAGGAATTGGCGATGAAGGCCGTGACCCTGCGCGCCCATCTCCGGTCGGCACGGCGGAGCGCGCGAGCGATCCCCGGCCAGATCGGTCGGAGCGGAGCGGGAACCCGTCCCAACTCCAGACGCCAGTCCCATGCGTAGCGCATCGGGGTGTGGCAATAGGAGATGTGCACAGCGTCCGGCCGGACCTGAACCGCGTTCACGCACGCATGCGCGCTCGTGACCACCACGTCGTAGGAGGAGAGGTCCAGGCGGGACCAGGCCTTCGGCATCAGCGGCAAGAGCAAAGGCCAATGACGCTCCGCCAACCATGTCCGCCCCACGCTTGGAACATGGACCCTTCGACCCGGGAACACGGCTTCCGCGAGGTCCGGCCTCGCCGCGAACGTGAAGACGTCACGGACGTCCAGGATCCTCGCCAACCGACCCGCCACCTGTTCGGAGCCGCCATAGGCCGTGGTCCACTCGTGGCACAGCGCGATCCTCACCGACGCCTCCGATGTCCGGCTCCGATGACCGAACCCATGTCCCCTGAGCTGCTCACCTCGCCTCCGCCATCCCTTCGGCACTCGCTCCATGGGACTGAAGGGGGGATCCCGAGCGGCGAGACCAAGGCGCCCCCGAAGAACGCTCGGTGAGCTTCGCTCACCAGCCGCCGGTGCACTCGGCCACGGTGTCCACGTCGGTGAAATCGGTGCCCCGCCCGCGCTCGGTGGAGGGGCTCCCGACCACCTGGGCCAGGCAGAAGTACGTGCCGCTGGAGGAGAGGCCGACGAGCAGGAGCTCCTGGCCCGCGTGCACGTGGATGGAGATCTCGCCCCGGCCGGGTGGTGCCGGGCCGTCCACCCAGGGGACCCGTGGCTCTTCCGCGAGCGCCTGGGTCTGGTCGAACCCGGTCCAGTCACGCGTCTCGGTGTAGTAGGCGAGCGCGGCGGCGAGCCCCGTCCGCATGTCGGTCTGGATCGCTCGGTCCGCCGCCCGCGCGCGGGCGCCGAGGAACGTGGGCAGGGCGATCGCGATGAGGATCCCCACGACGAGGATCACCACCATCAGCTCGATGAGGCTGAAGCCGCGATCGTCCCGAACCCGAGCCCTCAACATCCGCTCCATGTCATCCCCTATCGGCAGGCAGCCACGGGCCCTTGACATGCGGAAGGGGCGGCCCTCCGGCCGCCCCTTCCCGCCGTTCGTGCCTGCTACGTTACCAGCTCGCGCCGTCGCACTCTGCCTCCGTATCCACGTCGTCGTACGTGGCTCCGCTGTCATAGAACGTGCCCGCGCTGGCCGCCGGCTGGGTCACGTCCTTGATGCAGAAGAACGTCCCCGACCCGCTCTCGGCAACGAGCAGCACGCTGTCGGCATCGGCGTTGACGATGGCGACGGTCCCGACCGGAGGATCAGCCGCCCCGGCCCACACGAGGGACGGCTCGATGCCGTCGGCCGCTGTCGCATTGAAGCCGACGAACGTCTCGTTGTCCGTGTAGTACGTCTTCGCCGCGGCGATGCCGTTCCGCAGGTTCGACTGCGCACCTCGGTCCTGGGCACGCTGGCGGGCGCCGAGGAACGTCGGCAGAGCGATGGCGATCAGGATGCCGATGATCAGGACGACCACCATCAGCTCGATGAGGGTGAAGCCCTCGTCGTCCCTCCGGCGCTCCCACAAACGCTGGAGCATGGAGACACCTCCTCCTTCCACTCCCGAGCGCGCGCCCCCGTGGCGCGCGTCCCTTCCTGTGTCGGCTGCGGGGCGCCCACGCTTAACCCCCCGAGCGCGTCGATCCGCAGGAATAGCTCGAAGGGGGTAGTCACCCCTGAGCGCGACCTGCGCGCTTGCCGAGCCCCCGGTCCGGCGACAGGATGTGCGCCGTGTCGGAGAAGAGCGGCAGGAAGACGGCCACAGGGAAGGAACGCCGGAGGAGCGACGAGCCCCTGCCGGCGCTCACGGCGCAGCAGATCCGGGAGACGCTCGAGCGGATCCGCCGTGATCGCGACGAGCGCCACCGTCGAGGTTCGGCGCCTCGGGACCGCTGACCGGGCCGCGGCTACTGGATCAGGTTGATGATGTTGAACATCGGCATGTACAGCGCGATGACGGCCGCGCCGACCGCGCCGCCGATGACCGCGATGAGCAGGGGCTCGATGAGCGAGGTGAGCGCGTCGACGGTGGCCTCGACCTCCGAGTTGTAGAACTGCGCCACCTTCTCGAGCATCGTGTCGACCGCGCCGGTCTCCTCCCCCACCGAGAGCATCTGCACGACCATCGGCGGGAACACGGCGTGCTTGCCGAGGGGCTTCGCGATCGACTCGCCCTCGCGGACGCTGCCCTTCACGTCGTCCACGGCCCGGGCGATGACCCGGTTGTTCACCGTCTCCTTCACGATGTCCATCGCCTGCAGGATCGGCACGCCCGACTTCAGCAGCATCCCGAAGGTGCTCGCGAACCGCGCGAGCGCCACCTTGTGGAAGAGCGGCCCGAACACCGGCACCCGGATCTTGATCTGGTCGACCTGGGCCCGCCCCTGGGGCGTCGCCTTGTAGCGGCGGAACGCGTACCGGCCGCCGATCGCCCCGAGGATCACCATCCACCAGTAGGTCCGGACCAGCTTCGAGGCCCCGAGCAGCAGGCGCGTCGGCAGCGGCAGGCTGCTGTTCAGGCTCGCGTAGATCGTCTCGAACTGCGGCACGATGAACAGCAGCATCGCCGCCATGATGAGCACGACGAGGATCACGACGACCACGGGGTAGGTCATCGCCGACTTGATCTTGCGGCGGAGCTCGACCTCGGTCTCGATCGTGTCGGCGATGTCGAGCAGCGTGTCGTCGAGCACACCGCCGGTCTCGCCGGCCCGGACCATCGCGACGAACAGGTCGTTGAAGGCCTTCGGGTGCTTGGCCAGGGCGCCCGAGAGCGAGGAGCCCTGCTCGACGTCGGTGCGGACCTGGACGAGGATCTTCGCGAGTTCCTTGCTCGGGGTCTGCTCGGAGAGGATCGCGAGCGCCCGCAGGATCGGCAGGCCGGAGTTGACCATCGTGGCGAACTGCCGGCAGAAGACCGACAGGTCCTTCAGCTTCACCCGGCCCGGCCGGAGGTTGATCTCCATCTTCACGCCGGCGTTGGCCTTGCGGACCTCCACCGGCGTGTAGCCCTGCTCGCGGAGCTTCTGCAGGACCAGGGTCTCGCTGTCACCGATCAGCTGACCGGAGACGAGCTTGCCGGTCCGGTCCCTGACCTTGTACTCGAACGTCGTCGGCATGGGTGCTCGCTCCCTCGGTCTCAGTACTCGTACCCGCCGACCGAAAGCCCGGCCGCGGCCGCGGCCGCCGCGCCGGCGTTGTAGCCGGCGCCCCCGCCGCCGATGAGCCGGTTCAGCTCCTCCGGGTCGTGGCAGCGCTCGTAGGCGATCTGCTGGGTGATCTTCCCGGCCTTCACGAGGTTGGCGAGGGACTGGTCCATCGTCTGCATCCCGAACCGTCCGCCGGCCTGCATGATCGAGTAGATCTGATGGGTCTTGCCCTCGCGGATGAGGTTGCGCACCGCCGGGGTGGCGACGAGGACCTCGACCGCCACGACCCGCCCCCGACCGTCGGCCGTCTGGAGCAGCTGCTGGGTGACGACGCCCTGGAGCGTGGTCGCGAGCTGCACCCGCACCTGCTGCTGCTGGTGCGGCGGGAAGACGTCGATGATGCGGTCGATCGTCTGCGGCGCGTCCTGCGTGTGGAGGGTGGCGAAGACCAGGTGCCCGGTCTCGGCCGCGGTGATCGCGGTCGAGATCGTCTCGAGGTCCCGCATCTCGCCGACGAGGATCACGTCGGGGTCCTGGCGCAGGACGTGCTTGAGGGCGGCCGAGAAGCTGTGCGTGTCGGCCCCGACCTCGCGCTGGTTCACGATGCAGCTGCGGTGTTTGTGGAGGAACTCGATCGGGTCCTCGACGGTCATGATGTGGCCCTGCCGCTCGCGGTTCACGATGTCGACCATCGCGGCGAGCGTCGTCGACTTCCCCGAGCCGGTCGGCCCGGTCACCACCACGAACCCGCGGGGGTACCGGGCGAGGTCGGCGACCACGCTCGGCAGGCCGAGCTCCTCGATCGTCTTGATCTCGTAGGGGATGAGCCGGAAGGCGGCGCCGATCGAGTCGCGCTGGAAGTAGACGTTCACGCGGAACCGCGCCTTGCCCGGCAGCGCGTAGCTCATGTCGAGCTCGAGCTCCTGCTCGAGGCGCTCGCGCGCCTTCTGCGGCAGGATCGCGTAGATCATCCCCTGCAGACCCTTGGGGGTCATGACGGGGTACTCCTCCAGGCGGATGAGGTCGCCGTGGAGCCGGATCGTCGGCGGCGCCCCCACCGTGAGGTGGAGATCCGACGCTCCGCGCTCGAGGACGACCTCGAGGAGCTCGGGGATCGGGACCGCGACCTCCTGCTCCTCCGGTGCCATGATGCTCATCTCACTTCACCACCCTCGCGATCTCCTCGATGGAGGTCAGGCCCTGCATGGCCTTCATGAGGCCGTCGGCGCGCAGGTCGATCATCCCCTGCTCGAGCGCCACCGCCCGGATCGCTTCGGACGACGCGCGCTCGACCGTGAGCCGTTCGATCTCCTCTGTCATCGGCATGACCTCGTACAGACCGAAGCGCCCGCGGTAGCCGGTCCGCGAGCAGGCCTCGCACCCCACCGCCCGGTAGAGGTGGTGGATCTGCCCCATCTGCTCGTCGGTGAAACCGGCCTCGCGCAGCTCCTGGGGATCCGGCACGTACGGCTCCTTGCACTTCTCGCACAGACGGCGGGCCAGGCGCTGGGCGACGACGCAGTCGACGGCGGAGGCGACGAGGAACGTCTCGACCTCCATCTCGGTGAGGCGCGTGATCGCGCTCGGGGCGTCGTTCGTGTGGAGCGAGGACAGCACGAGGTGCCCGGTCAGCGCGGACTCGACGGCGATCATCGCGGTCTCGCGGTCGCGGATCTCGCCGATCAGGATGATGTCGGGGTCGGCGCGCAGGATCGAGCGGAGCGCCGAGGCGAAGGTCAGGCCGGCCTTCGGGTTGATCTGGATCTGGTTCACGCCTGGCAGCCGGTACTCGACCGGGTCCTCGACCGTGATGATGTTGCGGTCGGGGCTGTTCACGATGTTGAGCGTCGCGTAGAGCGTGGTCGACTTCCCCGAGCCGGTCGGCCCGGTGACGAGGATGGCCCCGTAGGGTCGGCGGAAGGAGCGCTCGAACCGCCGGAAGGCCTCCTCCTGGAAGCCGAGCTCCGAGAGCTGCAGGAGCGCGTTGGACTTGTCCAGGATGCGGATGACGACCTTCTCGCCGTAAACGGTCGGCAGCGTCGCGAGACGCAGGTCGAGCTGCTTGCCCGACACGCGCATGCTCATGCGCCCGTCCTGCGGGACGCGCTTCTCGGCGATGTTGAGGTCGGCCATCACCTTCAGGCGGCTGATGAGCCCGTTCTGGATGTTCTTCGGCGAGTGCATGACCTCGTGCAGCACGCCGTCGACGCGGAACCGGACGCGCACGTCCTTCTCGGTCGGCTCGATGTGCACGTCCGAGGCGCGGTCGGCGACGGCCTGGGTCATGATCGCGTTCACGAGCTTGACGATGGGTGCGTCCTCGACCGCGGCCTCGACGCCCGTGAGGTCGGTCTCCTCCTCGAGCTTCTCCGCGGCCTCGCTCGCGAGCGCCTCGACCTGCTCCCCCATCGCCGAGAACTTCTGGATCGCCTGCTCGATGTCGTTGGCGGTCGCGACGACCGGCTGGACGTCCCGGCCGGTCAGCGTGCGGATGTCGTCGAGCGCGTAGACGTTGGCCGGGTCGGACATCGCGACGAGCAGCTTGCCGTCGCGCTCGCCGATCGGGAGCGCGCGGTAGCGCCGGCACAGCGGCTCGGGCAGGAGCCCGGCCACGACGGGGTCGATGCGGTGCTCCGAGAGGTCGACGAACTCGAGGCCGACCTGCTCGGCGAGGGCGCGCACGAGGTCGCGCTCGCGGATGTAGCCGAGGTCGATGAGGGTCCGGCCGAGCGAGCGCGGGGTCTTGCGGTGCTCCTCGAGGGCGTGGTCGAGCTGCTCCTGGGTGAGGAGCCCCTGCTCGAGCAGGATCTGCCCGAGCTGCTTGGTCTTGCGCCTGGCCATCACCATGCGGTGCTACACCCTTCGGTCGGGGTCGGCCTATCCATCGGCACCCTCGTCGCGCTCCTGAAGCAGCTGCGAGAACTCCCGGGCGAGCGAGAAGCGGTCGATCTCCTCCTCGGCGGCCTCTTCCTCGGGACCCTCGGGCACCCCGGCCTGCGCGGCCTTGCCGGCTCCGCCGGCGGGGCCCTCGGGGACCCGGGAGGTCTCGGGCTCGGCGGGGGCGTCCGCGGCGGGGGCGGCTGCGGCGAAGGCGCTCTCCGGGGCCTCCTCCGCGGCGACCTCGTCCGCGACGGGCTCCGAGCTCGGGACGCCGGCCGAGAGCGGGGCGGGGGCGGGCGGGGCTGGGGGCGCCGAGAGGGGCATGGGAGCCGAGGGCGCGCCCACGGTCGGCTGAGCGGGCACGGCCGGGGCCTCGGCCCGGATCACCACCGGGGGCTCGGGCCGAGCCTCGGGGTGCAGCGGCGTGCGTGGCCTGCCGCTCGGGGCGGCCGGCTGCGCCGGGGCGTCGGCGCGGAGCCCCTCGCGGCGCGCCCGCGCCTCCTCGGCGTGCAGGAGCGCGATCTCGATCTGGTCGAGCACGAAGCCCGGCCGCACCCCGATGCCGGTGACGACGAACCCCGCGTACGCGCCGCGGCGGACGTAGCTCCAGATCTCGCCGCCGAACTGGAGGAAGCCCCGCTCGGGCTCCCCGAGCGAGGCGAACCGCAGCCACGGGACCTTCAGGCGCTCCTCGGCATCGGCCGGGCACGCGCCGAGCACCAACCCGTCGCGGGACAGGATCAGCACCCCGCGCGCGTCCCCGACGCTCTGCGACAGGCGCACGGCGAGCGCGGTCAGGTCTTCCATGGGTTCGTCCGAGAAGACCATCGGGTCGCCGCGGCGGAGCCTTGAGCGCGGACGGCGCGGCGGAGGCCGCTTCGGCCTACGTCTCGGCCGAAGGTCGTCCCCCGGGGGACTCGGCGAGGGCGGCGAGGGCGGCCGCCGACATCACCTCGACCGGGGCCACGCGGCCGGTCCACAGCTCGAAGGACAGGGCCGCCTGCGCGAGCAGCAGCCCGAGCCCCCCGTAGGCCGCGGCGCCGGCCGCCCGAGCCGCCTGCAGGAGCGGGGTCGTGGCCGGCCGGTACAGCAGGTCCACGACCACCACCCCCGGCCCGAGGGGCGGCAGCGGCAGGTCCTCGCCGAGGGCGCCGAGCGGCGTGGCGTTCACGACGAGATCCACCGGCTCCTCCCCCGCCCGCTCGAGGGGCACGATCCGGACCTCGGTCCGCGCGCCCTCGAGCGTCTCGGCGAGATCCACGCGGGAGGGGTCCCGCACGGCCACGAGCAGGCGCGCGAGCCCTCCCTGCACGAGCGCGAGCGCGCACGCCCGCGCGGCGCCGCCGGCCCCGAACAGCAGGGCCGAGCGCCCGGCGGGCTCGAAGCCGGCGTCGCGGCGCAGGAACCGGTCGAAGCCCGGCGCGTCGGTGTTGTGCCCCTCCAGCCCGGCCGCCCCGACCACGATGGTGTTCACGGCCCGCAGGCGGCGGGCGTCCTCCGACAGGCGCCCGATCCGCTCCGCCACCTCGGTCTTGTGCGGCATCGTGACGTTCGCACCGGAGAAGCCGAGCGCCTCGAGCCCCTCGAGGGCCTGCCCCACGCGCCCCGGCGGGACCGGCAGCGGCACGTACACCCACGGCAGCTCGAGCGCCGCGAAGGCCGCGTTGTGGATCTCGGGCGAGAGGCTGTGCGCCACCGGCCAGCCCATCACCCCGACCGTGCGGGTCGAGCCGTCGATCCGGATGCCGAGGGCGGGCTCACTCACCGCAGCGCGCCCGGTTCCGCTCGTGGTCGGCGAGGGTCACGCCGAAGGCGTGGTGCCCGTCCGCGCCGCAGAGCACGTAGTAGAGGTACTCGGTCCGCGCCGGCTCCAGCGCGGCCGCGAGCGAGGCGAGCCCGGGGCTCGAGATCGGCGTCGGCGGCAGGCCCACGTGCAGCCGCGTGTTGTAGGGGCTGTCGTGGGAAAGGTCCGACTCGGAGAGCTGGCCGTCGGGCGTCGGGTCGTCGTAGAGCAGCGTCGCGTCGATCCCGAGCGGCATCCCCGCCCGCAGGCGGTTGTAGATGACCCCGGCGATGAGCGGCCGCTCGCGCTCGAGCTTGGCCTCCTCCTCGATCATCGAGGCCACGATCACGACCTCGTAGGGGCTGAGCCCGAGGGCCTCCGCCCGGTCCCACGGCAGGGCCTCGGCCTCGGTCGCGAACTGCTCGAGCAGGCGCCGGATCACGTCCTTCGCCGTCGTGCCCTCCGCGAGGAACTCGTAGGTCTCGGGGAACAGGAACCCCTCGGGTGTGGGCGTGCCCTTCGGCAGGTACGGTGGGAGCGACCAGCGGCCCGAGCTCGCCTCGGCCAGGAACCGCCGCTCGGGGATGCCGAGCTCCTCGTGGACGCGCTCGGCGATCTGCGTGAGCCGGTACCCCTCGGGGATCGTGAGGCGCACCGTAGGGGCCGGGGGCGGCGGCTGGGTGAGCGCGCGGAAGGCGTCCTCCGGCAGCATGTTCGTCGTCAGGTGATAGGTCCCGGGGAGGATGCGGTCCTCGAGACCGCTGCGGCGCAGCAGCCATCGCGAGACCGTCCCGCACCGCAGCACCCCTGCCTCGTGCAGCTGCGCCACGACCTCGGCCCCGCTCGCGCCCTCGGCCACCGTGATCGTCACGGGGGTGCGCGGGCCCGACGCCCCCCGACACCACGCGTAGTAGCGGACGCTCGCGAGCCCGCCCCCGATGACGACGAGCAGGACCACCAGCGACCCGAAGGCGAGCCACGGCGGGCGTCGCCGCCGGTGGCGGCCGGGGAGCTCCTCGGTCGGAGCCTGGGGCGCGGTCACCGACATCCGGGCCCAGAGCATAGCGGTCCCGCCCCGGCCGGGCTCACGTCCGATGCGCGTCCAGGTAGGCCTGGAGGATCACGGTCGCGGCCGAGCGGTCCACGGCGCGCCGGCGACGGCGGCCGCCGGCCCCGGCCTCGCGCAGGGCGCGCTCGGCCTCGGCGGTGGACAGGCGCTCGTCCTGGAGCACGACCGGGACCGGCAGCACGGCGCGGAGCGCCTCGGCGAAGGCCTCCGCCTTCCGCGCCGCCTCCCCCCGCTCGCCCGAGAGCGAGCGGGGGTGCCCGACGACGACGAGCGCGACCCCGTGCTCGCGCACGAGCTCCGCGATCGCGCGCAGGTCGTGCGGGGCGCCGGTGCGCACGGTCCCGAGCGGCACCGCGAGCCGCCGCTCGTCGTCGGAGATCGCGACGCCGATCCGCACGTCCCCGAGGTCCAGCCCGAGGACGCGCCCCCGGGATGTAGTCTGAGTCATACTAGTGCCCAGCGAGGAGCTCCTCGAGCCGCGCCGGGATCGCCCCGATCGCGTCGCGCACGGCGGCGCCGTTCGGGCCGCCGGCGAACCCGAGGATCGGCTTCCCGCCGGCTCCCCCGCCGATCTGCTTCGCGGCGCGCTCGAGCAGCGCCGGCGCCGTGACGCCGCGGGCCACGAGCCGCTTGCTGCAGGCGGCCGCGATGAGGCCCTTGCCCTCGGCGTCGCTGCCGAGCACGGCCGCGGCCCCGCCCTCGGCCTCCAGGCGGCCGACCACGCCCTGGGCGAGCTCGCGCAGCTCGTCGGCGGCCGCGGGGAGCACGGCGGTCACGAGCAGCGCGCCGGCGACCGGCACCGCGGTGCGGGCGAGCTCCTCGATCCTTTCCTGAACCTCCTGCCGGCGGATCTTCCCGAGCTCGCTCTCCAGGCGCTTGACCTGCTCGAGCAGCTGCCGGGCGCGCTCGGGCGCCGAGCGCGGGTCCCCCGCGCCGAGCGCCTGCACCACGGCCTGGAGCAGGTCGCGCTCGAGGTTGATCTCCTTCAGCGCGTCGGGCCCCACGAGCGCCTCGACCCGCCGCATCCCCGCCCCGATGCTCGCCTCGCCCAGGATCCGGATGAGGGCGACGTTGCCGGTGCGCGGCACGTGGGTCCCGCCGCAGAGCTCGATCGAGTAGTCGCCGACCTCGACGACCCGCACGAACTCGCCGTACTTCTCGCCGAAGAGCGCGATGGCCCCCTGGCTGCGCGCCTCCTCGAAGGTCGTCTCGTAGATCGTGACCGGCTGGTCCTCGGCGAGGCGGCGGTTCGCGAGCTCCTCGGCCTGATCGAGCACGTCCCGGGGCACCGCGCTGTGGTGGGGGAAGTCGAACCGCAGGCGCCCCGGCGCGACGAGCGAGCCGGCCTGCCGGGCGTGCTCGCCGAGGATGTGGCGGAGCGTCCAGTGGACGACGTGGGTCGCCGTGTGGGCACGGGCGGTGGCCTCGCGCCGCACGCGGTCGACCTCGGCGTGGACGTCCTCGCCCTCGCGGATCTCGCCGGACTGGACCACGCCGGTGTGGACGATGGTGTCCCCCGGCCCGTACTGGGTGTCGAGCACGCGGACGAGCCCGCCCGCCGTGCGCAGGTAGCCGTGGTCGCCGATCTGGCCGCCGGACTCCGCGTAGAAGGGCGTCCGGTCGAGCACGACCTTGACCTCCTCGCCCTCGCCCGCGACCGGCGCCCGGCCGGTGTCGGTGAGCAGGGCTCGCACGCGGCCCTCGGCCTCGAGCGTCTCGTAGCCCACGAACTCGCTCCGGCCGACCTCCGCCGCGACGGCCGCGAGCTCCTCGCCGAGGCGCCCCTTCTTCGCGGCGCGCTTCGCGCGCTCGCGCTGCTCGGCCATGAGCGCCTCGAACCCCTCCTCGTCGATCCGCAGGCCGGCGTCCTCGACGAGCTCGCGCGTGAGCTCCTTCGGGAACCCGAAGGTGTCGTGGAGCTTGAAGACGACCGAGCCCGGCAGCACGCCGGCCTCGCGCGCCCGGGCGACCTCGTCCTCGAACAGCGCCATCCCC
>Ga0101943_1001695_pt1 | contig 17151 bp, 16 predicted proteins | sample DewCreD2012metaG_5_FD_75244 | JGI IMG/M metagenome (GOLD analysis project Ga0101943, IMG submission 75244) | Hot spring sediment bacterial and archeal communities from British Columbia, Canada, to study Microbial Dark Matter (Phase II) - Dewar... ... | reverse complement strand
CCGGGCGCGACGGTCCTCGCGCCCAAGGGGTTCACCGCGCAAGCCGCCACCTCCTCGGTGCTCGCCGTGGCGCAGGCGGGAACGTTCGTGCCGGTCTCGGCGTCCTACGCGCTGGGGCGCGAGGGCTACGCGACGTACGCGGTCGCGCTCGGGGTGCGTCTGCCCGACGGATGGGCTCCGGCGCAGGCCGGGGTATGATGTTCGGTCGAGCAACGCCGAGGGAGTGACGGCATGGCGGTGGGCAAGCACGGGAGGCGACGGCACCGCGGCCTGAAGGCCGCGCTCGTCGTCGTGGGGGTCCTCGGCCTCGTCGGGGGCGGCACGGCCTACGCGGCCTACCGCTACGACGCCGCGGCTTCGGTGCGGATCCTGCCGGGGGTGCGGATCGCCGGGCTCGACGTGTCGGGGATGACGCGCGCGCAGGCGGTGCGCGAGCTGACCGCGCTCGCGGCGCGCACGCTGGAGGCGCCGCTCACGGTCGAGGCCGGCGGGCACACCTGGACCGTCACGCCGGCCGCGATCGGGATGCGCGCCGACGTCGAGGGGGCCGTGGACCGCGCGTTCGCGGTCGCCGAGGACCTGCCCTTCGTGAGCCGCGTGTACCACCGCCTCGCCGACCGGCCGGTGCGGGCGGAGATCGACCTCGCCTTCCCGATCGATGAGGCCGGGGTCCGCGCCTTCGTCGAGCAGGCCCGCGCCGAGGTCGCCGTGCCCCCGGTGAGCGCCCGCATCGCGCTCGTCGGGGACGAGCTCGTGCTCCGGCACGCGAGGACCGGTCGGACGCTGAAGCTGCAGGCCGCCATCGAGCGGATCCGGCAGGCCCTGGAGGAGCGCGCGTCCTCGGTCGAGCTGCCGCTGCGGACCCTGGAGCCCGAGGTCACCGCCTCCGAGCTCGGCAAGACCATCGTCGTGGACCTCTCCGAGAACGTGCTGCGCCTCTACGACGGGCTGAAGGTCGTGAAGGAGTACCCGGTGGCGACGGCCGCGCCCGGCTACGTCACGCCGGTCGGGACCTGGAAGGTCATCGACAAGCGCGAGAACCCGACCTGGTACAACCCGGCGCTGGACTCGTGGGGCGCGGATCTTCCTCCCGTCATCGCGCCGGGGCCGGACAACCCGCTCGGCACCCGCGCGCTGTACCTGAACAGCCCGGGCATCCGGATCCACGGGACCTCGAACGCGGCCTCGATCGGGACCTACGCCTCGCACGGGTGCATCCGGATGTACATCTCGGACTCCGAGGAGCTCTACCCGCTGGTGCCGATCGGGACGCGGGTCATCATCAAGCCCTGACCCCCCGATCGGGGGACGGGTCGCGGGTCGTTCGCCCTAGCCGGTCCGGCGCGGCTCGGAGCCGCGGGGGGCGCTCGAGCCTCGGTCCCGGCCGACCCGCGCCCCACCCGCCCGGACCGGCGGAAATGAGGTCGGCGTGCTATGGCCCGCCGCGCGGTTCCGGGTCGAGGATACGGGCATGAACGGCAAGCTCCACGGCACCTGCCCCGTCTGCCACCAGGGCGACCTCATCAGCATCTCGATGAACGTGAGCGGGAGCGAGCTGACCTTCACCACCTGCCACCTCTGCGAGGCGAAGTGGTGGTACCGGGACGGCGATCCCGTCCCGCTGCAGAGCGTCATCGGCTCGGTCCTGTCCCGGAAGGCCTGATCGCGGCGTCGGGTAGGATGCGGTCGCTGTGGGACCGCATCCCGACCTCGGACGCATCTTCAAGGCCTACGACGTCCGCGGCGTCGTCCCCGACGAGCTGAACGAGGACGTCGCCCGGCGCATCGGGGCCGCGTTCGCGCACTGGGCCGGCGCGCCGAGGGTCGCCCTCGGGCGCGACTGCCGCCTCTCCTCGCCCTCGCTCGCCGCCGCGCTCGCCGAGGGCATCACCTCGCGGGGCGTCGACGTGGTCGACCTCGGCCTCGCCGCGACCGACCTCCTGTACTTCGCCTCCGGCTCGCTCGACGTCCCGGGGGTCATGGTCACCGCGAGCCACAACCCGCCCCGGTACAACGGGTTGAAGTTCTGCCTGGCGGGCGCGAGGCCGGTCGGACGGGACACCGGCCTCGCCGAGATCCGGGCGCTCGCCGAGCGCGACGCGTACCCGCCGGCCGAGCGAACCGGCTCGGTGGAGCGCCGCGACCTCCTCGACGCCTACACCGAGCACGTCCTGTCCTTCGTGGATCCCGCGAGCTTCCGGCCCCTCACCGTGGTCGTCGACACCGCCAACGGCATGGGCGGGCTCGTGGTGCCGAGGGTGTTCGCCCGCCTGCCGGTCACGCTCGTGCACCTGTACCCGGAGCTCGACGGGACGTTCCCGAACCACCCGGCCGACCCCATCGACCCCGAGAACCAGCGGGACCTGAAGCGCGAGGTGCTCGCGCGCGGGGCCGACATCGGGCTCGCGTTCGACGGCGACGCGGACCGGGTCTTCGTCGTCGACGAGCGGGCCGAGGGCGTGAGCGGGTCGGAGATCACCGCGCTCGTCGCGATCGCCATGCTCGAGCGCCACCCGGGCGCGAAGATCGTCCACAACCTCATCTGCTCGTGGGCCGTGCCCGAGGTCATCCGCGAGCACGGCGGGATCCCGATCCGCACCCGCGTCGGGCACTCCTTCATCAAGCAGGTCATGGCCGAGACCGACGCGGTCTTCGCTGGCGAGCACTCCGGCCACTACTACTTCCGCGACAACTACCGGGCCGACTCCGGGCTCATCGCGGCCGTCGTGGTGCTCGAGGTCCTCTCCAAGGCCGGGCGTCCCCTCTCGGAGGTGCTCGCGCCGCTGCGGCGGTACCACGCCTCGGGCGAGATCAACACGGTCGTGCGCGATCAGGGCGCGACGATCGAGGCGATCGCGGCGGCGTACCCGCAGGGGCGCCAGGACCGCACCGACGGGCTCACCGTGGAGTTCGACGACTGGTGGTTCAACGTGCGCCCGTCCAACACCGAGCCGCTGCTGCGCCTGAACGTGGAGGCGCGCACGGAGGAGCTGCTGAAGGAGAAGACCGCCGAGGTGCTCGCCATCATCCGCGGCAAGGGGGGAACGCCGTGAGCCTGGATCCGGAGCTGCTCGAGATCCTCGTCTGCCCGAACGACCGGGGCGAGGTCGACTACCTCGAGGACGAGCAGGTCATCGTCTGCCGCACGTGCGGGTACCGGTACCCGGTCCGCGACGGCATCCCGGTGATGCTCATCGACGAGGCGGAGAAGCCGACGGGGAAGAAGCGGCGGTGAGGCTGCTCGACGACGAGCGCGAGCTCCGGGCCGGCGACCGCTCGGGGATGCTCGAGCACGTCGCGGCGCTCCCGCGCCAGGCGCGTGAGGGCTACGAGCTCGGGCTTTCCGCGCCGGACCTCCCCTCGGCCGAGGGGGTCTCGGCCCTCGCGGTGTGCGGGATGGGCGGCTCGGCGATCTCCGGGGACGTGCTGCGGGCGCTCGCGGCGCCGCGGCTCGGCGCGCCGGTGGTGGTCGTCCGCTCGCCGGAGCTGCCGGCCTGGTGCCAGCACCGGACGCTCGTCGTCGCCTCCTCGTACTCCGGGGAGACGGCCGAGACGCTCGCTGCCTTCGAGGAGGCGCTCCGCCGGGGCTGCAGGACGATCGTCGTGACCTCGGGAGGCACGCTCGCGGATCGCGCGGCCGAGCTCGGTCTCGGACGGGTCCTCGTGCCGGGGGGCTCGGTCCCGCGGGCGGCCTTCGGGTACCTCGCGCTCGGGCTGCTCGGGGCGCTCGAGGCGATGGGGCTCCTGCCGCCGATGCGGGCGGACGTGGAGGAGGCGGCCGCCGAGGCCGAGGCCCGCCTGGCCCAGCTCGCGCCGGGTCTGCCCACCACCGCGAACCCCGCGAAGCACCTCGCCGAGGCGATCGGGGAGCGGGTGCCGGTGATCTGGGGCGCGGAGGGGATCGGCGCCGTGGCCGCGCTGCGGTGGAAGGCGCAGCTGAACGAGAACGGCAAGGTCCCGGCCTGGTCGAGCGCGCTCCCCGAGCTCGACCACAACGAGGTCGTCGGCTGGTCCGACGAACGGGGCCGCCGCTTCTTCGTCGTGGCGCTGCGCCACGAGGGCGAGCCGGCCGGCGTGCCGGAGCGCGTGGAGCTCTCGCTCCAGATCGCCCGGGACTCGGGCGCCCTGACCGAGGAGGTGTGGGCGAGCGGGAGCTCGGCGCTCGCGAGGCTCCTCACGCTCGTCGCCCACGGGGACATGACCGCGACGTACCTCGGGCTCGCCCACGGCGAGGACCCGACCGAGATGGAGGCGATCGTGCGCCTGAAGCGCGCGCTCGCGGACGCCTGATGCTCCCCGCGCCGCCGGACCCGCTCGCCGATGCGGCGGCCGAGGCCGTCCGCTCGCGCACGGCCTTCGAGCCCGAGGTCGCCGTGATCCTCGGCAGCGGGCTCGGGGCGGCCCTCGCCTCGGTGCGCGAAGAGGCCTCGTTCTCCTTCGAGGAGCTCCCGGGGTTCCCCCGGCCGACCGTCCCCGGCCACGCCGGGCGGCTCGTGCTCGGCGAGGTCTCGGGGGTGCGCGTCGCGCTGTTCCGCGGACGGATCCACTTCTACGAGGGCAACGAGCTCGCGGTCTGCGCGCTGCCGATCCGCCTCGCGCGCCTGCTCGGGGCGGGGACGGCGATCCTCACGGCCGCCGTGGGCGGGATCGCGCCGGGGCTCGCCACCGGGCACCTGGTCGTGGGCTCGGACCACATCAACCTGCTCGGCCAGAGCCCCCTGCGGGGCTGGCGGCGGCCGGACGGCTCGCCCCCGTTCGTCGATATGGTCGACGCGTACGATCCCGAGCTCGCGCAGCTCGCGATCGCGGCGGCCGAACGCCGGGGGGTGCGCGTGCGCCGCGGGGTGTACGCGGCGATGATGGGGCCGATGTACGAGACCCCCGCCGAGATCGGGTTCCTGCGCACGATCGGGGCCGACGTGGTCGGGATGTCGGTCGTGCCGGAGGCCGTGCCGGCACGGGCGCTCGGGATGCGGGTGCTCGGGCTGTTCTTCGTGACGAACGAGGTCGGGGTGAAGGTGGAGCACGAGGAGGTCGTGCGCGCCTCGGACCGGATGGCCGGCACGATCGGCGCCGTGATCGAGGACGTGCTCGCGGAAGGAGCGGGATGGACGCGGACGTGAAGGACATGGCGCTCGCCCCCCAGGGGCGCGAGCGGATCGAGTGGGCGGCCGGCGAGATGCCGGTGCTCGGCCTCATCCGGGAGCGGTTCGAGAAGGAGCGGCCCCTCGAGGGGGTGCGGATCGGCGCGTGCCTGCACGTGACGACCGAGACCGCCAACCTCATGCTCGCCCTGCGGGCCGGCGGGGCCGAGGTCGCGCTGTGCGCCTCGAACCCGCTCTCGACCCAGGACGACGTGGCGGCCGCGCTCGTCGAGGCAGGCGTGCCGACCCAGGCGATCAAGGGCGAGGACCACGACACGTACTTCCGCCACATCCAGGCGGTGCTCGATACCCACCCGCAGATCACCATGGACGACGGCTGCGACATGGTGAGCCTGCTCCACCGGGAGCGGCCCGGGCAGGTCCCGGAGGTCCTCGGCGGGACCGAGGAGACGACGACCGGGGTCATCCGGCTGCGCGCGATGGCGGCGGACGGCGCCCTGCGCTACCCGATCGTGAGCGTGAACGACGCGAACACCAAGCACCTGTTCGACAACCGCTTCGGGACCGGGCAGTCGACGATCGACGCGATCATGCGCGCCACGAACCTGCTGCTCGCCGGGCGGACGGTGGTCGTCTGCGGCTACGGGATGTGCGGCCGCGGCGTGGCCTCGCGCGCCCGCGGCATGGGCGCGCAGGTGATCGTGACGGAGGTCGAGCCGCTGCCGGCGCTCGAGGCCGCCATGGAGGGCTTCCGCGTGATGCCGCTGCGGGAGGCGGCGCGTGTGGGGGACATCTTCGTGACCGTGACCGGCGACACGCACGTGATCCGCCGCGAGCACATGGAGCTCATGAAGGACGGTGCGGTGCTCGCGAACGCCGGGCACTTCGACGTCGAGATCGACAAGGGCGCGCTCGAGGAGCTCGCGGTCTCGGTCCGCCGGGTCCGCGGCTCGGTGGACGAGTACCGGCTCGCCGACGGCCGACGGCTGCGGCTGCTCGGTGAGGGCCGGCTCGTGAACCTGGCGGCGGCCGAGGGGCACCCGGCCGCGGTCATGGACATGTCCTTCGCGAACCAGGCGCTCTCGGTCGAGTGGCTCGTCGGGCACCACCGGGAGCTCGAGCCGCGGGTGTACCCGGTGCCCGAGGACATCGACCGTGAGGTGGCGCGGCTGAAGCTCCGGGCGATGGGGGTCGAGATCGACGCGCTCACCCCGGAGCAGGAGGAGTACCTGCGCTCGTGGGAGCAGGGGACCTGAGCGCGTTCCGCCGGGCCGGGCGTACGCTCTTCTCGCTCGGGCTGGTCAAGGAGAGCGAGGGCAACCTCTCCGTGTGGGACGGCGAGCGACTGTGGATCACCCGCACCGGGTGCAGCCTGGCCGAGCTCGGGCCGCAGGACGTGCTCGAGGGGACGCTCGAGGCGCCCCCCGAGGGGGCCTCCTCCGACCTCGAGGTGCACCGCGCGATGTACCGGGAGCGTGGCCCCGGCGCGGTGGTGCACGCGCACCCGGCGGGCAGCGTGCCCGAGGGGTGGACCGAGGGGCAGCCGCACGGCCGGTACGTGCACGCCGCGAGCCTGGAGCAGGCCGTGGAGCGGCTCGTGCGCGAGGTTCGGGAGGGGCGGTGACCGGCCCCGGCATCGTCCCGGTGGAGTGGCGCGGGGACGCCGTCGCGATCCTGGACCAGCGCCTCCTGCCCCATCGCGAGGAGGTCCTCGAGTGCCGCACGGTGGGCGAGGTGGCCGAGGCCATCCGCTCGCTCGCGGTGCGGGGGGCGCCGATCATCGGGGTGGCGGCGGCCTACGGGATGGCGCTCGCGGCCGCGGTCTCGACGCAGGGTCGGCCGCGCCGCCTGCTCGCCGAGCTCGAGGAGGCCGCCCGCACCCTGAAGGCGGCGCGGCCGACCGCCGTGAACCTCGGCTGGGCCGTGGACCGGATGATGCGGGTGGCGACCGGGCAGTGCTGCTCCGTCGGCAGCACCGTGCAGCGCGTGCACGAGGCGATGGTCGCCGAGGCGCTCGCGATCGAGGCCGAGGACCGGGAGGCCTGCGCCGCGATGGGCGCGCACGGGCTCGCGCTCGTGCCGGAGGGCGCGAACGTCCTCACGCACTGCAACACCGGGATGCTGTGCACGGCCGGGATCGGCACGGCCCTCGGAGTGATCGTGACGGCCCATCGGGCCGGTCGACGGGTGCACGTGTGGGTGGACGAGACCCGCCCCGTGCTCCAGGGCGCGCGGCTCACGGCCTGGGAGCTCGGCCGGCTGGGGATCCCGAGGACGCTCATCGTGGACGGGGCGGCCGGCTCCCTCATGGCTCGGGGGCTCGTCGACCTCGTCATCGTGGGGGCCGACCGCATCGCCGCGAACGGCGACGTCGCGAACAAGATCGGCACGTACGGGCTCGCGGTGCTGGCGCGGCACCACGGCGTACCCTTCTACGTGGCCGCCCCGACCTCGACCGTGGACCCCTCGACGCCGACGGGGGCCGGGATCCCGATCGAGGAGCGCGACCCCGCCGAGGTGCTCGCGCCGCTCGGCGTGCCGGTGGCCGATCCGGGGACGCCCGCTGCCAACCCCGCCTTCGACGTCACGCCGGCCGAGCTCATCACCGCGATCGTGACCGAGGCCGGCGTGGTCCGTCCGCCGTACCGCGAGACGCTCCCGAAGCTCCTCGCCGCGAGGGGGGCGGCGTGAGGCCGCAGCTCAGCGTGCGGGCGCGGTTCGAGCGGTTCCCCGCGACCGTGAAGGGGGCCCTGATCCTGCGCGGCGAGGACCCCGATCCGCACCAGGTGGTCTTCCACGGCGTCCGGGCGGTCCCCGTCGGCCCGGGCGAGCGCCGCGAGGTGCCGGTGGGGGTCTCGGTGGTCGACGTGGCGCCCCACCGGGACCTGTTCGTGCCGTTCGAGCTGATGGTCGCCGACCTGCCGCCCGGCTGGTACGGGTTCGAGTGCGACCTCGAGGTGGACGGGGTCCTCGGCACCTACTCGGGCGGGCGGCGCTTCCTCGTGCCCTGGCCGCGCGGATCCGTCCGACGCGGCAGCGTGCCGGTGGGGCGGGCGTTCACCGTCGGCGGGCGGGTCCGGGTGCGGCTCGAGCAGCTCGACTGCCGGGCCGATGCCCTGCGCCTCGCGCTCGCGGTGGAGCCGTTCGGGCCCCTCCGGGTGCATCTGCTCGCCGACGGCGCGGCCCTTCCCGTGCTCGAGCAGGAGGAGGACCCCGACGGGGGGCTGCTCCGCCTCGCCTCGTACCCGCTCCTGCGCTCGCACCGGGTCCTGCGCGTCGAGGCCCGCGCACGCGGCGGGGCCGAGGGCGGCCTCGACGTGCGCCTGCCCTGAGCGTGTCGGTGGGTCGGGGTAGCCTCGCGCGGTGCTCGACGCGCTCCTCGACGTGCTGTACCCGCGGCGCTGCGTCGGCTGCGGCCGGGGCTCCTGGCCCTTCTGCGAGCGGTGCCTGGCCCGGGTGCGCCCGCTCGAGCCGCCGTGGTGCGCTCGGTGCGGCTCGCCCCGGACCGGCGCGCGGGCGCGGTGCCTCGACTGCCCGCCGCCGCCGATCGGGCTCGTCCGCTCGGCCTTCCTGCTCGCCGGCCCGGTGCGGACGGCCGTCCACCGCCTGAAGTTCGCCGGCTGGCGACCCGTCGCGCTGGCGCTCGGCGCGGCGGCGGCCGAGGCGTGGGCGGCTTCCGGGGTCCGCCCCGACGTGGTCACCTGGGTCCCGCTCTCACGCCGCCGCCGCGCCGAGCGCGGCTTCGACCAGGCCGAGGCCCTGGCCCGGGTGGTGGCCCGGCGCCTCGAGGTGCCGGTGCGGCCCCTGCTCGCGCGCCACGGCGGCGACGCCCTGACCCAGGCCCGGCGCGACCGGGCGGGACGGCTCGCGGCGATGGCGGGTCGGTTCGCCGGACGGGGCGCGGTCGGCGGCGCGGTGCTGCTCGTCGACGACGTCCTCACCACCGGGGCGACCGCCGCGGCCTGCGCGCAGGCCCTGCTCCGGGCGGGTGCCGATCGGGTGGACGTGCTCACCGCGGCCCGGTCGTTGCGGCTCGCCGAACCGGCCCCCGGTATACTGCGAGCCGGACCCGCGCCCGGGTCTGTGGTTGCCCGGGGAGCGGCTCCCCGGTAGTCGATGCCAGCCGCGGGCGAAACGACCCACGTAAGGCGACCCTTGGTCGCTGAGCATGGCGCGGTTTAGATGTAAGTCCTGCCCCGGCGGGGGCGACCTCGCCGGGAGAGGTGGCGAAGCCGTGAGGCGATCCACCCGGCAGGCGGGTGTGGGGGCAAAGACCAGGTCAGCCGGGCGCGGGTCCCCTCGTCGGCCGCGGCGCTCGCGCTCGGAGCCGATCTCGCCGATACTTGTCGGTGACGGCCCCTCGAGGAAGGAGGAGCGATGGATCTCGTCCTGAACGGGCGCGGTGCGCGCATCACCGATCGACTTCGCGAGGTCGCCACGCACAAGCTGGCGCGGCTCGAGCGGATGGAGCCCCGGGTCACCCGCCTGCAGGTCGAGATCATCTCCGAGAGGAACCCGCGCCTCGGCGGCGCGCACCGGGTCGAGGCGGCCTTCGCCACGCCCCGGCGCACGTTCCGAGCCGTCGCGGACGCGCCGGACGTGGAGGCGGCGCTCGACGTCGTCGTCGAGAAGCTCGAGCGCCAGATCCGCGACCATCGCGAGAAGCGCCGCGCGCGGCTCATCGCCGGCGCGACCCGCGTAAAATCGGCCAACAACCACGAGCAGGCGCCGCCGGTCGAGTGAGCGGCGCGACGGGGGGTTCCGACGTGACCGACAGGCCGAGCCAGGGCGAGCCCGAGCGCCTCCGCGTGCTCGTCTGCGACGACCACGCGCTGTTCCGCCGGGGGCTGGAGACCGTGCTCGCGCAGGAGGAGGACCTGGAGCTCGTCGGGGAGGCCTCCGACGGCGAGGAGGTCGTCCGCAAGGCCCTCGAGCTCATGCCGGACGTCATCCTCATGGACGTCCGGATGCCGAAGAAGTCGGGCATCGAGGCGGCCGGCGAGATCAAGGAGGCCCTGCCGCACGTCAAGATCCTCATGCTCACGATCAGCGACGAGGAGGCGGACCTCTACGAGGCGATCAAGGCGGGGGCGTCGGGGTACCTGCTGAAGGAGATCCCGATCGAGGAGATCGCCGACGCGATCCGCTCGGTGTGGGCCGGCCAGTCCCGGATCTCGCCCTCGATGGCCTCCAAGCTCCTGAACGAGTTCGCGGCGATGAGCAGGGCCTCGGAGGAGCGTCCGCCGATGCCGGCGCCGAGGCTCACCGACCGCGAGATGGAGGTGCTGCGCCTCGTCGCCCAGGGCATGAACAACCGCGACATCGCCAAGGCGCTGTTCATCTCGGAGAACACCGTCAAGAACCACATCCGCAACATCCTGGAGAAGCTCCACCTGCACTCGCGCATGGAGGCGGTCGTCTACGCCGTGCGCGAGAAGATGATCGAGATCACGTGACGGCGATCGGCGAGCCGCACCGGCGTCGGCTCGTCCGCCGGAGCACGCTCCTGCTCGCGCTGGCTCAGGCGCTCGTCCAGGTGGCCTTCCCCGTCCTGCTCGTCGTCGGCAGCGTCGAGATCGCGACGATGACCGGCCACGACGCCGCGACCGGCTACCTGAACGCCGTGTACTTCCTCTCGGCCGCGGGCGGCGCGGCTCTCCTCGGCCGCGCGATGGACCGTGTGGGGCGGCGCCCGGGCCTGCTCGCGAGCTACGGGCTGCTCGGGCTCGCGGGGCTCGGCGGCGCCGCCTCCGTCGCGACCGGTTCCTGGCTCGGCCTGCTCGCCTGCGCGCTGCCCTTCGGGGCGGGGTCGGGGGGCGCGAACCTCGCGCGGGTGGCGGTCGCGGACATGTACGCCCCCGAGGAGCGCGGCCGAGCGGTCGGGGTGCTGCTCGCGGCCGGGACGATCGGGGCGGTGGGGAGCCCGTTCCTCGTGGCGGCGCTCCAGCGGGTGGAGCTCGGGGCCGGGAACGCCGTCCTCCCGTGGGGGCTCGTGCTCGGGGGAGCGCTCGGGGCGTCCGTCTGCGTCCTCGCCGTCCGGCCGGATCCCCGTGACCTCGCGGTCCTCGGTCAGGAGGACGCGGCGCCGGCGCGCCCGCGGGTGGAGCTGCTCCGGGTGCCGGCGGTGCGCGTGGCGATCCTCGCGGCCGCGGTGGCCCAGATGGCGATGATCGCGCTCATGGGCGCCACGCCGGTCGCCCTCCATCATCGCGACGTGAGCGGGGCCGCGATCTCGAGCGTGATCGGCGTGCACATCGCCGGCATGTTCGCGCTCTCGCCGCTCGTCGGCGCCCTGCTCGACAGGTTCGGTCGCCGCGCGGGCCTGGCCGCGGGCGGGATCTGTTCCCTCGTCGGCGCGCTCCTCGCCTCCACCCAGGCGGGCGCGCTCGTCGTCGGGGCCGGGCTCTTCGCGGTCGGGCTCGGATGGTGCGCGACGTTCCTCGCCGCGACGGCCGTCATCAGCGACGCGACCACGCCGGCGGAGCGCGCGGGGGCGCTCGGGGTGAACGACCTCATCGTCAGCCTGAGCTCGGCCGGCGCGGCGGTGGCCGGCGGCCTCGTGTTCGAGCACGCCGGCTACCGGATGCTGGGGCTCGCGACGGCCGCCCTCGTCGTCGTGATCCTGCGCTCGGCCGGACGGGTCCGGGCCGTCCGGGTGCAGGCCTCCGAGGGCTGAAGGGGGCGAACCGCCGGAGGGGCGGGGGCGAACCCCTCCCGGGAGCGTCGCAGGGCTCGGGTACCATGGAGCCGTCCCCCCGGGAGAAGGAACCGTCGTGGTCATCGAGAAGCTCGGCCAGATCGGTGAGGGCCGCAAGCTGCGGCGCCTCGAGCAGATCGTCGGGCTCGTCAACGCCCTCGAGCCCGAGGTCGAGCGCCTGTCCGACGCCGAGCTGCGCGGCAAGACGGACGAGTTCAAGCGCCGCCTGGCGGGCGGCGAGACCCTCGACGACCTGCTCCCGGAGGCCTACGCCTGCGTGCGCGAGGCCGCCCGCCGCACGATCGGCCAGCGGCACTTCGACGTCCAGGTGCTGGGCGCGATCGCGCTCCACCAGGGTCAGATCGCCGAGATGAAGACGGGTGAGGGCAAGACCCTCACCTCGACGATGCCGGCCTACCTGAACGCGCTGCTCGGCCGCGGCGTGCACATCGTCACCGTGAACGACTACCTCGCCAAGCGGGACTCCGAATGGATGGGCCCGATCTACCGGGCGCTCGGCGCGAGCGTCGGCCTGATCCAGGCGAACATGACGCCCGAGCAGCGCCGCCCCGCGTACGCCGCCGACATCACCTACGGGACCAACAACGAGTTCGGGTTCGACTACCTCCGCGACAACATGGCCATGCGGGCCGAGGACATGGTCCAGCGCGGCCACTACTACGCGATCGTGGACGAGGTCGACTCGATCCTCATCGACGAGGCCCGCACCCCGCTCATCATCAGCGGCGTCGTGGCCGACTCGGCCAAGTGGTACCAGACGTTCGCCCGCCTCGCCCCGCGCCTGAAGCGCGACGTGGACTACGAGGTCGACGAGGCGAAGAAGACCATCGCGATCACCGAGTCCGGCGTGGCCAAGGTCGAGGAGGCCCTCGGCATCGACAACCTGTACGAGCACGTCCACACGCCGCTCGTGCACCACCTGCAGAACGCGCTGCGGGCCAAGGAGCTCTACAAGCGCGACGTCGACTACATCGTGACCAACGGCGAGGTCAAGATCGTCGACGAGTTCACCGGCCGGATCCTCGAGGGACGCCGGTACTCCGAGGGCCTGCACCAGGCGATCGAGGCCAAGGAGGGGGTCCGGATCAAGGAGGAGAACCAGACCCTCGCCACGATCACGATCCAGAACTACTTCAAGATGTACGAGAAGCTCGCCGGCATGACCGGCACGGCCAAGACCCAGCTGGCCGAGTTCGAACAGGTCTACAAGCTCGGCGTCGTCGAGGTGCCGACCAACCGCCCGATGATCCGGGTCGATCAGCAGGACCTCATCTTCAAGACCGAGGACGCCAAGTGGCGGGCGGTCGTCGAGGACATCGCCGAGCGGCACGCCCGTGGTCAGCCGGTCCTCGTCGGCACGATCTCGATCGAGAAGTCCGAGAAGCTCTCCGCGATGCTCTCCCGCCGGGGCATCCCGCACCAGGTCCTGAACGCGAAGAACCACGAGAAGGAGGCCATGATCATCGCCCAGGCCGGGCGCAAGGGGGCCGTCACGGTCGCCACGAACATGGCCGGGCGAGGCGTCGACATCCTGCTCGGCGGCAACCCCGAGTACCTGGCGCGGCAGGAGATGGCGGCCCGGGGCTGGGACAACGACCGCTACCTCCTGTTCGAGATGGACCCGGAGGAGCGGGCGGCCTACGAGGCCGAGTACGAGCCGATCTACCGGAAGTTCAAGCAGCAGACCGACGCCGAGCACGAGGAGGTCGTCGCGCTCGGCGGCCTGTACGTGCTCGGGACCGAGCGCCACGAGTCCCGCCGGATCGACAACCAGCTCCGCGGCCGGTCGGGCCGGCAGGGCGACCCCGGCGAGTCCCGCTTCTACCTCTCGCTCGAGGACGACCTCATGCGGATGTTCGCGAGCGACCGGGTCGCCTCGATCATGGAGCGCCTGAAGTGGCCGGACGACGAGCCGATCACCGCCAAGATGGTCACCCGCGCCGTCGAGAGCGCTCAGCGGCAGATCGAGGAGCTCAACTTCGAGCGCCGCAAGAACATCCTGAAGTACGACGACGTGATGAACACCCAGCGGAAGGTCATCTACGGCGAGCGCCAGAAGATCCTGCAGGGTGAGGACTTCAAGGACGAGGCCCTCGACATGATCGAGGACGTCGTCCGCGCCACCGTGCGGCGCGTCGCCCCGCCGGACGTCTTCGCCGAGGAATGGGACACCGACGTCGTGCTCGCCGGCCTCCGCGAGGTGTACCCGACGCGCCTCACGGCGGAGGAGCTCGCGCAGATCACCTCCACCGAGGAGCTCGAGGAGCGCGCGGTCGAGGAGGCCCTCGACCGGTACGAGGAGAAGGAGGCGATGCTCGGCTCGCAGGTGATGCGCGAGCTCGAGCGCATGGTGCTCCTGAACATCATCGACACGCGGTGGCGCGAGCACCTCTACGAGATGGACTACCTCCAGGAGGGCATCCACCTGCGCGCCTACGCGCAGCGCGACCCGCTCACCGAGTACCAGCGCGAGGCCTACCAGATGTTCGAGGAGCTCACGGCCTCGATCCGCGAGGACTTCGTCCGCTACATCTTCCGGGTGGAGCTGGTGCGGCAGGACGAGCCCTCGCGGCCCCGGCCGCAGCGGGTCACGGCGAGCCACGGCGAGCAGGCGGTGGCCGGCGGCTCGGCCGCGCAGGTCCGGAGCGACAAGGTGCCGCGGAACGCGCCCTGCCCGTGCGGGAGCGGCAAGAAGTACAAGAAGTGCCACGGAGCGGTGGCGTAGCGAGGGACGGATGAGCGACCACGCGGAGCACCTGCAGGACCTCGCCCGGCGTCTGTCGGCCGCGAAGGAGTTCCTTTGACCTCGCCGGCAAGCGCGCGCGGGCGGCCGAGCTCGAGCGGCAGGCCGCCGACCCCTCGCTGTGGGAGGACCCGGACCGCGGCCGGCGGCTGACGACGGAGCTCGCCCGGCTGCGCGCGGAGATCGAGCGGATCGAGCAGCTCGAGCGCCGGCTCGAGGACGCGCGGGCGCTGGACGAGCTCCTGGAGACCGAGTCCGACCCGGAGCTCGAGGCCGAGCTCGCGCGGACCGTGCGCGCGCTCGAGGGCGACCTCTCCAAGCTCGAGCTCGCCACGCTCCTCGGGGGGGAGTTCGACCGCAACGACGCCGTCGCGACGATCCACGCCGGGGCCGGCGGCACCGAGTCCCAGGACTGGGCCGAGATGCTGCTGCGGATGTACCTGCGCTGGGCGGAGCGGACGGGCTTCGACGTGGAGGTGGACGAGATCCTGTACGGCGAGGAGGCCGGCATCAAGAGCGCCACCTTCATCGTCCACGGGGAGAACGCCTACGGGCTGCTCTCGGCCGAGCGCGGGGTGCACCGGCTCGTGCGGATCTCGCCGTTCGACGCCGCCAAGCGCCGGCACACCTCCTTCGCCTCGCTCGACGTGATCCCGCTGCTCGAGGAGGCCCAGGAGGAGGACATCGAGATCCCCGAGGAGGACCTGCGGATCGACGTGTACCGCTCGAGCGGGCCCGGCGGGCAGAGCGTGAACACGACCGACTCCGCGGTGCGGATCACCCACCTGCCGACCGGGATCGTCGTCGCGTGTCAGAACGAGCGCTCGCAGCTGCAGAACCGGGCGGTGGCGATGCGGATCCTCAAGGCTCGCCTCGCCGACCGCATGCGGCAGGAGCAGCAGCAGCGGCTCGAGGACCTGCGCGGCGAGCGCAAGGGCATCGAGTTCGGCTCCCAGATCCGCTCCTACGTGCTCGCGCCGTACCGCCTCGTGAAGGACCACCGGACCGGGGTGGAGATCGGCGACGTCGAGCGGGTCCTGGACGGCGACCTCGACGAGCTCATCGAGGCGGAGCTCCGACGCCGGGCGAGCGCCGCCGCGCCCGCCACCAGGTAGCCGCCGCGAGCGCGCCGAAGACCGCCCAGACCCACCCCGAGAGCGCGAGGCCGAGGCCGATCGCCGGCTCGTGGTACGTGAGGCGGATCTCGTGCCGCCCGGCGGGGACGGGGATGCCCTGCAGGAGGTAGTCCGCCCGCAGGACCGGGGCGGGACGCCCGTCCACCGTGGCCCGCCAGCCGACGTCCCAGGCGTTGCGGACCACGACGACGGCGGGGGCGGGCGCGTCCACCGAGATCCGGACGTCCTCGGGCCAGCGCTCGAGGTACGTGGCGGTCCCCGTCGGTGCCCCCGGGCTTGCCTGCAGGCCGGGGTCGCCCTCGACGATCGCCTCGGCGGCCGGGTCGAAGTCCGGCTGGAGCACGCGCTGCAGGGCCGGGACGCCGCTCGCCGCGACCCGCCAGGAGGCCACGACCGAGACGCGGGGCTCCCACCCGTCGAGCTCGAACAGCGTGGAGCCGTCCTCGGTGACCAGGGGGCGGCCGGGGAGCGGGGGCGGGACGCCCTCGGGTGCGATGAGGAACCGGACGCCGAGGAGCCGCACGTCCTGCGGGTCGGGCTCCTGGATCACCGCGGCGTTGTAGAAGACCGGCAGGCGGTTCGTCGCACGGATGTAGGACCAGTACCGGGGGAGCTGGATCGGCGAGTACCCGAGCACGTCGTGCAGCCGGAAGACGATCGCGCGCCCGAGCAGCAAGGCCGGCCAGTGCTCGGGCCGCTGCGTGAACAGGTACCCCTTGTTGAAGTAGGCGGCGGGCGGGATCCACGCGAGGTAGCGACCGCGGTCCACGCGGGCGATCTCGCGCGCGATGGGGCCCGGCGTGAGGTACCGGTCGAGATCCACGGTCGGCCAGCGCAACGGTCCGTGGAGGAGCGCCGGGTGGCGCTCGCCCTCCAGGCCGAGGAACACGGTCCCGCCCCCGTACGCGGAGGACCACAGCGCCCCGCCGATGAGCTCGGCCGCGAGGAGGCCGACGAGGACGGCCGCGGCGAGACGCTTGCGTTGCAGCAGTCCCTTCGTCGCCCCGGCGAACGCGAGAGCGCCGAGCGCGACCACCACGAACCGCTGCGGGTGCGCGCCGAGGGCGAGCGGCAGCGCGAGCCACCCGACCGCCGCGCCGCCGATCCAGCGCCAGACGTCCCGCGTGGGGCGCTCGAGCAGCGACTGCAGCCCGAGCGCCCCGAGCATCGGCACCGTGAGGAACGCGAGGTACCGGAGCCGACCGGGGTTGTGCAGGTACACGTCCCCGAAGGGCAGGCGAAGGACGAGCTCGCGCAGGGGGCTCCAGCCGACGAGGAGCGTGAGCGTCGCGAGGTAGCCGCCGAGGGCCACGAGACCGACGGCGAGGGCGAGCGGGCGCCGGCGGCGGTCCCGGAAGGCCATCGGCGCGAGGAGCAGCACGGCCGCGCCGACGTACGCACCGGGGGTGCTCGCGAGCGCGAACGGCCACCCGCTCCACACGCCCGTGG